>Ga0179591_1315890_pt1 | contig 17581 bp, 9 predicted proteins | sample CZOMad2_1_08_16f_FD_182891 | JGI IMG/M metagenome (GOLD analysis project Ga0179591, IMG submission 182891) | Vadose zone soil fungal communities from Angelo Coast Range Reserve, California, USA - CZOMad2_1_08_16fungal (PacBio error correction) | ecosystem: Environmental > Terrestrial > Soil >... | reverse complement strand
GTAGTGGTTAAGATCAATGGATGTCCGCGTTTCCCCCAGCCTCATATTTCTAGCATATCGCCCCAATAGCTCCCCGAGCTCCCGGTCTGGTCTTCTCCCAACCTAGAGACTTTTCCTCACTTCTCCGGTTCAGTACGGTCTGTCCAGGCCGCTGGGTCTGCCTCAGTTCCCCGCTGGCCGAATCAGGTAGTTCGTCGTGGCGTCTTCTTCAGCCCAGGTCGCACAAGAAGGGTTTTCCCCAAAGCGAGTTCCTATTTCCGGGCGTGGAATTCTCTTGTCTCGATTCCGGTGGTCCCTAGATTGCGCCCGACGCTCAGGGAGCGTTTGGTCTCGTTGGTTGTAGCCTCCTGCTAGTTTTTTCCCTGCATCGTCATTATTTTTCGATAGTTCAACCTTCCCCCCCAGGTATTCGGCGACTCGATTCGAGCCAAGGTCCCTTCCCCTAGACTTTTTCCTGCGTCCCCGGTTCGACCGCCAACCATCTAGTCCGGCTGCCCCCAGATTCCGGGCTCTGTGTAGGACAAGTGTTTAGATGAGCTCAGATGTTTTTCCAATCTTACGGGATCTCAAGGCGGCCGTATCCCGGCAAAAATTCCCCCCTCCTTTTAGGCTTCCTCGAGATGATTTCATACGAAGAAGATTCCTTGGCAACCCTTTTATCTCGACGAGTCGTTCTTTTAATCTGTCGAGTCTTTAATCTCGATCGGCTCCTAAATATGAAGGCCCTCTGAAGAGGATTCCCTTTTTTCCTAGCACGACCTTTTTCATACCCTCCAGCGCGTTGTTCGGGGGCCCCTCTCCCTTCCCGAGCCGACGAGGAGATTTGTCTTGTCATTCGCGCTCTCCTGTCTTTCTTGAAGAGTGGCTTTGAGTCTTTACGGCCTTTCCGTCCGAAGGCTTTTTGGCTTGAGAAAAGCTTTCATGACTCGAACCGAAGTTTTTTCGTAAGAGGCTTATGACCGACTTTTTCTCCTTTCTGCGAACCGCTGGACGCGTAAGACCTCAATGGCTTTTGCTAGTCGTGCCGCGACCTCTGGGATTCCAAAACCTCTTTTTTTTGCTCACCTCGCATTTTCAAAGAACAAAACAGGACTAATTGCTTACAGTCCTTACTGGAGTTCATCTCTTTGTTGAAAACTTGTTGCCCTGGATGTCAGCAACGAAGTTTTAAATGGACCGTGGACAGCTCTGCGCCGGAACTGGGAGCCGGATTAAACTTTCCGGTCACTTTTTAGCCTTGACGCTTCATGAGCTGGGATCCATGTCTCCCCCCCTGATCTCCCTGATGGAACAGATGGCGCGATGTCGATATTTTTTGATGACTTTCTGGGTTCTCGTTCCCAATACCCTTCTTGCTTATTTCCTTTCGAAACCTTTTTCGATCTTCTTTGTGGGAAACTCAGGCTGATGATTTGCCGCTAAACAGTTCCCGGCCTCGGTCTTTCGACAGAGATCATTTTTAAAGCCTTGCCGTCAGTTCCGCGGTTTTTCCGTCCTGAATTGCCGGAACTTTCTGCGTATGGATTTTTTTTTAGTCGTAGGAACTTTCCGACTTTTGGGTTCGTTTTTGCCATTATTTCTTCCGCCCGTACGTTCGTCGGACCCACGACCGGTTGACCCGATGGGGTTGATGCATTCTTCGGCTTTTTCCGATCGTGAGATTGCTTACCCTTCCTAGGTGATCTCCTTTCCCTTCGCACCTGTTATTTCTGTTCGACATAGACCATTTCTAGTGCTTACCTCGCGCGCTTTTCAGATTTAGAATTGGTCATTTTTAAGAAGGACGCGGGTCTTTGTCACTATTATTTTCCCTAGCCGATCGGGTACATAGTCGTTGCTCGCCCCAAAGTCCCGCCCGCTGATAGCCGTCGATATATAGGGAAGTAGAAGAAGACTTCTCACCTTATCACAAATTCTTCCCCCTGTCAGACTGCTGCCCCTCGCAGATAGTTCTATCCATGCCCCTATCTCCCCGTAGACCTACGGCTGTGGATCCCTCATAGGTTGATTCTGGATGATCACCCCCGAACCTTTTCGCGGGTCCAGTTACCCTTCGACTCCATAGCCCTGTGACCTAGATTCGATCCCCACTTTGCTGACAGGCTCGTAGCTAAGAATGATTCCTTACGGCTGTCCTGGCTCACTACCTTGTGTGGGATTAGACTCCAAAGATTCCTTTAAGCCGGGTACTTGCTAAGATCGAATAGTATTTCTAGATTTTTCCCCAGTTATGAGGCTCATTAGTTCGTGATCTTCCCCTTCGAGCTCTGTGATTCTCCCCCCTCACCTGCCCTCTTCGGCAAGTCCCAAGTGAAGGTCTCTTCGGGCTGAAGCAGTCCGAGACCCTTTGAAGACTTCCCGCGAGTCTCCCCCTTCCGGTAGACCCCTGCCGCGGCCCCGCTTTTTTTTTCGGGCCTGCGGAGTCATTTTGTTTTTTGATTTGACACCCGTTTCTGGCCGCGGGTGAATGATCTTCCGCGAGCCCGATGACGAAGCTCGTCACCACGCAAGTTACCGCTGTCGCGTGGTCGAGCTTTCGAAATCCTGATTTCGACCGGCCGTTGGTTTAAATAGACGCCACATCTAAGCTCCATCCCAGTCCAGGATTCGACGTCCTTTCGAGCTCGAGGAGCGACATACCGCGACTTCCCCCCCGGGTATCCCCTCTCAAACAGCTTCCTCTCTAGCTCCCGCACGAACTCCCCCGCTTCCTGGAGCCCCTCGCCGACACCTTTTGTCTTGTCGAGCGTCCTAACCGCCGGCCCTGATGCCCAGATCTCGACCCAGAACCCCCCCCACGAAGTTTCGAAGCTTGAAGATTTTTGCGTTTCTTCCAGTCTTTTCTTCGATGCACGCAGAGCTCTCTTAGCCTTGGAGACTTTTAGCCAGGCCCCCTTCGATCTCTAGCTTGCTGGTCCCCCCCGGACCGGGTGTAGCCCCCAGACTCTTTCTGCGGAAACGGGAACAACCTTGCACTACTTAACGCCCGAGCCTGAAATCAGATTTGGTACTCCTCGAAAACGCCCAGATGTCCCCTTTCTCTTTCGTTTCTCACGTCTTTTTGGTTCCAGGTCCCCCCTCGTTTCCACCAGCGCCTTCACCCACCCGGCTCCTTTTGAGTTCCCCGGTGGGGTCTTAAGTCCTCCTCCCGAGCCGGTCGATCACGATTTAGATATCTTCGGATGACTCACCTATGGGATTTTTTGTTGCTGTAGAGTATCGAATGGGGATTCCGAAAATCTTTCAGGTGATTTTGGTCGACAGAAAAGATACCCTTTCTTTTTTGGCCTCTGTCAGAACCTTGCACTTTCTGTACGCGCCCCTCTCCGTAGTGAGACTTGTGATGAACTGTCCCCTTTCCCGACTTCCATTAAGAGCCCCGAAAACGAGCAATGAGTCCCATACCCTGTTCTAAAGCGACTCGAACTTCCCAGTCGAGGTCCGGAGGGAGGGATATGTCTGATGTGGCGACCCAAAGTTAAGGGTTTTTCACCCTACAGTTGTTCCCTGTTTAAAGTCAGTTCTGCGGTTGGGTAAGAAAGGGAGAACCACCAGGTTCCCAAAGAAGTAATCCGGTCTCTAGTCTCCCGGTGTTACTTTCATATAGTGTTGACTTTCCCCCTGCGTTCCCGGTCCTTTTAGTGGTACTGGTATCTTTCTTTTTCTCCCCCCCCACAGCAATGGAGGAGGTAGAGGAAAGGACTTTTATCGGACTCTGTGATTAAAGATAGAAGTTGTTTCATGGTCGGTTCGCGAACACTTCCCTGGAAAAGTACCTTTTTTTCCTTGACGAATCTCTCTCTTCCCCTTCGCTCTGCCCGATTCCCCTTCCCTAGTAGGTGAGCGCCCAGAGTTCAGGTACCGATAGTGACCCCCTATTTGAATGACCAATCGTACCCCTAGAAGCTCTCTAATCATGAGAATTCTGTACTTCGCAGCAGAGCTCCTTCCCACATCTAGACTTCTTTTTTGTTGAGTCCGAGATCGCTAAATATGCGTAGGCTTTAGCAAGCTTCTTTTTGTCTTGCCGAGAATAAGAAGGTTCTGTCGTCAAGTCTCCGGTTTCGGTGAAGTCTACGACCCCTTACCCCGTTTCTAGTCGGAGAATGAAATTGTCTCTCCGGCATTCCGCGAAATTTTGACCGTTTGGCACCTAATTTTCCATGCCCCCCCCTAGATCTACTTTAGCTGGAGATTGGAGATTAAAGTCTATCTTCCTCTTGAACTAAGAACTCCGATCCGCTGACTTCCCCCCGTTATAAAATCAAGCCGTGACCAAACAGGCCTCACCTCCCTCTTCAGACTCCAGAAACCCCCTTTCTCTTGGCCCCTTTGACCACTTTATCTCGTTGACCCGGTTTTCTCGAAATGGTTTCCCCTCGCCAAGAACCCTTGCACTGACCTGTGAACCGTCCCGAAGTTTGTTGTGTCCTTTTACTGGGCCCGATTCCCAGCTCCGGAGCGCGGCTTTACCCCCTATGCTGGCCCTGGCCCGTATGATTCACAACTCTCTATGGGTGTTTTTAGATATGTCTTCGATTTGCTCAGGAGACCCTGGCTGACCGCAGGCCAGTTTAAGGGCATCGAAACGCCTTCCTCCTCACCCGTTCTGAGTGCATGCTGAATAAAAAATGCTTTTCCCCTGTATTGGGGGTTTTTTTAGGGTTGGCCTTAAAATCCGGTTTCCCGACATCGGGTTCACAATGCTTACAACGCTCGCCATGCTGACCTCGTCTCTTGTTGGGAGGCGGTCAATATTCTCCGGTCTTGACTGTAGCAGACAGTTTCCCAGACTGTTTGCGCTTTGATGGCGTGGACCTGTTGGTCCGACGCGAGCGGAATTCTCTGTGATCTAAGTCTCACTCACATGTGGAGCGAGTGTTTTTTTACAACGTTGTCCAATCCGATACTTCCCCCGCTTAGAGTCCGGCGTGCTTTAAGATGTGTCCCGCCCTTGAGTTTCCGCTTCCCGGAAGTCGGTCCAGTCTTTCACCCTCTTTTTAGTGCTGGTGAGGATTACATCCTTTACTTGCACTTTTTGCTCGATTGACTCCCCCTCTGAAATGGAATCATTCAAAAGTTTCCAATGTCTACACGTATTTGGATTTTGTGACCAGTCCTTCCTGGAGAGTTTAGGCCTAGAAAGGTGCTTTTGGCTGCTCCTCAAGCAGGTGTCTGTTCTGATGAGTGGAGAGCGATGAAAGTGGGCAGGTCCGCTGAGCGAGTAGGTTGAGCCCTGCGCTTCGGCGCATCTCTGAGGCTTGACTTGTGCCCCGATTTGACAGTCTTACGGATTGCGTCGTTTACTCTGAAGCCCATTTAGAGATTTCCGGGAGATAGTTTTTGATTACGGTAGGAGTTCTGCCGGTTTTTATACTGCAGTTACCGCGGTATCAGAGTGTGCTATGCCTATCGTTTTCGAGCCTTTCCTGCCCGAGCTTGCCCAGCGAGCACGGTTTACTCAATTTCCGGTCCTGATCCTTTCGCTTAAACGTTCTTGACCGCGACCCTCCCCTTTTGAACACTTTGTTGTTGAGACAGCCTGACCGGACTCGATGCGACGATGGAGACCAGAGGAGGGATCCACAAAGATTTAGACGGCCCTGGAAACCTTGACAAGACTCATCCTTTGATGCTCGATCCCTCGCGTCCCCCACACGAGCAGAAGCTAAGATAGAAACCACCCTGACAGAGGTCGTCGTATCGGTAAATCAGCCTGCGCAGGGAATCAAACTGCGAGGGTGAGATAGAAAAACACATCTAGCAGGATTTCAATGCATTATCCCGAGATAATCTATCACTTGGACTTCTCCATGCCTTTGACTAGCGATTAGAACAGAGTTCTTTTTTGTCGCAATTACCGTGGAGAGGCTGAAAGCCTTCGGGGTTGTAACTTTCTAGATCTCGCCCACATCATATACACAGCCAAAGAACAAGAACCACCCATCCCAAGTCTCGGATGTATCGAGCATTGGGCACCGAATGGAATTAAGAGGGAAGGATTGCGGCCGAACACAAATTCTTAGCCGTTGCGGACTCCTGCTTTTATTTCCAAGTAGGTTGGATATTCGAGGCCTTTTAGCAGACCTCCCCGCCCGCCGTTTTTAGAGCCTACACAAGAAAGAGTTGTCCCTTTTTTTCCTTCTTGGCCTATCCCATTTGTTGGACCGTCTGCCCCCCCCCCCTCTGACACATTTGGCAGCTGACAATGATTAAGAATACCCCTGACTCCGCTTTCCAAATCCGTGTTATACAGTCGGTGGTTTCTGTTAATCTCATACCCGAAACTGCGCCAGACAGTCTATCTTCGGGAGGTCGATCTTCTTCGCTTTTCGATCCCACGCCGGAGACTGGCCTTTACTTCCGCCCTTCGCATAGGCTTTTTGAATTCTCGGTACCTTCCGCTGTCGGTTTCGAACTAGTGCCAACCCTTACCAGCAACCTCACGGGAGTCCTCTTGGATTTTTCCTGAAGAGGACGCCAGTCTTGACCACTATCTTCGTAGGCTGCCGATTCAACAGATTCACAGGTGTTATTAAGTTTGCGAACAATCTCCGCATAGAATAGGCAAAGAGTCCATGTCCGCACCTTTTTCCAGAAAATAGCTCGCCTCACGTAGGTGACTTTGCGGTGCCCACTCGACACCCCAAAGGGCCCCCCAACCTACTGCAGACAATCCTTTAAGTCGGCGGCTTCTCAGAACCAAAGCCACCCGAATTCCCTTCAGGTCCTTTCGGGTGGATCCCCTTGGTAGATCCTGTTTTCTTCTTTCCCTTCTTTTAGAACCTCTGTGCGTGTTATTTAGCGGCGGTCTTTGAGGGTCCCCTGACCCTTCATTGATTAGTCCGAGTACCTACCTTTCTGCGGAGTTAGTTTCTCAAGATCCACCTACGTCGATTTTCATGGTAAATCCCTTTTACCGACCCCTACGGCCTTACTACATTTCTGAGCTCACCAAGCCGAGGCTGCCTCCCTCGCCGATTGAAAAAGCGTTAATGTTAGGTTCATTTTTAGGTAAAACCGACCCCCGGTGAATTTTTCTGTATCGCTTCTTTTTTTTTTTTTTTTTGATGTTGCTTCAGCCCTCTCATCGGTCACCATGAGCTCGCAAGCTCTCTCCAGCCTATCCAGTTCGAGAACATGATGGACCCCCCCTCTATCTTGCGGAGATCGTCAGAAAGCCTGTCTTCTCAATCTTTCCTCGCCATTTTCTTTTGTTAGGTCTCTGGGGCCCGAATTGCCCCTAGAAGAATTCGGTTGGTCGCCACTTTTCACCTCCCGAGCCCTTCTGGCAGCGTTTCCTTCAAGAAAAGGACTCCGGCTCTTACCCACTGTCTCTTCCTCTTTTTTTTTATGCGAAGCCCCAGACCGGCGCCGTACGACTTACCGTGTACAGACAACAAGTGTTTTCCTCGTATTTAACCCTGCGTAACCCCAACGACCCTCGGAGACTGAAAAGAACACGGCCCCCTAAAGGCGTCCCAAGCTCTTCACTGATGACTTTCTTTTGCGGTTCGGGATGTTTCCTTTACTCGACCCCCGTTCACATTCCCTAGGTTTCTTACAGAGGAAGTCTTGTCAGGAACCTCCATCAAAGAAGGACCTTTGGAGGCGCGCTAGATTTGCTTGAGATTCCCTCACGATTTCATGAACACCCCGTCTATGGCCTCCAGATTTTTTTTTTCTTTCCCTATATGATGACGCCCCGAATGTCCCGCGGTATAGTCTCACCCTTCGCTCGGTATAGGTCCCCTCAGACTCCGGTTTTAAGTGCTCCTCTGCCTACCGAGGTTCTCAATCCCTCGGTTTTTTCAGAAATGATAACCTGAAAGTTTCCCGAGTTAGATCTTACTCTAACTGCACTTTCTAAATGAGTCTGTTCGTGGACGGAACCTTCTTATCATGAATTTATCTCTCAAGTTCTTCTTCCTCGAAGCCTTTTTGAGACCCACCTGTTATCGTTGCTTTTCTATGAACCGCTTGGTAGAGAGAGGAGACGCCGCCACTCGGGTCCTCCTATTCTCCCTGTGGTCATTTTGTTCGACGGCTTGCACCTTACTCTGCCGCCAGCCCTCGAGATGGTTACCTCGGCGACTTTTCCTTTTAAAGCAAGAGGGTAATTTCCTCGAAGAAGGTTTAATTCTTCACTCTCTGTGATTGGCAGTCGTCCCCCCTCAGTTATCCTAGGCAGCCTGTGCAAGCCTATCAAAGGTTCTGTTTAAACTTCGAATAGGTATCCACAATAGTGGTGATTTCCTCTTCTACGCGCTTCCATTTGAAAGGGCAGTCCCACACGGGTGGTCTTGATCCAGGCAAGACGGTCTGTTAGTTTGATGATATCGATTTCCGTCTGCCCCTTGATAATTTCCGGATGCGAGGCCATTCTCTTGTTGCAGTTTTCCTCGCTTCGTTGCCTTCTCGTCCTGATCTCCAGGCGGTATCGTTTTCATCCTAGTCCGATGTTTCGCTGTACTGCTCTGAGCGTCCGTCTCCGGCATTCTGGTTATAGCCATTATCCCCTTTCTCGGTATTTGTCTTCTCCCGATTCGGCTGTTCTCGATCATTCCGTTCGCGGCCCTGACGATCCAGGTTCATGGACGTTTCTCGGCCTGGTAATCCCCTTATGTTCAAGAGACATATATTCCCTTCCTAATAATTTCCTTGAGACTCTTTCTGAATCTCTCACTGTCTCCTGATGATTTCTAAGAGGCTCGCCTTCTTGATTCATACCTTACCGCTTCTGAACCGCATGAGAATCAGCTTCCAGTACCATCAATAAGCGAGAGAGAAGATGAGCACCAACGGGTGGGCCCATCGTCTAGTAGTCTCCCCTCCAACTAGGACTCAGATTGCTCCCAGCCGTGGTGAGTTGACGCCCCCCTTGCTCCGCAAAAACCTAAGAGAAGCGGGTTTCCTCCTTTCAGGCTCTTTCTGTCAAAACCTTTTCGCAGACTGCATCCGGAGGAAGTCTCTCAGCGCACCTAATTCCCCCGTATTCGCTCGGAACCACTGTTAGACTATCTTATTCCCTCCAAAGTCCTCCTGGATAAACCGTTCGAAGCCACCAATAGGACTTTAAGAGGGGTTTTCCTCTAGACCGCGACCTCCCCTCCTGGTTTTTGACGGGATTTTCGCTCTTATCCAGTGGGACAGTGATTGACCCGTGATATCCGTTTCTCAGGTATCAACGTCCAAGAGTTGCATCTGACATTTGCTCGTCTTTTGACAACTTCAGGGTCTCTTTACAGAAAACATCTTCCTCACAGTTCGCTCGATCTGATTGACTGATATTTACCGGGTTTCGACAACGCGGACCCTTTAAGTCATTCGGCCGGGCAGTCTTGATATTTACCCATCGGATCATGCGGAACGGCCGCCTCACTCGGGGAAATTATTGTTGTCGAGACCCGAGTCCCCCCGATAACCTACTTTTTAGCGAGTGCGAAGATTCCCCCGAAGATTGGCGCAGTTCAGTCCTTTTCTCCCGCTCTCTTCGCATTTTGATTCCCGAGCCGCCATGTGATATAGGTTTTATTTTTCTGAGTTTTACGCCCCCTCTGTTTCATCTGGCCCTATTCTCCCGGAGTTTCCCATAAGACTTCGGCTTCTGACCCATGGTGCTGACCGAGAAACTGGTCCGACCACGGTCCTCTTATATTCCGCTATACCATCGCTTTTTGGAAGCCTCTATTTGTTGAATTGTTCGGTGTCCGCTCAATTCCTCGATAAGAGATATCAGGTTGCGTTTTTCCCGATCAACTTCCCACAAAGACGCCTCTGAGCCCGGTTAATTCAGGGACGGTTCTGAAGAGCCTCAAACCTGAGATCCGCCGGCCGGGCGGCCTGCGAATGTCGATTCCTTTCTGTATTCTACTTCCGAGGCGATGTGGTTTAATCCTTGGATACTTTTTTTCGGGGAACGCTTCCGCTTATTGCGCTCTTTTTCTCCGCCGTTGCTTAGAATCGCTACTTCATTTCTCGGTAATTTTCCATACTTCACTCGTAAATCTCTGCCGAACTTACGCTCCTTCGAGACGTAGTTCAGAATCGAAGTTACCCCCCAAGACGTATATATATTGTTTCCAAGTCTTTCCGACGCGGGCATGTCCTTCTCTGCTTTGATTCGCGTTCCGCCGCTAGCCGAGGCTTCCTTTTCATGCGGACGAGCCGAAGCTAGTTAGGACCCTCTCATAATTTTCGATCCGATCTAGATTCCAGAATTTCCCGCGGATATGCGTTTTACTCTGCACTCAAGATCTTAGGTCATGAAGATGCTCGCTTTGTGAGCTTTGGGCTGACGCGACTCCTATGCCATTCCCAGGCTTGGGCCTGCTCAGAACCTATCTTCCTCCTCCCCCTTCTCTGCGTCTTAACCCAGTTGCCGATTCTTGTCAGAACCCCTTCCTCGAAGCACTTGTCTGATTTGCTTCTCCCAGATTTCCTTGATTACGCTGTACACAGTTTCCCCGAACCGCCCTGGGGCCCTCCCCCCGCACCTGAGTTCTCTCACGATTTTCTGAACCCCCCACTCCACCTCCTCTTTAACACTTCCCTTCTGGTCCCCCCGGTTTTTGTTTTAGACTAAAGAATCGATCCCCTGGACCTCTGCAGAGTTGGTGTGTCACCGGGATCTAACTCTTACAGATGGAATCCCTAGACTGATTATTTTTCTATGGTTATTGATCATATCCCCTCTGTGTTCCTCGCTTTTCTACTTCTATGTTGGACTTTTCTTCCTCTGGTGAACTTCCCCCATTTATAGGCTCAGACATCTTGGTCCACAGTGTGATGCTTCCTATGTCAGTACCCACCGTTCAGAGTTATCCATTCGTGTTCCTCGAGGTTTAGAAGACCTCTTTCTAAGAGACTCTAAATCATTGCCCCTAGAAGGTCTCCAGGACTATCTCTCCCGGATTTTCGGGGTCGGGGTTTGTTGGTGTGTGGTTGGGTGGGGGGGTTGGGTCGTTTCTTTTTTTGGGGGTTGTGTGGTTTTTTTTGTTTGGGTTTTGTAGTGGTTGGTTTCTTGGGTGGTTAGCTGCCCTGAGTGAAAGATGTAGTTCCTCCCCAATTGTTGTTTACATATAGGACTCCCTGCACTGATCTTCGCGATTGCATCCACAGGTGATCACCTGTGGAATTCTACTCTTCTCAGATTTCAGGCTCTCGCTAGTCTCTCTGCCGGTCCCCTTCAAGCTCCACTCCCTCTGTAGGTCCCCCCTCTGCAGGCCCGCCACCCTGGAAAGGACACCATCAAATCTTTTGAGTTCTCGCATCTCCCTCTATCCCGATAGTCCCCAGCCGTTTCATCACTGAATCCCGAATTTTTCTTTTTTCTCAAGCCAAGGACCAGTCCCTCTAGCCTTCTGACCTTTCCAGGACTTTTCTGAATCACTGCTAGTGGTCTCCAAGTCCGCCTCTGTGAGCCTCGACCAATTGGGAACTTTGCGTTTACCCGGACTGCTTAATTAGTGAGACTCGCTTGTCTTATCTTTCCGTCAGGATAGCCTGATTCCTTTCCCTTTTTTTATCACCCGTCATGATCGGAGGAAACCGGATCCCCACCTTCGCAAATCGTGTAGTTCCCTCAGAACGATTCCCTTCCCCTTCCCTCCGGTCGTCTTCCTGTTTTCTCGAATCTCGGCCTGTGTTCTAGCAGACACCCGCGATTCATTAGACAACCTCAGGACGAAGAAGACTTAAGTAAGCCCCTGAGGACTTCGAAGCCCATATATGTTTTTGTGTTGTATTATACGGTTCTGAGTCTCTATCCAGCTTCTTTTCGATGAGGATTCTTCGCCGTAATTCCCACTGACTCCCTTTTCTGAACAGATAGGAGCCGTTGATCAACAGCGCAGGAATCCCTAGAGACAAACACAAGCCCGTCCTCTCTCGTTCCATCAGCGAGACATAGCAGGTTATTCAGACCCCCCGATCTGAATCAGCCTCTTCAGTTGATCCTCTCCCCGCGTCCTTCTTCCGGACGCATTCGAATCCCTTCCTTTCTTTCTACCCCCGAACCTCCATGCAGCCCCTTCCTCGGATCGGCCCCTGATGAATGTGAGACCCCATTCCCCGGGTTATCCCTCCAAGCTTATTCTCTCAAGATCTCGCTAGCAGCACCCCACAGAACCCTGAACCCTGCGTTCCCCGCCTTCCCTGGTTCTTCAGCTGCTGCGATTTCCAGCAAAATAGTCGTTAGCTTTCGATTGGGCCTTTCCCGGAGTGCACCGTCTTATTGCTTCGTAACCGGATCTCTTTTTTTTTCAAGCACCGTGGACGCCTTGGTCTCTTCGGCTGGGTTCGCTGGAGCCCTTTTTATTCTGGGAAAACCTAACCTCACAGAGGCTCAGAAGTCTCCTTCTGAATGATTCACCCGGTCGCAAGTCCTCCGGGAGTCTTGACTAATTTTGTGTTCCAGATTCCCTCTGCTTAAGAGGCGAACCCTTTGTCCGAATCCATTTCGAGTCTTTCAGCTTCTTTCCACAGCTAAGACACCGCCCGGGATCTTTGAAATCCGGATTAGGTCGTCTGGATCCTAGGCAGCCCATTTTTTCTCGGCTCTTTGACCTCCCCTTTTCCCCCTTTTCCTCCCCCCCTACCTGTGATCTTACCCTCCGAAGCCCCCCTTTTTTCCCCTCTGAAGATTTCTCTTTTTTCTTTGGCTTCTCGCTTTTGAGGAAGCCTCCGGTCCCCCGTTGAATTCCATCATCCTCCCGGCGCTTTCTACCTAGGACCACCTTGGCAATTCCGTCTACGGTAGTTCCCCACTACTAGAGATCATTGTCCCATTTTCAAGGGTCTGTTAGTGACCCCCTCAAGTTTACCCCCCCCCCCTAACTCCTTACGACGTTCCAGGTCCTGCGAGGCTGCGGACTAACACTCGTCCCAAGATCACAGCCTGGGCTCTCGAAGTTGGGTTTCTCCTTATCGATTGCCAATTCTTCTCCGGGGTTCGATGCAGCTAGAGGTTCTGGCTTTTTACCATTTTCGCTTTTCTATCGTTTCCAATTCATTTTTTCGATGGTCACTTTACCCCCCCGTAGGCAATTCTATAAGACTTTCCCTCTACAGCTCTCCCTTCGATCACCAGAGTGCTCTAGAAGATGATTCTTTATTGCCTTTTTCTTGGGCCGACTCCCCCTAGAGTTATCCCTTTCGAGAGTCCCCACTCCAGCGGCAGCGGGAATCTAAGTTCATCCTCAGAGAGTTCCTCTAATGGCCCCCCTTTTTATCGATTCCTCTCTTTTTTTCTTTTCGGAGCCCGCTTTCCCTCCGCATCTGTTTGCAGAACGGCAAGAGTTTTTTGGCTTCTTTCTTTGACTCTTGACGGTCTCCTATTTCCTAAGATAGCCTTTTTCCCCCTGGCGCGCTTTTTTCCGTATTTTTTTCCAGAAAAGGTAGGAATTGCGACGTTGGGCCTTTTTTTTCCCCTGGTGCTTTAGTTTTGAGTCCTCTTTGGCCTTTCCCGAGACAAAGATAATCCTCTTCTGGTTTTCCTTATCTTATGAATTTTTCTTTTCCTCACCCGTCCCCCTCTACTTTTCTCAAATCGATAAACCTTTCGACCGGTTCCGGCCTTTTGCTTTTCTCCCCCTGATGTTCAGATTAACTGGACATTTTTACTTTAAGAGGGATTCAGGGTTTTCCTTACTCCTTCTGAGCCCCCCCCCTCCCTTGACCCCCTGTGATCTCCTCCCCCACAGACTCTTTCAATCCGCTGCTCTCTAGGGCCGGGGTCCCCCCTGTTGGCTCCCTTTTCATAGGTCTCGGATAAGACCCTCCGATTTCTCCAACTCTTAAGATTTTCCCCTGAGTTCTTTCCTTTTCTGAACAGGCCTTTTTCCCCTTCCCATCGGGTTCGCCGAATAAGAGACCTTTTCCAGGTTTAGCGATTCTGATCTTTTTCGAAGTTTCCTCCCTCCCCAGAACCGAAAAAGACGTGGTTGCCCTAGGCGTGTTCCTTGGTCTTCTTTTAAGCTTTCTCTCTATAATCATGGTCTCCTAACAATTTCAAGGTCTTACCCTGTCAGATCCTGTCCCTTTTTCTCTTGATTGAAGATTCCCAGGTCAACTCATCCCCGAGCGTATGGGTCTGATGAAAGAGTCATCCAGGCTCTTAAACTTCTTATGGTGAGGCTTTTCTTTTTCGTTATAGAAGCCCAGGGGTTTCTGAATACTCTATGGTTCCCGCGCTTTTTCTAACCGCCTAGATTCTTACAGGGATTTTTCTGCAACAGATTGCCACTGACGTTTTTTTTTGATTTTCTTTTTTTGTGATTGTCTGGCTTCCCCTTCCTCAGACCCACCCTTTCTCCCATTGCAGATCGTGCCAGAAGGCTCCGTTCTTCCTTTCGTTAAATCTCTCATTCCTATAGGGACTTTTTTCTATGCACTCTAGTAACGGTTTGATTAGGAGGTCGTCAGAGTCCCCTTGGTTCGATTTGTAGTTTTGGGTGTGTACGATCTTCTTTGGAGGGCTCGCGCCGCAAGGTACTGCTTTCTAATCTTTTGCAATTTAGCTCTTTCTGACGGATTTAAGGTTCTCTTCGACTCTTTATGTTTTTGTGTCGAGATCTCGAGGCCGATCGTACGCTTTGCCAAGGTTCATCAGTAGACGTTTTCCTTTTCAATTCCTATTTTGGTGTTTTTTCTCTCCGCCGAGGACTGAGATCACCTCCCTTTCCCTCGAGCCAGAGCCCCCCAGTCTGCATTATTTTTGAGAGATGTAGCTTTTTTCGAGCCCCTTCTTTTTCAATTTCCCCCTCGATGATTCCCACCTGACGCCCCCGAAAAGAAGAAGCGGTGTCTTCTATCTCTTCCAATTCTTCCGGCCTTCAGATTCTGAAACTTTTTAGATCTCCGGCACCAGAAAAGCCTGGTTAGCTCCCCCCATCTTTTCTCTTCCTCTCAAGTGCCTGGTTTTTCCCAGTTTCGAGAGTTCCCCTACCAGAGAGGAACTTTGTTTGAACGCCGATCTCCCCCGCTTCCATCGGCCTTTTTTCCCCCGATTTTGCGTGTTCTTCTTTCCAGTGCGCGCGCTTTTTCCTCTTTTCTTCGTTTGATCGCAAACCCCTAAGTTTTTCTTCCTAAAGGTCCTCTGGGTTTTTTTTGCGAATTCGGCTTTTTCCAGTTCCCCCCCCCCATACCCCTCCCCCTCTTTACAAAGGAGAGTACTCTGCCACTGCTTTTGTTCTTTCCCCCTTTCGTCACTTTCTCTGAAGTCTTTTTTTCAAATTTTTTTGGATTCTTCCACGAGGATATTCCCCCGCCCTTGGCGGTTTTAGTATCTCCTTTCGGGCTCCACGAATGAGAGAGATCTGATTTCTTTCTACGAAGGCCTGCACCTTCTTAGGAGTTTTTTTTTTCCTTTCCGAGTTCTTCTTTTTCAAAAGAGTTCCTAGGTTCTTCCCTTTAGCCGGTTACGAATAGGGGCCTGAAGACCTCTACCAACGCTTTCCTCGTTTTTTGTCCGAGCTCTTTTTTTTTTTTCGAACCAAACGGAGACCTTTCCCCTCATGCCTCCAGATCCTTCTTCCCTCCGATAGTACCTATGTTGCCAGTCGTCCCGATAAGTTTGTTCTTTTCTTTTTTGATGTCTTTTCGAACTCATCATTTTGGACACCCCCCCAGATTTCTTTTTACGAAGGTCTATGATTCCCCTCTTTTCTCGAACTTCACGAGATCAAGACGTCCCCCCCTCCTTTGAGGTTTTCTTGGTGACTCTCTTTTTTTATTTGATAGACGAACCCTTCTTTCTTTGGTACCCTGCTTCTACTGGTTGAGTTAACGCTCTCGTCCCGGAAATTTCTTCTGCCCTTTTCATCCTTTTTTCCCGGTTTCGGCAGGACAGCAGCTCTTCCGAGGTAACTCCCTTTTCTCTGCCGAAAAAATCGGCCTGTCATCTTTCTACGCGATCTCAATTCCTCCTAATTTTCGACCTTCTTCCCCACACTTTTTTTTGTCCTGTCAAGAATAAGACCCCGGGTGCTTTTTCCGTTTCAGTAGTTCTTTTATGTTTTTCGATCCCCTCCTTTTTAATGACCTTTCCAGTCCTCCCTCTTTTAATATACTCAATCTTTCCTATTATGGAAGATCCGGCGTGCAGCCACTGACTTCTCCTTCCGCTATTCGGGCTTTGACTGCCAAGCTAGTCTTTTCTTCGGAAAGCTTCTTTTTTTTTCCCAGATCTAAAGACTTCTCTCGGTTTCATAGTTTAGTCTGTATACTCCCCCCCTTTTTTTATCCGCGCCGTCTCTTTCTTCCCGGCTCAGCCCCCTTTTTAAAGTCCACGTATCTTTTCCTTTCCTTAGAAGCAAGATTCTCCCCCAACCTTTTTTCCGACCTCGCCCTCTTCCTCTTTGGGTTTTTTTTGACAAGTTTCTTTCCGAGTAAGCCCTTAGAGTTAGACCTCGTACTTTTCCCCAGAATCCTCTCAGGCCCCCCTCCGGTTTTCTCACCCTTTTTCGGTTAGCTCCTGATGGAACCCCTCCGACCGATTCTTCTTTTTCCGGAACCCTTCGGACTGGACCCCCCCCCAGTCCCCATCCCTTCTCCCTCCGACTTTGCTTAGGTGGTTGTCATGACCCGATCTGCGCTCGCTGTTTGGCTCTATGTCTTCCCAGTGCTTCTTCTTATTTTTTCCCCCACTCCTCGGTTTCTCTCACGAAGGCCTTCTTCCAGGCTTTGGTCAGAAGAGTTCTTCCCTTTCCCGTCCCCCTCTTTCTCTTCTTAGATCTTTCGACCCATGAATCCTTGTTCTCCTAAATCTTCACCGAGTAGTACAAAATGCCTGCCCTTTCGTCCCCTTCTTCATTTCAATTTGGAGTCTTCTGAGTCTAGTCTGTTATCCCCTTTGATTCTGAAGTTAGCTTCCAGAATTTTCTATTCTTCTTTTCATTTATCTGCTTTCGACCTTCTCGTACCCTGGACCTTCTCCGTTTTCCAGGATACTACATTTTTCGAGTTGTTCGACGGCCTCCTACCGGATCCTTAATCTCGACCGGTGTCATCCGAACTTACAAAGAACTTGTATGTGTACATCTTCGCCTGACCTAAGGTATGAACAGGGTCTCTCCCATAGAAGTGCTGGTGCTTCAAACTTCTCTTTCTTATCGAAGGCTTCTTGGACCCTCCTCACCTAGACTGGTCTGAAGTCAAAGGCTGTCCCCGTCGATGTTTCTCGCGCTCGCAGGAATCTTCTTAACGATCTTTCCCCCCCACGACGCTGTTCTTTCATCCCGATTCCTATAGGTGATGTGGCGAACCTACGTGGACCTATAAAAGGATTTTGCGTCGCGGCGCCTTGATAGGTCCCTTCTGAAGAGTTCTTAGTTTTTCTTTACTAGCTGAACTAGGCTTTCCCTGCGGGCTACTTACCCAGTCGCGATTTTCTCTGAGATCGATGGCGTCCTCCCGATGAGTCCGCGTTTTCTCGCGCTTCCTTTCGTATCTCTCTCACTTCTTCTGAGGCTTTTCCCCCTATTTTCGAGTCCAGTCGTGTCGGCTCTCATCCCGCACGAGAGCGCTCCCTCCCCCAAGCTTTTCTCCTTTGAACGGCAGCTTTTTCCACTCTCTGAGACGT
>Ga0179591_1382902_pt1 | contig 17582 bp, 14 predicted proteins | sample CZOMad2_1_08_16f_FD_182891 | JGI IMG/M metagenome (GOLD analysis project Ga0179591, IMG submission 182891) | Vadose zone soil fungal communities from Angelo Coast Range Reserve, California, USA - CZOMad2_1_08_16fungal (PacBio error correction) | ecosystem: Environmental > Terrestrial > Soil >... | reverse complement strand
TTTTTTTCTTCCCCCTCCCTTACTGTAGTCGTGAGTTAGCTTGGGAAGGCCCCCATAGCGCTAACTGCGTATCTTTTTTCTCTCTCCGGCTCTTTTCTTTTGTCTTAGTCTTGAGGGAATTGGACCCCTCTCGTTCGGATGATGTCTTTCGTCCTTTTTCGGTTCCTCCTGCGTTCCTTCGACCTTTTTAACCCGTCTCCAGACCCTGTACGTGCCCGTCTTAGCAGAAGCAAAACTTTCTTGGTTGACTTCTATTTTTCTTTTTAGTTATCAAATATGGAATAGCTGTGAATTCCAGAGCATGTTGTCCTCTCGATTATCCTTCTCTCTCTGATTAGGTCCTTTCTTATATGGAAATTAGTATAATTAACCCCGCCATTCTGTGGAATTGGGACCTCCTCTCTCCTTCTTCTCAGTATTCCTCTTCCTCATTAGTCGCCCCGATTATCTGCCATTACCTCTATTTCCTAGTCTTCAAGTTATTTCTTTTTTCCCCTACTTTCCGCCTGTAGATATCTGAAAATGTATCAATTGGGACACTCACCTTCCAACCCTCGTGAGTTCCTGCCATGACTCCTATGATGCCCGCTTCTCTGTGACTGACACTTTCTTGGCGTAGTGTCTAGAAGGTCTTCCATCCTTGAATAGGCTTTTCTTCTTTCTGGATAGACTTTGAGTAATCCCCCCTCTTTCGTCCTTCCGGCTTGGACTTTCTCTGTCTAGTACTAATGAGCCCCCTATACCTTCCAGGTAGGCCCCGAAACTGAAGGTCTTTTCTGGTCCTCTTACCCGCTGCCCCAAAAGAGGCCGGCTTCGGTCGAAAGCATTGCCTAGACGCCCCAACTATTCTCCCCCCCCTTCCCCAGGACCCCCCGGCACGTCAGATGGATGGTCAGTTTTCACACGTATTTTTCTGACACCTCTCTGGTCCCCTATTGGAGGATTTCAGAGGACCAATCTTCAAGTCCCGTTTGTCTACTGTCGTTCTCTTTCTGGCTTCTCTTTTTCTCTTGGAATCCCATCCGCTGCTCCTCCCCCCTATTCTGAAAGTTCTATTCTTCCTTTTTTCCTTCTGGACAAATTTTCTATTAATAAGTAGGGATTTAATGTTCGTCGGCATCCCTAAACGACATCATCCTTCCTGATCAGTCCTTATTGCTTGCTATCTATACATTTCCTTCTCTTCTCCGAAGTGACTCTGTCTCCTCTTGCCTGTCAGTGAGACCCATCCTTGGAGAGCCCTGTTTCCTCCTCCCCCTTCATCACATCCGATGTTGATTGAGAAACGCTGAGAGCTCGGACCTAGACATCCGTGACTTCGGTCCTCCGTCTCCCAACCCACAGCACTCGTAAGGGGTCCAGTCCAATTTTATAGTTCCTTAGTGCCCCCCCCTCGTTCGCTTTTCTTCTCGACCTCTTCTATTCTCGTTGCATCCCCCTTTCTTGTTTCCTCTCTTTACTTTGCCTCGTGCCCCCTAGTAGAAGCCCGAGAAAGGCTCGTCACGTCCCCTCCCCCTCTCTCCCTCGAGATGGGGCGAACCAATGAGAATAACAGTTAGGATGTTTGAACCGGACGGGAGCCGGAAGATAGGACCTACTCTAGAGGCTTGAAGATTCACATCGTTACTCAGGTTCCTCCCGTCTCTCCCTTGACTTCTAACCCAGCATATCCGGACACAGGCGTTCCTGCGAGTGTGCTCGGCTGTCCCCCTGCCCCCGGTTCCCGTTTGAAACCCCCAAGTGAGTGAGGGCGCATAGACGAGATGTATCTAATTTCTTTCATTTTCAAAACTTTTTATGTAGAAGGAACTTCGGAGACCTTGACCACTTCGACAACCGCCGTCCCTTTCTCTATTCCTTCCCCGATAAGATCAGTATCGTTAACCTCTCCCGGAACCACCAGGAGGCGAAGTCGCATTGTAGTACCTGTGCGGCTTGGTCGCCTGAGACGTCCCAGGCATCTCGCGTCTGAGGCGTGCCCCCCCTAAGTCTGTTCCCCTGCCTCCCTTCCCAATCGTGAGGGTGCACCCCGCTTCAGTACTAACCTATTGCCTTCTCTCTAGTACGAAATCCGTCTCAAAGGTTATGGCGTTTTTTTGCACGCCACTTTCCCTTCCCTCGAGCGAAGGAGGCCTAGTCTAAACGTATTAATCCTGCTCGCCCCGTACCTTACCCCCTACCCGCCGCTTTCCCAGGCCCTCAAGCCCCTGATGACGTCTTTCCCTTCCTCTTCCCCCCTGAAGTACAAGAAAAGGAACGCCGTCCTCCCTCCGATGTCGCATCCCCCCCCTCCAAGCTTCTTCTTCCAAGTCCCGGAGGAGCAGCACATTACGCTCAGATGTCATCTCCCCTAGCGAAGCCCGGGGTACGCCCACGGCTCGCTCCTCCCGCAACTCTTAATCCCATTCGTGGGAATGGAGGAGACCACTCCCTGGGCACACCTCAATACTGGGAGCCCGTCTTCATTTCTCCTTGTTGTCACAAGAGTCTCCGCAGCCCAGCAACTCAGACTCCCGCTTCCCCCCTTTTCCCCTACACCGTCATGACCCCCCCCAAACACCTCTCATGAAGGGACCGTTTGCCCTTGTCGTCCAAGTGAGTTTCACTCCCTCAGAAACGGCAACCTCAACGTCTCGTCACGTCTTCTTCCTCAGAACCACCCGGCGTCGGTCGCTGTGTGCTGGCCCTTCGATCTGACCCCCCCCCCGCAAGAAGGCGACTGGTTTATTTTATCTTCCTCTTCGGTAATTCCCAACTTCTTCCCGAGTTGAGGCTCACTATACAAATCCAAATATACACCTGCAACATCCCAAAAGCCAAAGAACCTCCGCCACATCATTTAGCTGACATCATCTCACTAAGGATCCCCCGTCAGCCCCGACCTCTTCGTTCCAACACTTGCTTGCCTATCACACAATTCGCTCTTACGACAAGCCCCGACCCCCTCGTCGCGAAATGCGGAACGTGCCAATTTCTTTTCTCCTTGCAGCTCTCGGATCCCACACCGAAAAGAAGAATGAGAGGATAGTCGCCCTTTATTCAATCCCCAGACGGCAGACCCCTCCGCCTTGGAGCGAACTGCAGTCTAATTTACGCACGTGGATTCAGCCACGATACCGCAACCAGGTGAAAAATCGGCAGACTGAAGTTACCCCAATAACCCCGCACTCTCGGGGAAACCCGCCCGACCGCGGCACCTACCCAATTCTCGTGTTCTCCTACTTAAGCGAGGGTTGTCTACCAGTACCCCTTTCAACTCTTCATTTTAAAAAATGCAACAGGTATCTCAGGTTCTTTGGTCCTCTTTCCCCCTGGGCAGACTGTAAGGGTCCACTACGTCAGTGACCGACCCTCTTCTCAAATCCGAAAGAACCCAACCTTTGACCCAGAAAATGACCCCGTCTCTCCATGACCCACACGACAGGAACCCTTCCTTAGCTCCCCTCCATTCTCCCCCCCCTCCAGGGCGCGCCCCGACGCAGCACCCAATGTCGGGAAATCGGGGGAGCTCCCTCCGGACCAGCTGAAAGGCATCCCAGCCTCCGACACCCGCACATTCCCGGCGACCCCCCCGCTGTCCCTCCCCACCCCCACCCCCCTATCTTCTGCCCCCCTCCTCCCCCTCCCCCCCCCCCCCCACCTACACGGCCAGCCGTGGGCACTCAAATACCTCTCTATGGCCTTCGGAGAGGGCCTATAGTAAATATTGCATCCTAGGTTTGGTCTTTGTTAGCTGTCTCTGATCCCGTCGCTCTCCCGGATTCCTCTTTCGACATTTTGAATAAGCCTTAGAGATGTTTTAGTCAGTAGCGCCTCCACGCCTGTTTCTCCCCCCCCCCCCCCATTTTACCTGAATATGGGTTAACCTGGTATTGTAGACTCCCCTCCTCCCCCCCGTAGGCCTTAGAGCGCGGTTAGACGCGTTGGCCATAGGGGATGAGAGAATCCTAGAAGAATTGACTTGAAGGGCTTCTAAAAAACACAATCTGGAGGTGGTCTGATAGGGGCCTACGCTGCCCAGGTGCCTTTGGCCCTCCACCCCCAACGGTCCTTCTATACTTAAACACTGGCTCGACGACCCCCGATCCTCCCCACACTGTGAAACAAACCGGGCACGCGTCATTTTGCTGTGGAGATAACAGCCCCAAAACTGCCCCCCTACAGTTCCGCTCTCTGGTTTAGCGATGGATTCCAGGAGGCCCGATCCGGTGCTTGCCGGCCACGCCGAAAGCGCCTTACCATTACCCCTCTTAACGAGCCTTGACACTCACTCCCCCCCCCCTTCCCTGCCCCCCCCCTCCGTGACCACCATTTTTTTCAGTTAACTTCCTGATTTCTTTCCCCCCCCCCCCTTCTCGGATCTCAGATTTGCCCTTGACTATCGCCTCTCTCTCCATTCTCCGAGTGACAAGGTACCTTCACTTTCTCCTTTCTGGGCGACATTTAGAATACCAATACCTCCCTAACTACCCTGACGTGGTGTGGGAATGGAACTCCCACAAGAGCGGGCTTAGCCCATAATGCATGTGCCCAAGGAGCGAAATCGGCATTAACCTTAATTGAACCCCTCTCTCTCTTCCCCCTTCGCGGTAGCCTTTGACGATATTATTAATCTCTTATAAGTTTACTGTCACAGATAGGATCTCCTGGCCCATTCTTGCAATCCCGAAAGCTCTGCTCTCTTTCCAACTCCCTGCTCCCCCTTATTTCTTTGATCTTCTTTTCCTCTTGCGCGACACACGCACCAACCCTCCTTTCCTTCTTTGCTCCTTGTGGCATAGAAGGCAAGGCTTGTATCTTATCGCTCCATCCGTAGCGTCATACTACTTCCCCTCTTTCAACGCCCTTCTCTTCCCCTCCCCTTAACCCCGCGGCACGGGTCTCTACCTCTTAATTTTGGCCCCCCCTTTCCTCCTGAGCAACTGCAATTTTATGGCCGTTCTTTCCGGTTATCCCTTCTCCCGCCCCCTCATCCCTAAATTTTTTTCGCCGGGATTAGTCTCGGGTAAAACCACCAACCATCGATCTGGACGAGCCAAAGGCAGAGGGAAGGTGGGCCTCCCCAAAAGCCAGCTCTCCCCGCTCTTTGGTGAAGAGGAATTTGTAGAACAAATGACCTTCATTGGCGGCGTTGATTGCCTACCCCCCCCCCCGCCCGGGAGCGTTGCACTGTGCGCCTTTGCTGTTGCACACCTTCACTTTTCTCCCGGCCAGGTTTCTTCAAGCAGACGTGGTTATTCTTCATGTCATATTCTAACGTCTTTATCGTCTTTTATGAGACTTCTTGTAACTATTCCCTTCTCGTATGCCTTTTTCTTGTCATTTCAATTCCTCTACGCCGCGACTAATTTGACTTGACAGTCCCTCACGTTCATAGAGCACACTGTCATCTGTTACACTGCCAGCCTTCTGCTTTTATTTGGCCTCGTCGTGTTGAGTTTGTCTGCCCCCTCCCCCATCCTCATTCCCTTTTGATCCCTAGGGTATATATCTGGTGTGTTCGGTCTTTCTTGTATTGTTGTACTGCTGTGGAGATATGTTGTTATCTTTTTTATTTTTCTATTCTCTTCTTTCAGGCGGCCCACCACGGTGTGCAGGTGTGGGTAGGTTGCTGTATTATTTTAATGTCTATGTTGTTTTTTTGTTGTGTCCGTGGTTTGGGGTTGTAGTGTCGTCTCTCTCTTTCTTTTTTCCTTCTTCCGTGGGTGGGTGGGGCGGGTGGGGATTAGTTCTTTACCTTACCGCGCAAACCTTCGCCTCTCCGCGCAAATCCTCCGCCCTTTTGTTCTTCTTTTCTGTCCCTTTCCCATTTCGGGATAAACGCAGAAAATCTCTTTCCTCTTTCTCCTCTTCGTTTGTGAGGTTCGTCCTATTTCTTACCCTCTTTATACTGTACAGTTTTTCCTCCCACCTGAAGAAAGAAAATTTTTTCGTGCTTTGAGACGTATAGCCTTCTCTTGACGTCGGTTCAGGTTTCCTTCCCTCCTGACCTCCTCCACCCCGTTTGTGACCCTTAGGAGGCTCTCCCGAGCTTTTTTGCCCAAACTGATTCACAGCTATCTCCCTCTGCTAGACATTAATCGCGAAGGGTCGTGGGAAACATTCATCCTTGTTTTGTGCTCCCCCTTTGAATTTTCTCTATGAGGAACGGTCCCGCGACAACCTCTTCTGCCAAGAAACCCCTTCCCAAGCTATCCTTTCTTTCCCCTTCGCTCCAGTGTTTTCTGATTCCTTTTCCGGTGTCGAAACCTCCCCCGGCTGATCTTTAAGGCTGCAGTTCCCTCCTTCCATTCTTAAATTGGCGTGGCCACTCTTTCTCCACTTCTCTCAGCCCCCCTTCCACCCCAATATAGCTTTAGCGAACCATCAAATTTTCTTCCTTGGCCACTACTTTCTCCCGTGCGATCTACATGGACCTTTCTGAGCCCTTGGCATATTTCCCGCCCCCTTCGTCCCCATTAAGGTCTTTTTTTTGGACATTCCCAAAACATGAGATGAAAAAAGTCAGGTCTGCTTTCCTCTCCCCCCATTAGACGATTCAAATGCAAATATTATCCTCACATCGTTTGGTGACCATCTCCCATCTTTTGTTTCCCTTTTTTGGTTCTCTTCTCTGATCTTCTGAACGAAGTGACCACTAAACAGATTGCGTCTGGCGATGTTGTCTGGTTAGACGGCAAGAAAATTCCTGCGTCGCGGGCGGTCAGCCTGAAAGCTCCTTCTCCTCTCTAAAGCAACTCTACTTCCTCGCTGAAGCATCCTACTTTGGAGGGACCTAGAAAGTCAAGTTTTTTTTTTAAAATTACTGACCGAAGGTTGTCTGATCCGTTCCTTTTCTCTTCTTCTCCGACTATGATCAACTAAGTCAGATACTCCCTCCTTGTTAGGCCCAGGTTAAGATACACCTGTGACTTCTTTGAGTGATTTTCCTCCTTCTTTTGCCGAACGTAAAGAGGAGGCTATTTAAGTTTTAGGATTCCTCAATAATATTCCCTTTGAAACCCCCTCCACTAAACTTGGACCCACCTGGAAACTAGGACCCGGAACCTGATTTCTTTCAACTAACTTTTTAAGGGGCAGATTGTCGCTTCCCCCACCGTCAATGCGTTAGGGGCAGCCCTCCAGAGGCTCGAAGGCTCAATTTTTTCCCCCCAGTCCCTCCCCCCAGGTCTCTTAATTGCCCTTAGGAACCCCTTTGCATCTCCCTGCCCATGGACCCCCCCACCGATGATAGCCCCATGGGAGGTCAGATTCCCTGATCTTTAGATTGCCCCAACAGCAGATGAGTTAGTTACTTCCGGATTTCCGTTCCCCTTTTTTTTCTGGTTAACAAGCATTCCTATTGGATTATGATCAAGGGAGCAGCTCTCAATTTCGCCCCCCAACCACATTCTCTGCATCCCTCCCCCACGCCGCGCTTTCCTCATTTCATCGCACGGCAAATTCAGCATTACGGATGGATGGTGCCTAGGTATTCTGAAACAATCTTTTTGCCGGACTGACCCGCACCTTTCTTTTTCTAGTTTAATAGATGCAACCTCTTAATCATGGTGGTGTTTTCAGATAGACTTCACTTTCGTTGATTTGTCCTGTTTCATTTCCCTTCCATATTAAACCCCAGATGCCGAACTCCGCTATGGAGTAGTACGGCTTCCTTAGTCGCGGGCAAATTGCACCAACTAAGCGATCACTGCCACCCCCCAACCGTCTGTGCTTCGACATGCATTGCAAAGATATTAGATAAATCTGTCTCCTTCATTCGTGAGCGCGGTTCCCAACACCCCAAAAATTAAGTCCCATTTTTTGAGGACCTACGCCCTTTCCTCTCTTTCGACTCATTATAATGAGAAAGAGAGATTTCCAACTTTCACCTGGTCTCCTCAGTGGTTCTGTATTACTAGGGACCCCAATGAAAAGAATTGTCCCATAACTTCTCAGTGTACTGTTCGGCCAGGTATTGGCTCTCGATTTTCCGGGTCACTCCTTGTCTTTTTTTTTGTTCCGTGAGCCTTAGTCCCATAGACTCCGTGCTTGGGATCTCCGTTAGTAGAAACCATCCTAGTGGAAGCCACCAGCTCCTCTCATTCCTTATTTCATGTGGAGAGGAATAGATTGGTGCTTTACTTCAGTAGGTATAATCTTTAGATCGAGACAGTACCACGACCCTTCGCTCGTAGGTTTGCAGCACCTCTTCACCCTTGACCTTTCTTCCCCTTATTAGTCCCCCGGAGAAGGACACGGTTGCTGGTTCTGTCATTGCCTTTCCCTCGCCCGTCGGACTTTCCTTTAATCGACCTTCGGGTTTCGCCGTCGGCCCTCGGTTCCCTTTCGAGTCGCACTCCTGCTAGATCATGGTCGATATCTTTAGTCTCCGTTACCCTACAGGAAGAGGAAGGCAATTAGAGCCCGAAAGTTAGGAGGTCATTCCTTCCCCTCTACCCGGCTGGTTGTCCGGGGATTTCTTTAGTAGAGTGTGCCAGAGTCCCATGTTCTCAGTTTGAAAGAGTCCAGACCTAACGTAGCCTCAGTATTCTTTCTTTTTGAGCATTTTATTCTATGTTGAGCTGTCGTGGGATCGGTTCGTCCGTTGGTTGTGAATTCCAAGTTCTCGAAGCTCCTTTTTTTTCTCCTCAGTAGATTCCATGACTCTCCGGTCTTTCTGTGAGAGATAGTCCGGGAGGACCACTAGCCCATTCTTCCCTCTTCCTTAACGTAGGTAGACTAGGGTTAACGAAATCAGTATGCCCTCTTTGAGCGGCGATCCGGACGGTCGACTTTTTTTTTTTGCAAGTTTTTCCTTATCGCCGCAGAAGGGTAGACAGATAGCTACAACTTCCCATGAGCGGGAGTCTTCTGTTCATTCCAGTAATTCCTGTTCTCCTGTTTTTAAAGTACAATTTGTCCATGATACAATCCACGGAGGTTAACTCTTGCGGGTTCGTCGTTACCAAGGGGATAGATCAATTTACCATTCATTTCTTAAGTTCTTGCTTCTCTGACCGTGTTACGGCCCTTCACTTTTCACAGGGGAAAGAGCCTCATATAGAATCTCGTACGTACATGAGTTTGACTCCGCAGTTTGGCTAGATCGTGTCGGGGTTGCCCCCTACAGCTCTCGTTTTTTTACTTCCTTGGTCCTCCTTTTTTTATTGTCCCCCCTTTTCTTTACGTCTTGGAAACAATGTTTCTTTCGGTACCCCTTTTGCCGCCTGAGGGGAAAAGGCTTCGGTACTTTGATTCAATTCGTCTGTTTTGACTGATTCTTTCTCTTCAACTGATGAGGTCGTGGCGCTTACTGTTTATCTCCAAGGGCCTCAGTTATCTCCCCCTTCTGGCTCCCTGTGTTTTCGCAGACTATATGCAAAAACTCTGAGTGGAAGCTGAGCTTGTCCACCCAAGCGAAGGGATACTTCCCGAATTCGGCCCCTCCTTTCCCTTCCTTCCCGGTCGCGTCGCCGTCACCCCTTTTACTCGGCAGCTAACGTAGAGTATCTCGTCCCCGCTTCTTTCCCTTTCTTATGAATGAGGGATGCTTTTTCTTATGGCAATTAGAAGGTTTTGAGTGCGATCATGAAGTTTGGAAGGAGCAGACTTCGCGCTAGTCGCTTCGTTTGTTTCCTTTTTCCTTTTTTAGCGGCGTGCTTAGTGCCCACTCTTTGCCGTTGGGTATGATGATGTCTGATAAGGATCTCCTCCGTCCTAAAGATCTCCTAACTAGGTGGTATCTTCTGCCTGCCAGTTTCGGCGTCTCTCTATATACGCTCACCTCAGGGTCCTGAAGTTAAGAAGACCTCGCCGCTGTTCGACCCCCCCACAGGGGCTGCTGAGGCCTTTTCTTTCTTCCTTGTTCGGTCTCTGCCTTTCTCTATGTAGACGATTCATGGCTCCCTCTTCCCCTTCGCACCCCTATCCGACCCTCAATTAGAGAGGGTTTCACTCCCCTGCAAGTGAAGAGGTGCCTCAAAAGGCCTAGATCACCTGGTGTCCCACTCCCCAAGTCTGGGAGGGTGGGGTTTTCAATACGGCCCTTCTCCTTTTCCCAAATGTCCGCTCGTCTTTTGTTGTAGAAACTTTAAGGAAATAGCCCCTGCGATACCCGCTGCTCTTGTCACCACTTCCCGAGACTGGTCGTCCTTTCTCTCTTTCGACCGTCTACTCCCCCGGTTTTAGGTGAAGAGATAAGACCAAAGCGACAAGAGACGTATGCCGAAGATGAAGCGGACGTTGAAGTAAGAAGCGCCTAACCTTCTTCTTCCTCTCCCTGGTCTTCCCCATCTCCTTTTCCCCCCTTTCTTCCTTGGGTGGGTAAAGAGGTTCACAGATCCGCCAGTCCCGCGTCCCGTCGCCCACAACAAGTCCGTCACGGCTTCTCTTCCTCCGTCCTCTTTATCACCTTTATAAGGATACCTAGCTAAGCCATTGCGGGCGCAAGTGATCCCCACCCGACTCTCTAGGAATTCTCCGTCTCTTTTCTTCTCTAGTATCTGTAGCTCTTTACGTCTGAGGAGCTTTTAAGTGGGATCCTCTGCTCTTCCGCCGAAGCCGGACTCTCTCCTGCCCCCGCCTTCCCAGACTTTCGCGTAGTTTCCAGTATAGAAAGACTAGGCCCGAACCGATCACTTGATCTACGAGGGTTGAGCCACCCAAGCTTCCAGCTTTAGATGAAAAGTGGTTCTAATAAGTCGACTACCCGACCTACACTTAAGCCTCCCCATAGACTGCCGGGCTTGCATTACCAGCTTTCATGAGGAAAGAAACGATGAGCGTGGCCCGACCTCTACGAGCTCGGATTTCTCCCACTTGACTCTACTCCCTTTGTCACCTCCGCTCTTTTCCTCCAGCCATTTTGCCATAGCTCTTTTTAAGTTCTTTGAAGAGAGTACATTCGGAAGAGCACCAGGAAATTTTAATCTGCAGTTGGCAACCGACCCCATCCCGTTCTACTGTTTGAAGTTTGCGGGACGAGTTCCTTCCCTTTTTTAGGGATCCCGGTTTTTAAATACGAATTAGATGATCCATCTGGATCGCCCGCTTTTTTGCGGCTTGTCGGACCTCATCTCAGCTTACCCCCAAAACAAAACGCTCGACATCGTGCGTTCACCCAGAATGGGGAGACGATCAACCACCGCGGTACGTTTCTCTTGATGCCTTTGACTTCTTCGTTTCTTAGACGACCCAGAGAAATCCTCCAGATCGCCAAGCTTCGAAGCCCGTATCTCTTCTGCTAAGGCCAAAAACCAGCAAGGCAAACCGAGTTCCCCCCAGGCGCTCGCTTTTTGATCCTTTTATCTTTCCCAGCCTTCCTCCTACGGTCTTTCCTTCGAGTTCCATAAAGACGCTAGTGTGGCGGGAAAGGATTATTCATCCCCTTTGTGTTGTGATCCTTGCCCTTCTCCACTTACTCGCTTCAAGGGATAGTCTCTGATCGGGTGACGAGTTAACCCCGAGAGCTTCACCGATTTTTTTTCCTCCCTGTTTTCGCTACTCTTTTGGTTTGGCCTCTCTTTGAGCTGGGTCGAGCTCGCCCCCTATTAGAGTCGGGTTAGCTCGCTGTCGCTGTCGTTCGTCTGGACGCGAGTCGTCGCCGGAGCAACAAAGACGTTTGCGGTAGCTGTTACACTTTATTCTTTTTCGTGACTTTAAGACCCCAAGTTTCTTCCCGCAGCGCGTGATCGGCACCACGGTGCCTGGTTAGTGGCATCTACAGACCGCTGGACATCTGCTCAACTCCTCATCTCTCTTTTTCTCAGCTCTTCCTCTCCCCCAATCGGGGAGAATGGAAGGTGCACCTGCTAGTCCGCCTTATTCGTGTCCTTCGTTGTTTACGCTTCCTACTCCTCCTCGATGCCCTTTTGCCCCCCCACGCAAGGTGTAGCCCAGATGTCATTCGATTCGGGTGCAGGTATTACCCTCGTAGAGGCCCTTTTCCCCGCCAGGGAAATGTCTTCCTCTGAGGACGTCGACGCCGACTGAGTGTCGTCTTGATGCAACGGGGGCTGGTCTCTTTTGGTTTAAGGATGGTAATCGTTAGCCTTGAACGGGAAGGGTGACGAGCTGCGTCGTCGACCCCGCGTCTGCTTGGCCTCGCTGTTCGCATCTTTCCTTTTGAGACATTCTTCCTTCTTCCCCGGGAGATAAGTGCTGGAGCCGGCGTAGTAGAAGTAGCGCCGATAGTCCCCTTTACGAAACCACAGCTCGCGCTCTACCGGGCTGAAGTTGGCGTCGAACGATGGACGGAGGGCTCCCTATTGGCGCCAGCATCCACGGATTATCGGGTGCCAATAGGCTCGACGATTTAGTCCTTCGCTCACCCTTGGCCTCTTCCCCTTGTGGTTGTCGACGCGCGTTTTTTGATTTAGGTGACTCTTCAAGAAAATAAGTTGACACTTCCCTGCGCCTGATCTAGAGGAGGTGCCAGAGATGGTCCCTTCGCGTTTTTGTTCTCCTTTCTGTTAGAGCTCGTCTCCTCCTTCACTCCGCCTTCAGCTCGCGAGATGAAGTCCTTTCTTTGCAGTCTCCTTAGTCGGCGACTTTCCCCACGCTTTCTAGCCGGCATGTTCGGATGGACATCGAAGGCCTAGCAGTTTCTCCCTGAACCCTTCTATGGTCCGTTTGGGCCCTTGGTGCTCACGATAAGAGCTCTGGGCCCGGCGACAGAATTGTGACGGCGGGGCCGCTCATGTCAAAAAGCAGTTTGGTCCCGGGACCGGTGGGTCATGTCTCTCCTCCCCCATAGGAGTATAGGAGTATCGCGTGCCTCTTCGCCGCCTTTTGCGGGTCGACGATCAGGAGGACTGCCTCGTTTCCATTTGCCTGCCTCGCCATCGCCGAATCTACGTACAAGTAAGCCAGGAGACCGCGCTCAATGGGGCCGACACCCATGTGCAAGAAGAGCCCTCTAAATGATCAGGTAAACGCCCTTTTTAGCCGGATTCGAAGAGAACCCCCCAGAGGCAGCCTCCAGCCCCCCTCTCCTTGTAGTCCTACCTGAAGGCGAAGTCATCCGGTACCCCCCTCATTCATCGTCCAGGACAGCGGTCTGGCCCCTACAGACGAGCCCCTGGAAACGCTAATTTGCCCCAACCTTCACATTCAGAGTGCGCCAGCCTTTTATTCTTCGACTTTCCCTTCATTGTAAGAAATTTAGTCACTTATCGACAGTTCCCTAACCCGGCTTGAGAACTTGTCGCCCGCCCACGACTTAGCCTCGGCCCGACGAGCGAGCCCTCGCGTTGGAGAAGAGGAGGATCCCGCTCTGCGAGTTGCTCGTGCGTTCGAGGTGATGACGGCGACGCCGCGAGTGAGTAGGTAAAATGCGGGGAACGTCCAATTTGCTGAGATTTGGGCGCTCCGTCGCCCCTCCAAGGGAATTTTTCTGTGATGACTTCCAGTCCGGCCATTGCGATCACGGGGAGGCTGGTGGGGTCCCGCAAGTAAAGAGATTCCCCAGAGCCCTTCAGGTTCCCTCTTAGTAAACTCTCGTCAAAACGTAGACTCGCTCACACCCAGAGACAGTGATTTTGAAGTACGCTTTGATCTCTTTGGTAACTCGCCCAGGAGGCCCGTACCAACGAGAACCCCGTAATGTCTGGTTCATGATTTAAATTTGAGACACGAACGACCACAACTTCTACAGAGATGTGGTTCTATCCCATACCGATCCTGAATGAGGACCCCTCAAGAGACGTAATACCCCCCTTTCCTGGCCTCGTCCCCCCTGAGGGGCCCACGCCCGCAGTCTTCGATTGCTGACGTAACATGGGAAGCCAATTTTCTTTAAGCTCCCTACTGGTGGAGACCCACTCACCTGAGCCCTAACCTGATTTCGGCCAAAAGGTTAGTTGTTCCTTTTTCCTGACCCCCCGGCCTTAGAAGGGACGAACTGCCATCACTGAAGTTCTCCCACGACCGACTTCACCCACCTACCATAAAGCTGTTCGACGCTCTTTTGGTTGAGAGCTGCCTCCCACCGGCGACATTCGCGCCAAGGACGACTTTCCGATCTTCTTACCGTCCACCAGGAGTCCTGCGAGGGTGTTCAGGAGTCGCCCCTGAACACCGCTCCCTAATATGGCATAATCTTCCTCGTGGCCCGTTCGCGACGCGTTAAATTTACGGAATTCGACAGAGTGGCCCTCTGTGGACTTCAACCATCTCTTCTACGTCGTAACCTGGTTACAGCCCCCCTCGGAAGACAGCCCCTCAAGACCCTGATATCTTCCTGCTCACCATCTCCCCAAGCTTGCCACGCGCCTCGACTCTCTTTTCCGTTCTTCACCGTATCCATGCGGCAAAAGAAAACCACGGAAGTCGGCATTGAGTCTCCCTTTTTTTCCTCGTCCCCCCCACCCTCGGGCGAGAATCCTTTTCTCACTTCTGAACCCTTTTGTCTTCCGAGTAGGACGTTCGTCATAGAAGAAAGCCTCTACCGAAATTCCGCAATTTTACTAGCAAACCCTTCACGATCCAGGCAGAAGCTTCCTTCTTTTAGACTTATTTTTTTACGGGCTTGAGCAAGGTACCAGAACCAAAAGCTCCAGCTACGTCAAATCCCCTGGCCCTATGACTTTTTTACATCGATACCTTACCGGCCCCCGACAGTACGCCCACTGGTTGCCTGCTGAGTGATACTACTAGAATAAAGGGACCATCCCCTCTACTTTCAAAATGCCTTTGGTTCTCAGGCTGGGTGGTGGCGCCTTTTCCCACTCGCATTCCTGCTCCAACTGTCTGAATTTCCCATCCTACGAGTCGACCTGAGCGACGAAACAGAGTCACCCTCAATAAGAAGATGCTTACCCAAGCCATCCAGACCCCCCCCCCTCCCACAGGAGACGTGTCTGAGCTTTTCCCTCTTTTTCAACGTTCTTGTTATATGGAAACGGCTCCTTTTCTGACGCACTCCGGCGCCTGACAGGCTTTGCCCTGTATGAAGCCCCACCTCTTGTTCGGCAGTATCCTCCCCGAGTCCTTGACGACATTTGCTTCCTCCCTCCACCAGGGTGTAGCTTTTGCTATTATGCCTTATCTTTCCGTCGCGATCGTCACCATGCCCGGACACGGTTATATAATTTTTTCTCTGTTTTCCCCTTATTTTTCTTAGAAGCCCCCGTCCGGTTTTTCCGATGAGCCTCTTTTCCACTTTTGTTTCCTTCCTTCCCTTTACGCATCGCGCGTTCGGCACTTCTGTAGAGAGTCTACAACTCGGTCCTTAGTTCATTTTACGATCCTCCGGAGCCAGCTTGCCTCCTCCTGGCCCCCTCAGCGCTTTTCCCCCCACTATTAGGGAATAGGTTCCTCTAGTTCCGACTCTACGACACCCACCTGGCGGGTACTTCTCGTACGTTCACCCCGCCTTTTCCCCCTACTTCTGACGCCGACTGGTTGCACCTCCAAGGATAATCTTAATTTTCATTTGTCGATAATCTCTAGAACAACATCTTTTTTCCCCAATCCCCTGTTGTCCTTCATTTTACAACCCACCACACCCCCCCCCCCCCCCCCCCCGAAATGATATTTTCTCTATGGTGCTTAAATGTCACTTTCCTCAGAATTGCTCAAGAATGGCAATACTTCTTATAGGTTAAGCGTCCCGACCCCAACATCCCCGTGCACCTGATACTCCCCTCATCTCGAACCCCTCTTTTTTGGGGGAATCACGACAGAGTAAGCCTTCCCCCTTGACAAATTTAGACTACCGAGTTTGGGCAGTGCTTACGCCGCGGTGACTCCTATGACACTTTGATAAGCCTGATTCCAGTAACTATACCAAGTTTCCCAGGGTGCTTTCGAACTCGCCTCTACCCTATCCCAGAATCCCGACCCTCTATAGTGCCTTCCAAATAACCACATGACCTGGCTTTTATGTCTTTACCTCTCCAATCTTCCCCCTCTCTCCTTCTCAGGTTTTTAGAATACCTCATCGATCTTTTCCCTTACTCCCCCCTTCAGTTTTCCTTTTTTTCCCCTTGATTCTTCCTTCTTCCTATTCCCTCGATAATAATATTACTCGCCTTCTTTCTCATTTCGGCCCCCCACCCTGATGCCTTGACCTCTCCCTCCTCCATTATCGGCTTTAAATTACGCGCGATTCTTCTTTTCTTCGCTTCGCCCTTACGTCTTTAGAAAACGACCCCTCTTTCCTCCCACAACTGTCGGATTGACATTCCGTTAATCTCCTTCCACTTCATGTATACTTTAGAAATTCCGTCTGCTTGAGCTCATGCATGAATCTGCCTCCAATAAATGGCTGCCTCCAAGGAGACTTTTTACTCCTTTTCCAATTCTGACCTCCTTCCTAACATCTCTCTTTCTGAAAAGGATCCCTTGCAAGTACTTCCGATATCGACTTAGGAACGCCATTTCATTTAAAAGAAAAATATGTTTGCGGGCTCCCCCCCTTCACTCAAATGATCGAAGAGCATCCAATTTTCTCTGACTGCTCCTCTGGTCGATTACGCCATTAACGGCTTTTCTAGATTCTTTACAATTGGTCCCCCCCCCAAACCCTGTAAAATGGTCCGAGTCCTCGGGAGGCAGAGGATTTGCTGCAAAAATTCCCCTGACACCGATCAATCGGGTGCATAGAACCCTAGTTTTCCCTCCCCCCAAATTGGAGTTGGTTTTTTTTGTTAATTAGGATATGCTGTGAAGGATCCTTCTCATTTCTGCCCCTTCCATGATTACTTGTCCCGCACCGCCAAAGGACCTTTTATTCGCCCCACTCATGGTGAGTCAGTCCATGCGACCTTCCCCGGCAAGTTCCCTGAATTTTTCCTTCTCACAGGAACTCTCCCATCATGTCGCGCTCCTTGTAAAAGACCCCCCCCTTCATGGTTCTTTCGGCCTCCCCGTTTTTTTTGCCTGGATGTTGCCCTCCATCTAATTACTCGTTCGCAAAAAACACCCGCCTAAGCAGTCCTACCATCTCAAGAACCGATCCCCCCCTTCTTAATGTCTCCAGCTGCCAATGGCTCTATGCATTACTTTTTGCGATAACATACCTCTATAGTACCTCCGTCGAAGAAAACCCGAGTTTTATTCGATTTCTTCATTCCCCGCCACATCGTCACTCTTATCCGGCGCAAATCCTCCCCTTAGGCTTACCCCTTAGGACCCCCAATTTCAGCGTTAAACAGGGAAATATCCGACTTTTTCTCCGTTCTTTTTTTTTTTTTTCTTTGGATCGCCTAATCGCTCCCTGACCTATCCTCAAGAAGCGACGGGCTTTGTCCCAACCGCCGTAGTTCGGGCCCAGGTCCTGACCCTCGAGGAAACTTGCTGGACCTACCTTTTAAGTGACATTTTTCTTTGACAAGGATATGATCGCCGAATGTCCTCTCCTGTGGGCGAATGCGTGCCTTACCTCTCCCCCGGATTGTCTTTTGCACGATGGGAATTCATTTTTCCGGATCTTCTCTAGCCTTCACCCCACTACCGCGGCCGCCCGTCAAAAGAACCCTGCTCTTTTTGGCTTGCACCGAACTCCTACCTTTAGGTCGTCGTTATTCCTTTTGTCGTTCTGCCCCCCTGCCATCCAGGGAGAAATTATCTGTTCCTATTCGACGTTTCCCCGAAAAACC
>Ga0179591_1349838_pt1 | contig 17588 bp, 11 predicted proteins | sample CZOMad2_1_08_16f_FD_182891 | JGI IMG/M metagenome (GOLD analysis project Ga0179591, IMG submission 182891) | Vadose zone soil fungal communities from Angelo Coast Range Reserve, California, USA - CZOMad2_1_08_16fungal (PacBio error correction) | ecosystem: Environmental > Terrestrial > Soil >... | reverse complement strand
ATCCACGTTTTCTCTGAATTTTCCTAGTCTTAATGAACTCTCCGCTCACTCTGCATACGCAGCCCGGTCCTCTCCCCATCGACTTTTTTTCTGGAAAAAATGTACTACGCGGCACAGCCGGACAGACACCCCCTTTTCCTTTAATTACAGCCAAATGTTCCGTATTCCTCTTTTCTTTTCGAGTCCTCGCGCTTCCCTTGGCTTTCCAGCGAATGGGACCTCCTCATCCTAGAGTTCTTACTTTCTTTCCTCATTTATCTCCCTTTCATTCTCTCCCCCCCTCGCGGGTAATGCAGGCGCGAAGACCTAGAGGCCGTTCCAATGTCTCTTTTCTTCCCAAAATTGGTCTGTTTTCTCTCTTTTTTTTTTGTGGATCAACGTTCGAGTCTCTCCGGCCTTACCAGTCCTCTCTCCCCTTCTATTGCCTCACCACCCAGAAGACTAATCCCTGTGGCCTCCTTATCCCCCTCCCTAGTCCGAGATGAGTTGCCGTGGTTGTAATACCCTCCCTCGAGATGATCCTAACCTTCCCTCTCCCTTCTTTCTTTTCCGTGAGAAGAACGATGATCCTAGCTCCCTCTTCCGCCCGGATACTATTACCACCTTTTGCTCTTCTCCAGTCTCAGGTCTTCCTTCTTTTCCGATCTCTTCCCTTAGCAGGCAGCCCTCCAGGTTTGACCTCGAGCTTCTTTCGATATCCGAGACTTTTCTGCATATGTGTCTATTCCCCCTTCTCTCCTCCGACGCTTCCTTATAATCGGGCCGATCACGCTGACCCCCACAATTTAGAATCTGATTTAATAAATTCAACGCCCCCAGCACTTCCATAAGTTGCTTCTAATTCTGAGGTCCTTTAGTTTCCAGCTTTCACTACGGTGTTGAGTTGCATACGGCGACACACCTCTCTTCAGGAGATGAGATTTCCGCTCCTTTAAGCCGATCCTACTACCCTCTCTTTCCCCCAATTAGTTGTCTTCCCTCCCTTCCTTTAAGAGAGCGTAGACCCCTTAGATCCTCTCTTGTCTATCTTTAGCCTCTCACTGTAGAATACGCTTTTGTGTAACCTCCACTCCCCGAGGAGGACCCTTTTTATTACTTGCCGTTTTCCTTCTCCTTATCTCGTTACTGAAATGACGACGGCGATTATCCCTTGAAGGGAAGAGCCACTTATTGTCTGATAGCCATTTTCAGAATGGCTACGATGAATTTCCCCCCCCGAAATTTTCTGTTCCAGACATAGAGGCCGAGCATTCTTCGCTAGCGTTTGATGATTTTCTCCTACCCCCCTCTCTAGATTCTCTCTGACCCCGTTTTCCTTTCCATCTCCTTTCCTTGACGGTCTTTTTTTTCAGGAAGACTGTGCGTCGAAGCTCACGTGCTGGGAAATCCCCGATAGGATCTTTTCCTGTTTCGCAACCCTTGCTTGAGTTTTGTCTTCCTTCTCTTTTGTATTCATAAGAATTACGCGGCCTATTCAGGAGAAGATCACTTCCTATCCACCTCCTCGAAAATAAGTCTTTCCTTGCGGGATAATTTTGGTCCCCCCCCTCCTCCTCTATTTCTTTTTTTCCTTCTGTCGAGAGGGTTTCGTCTCCTAGTTCATCATAGTCTCATCTGGATTCTTTACTCATCTTTTTTGATATTCTTTTTCCTTTCAGTGAACTTTTCCCCCCCTTTTGAACTTCCTCCCCCCCCTCGAGAGATCCGGATGCTTTTCAGTGGATGGTCTTGGGATTCCTTCTGCACCCATCTCCTCTTTTTCCCCCCCCAAACAGGCAACCATTCTTTTTTCTTTTTCCCCGCTCCGTGTCTTCGACTAATGCCCTAAAGCTTCTCCTTTCCTACTTCCCCCTCCCCTCGGCTTTTTCTCGTACGAGCCACCGACCTGTTTTTCCCTGAGTTTTTTCGAATGCGAACCTTGCATACGTTCAAACCTCTTCCCTTTCCCATCTTTCCTCCTTACAGTGGAAGCGGGGGTACCATGTCTCATTCTTTGATTACTTTCACTTGATCTACTTCATCTGCCGAATGACTCGCTTCCAACTCGACTTCCTATTCCCCTATCCCTGATTTCTTCCCGTGCCTGCTATTTTCTTCCTTCCCTCCAAAACTGCAACGCCCAGAGGGACGGTCTTTCTCTGACCCGACTAGTTAATTTTTTTTCCCCCCTCTGACCTGGCTCCGAGAATCCCTTTGATTCTTTTTCCTCCAGATTAGTTTGATCCTCGAAACGTTCCCTGTCGATGCAAAAGAATCCCCTCCTACTCTTTTTTCAGAAGATCCCCTAGCGCACTAGTTCTGGAGTTCTTTTTTGCCTTGATGTGATCCTTAGAAACTGCTTTCGGGACCCCACCCATCACCCCGGCGCGTGCATAGCTCGTATTTTCCGCCCTCTGGAATGTATGGGGGTGACGCCCTGTTATAAAGTGAAGCCTCCCTTTTCTCCTTTTTCTTATGACGCTCGCAAGTTCCGAGTCTTCTTTCCCTCCTTTTTTTCTTCAGTAATCTTTAATCTGTTTACAAATTCATAGCGCTTTCTTCTCTCTATTCATCCCCTAGAACCCCCTCCCTCAGACAACCGATACGACCTCTCCCCCCCAGTAGTACATTCTTTGCCTCAGATACGTTCGGTGTGCTTCGGGCGAGACACTTACGAATGGCCGTCCGTCCTCTTGCGAGATGAGAGTTCATAACTTCATATAAGTCTTGCTTTTCCTCCCTAGTTGGTCTCAAATAAATTTTAATCATAATCAGTGTTTATTAGATACGGTCCCTTTAGCCCCATCTCTGACTCCGGATTTTAAATTTTATGTCGTCCCATGCATTCCCGAAGGCCCAAGCCAGTCTTTCCTTTCTTCCTTCACTGACTCCCCCCTAGTAGACAAGCATGCGCGTTGACTCCCTCTATCCCGTGGGATCGTCTCCACGGCGAGTATCATAGTAGTAGGAACGCCGATAGACTCCCGGCCTAAGTCTTCGGCCTATCCCCTACCTATCTCCCTCCCGCCTCGCTCTCTATCTGACCCTTCTTTCCCCCCATATACTTCTCTTCCCTCCCTCTCGAGAAGCGGCCAAAAGCGTCAACTCGTTACCCTTCTTCCTGGTAGCCCATCCGAGAAGCCCCCCTTACCTGACCTGCTCTATTTCCAAGACAGGAAGTTTCCTCACCCAACCTTAATAGCACCACCCGACCATTGAGGCTTCTTTTCCTGGTCCTGCATGAGAGCAGAAGCACTAGGCCTTCCGGTTCCCTCCGGATCTTCTACTCATTTTTTTTCACGTTGACAGTCTAGTCCCCGCTTCTCTCCCCTTTTTCTCCGTAGAGTTCGCAGAAGCTGCGTCCATCCTTTGAGTATATTCTCGAGCCCTACCTTATGATCCTTCTGTCCTTGAAGTCCTTTACAGAAATAGAAGCGACGCCAGCCCAAAGATCTCTCTGCTCCTTCCTTGTCTATGCTCGCTCTCTACTCCCCCGATACCCCCCTGTTAGGCAGCATAAAGTTTCTACCTCCATAGGAGTACGGCTCTTCTCTTCCCAGTTAATCTTCAGTTGCTCTCCATTTTTGTGGCGACGCGTCTTCACATTCTTCCAACTGACAGTCAAGAACCCGCTATTGTCCCTAGCACCTCCTCGGACCTTCCTGCCTTTGACATCGTAATGAGGCCGCCCTCAACCAAAATTACACCACGTACCTGTGCCCATTTTTTCTCCATGTCGTTGCGTCTTACCCAGTCCCCACTCTTTTTAATGAAGTTCCTACTTCATTCTGAGATCCTGAGATGTTCCCCTCCCCCTCCTTCACTTTCTTCCCTTAGAGAACCCTATTAAATCCGCTTCTCCGGCTCTCATTCCTGGACTGCGTCTTTTTCGTATTTTTCCCCACACCCAGAGAGAAGGCATCGACTTCCCGACTCTTCCTGAGGAAGACTCTTCCTTCCTAGATACCCCTTTACCCTTCCTGTTCAATTCGGTTGAGAGACTTCCTCTTAGGTCTTTCCACTAGATCGTCTAATCTTAGAACGTCACCCAAGGTCACCCCCATAGCCAATTTCTGATAACACTACCTAGCCTCTTAACCCTCGGGGGTCCTCGAGCTATCCCCTCCCTAAATAGTATGAAAGTTACCCTCTTCGTAAAGCTCCTTCCTTTCTTTTCTAGTCTCCCTTTGCTGTAGGGCTAGCGCGCCCCTCGCTCACCTCAGCCCTATTAGTTTTTCCTCTCTGCGGTCTTCTCTTGAATTTTTCCCGCTATTAAAGCGCTGTCAAGTCGATTGCGAAGGTCCTCGCCCACAATAATGTCAGTCCTTCCCACTGCTCCCAACTCCCCTCGCTCGTTGAAATCCTCCAGTCTGACCAGATCTACTCCCCACTTACCTAAGCTTCTCATCTTCCCTCTCGTCACCCCGGATCGCTCCGCAGGAGCGGTTATCCTTAGGCTCCCCTATTATTCATAGTTGCTTTTTCTTAATGGCCGCCCCCCATGTTTTCCCATTCCTTACTGCCTCTTCCGATCGCGGCTTCGAGCACCGGAGGGCTATTTGCCGCTCCTTCCCTCGGCTGTCTCAATTATATTTCCCGATGACTCGTCCATTTCCCCCCCCCTTCCTACAGGGAACTGATATTACAAGAGCTGTCGACCAACTCTGAGTAGGGTTTTTCAGTTTATTCCTAGAAGTCTAGAGAAAGTTCTTTTAAATCGACCTATGTCTCTGAAATGCGTTCCCTTTTTGATTTACCTTCCCCTCAATAAGGAAACCGGCCGTCAGATGGTTTGGTTCGCGCCTCTCCCCAGTCTCTCTCGTCAAACCTTTGGTTACATCTATCCGCTCCCTCAGCCCCTTTCTTATCTACATGATCCTCCAGGAGAGGCCTGCGTCAATAAATTCCTGCTCCTGTACCAATATTGATCACGCTAGTCTACCTGCCCAGCCCTCGCTTTTTGAAGTGATCCTTCCCTCGACTCCTCCCCCCAGCCACCACTTGTTTGAACGTTTCCTATCGGCTTTTACGAGGTATAAGAGCGGCCCCCCCAAGAAATGTCTTTCTTTTCTTTATTGGCGTCCCCTCCCCCCCAGACATCTCCTTTTTCCTTAAATGTAAGTGAAGATCCACATGGCACCAGATCGAAAAAGGGTTCGTTTCTCCTAGAGAAGGGCTTTTGCTATTTTTTACGTTGTAGTTATCTCCTCCCCTACTTCGGCCATTACTTTTCTTAAGAAAGAACCGAGACCTTCTTCGTGCGGAGATTTCGGGCCCACTTGCAAGAGACGTTCCCTTCTGCATGCTCCTCAACTCTCCCCTTATACAACCTTTGTTCACGAAGGAGAAACGATACAGGCAGAACAATTGGGTAGCCTTATTTCCTCCCTTCTCCTCTCTGGCACCTCCTGACCCATGCCTGTTTTAATTCTTTAACGTCGGAGGATCATGGTCCTTTTCTCAATGCCAGACCTCTGATAGATCCTCTCTTTTACGACCCCCCCTATCTGTGGTCTTCTCGATTCCTCCGTGCTGCACATTCGATATCCAAGGCAACCGGAAGCCGCCTCTGCTCCTCAAGCTCCCCCTTCAAATCTTTCCCCTCTTTCCTGACACCCCCCCTTCCTCCCGACCCACGTGGGACGACCCGAACTGTCTTTGCTTGTAATCTTCATCTTCCTGTGGCCATTGGTTTTCTCATGATACGATTCTTCTCTCGCTCCCTCCTCGAGGAGGAACCCTGCGGTCTTAGTCCCCCCTCCCGGGGAAGAATCGGTTAGATTTTTTCTTCCCCTAAATTTTACTCTCTCTCGTGAGGCAAAGAAGGTGCTCCTTTAATAACTCGCCCTCCTCTAATTTTAATCCTTGTTTCTGGCTTGTCTTTTAATTTTCCCTTTTTCCGGACCTTCTAGAAGTTACTTCTTACTATATGTTTTTTTCCTTATAGACCACTTAAACCACGCACTAAGGGTCCGGTATACTCTCTTCCCCTTCCTTTACGATCTCCTATATGCAGTATTTGACCCCACCAGTTTCTTTCTCTCCCCTTCCTCTTGCATTCCATCGGTTTTAACCAGTTCTCTTCTTTGTTTGTATTTTGTTACTTCTCTCCAATCGATCCCTCTGCCTGCTTCTATTGAGGTTGCCATCTCTCCATCCTTTAGGCACCACTTTCTCGCTCGTGGCTCCTCGCCTCAGAATCCCCCCCCCCTGGCGGGTAGAGCCTTTGCATTTCGCTTTCCGCGCTGAATATACGACTCTTTTTCCTCCTTGAGATCGCCTACTTATTTTTAGGCATCTTTGCATGCACCTTTTTGTTAGATCCTTAGTATTCTTTTTCTTCCCCCCCCCCAAATTTTCTTGTCCGTCGAAGTTCCGGCGATCTTCATGGCTGTGGAATAGCGTCTCCGTTTTCTTCAACGACCTTCTGTTGATTACCGGCCCTTACTCTCCTCCCCGTTCTTTTCGCCAGTCTGAAAGAGAAATAGGTGAAGAACGCGATCCTCTTTCTAAAACGTCTTCATGCTTTTACACCGTTCCTTGTCGATCAGCTTTTTTCCGAAACTCGTGTTCCTTTTTCCCTTTTCCTACCAGACTTTCTTGACCCAGCAAAGTCGAAGTTAGGAATTGCAGCCCTAGATCAGACCCTCCTTTGGTACTCCTTTTTATTTCGTTTAGAGCACTCATCTGCTTCGCAAGAACCTCCTTTCGGGAGTTCCCTTATCGTTTAGTATGCTTCCTTGTTTTATACTCTAAGCTGAGTTTTTCACGTCATCTTATTCTTCCATGTTAGGTGGCTAGGTCCATTCTGTCGAAGACACTCATGAACCTTCTTACGATGTCTCTGTTCCCCCATACTTTTCCTCCTCCGTTTTTTTCTACTTCCCGAGAGTGGCGTGGAATGAGAGACTAGTTCGGAGATTCCCCTCACCCTTTTTCTTCTCTTCTTTTCTTCCCCTCATTTATCACGCACCTTTGCTTCTCTTCGGTTCCTTTATTCCCCGTCAGAACGAAGTACGTCTCTGCCGTCCCCCCCCGAAAGGCGTACTTGCCCCTCTCAGTAAGCCCCTCCCCCCATGGACTTAACCCCAAGCTCGGACGTGGCTCCAGACTCCTTAATTAGAGTTACCGAAGAGTATAGGAGTACATCATTCCCTAGGAGCTTGTGTCTGGTCTTCCTTCCTCTAAGCTAGTAAAATATATTGCGAGTCTACTATTTCTTCCCGATGATGTTTTTGTGTTCTCCATCGGAATAACCGTCATGTAACCGGTAGACATTGTTCTCTCATTCGCGTCCCCGTCTTCAGGCGGAGGTGCTGTCTTTCAGGCATTGAGAAACCCCTCTTAAGATGTTACCCAAGGCACCCACCCCCCCATTTTTTCCCCTTGTTCCCTTCTCTTTGACCTTTTCCCTCTCTATAGACATAGAATATTGGTGTTTTGCTTCCCAATGCAGTTTCTCCGATTTGTTCCGTCTCTGACTCAAGCCGCGTTTTATGCCGCGCATCCCTTCATTCGTCTCAACCTTCCGTCATTCCCTAGGTACCGCCGGCCGCTTCTTTTTCCTGATTCTAATCCTTTTATATGGATTTCCCCCTTCTTCGAGGATCGTCTCCCCCTCCTCACGCGCGTGCGCTCAGGCAGCCTCCAGGTTGCGTCCCCCGAGGGATGCCTGGTCCTACGACTACCCTTCGAGAAAACGAGGGAGTTTTCCCTCTTCTCACTCTCGTTCATTCGCGCAGGTTCCCTGAGACCCGCTCTTCCCGAAGTCGACGGCACGGGTTTCCGAAATGTGTTTATAGACCTCTTCCCCCCGTCTTACCTTGATCCCTTTCCCCCCCCTCAACCTTTTTTCCTTCGGAGCGCCAGCTATCAGTCTGACAACAACCTCCTCCTAATTTTAGTCCCGGTTTTTGCGTCGGTTTTTTTTCCCCTCAAAGGGTTTGCTCTCAGTTGCAAGATCTTCTCGTACTTCCCCCCCTAGAAGGGACACGTGCCTTCCTCTTTTTTTCTGACTCTATTCTTGAATCCGACTTCCTTATTTTTTCTTTCGAAGATATGTCTGTTCCTTCCGATCCTTAGGTATGCCGCACAGCTTTCACTTCTCTCCTCATTCTCAGAAGAAGAGGAAGTCTTTATCCCTAGGTCGCCGTTATGTCCTACCACCTTATGACCCACCTCCTCTTTCTTTAGTCTTCCTCCCTTCTTCAGATCATTTTCGATTTCCCACGAGATAGTCCTTCCCTTCCGCTGTATCTTGGGATCTAGGCCTCCGCCAACCATACCTCCCCCCTCTTTGTTTTCTATTCCCTCACAGCCATCTCTAGTACGTTTAGAGGCTTTTTTACTCGTCCTCCTCTAGCTACAGTCGACCCCTAGACCGTCCAGGTAGTAGCGGAGCTCTCAGAGAAACCCTCCCCTTCTGCTTCCTAGATCGTCCGTCTGTCCCTTGAGCCCTTGCCCCCTCTCGTTGATCAGAGGAGCTATATTTCCCACTTCTTCCAACCTTCGCCCCTTTTCTTTATACAGTCCCTGCAGCAAGGAAGCTCTATCAATACTCCACTACCCTGTTCTTTTCTGTATTGTAAGCTGGCAATCCGGCCGCTCCCACTTCCCTCTCACGATGTCGGAAATCTCTGCCACCTCGCTAGTGGAAAAGCCCTGAATCCTCACTCCACCTAATATGCCCAAACAGATCACTGGTGAGTTCCCTACCCGCCCTAGGCGGCAGAAGGACGTTCTTTTCTTCAGTTCCCTCTCCCTTTAACATTCTACATGTATAAACGTTCGGAAAACAAGCTCTTATTTTTCCTTCTCCGATTTTCCTCGTTAGACCTTTCAGTCCCTTTTCGTCTACGGAGATACTTTTTTTTTTCCTCCCCTAACGTCTGCCAGAGTTAGCGACAGTCCTGCGGACACTCCCTTGAACCGAGAAGAAATGCTTCCAGACCGCACCCTCCCTCTCGAGGCCGTCCGAGATCCTCTCGACGTCAGGAATTTCCCCCAACCTAGCCCGGCCGAGCATTCCCCGGCCCCCGTCGTCCCTTTTGATGATCCCCTTTGGCGGATTTTTTTCGTCCTGAATGTTTTTTCCTTCACCCCCGAGGCCACCTCGCTGCCCAAGAACCTCTTCTTCTTCTGAGACTAGGAACCTCTTCGGTCCTTTTGAAGCCCTGCTTTCTTGACAGTCTGTTATATAAGCTTCTAACAATCGGCGGTGGAGACATATTCGCTGTTTGCGACAGTCAAACTCAATCTGACTCCCTCTAAGCGCGCTAGAAGGCAACAGTGATGCTTCAGTTTACTCTCTTTTTCACCCCGAGACCCGCGACGAGGAGAAGGCGAATAGACCCTGACTTTTGAGAGGAGACCGGCACATCCCCCAGGATAACGCTACTAGGCAATGTGTTCTCTCAGGCGGTTTCTATTACCTAGACTTCAGTCGGTTGATGATTTGGTTTTCTACTTCGGGGTTCCCTCATGCAGATTGCAGTTAGGTCATATAGATCCCCTCTTCTACCCTGCAATTTCTCCCTCTCTCCTTGTGCGTGATAAGCGCAAGAGTCTGCGTTCCGAGTTTCCGTTTCTTCGAAGATTTCTTCGCAATGACCCGCACGTCTCTTCCCCAACGCTTAGTCTCCTATCTTCCGTAGCGTCGCGCGTGGGGCTGCCACCTGTTTAAAGACACTGCGCTGCCTTCTTCAGTCGCGGTCTAATGCGCCACAGACAGGAACTTTGCCTCTGAGATCAGAATTTCTTCATTCTATCGAGGCAAGTTTGTATATTCGCCTTTCCCTGTTTTCCCGTGAAGTCACCTCCCCTTATAACCGCGATCCCATTGACTCCGTGGATTCTTCTTTTCTTTTTCAAGACCTACTCAGTGACGCGTAGACCCTTTCCGACCTCTCTGATCAGAGGAGAGCTCCTTTCTCTTACGTCTTTTGACCTTACTCGACCGACTCCCCTCGCGGCTCATGAATTTGTTTCTTCTCCGTGAGAACCTTCTCCGAGCAGCAAGTCCTCACGACTGTAACCCTCTCCCTTCCACCCCCATTACGATTCTTCCTCGTACCTCCCCTTCACACTTCAAGGATGCGGGACGGCATTTATCGTTTTCAGGACCCCGACGTGCTCTTTTTGATTGCTTCTGACCCTATTGGTGCGAAGTCCGGAGCTTAGGATCGTCATCCACGGGCTCCATCTCCTTTTCACTTCCCCTCTGTGCTGCCTGCCTCGACTCCCGACTTTTTTTTCTGGCTCTGATTCAGATTTCTCACGACTGCAAGCCTCTCCCCCCTCCTGGATACACCGATACGTCAAACCCCGACCTTCCCCTTTCTCGAGTTGCTATTGTCGATCTTCACTAGACGTATCCACCCACAAAGTGACGAAATTAGAAAGCGCCCTGCCCTTTACATGATCTTAAGAGGTTTTACCCCCCCTGGTTCATATTGTCGCGTTTTTCCTTCTTTACCGCCCCCTCTCTGCCTCCTAGGGCCGGACCAGAGACCACGCTCTGCCATCACTGAGTCCCCAGCTCCAGGGAGCTGGATTAAACCCGCTCTTTGGCAAGGACCTCGCGTTCGGTCTGCCGCATGCCTTCTCTTTGTCAGATTTTTGACCTGAATTTCGTCCTTCACCTGAACCATAGTTCTCTCTGGCAGGGACGCAACGTGCCTTTGGAAATGCACTTTCTACCGAATCCGCGATAGACCTCTTTGCCACGGACTTCTATTGCAAAGGGACAAATTTGGTTTTTTGGCCCGCGGGCTGGTACTTTTTCGGCTCCTCCGTTAGACGTCAGCCCAGGTATTAGACCATAAGCGTGGCTTTCGGCTGACGCCTTCGAAGGCCAGAACCGATCTCCCCATCTCGCTCGCTTTTCTACTTTTTTTTGATGACTGATGATCTGGTGTAGTGACCTTTCCATCCGACACTCTAATAAGTCTATCATGAGAGAACTCCCTCTTGACCTTCCCCCGTGCGAAAATCACCTTCCCTTTCCCCTAATTTTCAATCCTTTAATCATAGTTTCTCATTTCCTTGGAAAAATTCAGTCGATGGAATATCTTAGCCTTCTTATTGGAGCTCTTGTACCCACAGAGCTTTCCCTTTTGATGAAATTCGCGGAAGAAGCTTCTCTCGAGGTTCTGTTACGACCTGCCGTTCTTATAACCCATTGGTATTTCTTTTAGAACAAGAAGCGGGCTTCACCCTTCCGTTTCGTAAAGACCCTCGTAAGCATGTCTTGAGTTCCTAACCTTCCTCCACTTTTTTGTCAGTACCTTCGTCGCGACTTCTCTCCTCTCTTCCGTGACGGATAGCTATTCGGACATCCTCGAGGTCAGTTCTAGACGCCGACACCCGAAATCCACGACTTCTTTTATTTACAGATAGTAGCCCTCGGCAGCGGGGCCCCTCTCCTTTTCTGATAGCACTTTTTGTTGAGTTCTCACCATTGATCCTCTCTTCCCATTGTGGGGGTGAGTAGAACTCCCAAGGTGATTCCCTCACTTTGTTGTACACTATATAGAGGACGGCGACTTTACAATTTCCTTACCCTCTCCAAGATCTTCCGTATCCGTATAGTCTGTCGCCCCCAGAACCGGCCCATTCTTTGTCCCGAGCCGGCGGGCGAGCGAGACCATCTGCCCTCTTAAAGATTTTGATGGGAAGATTTGAGCCTCTTTTCGACCCCTACTGTACCTTCGTTGGGTCGGGCGGATCACCCCCCGTCTCCCCCTTACCCCCTCTCCTTTCACTTTAGGCTAGGAAGCCACAACCACTCAACACCGCCACTCTTTCCCAGCTTAACTCTTTAGGGATTCTGCGTTAGTCTGGGCGCAGTTTTTCGCAATTCTGTTCCCTGAGGAAAGTAAGATCTCCGTGACTTCGTCTCCTTCCTTAGACGCGGGTCCCGACTTCCTTCTATGACCACGTCACTGAACCCCCCATGTTCAGAAGCCTTAAGAACCCTCCCTATAGACTCCCGTCTTTTACCTAGTACCCTTTTCTCCTCTTCTTTGAGAACACGAAGCAGCGGAGGACCAGTGGCTTCTAGAAGCCCTCTGACGTCCTGCCTACACCTGTAGCCCTTTCTTATATCTTCTCTTCTTCCCTAGGAAGGATTGTTCTTAGCCTCGACTAAGCATTGCAATTTCCATATGATCTCAAGATCGTTTTGCGTGAGTCCCTCTCTCTTCTCGAAAGAGAACCCTCTCAAGGGATTGCTCACAATTCCCCCCCGACCGTAGCGCGACTTCATGCGATTGTCTTATTCTCTGCCCCCCTCTCGTTTTGTACGTCGTCGGCGAGTCCCCCAGCTTCCCCCCTTCCTACTTCGCAGCGTCTTCATGAGCTTGTGTGCCCTTTTTTGTTCTGAAGAATTACGAGTAGCGACGACAAAGTCCGGACGATCGTCGAATAACTCTTTCTCAACCGAGCTACTGTCAATTCCAGAATTCTCCCTTCCCTCCCTTTCTGCTAGGCGGCCAGGAGACTGCGGAGCCACGCCCACCGGTTTTGCATGAGTAACCTAAGGTCCACAAGTAGGTATCTTCAGAGATAAAGGTTTTCTTTAAATCGCGCCTACTCGTAATTCTTTGTTAACTTGAGGATGCATGTGCTTACCGAGCCAGTTTTATTCTTTTGTGCTTCTTCTGTTTTTTGATGACGCACAAATCTGAAAGCTTTCTCAACCGGAATTTGGGATTGGGCACCGTTTAATGAGTTCCCGTCTCCTGAAGAGAAAGCCTAGCCGCCGATTGCGAGCTTCCTCGTCTCGCAAGGTATATCGGTCTCCCGAGCCTATATAGAAAGCTTCATATGACAAAAGTTCTTCGTCCGGGAATTCCGGCGGCGACTGAATCTCTTTCCTTCTGTCCCCCCCAAATGGCCTCGCCTTCAGTTGATGCCGATTCTGAATCCGCCGAGCGGGGTCGCCCTAGCCTCCTCCTCGTTTCTTAGAAGTAGTCGGGCCGTTAAGTAAGATTCGCCCTTGCAGAACCACTCTTTATGGACGTGTCTCGAATCAGAGTCAGCCTCAACGACGAGGCAACGAAACGCTCCGAAGCCCCCCCTTTGTTGAACCGACCTCCCCTAAGTCAACTGAAAACGAACCACTTGAAGCCCTTTTTCTTTTTCTAGATAGAGTTCTGCCGGAGTCTTTTTTCGGCCCGGCTCTGTCGACACGACAGAAGTGCAACGCCCCTCTCGTAGATCCTCTCTCCCGCCGAAGGGGCATGCAGTGTGTCTATGCTCGAACGTTCTCCTCGTGCCAGGAGTGCTTGACGAAGTGAGTTCTGCTTTCGAGGGTTCGCTCGACCTTCTGACATTGTCTTTAGTACTATCAGGACAGGGCCCGAACCGACTGCTTTTTACTTCCGGTCTGCACAGCCCCGTTTCTCTTTTCCAGACCGCTCAGGAAGGTCGGTATTTGATTCGCCGTCTCCACCCGAATTAGGTCGATGAAGGCCTTTCCCCTCTTGTCCCTTTCCGCTACTCAGTGGGAATAGAATGGTCTCGAAATCTATCTTTACTCCCCTAATAATGTTGTTCAGCGATGGGAATGAGGACATTTTTTCGGCGGCCTTTTTTGAAGTCCCCCTTCTCCTTCTCTAGCCTGCCTTAGAAACGGAGGCTCTTTTTTTGCATGGCCAAACTCTGCGACAACTCGCTGCGTGTCCTGATGTCGTACAGGATCCTTGTGATGCCGGATTCCTTCTTCTCTCTTGATTCCGTAAAGAAGTCGCCCGCCGTGCTCGGCTTGAAATTAGACCCCCGCCGCCTGACGAAACACGTCACTTAAACCCTAGAAGGGCCTCGGATTAAAGGTTGTTTCGCGCAGCTTTTCCCCAAAGAATTTTCGCGTTGGAAAAGGAGGTCTCTCGGGAGAACTGAGCCTGGTCAATATATTCTTTTTCACTACATCCTTTGACATTTTCACCGAAAACGAGCCCACTCTAGGAGGCGTGCTTGCGCCGAGACCTTTCTGTTGCTCCCTTGTCGCAGAAATGCAGCCAATTCACAAGCTCCCAGATGGTCGCAACCGTTTCTGGCTTAATCGCGAGTCCTTAAGTGCCTTCTGAAGACTGGTTTCGCGAGATAGAAGTCAACCCAAGAGTCCCTTCTGAAGAGTTTCTTCCCTTCCAATGGATCCCCCACTACCAAGGGCATGGATTTCTAGTTTTGAGAGACCGAGTTAATGTCCAATCGAATTCCTCTGGCCCGACTTCCATTCTTCAGACTAGAGTAGCGCAAGAGTCCAGTGAACGAGCCTTTCTTCCGGGTCACCCTGTATACCCCCCCTGACCCTTACAGGTTGCCCCCGCTATCTTACCCGACTCTAAGCCTAGAGACCTTCTCCCTTCCGCCCCCCCCGGAATCGGATTTTGCCCACGCCCCATGCTGCCTGTTTGGGTGAGAGACATATTAGTGTTTTCGCACAGATCCCAGAACGGCATCCTCCAAATAAATTCGTGATGCCTAGAGGAGAGCTGGAAGATATACCGTTAACCCCACTTATCCATGTAAATGACCCAAAGCTCTTACGACCGATGAGAGGAGCCTAGCAGGAGAGCTCCTTCGACGGTGATCTTTCCTACGAAAAAAATTTTCTCCATCTAGAATTGCCGAAGGTGCAAACCTTGATAGGTGAGCTGGAGAGAAGGGTTGAGGTCTCCCCTTAAGGCCTTCGACGGCTTTTCCGTCTTCTTCGTTCTTGCTTAGACACCGTGATGTTGACCCGGTCTACTTATCCGAAAGACAACAACCTTCCCCAATTGAGAAATGATAACAGGGTCTCCTCTATCGCCCAGCGGGGAGGGGCTCCCGTCCTTCCCTAGTTCCTTCCAATTGACACGCGCCTTAAACTCCCTTAGTCTTTTTCTGCTTCCTCCCTTTTCTGCGTCTGCGTCGCGCGCGAGCTCACCCTGCTAAGATGTCTCGTGTGCTCCCGCTGCTGCCCGAGATTCTTTTCACCCCGTCACATGTTGAGCGTCGTTCCCCCCCCTGGTGATGCTACGTGCTCAGCCCAACCCCCAACGAGCGCCCCCCCTTCCAACGCCTCGACTACTTGTCCTTTTCGCACAAGAATAGAGGAGCACTTCGTTCCCCTTTTATTCACACAGTATCCGTTTTTTTCTCCCTTAGACGGACGAAGTGAGTTCTCCTGACTTTCCGAAATTCACAGGGCGAGTCTTCACCCCTCCTCCCATGTACCTCTTTCCGGGCAAGGAAGACGTGCTCATTATCCTTTATCTCTTCTGCCCGTCTCGGGTCGGTCTTTCGTAGATACCTCACGACCTCCTGTTTTCCCTTTCCTGCCGCGACCCCCTTCACCATGTCTCCCCGTCCTCCGCTTCTCCACATGCAGTCAAACTTCCGCGTACCTTGGCTGGGGTGCAGTGGTCCCATTCGGTCCGACAGGAGGGGTAGGTCCTTGACCCCTCAAAGTATTCCCTCCTGCCTTCCCTCTTTTTATGCTGGATTCCAAGCCTCTTCTGGTCCCCCTCTGCAGCTGTTATCGATATCGTATGAGTCACCGTTCAGATTTCTCGCTCGACCCGTTCTGCTGCCTAGAAATTTTCTCTAGCAGGATGGCTCTCCTCAAGCAGCTTCTCTGAAAGATTTTTCTCCCCGTTGAGACTAAAAACGACACGTTTCACTCGGCGATGTTTTGTTGGGTTTTTGTTAACTCTTTGAGCCTGATATACAGCCCCTCCCAACCTTCCAGTATTCGTCTCTCCGGCAGAGCTTAAGAGGCACATCAAGTCTCTTTTTTTAGTTTTCTTTGTTTTTGTTTATAGAAAGCCTCCCCTATTATCTGCGTACACCTATCCGTCCGAGTAAGTCCACATTCTCTTAGCGCACCTTATCCAGTTTAGCTGATAACGCCCCTAGCGTTTCTTTCACAGGGTGAGTTACTCCCCTTATGCCCTCTTAGTGTCATAAGCTCTTTTCCCTGTCCTTTTTTGTATCCAAGAACCTCCTCTTACCTATTAGACAAGTCTGTAAGCCCAGTTCAGAGACCCCGGTTTCCTTCTCTTTTTCTCCCCTCTCCACCATCGATAGAACCAACCCATTTGTTTCCCCCCTAAGGAGCCCCGGATAACAATCGTTTTCTCTTCTTTCCCCCTAGGACCATTAATTTTTTTTCTCCCTGCCCTTTTAGAGGTATGTCAGCGGAATGCGGACTTCCTGAATTCCCTTTTTGGAAGTAGGCGGATCGTCATGCCCTTCCTCATCGACCGATATATATCTTTTTTCTTCCAGAGCTTTTTTTGGGTTCTCCTGAGACTACCTCTTCGGTTCTTGGCGAATATCCAGGACACTTGAATCACTCTCTCTGCTTACTCACACTTCTTACTGAAGAGCTATGCGTAACCCCCCAAATTAAGACGCGGCAAATCTTGAAAAGCCCTTTTATTTCTTAGGCCTCTTTTCATAATTTCTTGGAGGCCCTGGTTGAGATCCCTTGCGTTCTTGGTGAGACTTCTGATGGATTAACCCTTCTTATTTGGTAGTAAAGAGACTTCCCTAATCGTCTCGAGGTTCTTGTACCTGAAGTCTTCCTCCCCGCGTTCCCATAGACCATTCTGTTCACCAAATGAGTATTCCAACTTCTCTCCGTCTTTAGTGGCATCCTCTCAGAGGTTCCTAATTTCGCCCCCCTTTCTCTTCTACGGACGGAGAAGTAGTAGACTCGCTATCTATTTTCGTTTAAGACGCCGAAAGTCCCTCCCTCAGTCCACTTTTGCCGCTCGTAGTACCTCGGCAGGGGAGATGATATACTTGAAGTGGTTGAATAGGCGAGGCGATTCCTAATAGTTCCCCCCCCTCGGACTTCTTTTTCTTTTTAAGAAGAACGGATCCCGCCTTTTTTCATGATGAATGCTCCTATTGATGGAGAGCTTGTAATCTCTGGCGTGATCCCGTAGTATTCCCCCTACTGGCATCTCCGACTCAGCCCCCCTTGAAGGTTGTCTAGAGTGATCTTGCGACAGCGAAAGCCGCTGAACCCCTCTTGAGATCTTTTGCCGCCGACCTCGCAGGGGCGGATCAGGGAGATGTAATTACTTTCTTCTCAACTATACTTTTTAGATCGCTTGCTGTCACTTACCCCCGCCAGCCTTAAGCCGGACGGGATAGTCGTGAAGGAATCCCCTTCCCCTCACTTCCCTTAATGGCACGTGTTGCGTGCTGACGGGCGTTCGAGAAGTTTGCTTTACTTCCTCTATTTTGGACCCCAGAGACCATGGGGCTCTAGGGTCCGAAGGCGACCTTCAAAACAGTCCTTTTTAGAACGCTGGTTCCGGCGGTGAAGGAATAACTCCGGCAGATTTTTCTTCTCAGGTCGACGCCGCACTACCTTCAACAAGTTTCGGCTACCTCACCAGTCAGTCAACATTTTCTTATATGGGTATGCCCCTCGAGAATGCGCCGATCTTCCTGCCCTGACCTTGAAGGAGATTACCCTCCCTTTTGAAGGGTTATCCTACATTGCTAAGACTGCATGACTACTCATTGAAAAGCAGCTGCGCGTTTTCAATGCCATCTTATGGTTTGATCCCGTCCATCGCCGCGCGTCAGTCCTCCCACTATCCTTGGTT
>Ga0179591_1357771_pt1 | contig 17590 bp, 23 predicted proteins | sample CZOMad2_1_08_16f_FD_182891 | JGI IMG/M metagenome (GOLD analysis project Ga0179591, IMG submission 182891) | Vadose zone soil fungal communities from Angelo Coast Range Reserve, California, USA - CZOMad2_1_08_16fungal (PacBio error correction) | ecosystem: Environmental > Terrestrial > Soil >... | reverse complement strand
ATCAGCACTCTCTTTTCCTTAAGTGCCATCATTTTCCTGTCCAGATTATGATGACGATGACTTTCCTTTTTTAATTGGGCTTAATTGGGTATGGTCTTTTTTGTGACACACCTGGTGGCCCCCTTCTGCCCCCCCTCGGCTCTTCCCCTCGCCAACAGCCCGTCTAAGTTGAACAATAGATGTACTTTATTCAAACGGAAAAAGTTATGCCTGTCATTGGACAGAAACTCTTTTCTCCAAGTTTAGTCCGAAATGCCTGAATAGCTAGATGCTCTACGTTCGCATTTCGGTCCTTTTGGCCCTTGAAATGAGATCCGACCCTATTTTTCGCACAAGACTCCTCCCCCTTTTGATGGCGGTTGCTCATGGCCCCCCTTTTCTGTAAAGATGTCTCTCCCCTCCTCGGCTGGAGAAAGAAGAAATAACTTTTCACACTTTTCCCTTTTTTCTTCTTCCTCGTCTTCCTTTTGAGGTCAAACACGCGAAAGCGCGTACATTCGGTTTTGTGTGGTCAGGCGTTCCCCCAACTCCTTGATAGGGTTAGTAAAATCGTACTCTCTTTTCAACCTCAATTAATACAACCCTCCACCAGCTAATACTTCCTTCTTCAGTCCAACCTGAACTTATTAGACAAGTCCTTCAGTGTCTTCTCTCGCTTCAGGCATCTAAAGCTGGATCTCCCCTCTTTATGCCCCGCACAAACTGCCCCACCCCCCTGACACTTGACCACGCCACAAGACTTCCGCGAGTTTCTTTCTACCCGACTGGGTTCATTCACGTTGCTTGACAGGAAACCGTAATTGTAACCAAAGGGGACCACCAAGTTTTTCTTCTTTCTCTCCCCCCAGTAACGCCTTAAATTGATAATTACTCGCCAGTGTCTGCTAGTCCGTCCCCCCCCCCCCCCTATTTCCAGGTATAAGTTAGGAAGATTTTTTTCCCCTGAATAATCTCTCATACCTCTTTGCCCCTTTTTCCTTCCTTTCCCCTTCAATTTCTTCTTTGGGGGAAAACAACGTCTGTCTGTTTCGTCCTGTTTTCATTTTGGCTAAAATGTAATTTGCCTTGTGGGAAGCTTCCCACCCCCCTTTTCTGTGTGGTTGGTTGATCCGCCTCTGTTGCCTTTAGAAGGCGTTTGCCTCTAAACAATTTTGACCTCAAATAACCCACAATTGCTCCCCACCCTTCCTGGAATCTGTGAAGCCGCGAGTGACCCCCCTTCCAAAAGTCCTCTCTTTCCCAATTCGCCGTCTGTTCTCCCCTCCTTTCTCTAGACCCCTCCAAACCCTGCCGGGGTCTTTCAAGTAAACAAACAATGTTCTTTAAGAAGACCGTCTAGCTTGCCAATCAAACTGTCAGCTCTCCGTTTTTTAGAACTCTCTTAGTTTTGATCATGCTTTTTGAGTCCCCCCACCTAACCCTTCTTTTATTTATTCTTAAATTACTACTCAACACTTACTTGATGGGTTAATTCCCTTCTTTGCTTGGTGCTCCGTAAGATTGATCTCTTGCTTTTTATCTTTGTCCATCCTATCCCCCACGTCTCAGAGTGATTCCCTTTTTTTGAAGCCACGTATTTGTTGGAGCTTCCCTTGTCGGGGTGCTAATTGTCACCCCCCAGGCGTCAAAATGATTCCCTTATCTTTTTCTCTCTCCGGAGTCTTTCCCTTTAGACTAAAATCTGCTTTATCTTCTTTAGACATTTTTTTTGGATCTTTTTTTCCCTAATAAAATCATGAATTCTGTTTTAACCCCGTTTGATAATTGTTCTATTTTTACTTTTCCTCCAATGAATGACCGAACCAATACAGTTTCCCTTTTCCTTCTGGCTTTCGAAATATCATCTTTCCTTCCCCCCCACATGCTTTTCCCCCCCTTTTCTTCTAAACTGTGAATTAAAGGAAAGCAGAATGCCAACCCTACTTTTGCCAATATTTCCCCCCCTCTCTCTCTTCCCCCGTACGTTGGGTCTCTCTCCTGTTTTAGTGCGGCACTTCATTGCTTTCCCTATTATTCACCTAACCTCCCCCTCTTTCCAACTCAGCTCTCCCAACAACGTTACGACTTACTTTCTCGGGACCCCTTACAAGGCCTCTTCCGACATTTATTTTCTTCACTTAGCACATTACCACCCTCACTTCCCAACCCCCAACTGTTTCCCCCTCCATTTCATTGATTTTTACTAGCAAACCCAAACTGCTAAATAAACTAATAAAATAACCCCTTTCGCTCCTTTCTGACTTCTTGTACCCAGTTTCCCTCCCAGTTCCTTCCTTCTTTTTCCTCCAGCGCTCCCACCCGCCGGACCAGCTCCCCCATAGTTATAATAGTCTCCCCCTGAACTGTCTTGGTCTCTTAAGGTGAAAACTCCTAACCTCACGACATAAGTATCGGTTTCCCCCCCCCCAGCCTCATCACCCTTACAGTCCTCCCCAGTTTTTTCTGTCTAACATTTAAGAATAAAAAAATGCGTGTGATTTTCCCCACCCCCCCCCAAGCTAGGATCAAAAAACTACAGCTTTCTCCTTTGGATAGATGCCTTTGATTAAAGCTGATCTTTGCGCTGTCTGTTTAACCCCGTTCTAAGTGTTTTAAGCGCCCGTTTTTGTTCTCTATTATCTTCAATCCATCGCATCTATCTAGACTTTAACTTGGTCTCCCATTTCTCCTTCCTCCGTGACTCTGATTGATCTTTTTTGTGCTTTTCTTTTTTTGCTAACAAAAGTGCTTCCCTTAGAACGGGTGAAGTTCAGGATGGTTTTCCCCGAAGAGATTCTTTTCTTTCAGCTTCTTTTCCACAATCCACTGTTTGATTCTATTAACTACATGACCGGCATGAGATTTCCCCCCCCAAAACTAGCCCCTTCTGTAAACGATGGAAATACTTCTTACAGGCTTGTATGCGGTAAACATCAAGGAGATTACCCCCCCCATCCTACAACCCAAGATCTAGTCCTCTTTCCGTTTTTCTTATTCCCCAGGTTTCTGTCCACAAACACGTAGATGGTACTTATCAAGTTCTACTTAATCTTACTTGAATTCCTCCTTTCCTGAGTTTCTTTTTGAAAACAGTACCCTTCCCCCCCTTTTCAACTCACGGAATGCAATCTCTCTCGAACTTGAATCCTTGTTGCATGACGTCACTTGTTGCAGGCCTACGCGAACAGTGTCACTTTCTTTTCGTGTCCAGTCCATAGAACACCATGTTGGACCTTGGACCCTCCAGGTCCTTTTTTTTTCCAAAAGAGGCGAATTACTTTGCGGTTAGTTTGATTGATGATGATGTCTCTATTAATGCCCCTTTCCCTCACCCAGCTCAAGGAGTTTGAGTGACCAACCCCCCACATGATTTCCGACTTGTCGCGCTTCGAGTTATGCCCACCTCCGATTTTACGACAGAGAAGAATGATATGGCCACCTTCCCAGTCTGTAGCCAGCCCTAGGACTGAGCCAGCTGCGGATCATCCTATTCCCCCTAACAGTCCACCTTTCCTTTCTTTTTTTGTAGTTTTCCCTAAACTTGAGGCAATTCCTTTCCAAAGATTTTGCCACCTACACTTCCCCCCAGAGGCACCAAAATCTACATTATCCTTCTCCATTCCTCAGATAACTTTCCCAGTTTGGAGCCACATATGGTTCAGTCTCGAGCCTCCAGGCACAGTTTCTTGCGAACTATTTTTTTTCAAGGGAGGCTGTTTCACTTCCCGCCCGAACGCCAAGTCTGTTTTCATATATTTTCCTTCCTTGTGTGCCCCCCAGTCAAATGAAACATCACCCAACATACCCAGTATACCAAGCGTTCAAGTCATCTTCTTGACCGTTCCCCTTGGCCCCTATCATGCCTTCCCTGAACCTCCCTCTTGGCTTTCTTTGGATGAGGACATCAACCGTTTAGTGCCTCTGAGACTCTTCCCTTCGCCGATATAAAAGGGCTCGTTTCCCTTCTCTATAAACATTGGCTTAGTCACCATAAGTTCCCTTAACCTTTGTTAATTTGACAGGTATATTACACGGCCGCCCAGGCCCTCCCCTGCGTGTACCCTTCAAAACTTTTCTTTTTTCCCCCTTTCGTTTAGACCTCTCCCCAAAATTCCCCATTAAAGCGCCAACCCCCCCTGTATCGAAGTCACAAGGTCGTATTGTGGTGATCGAACCCCCTCCATTTCTTCGTTTTTTGGTGACTGTGCTCCAGTCCTTCCCCTGGCCTTTAATAGCCAGGCTACAAAATTGGTCCATTCTCCAGAGCTGTCAGAAGATGAAAGTCCTACTGGGCCTTCAACTCGTATTCTCAAGAGTCAATTCTACGTAGATCCTTCACCCCCTCTTTCCATAAAAGTTGGAATAATTTCTTCCCCCTATAACTTGCCGCTAGTTTTCAAAAGGCAACTCTTGAGTTGATCTCAGAATGACCCCCCTATGCATACCGAATAGGGGAGCTTTACAACATCCCTTGTCGTATGCGGTTCTTTCCATGGCCCCCCTCGCAGCCCTTTGTCCTCCCGCCCCTTGTGTAAGTTGTTTCCCCCCCTCTTGTGCTTCGCCTATTTTTCCCTCGTAAGCTTACATTGGCGCGAAGACGGCCCAACATTTCTGCTCAAGACTGCTTTGTTTGGACATTTGAGATGCCGTTCTTTTTCCCCTGACCCACTTCACTCCCAGTCAACCCTTTTTTCTTTTTTTATTTTATCCCCTTCATATCGATGAGTCGAACTATTTGTAAACGCCCTCCCTTGCGTCGTTTCCTCCACGGAGTCCAACAGCTGGGGCCTTTCCCTTTTCATCCTTTTCCTTTAAGGTCTCATGCTCCTTCTTCCCCTTCGTTTTTCACGGTGCCAGACCACCGAGTACCATAACCCCCCTAAGACTTCCCCCCCTCCCCCCCATGTGCCTAAAGAGCCCTTTTAATACAAATCCCCTTCCTTACCACTTGTATTCCTTACTACCTTCTTTCCCTTACCTGTGATGTTACCAAGATAGTGCTAGTAAGCCCCCACCAAAACTTATGTATGAAAAATCTTTTTTCTCTCCGCTTACCAGCCACTGTCCCTCTTCCCTTTTTTTTTTCCCCATAGTGTTGTTGAGAGAGATTTTGAACCCCATTTTTTATACTTTTTTAACTCTTTGGTGTTGCGAATCCATATGTGAATGTCCATTCCCAATGAGATCCTGTTTTGTGATGTTTGTTACAGACAACGAGCTGTTACCTCACCACCCCCCTCATTGAACTTCATCTATTCGGAATAGTGAATAAAGTTATATTGGAACTGTTCGGGGGGCCTCTTTTCTGGCGATTAAGGGCCCTCAGCCTTAGGTATGGCCCGTTTTTCATTTGTTCCCCCGGGTTCCTTAGGCAGAAGATCAGTTCATGGCCTTCTAAAGCGCCAGTATGCCCCCAAAGCTGTTTTCCCCTCCTTTTGTGGACGACCGTGAAGGTGATTCTTTGCACCTGTGCTATCATCGCTATTGATTTCGCTCCCTCAGTTTGAGCTCTCTGGAAGGTGCCGGCGATGAGAGCGTTCCCCTTAAACCATTACCACTTATGTGCGATTCCCTTTCCCGTTCACTCGTCGAGCACCGTGTCAGCTTACTCGTCATTCCCTCTTCTTCGCGACTTTTCCCCCCCTCCTTATAGGTGAACCTTTCTCTCCAAAGTTTTCTGGTTCGGTGCGCTTGTCCATTCTCTCCCCAAGGCCCCTCCACAGGCTGATTGTAAAGCTCCCTATGACGCGCTGTTTGTTTCTGGATTTCTTTGTATCAATCCCCCTCCTCCCGTTGTTTGAAAAAGGCTTCAACTCGTCCTTTTATGAGGCCTCCCTAGCCTCCTTTTGATTCCTCCTTGTATAAAACTCCGGCCCCGAGACTACGATATTGCGTCTTGGAAGAGGTCTTTGTAGGCGGATCTACTTGCCCCTCTTTCCTTCGATTCCATGATTGTCTTTATGCCTGCCAAAGTGATCTCTTTGCGCATCACCAGACACTCCTTCCTCCCTTTTTTCTTTCTTTTCTTCCCTGATCTCTGTTTTTTTTCCGCCTTTCCCTGGCGTTTTTTAGGGGCTTTGACAAGTGAAGACTGTCCTACACCCCAAAAAATTGAAAGTTTTCCCCCCATTTCGCGTTGCCCCCTCCTTGGGCATTGAAAGAAAACAATGTCAATTTAGCTTTTTGCATCTTACTTCCTTGATTCTCGCCACTGCACTAGCGCCGCCAAAACTCCCCCCGTTATTTCCCTTGCTCTTTTCTCCAGCATCTCGATCTAAATCCGTTTGTATTCCTCCCATCTTCTTGGGCTTTTCACTCATTCCAACCTGGTACAGGAACTCTTAATTCTGTCCCTCTTTTTTCCTGCCGTTGGGAGCAATTGGCTGCCTTTGGTTGTTTGAATGTGAGGTTCCCCAAAAAAAGCGTCCGGCACCATAGGGAAAAAACTGTCTTTTCTTTCCCCGTACACTCCCCCCGTTCTACCTGCTTCTCTCCCGCGCTTTTTTCACCCAAAAGTTCTCCTGGGACCGGCCTTTTCTGACTCCCCACTGCTGGAATCCCTATCTTTCTAGGCCCAATGCCAATATGTCATTGTCTCGGTAGGTCCCTTTTGGCCTTTTCCATGCGCTCACCGGTTTAAAGCATAGATCCTCCCCTTCATGGCTGTACTGCCAGTGGCTATCTTTCCTTCTCAATCATTTGCTTGGCTAACAGGACGCCCATTACTACAGTTTTTTTGCCCACCGTCTTCTCGTCCTTTTCTTTTTTTTTGTTTCCCCTTCCCCCTTTCTTTCCACGTATTCCTCCCGGTGTTTGGATTGAAAAACCTCCTTCAAGTCGGTCATGGGCTGTCATCCTTATATACCATTTTAATATATCAAGCACTCACATCAAGTAATTTTTTCTTTTCCCTCCTGATATTTACCTCCCCTTACCCAATTGCCGGAACTTTGTATCTAGGTGCCCCTAAAGACCCCCCCTTTTGTTTTTGACTTGTTTTGCCCGGCGGCCCACCCTAAAGGACACGCCGTGCTCTAATCTTTTTCCCTATAGGTTCCGTCCTTCTGAAGGAACAAGGTTACTTGTTTCACCCCCAACTTGAGAAAATTTTTTTTTATAGCATTTTAAACGCATAGAGTAACCCTTTCTCCAATCCCAGAGGTTGTTGTCCATCCCCTTTTTCTTCCTTTTCCAAACCCCCTCTACATACTGATTATAAGTTAAGGAGCATCTTTGGTAAGGTCTTCTTGACGTCCAGCCTGTGCGTCTTTCTTTCGTTGGACAGAACGGGCAAGTTGTGCACCCACTTCGTGGATCTTTTATTCCATTCTTCCTACCATCACAGTCTTTTCCCCCTTGGTTCTTCCGGACTCTGACCAACTTTTGTCGTTGGGTTTGATGCGCTGAGAAGACGTCTCCTTTCCGCGTGCCTATAACTAATACGAACCCCTCTTTTTCCCCCCCCCCCCCCCCAATTAGAGTAGTAAACTTAAATGTTAAGTCAGCTTCTTCCTTCCAACTTAAATTTCTTAGATCAGAAGAATTGGATTGTTCACTCAGCGAGAAATCAAAACGGCGTTGTCCAAATAAACCTCCCTTGTTCCCGCCTCCTCTCCAATCTTTTCTTAGTCCTTCCTCCCCCCTATTCTGTTCTGGCGGCACGCTGTTGCCTTTAAACCCCCAACTTAAATTTCTCTTCCTTTATTTACTTCCCCTTGTATCGTTTTACTCTGATGATGCTTTGCCCTGTCCTTTGACTCGCCTTCTTATTTCTTCAATTAGACAACGTCGCTCGAATTTTCCTCTGATTCCCGTTGGAGCTTCTTTTCCTCTTTCTTTCTATTTTCATCCCGTTTGGTCCCTGTACTTGTCTCCCCTTCTTTTGGCACCAAGATTGATGCGATGACTTCTTTATTTTTCTTTTAGATTTTTTTCTCTAGGAACTTTCCTGAAATCATGAAATTTTTCCACCCTTTTTTCAGTGGATTAAGTCTTTTTAGGTTGACCTGAAACCCCCCCCTTTTGCAAATCATCAGTTTCCTTGTCAGGTAGTTGTCTCCATTGAAGTCTCCCGTTAAGGTCATCTTTTTAACTTGTTTTCTTCTCCCCGTTGCCTTATCACTAAAAATGAATCAAGCTTTCCGCCCCCCGTTTCTATCTCTCCCTTTTTTTCTCCCGTTGTTGTTGTTCCCTTCTCTCTCTCCCTTTTGTTCGTAGCTTTGGCATTCATTTTTGCTTTCTTACTCCCTTTTACGACAACCCCTTTTTTTTCCTTAGCCTCGCATTTGTCCCTCCCCCACGATGAATTAGACGAACTAACCCTTCCTAGTGATTGCCTTATTTCATTGCCCCCCCCCCATTCCTCAAATTACACACTTTTTTTCACACCATCCCCTTTGTTTTCCATTTAAGAGACCACCCCCCCCCCCACTGGTTAAAATATAAAGAAAGTTTTCCCCCTTTTCTCCTTCCATCCGACATTCTTCCCTCTCGTTCTTGCATTTTCCTGTCTCCTGCCTGTTGTAATAGTCGCAGCTCACTATATTTTTTCCTAAAAAACGGTCCTCCTCTCCCCCTTCACGCTGCTCGTTCAAGTTCTCCCCCCTAAACCCCTTTCCCCTCTTTCCCCCTCTTATATTCCCCTCCTCATTTTTAAAAACTTAAAATTAAATCACCAGTTTGAGTACCTAATTTTCTTAAATGAGGATTTTTCTCAAAAAGTGTGACAACAAGATTTCCCCCCCCCATTGGAGTGCATTGCATTTTCCTTTTTCTTCCCGTTTTTTTTCCACTTTATCCGGTTTTACTTCAATACGCCTTGGTTTGCTTAATTTAAAACCCCCCCCCCTTCTCCCCTTCGCCGACTCCATTTGTAACGTGCACTGCCCCTTCCCATTTAAGTTGTCGATATAGTATTTAGGTCTACAGTAGAGCCCGGTCCCTTAGACGGCTAGTCGGGAGAAACCAACGACAAGATTGTCAAGATGCAAATACAAGAGTGTCGGATAGGCCACCATAACCGTCCTAAATTGCCTTCTCCTACTTTCTTCCCACCCCCCTGAGCCTTTGAAAGACCATCCTTCGCCATTTCTTTTCATGGACAGTGCCTTCTCCTTACACAAATCGTTTCTTACTTCATTCCTGTGTTGTGGGGGGTAGGTCCTCGGTTTGGCGATTCCTAGTCCCCCCTGTGCTTTTTCCCACCACAGGCATGTAATTTAATTGCTCCTCCTCATTGTTTAATTGCTCATAATGAAACGTCCCTGTTTGAACTTCCACTTTTTAATACGCTTTCCCCTCAGACCCCTCCTCTTTCCACTCAAGGAATCGCGAGCCTGCGGGTGTACTTTTGATGCCTCCGCTAAAGCTTGCATCATTTTTGACTGCTCCCTCTAAACCCAGCCTTTTCATACAGACTTCCCAACTAGTTCATATTACTTGGGTAGTTTGCTTTTGACTCTTCCTTGATAATTGCCACCCCCCCTTTTTTTCCCTCGACCCATATCCCCTGAGTTTGCCCCCACAACCACGCACAATTGTCGCTTTTCGCGGTATTTCCCAACCCATCCAGATGACTCGAAAGAAGTCCTTTCAAACTTTTCGTCTCGTCGTAGCCAGTCTTTTTTTTTCTCCCCTCTGATTGCCTTTCCCGGCAAATGATCAGTACCGCCATTCTTTTCTTGCGGCGTCTTTGCGAACTTGAGCCTGTGATTCCCCTGCTCACTTTTGGCAAAAAAGGCCCTCCTTCCCTTTCCCGACCACTGCCCAAATCTCGCTTGTCCCTTTCCCTCCTGTGAATCCCCTTATGGCCGATGCGAAGCTTTGCATGTGAATCAGTCCGATGACATCCCCAGTTTCCCTTTTGAGACGAAGGTTCCCACCGGCGTCCTCTCCAGAAGTCTGCCTACTTTTTCGCCATTTTTTTTCCCCTTAAAAATGAAACCCATCACCCCATCCACATAACCACTTTTGCATGGGCCCATAGCAAGGAAAGGTAATATGTCTATTCTTTCCTTGTAAAATGGAGTGGCGCCTTTCAGTCCCTCTGAGTGCCGCATGCTGGAGAGAATACCCACGCGAGTGCTCTCGTCTCTTCTTAAGTTATTCACCTTTTTTTCTGCAGGGGGCAAGGGGAGTACCCCCATTTCCCTTTTTTCAGTTCCAAGGAAGAATAGATGCCGCTTTCTTTTCCCGTCTGTCTTACCAAGCACGTCCAATGCAAATGGTCCCGACAAGTCACACTTGTTCCTTCCGTCTTTTTCAATCTTCACTTTTTTAACACCAACTCCTTCCTAGATCCTTGAACAAGGAAGGGTCCTGGTGATCGATTTTTTTTTTTCCCCCCCCCTTCTAAGTTAGCGGTCTTTTCTGTTGACGAAAGCGATAAATGTTCTTTCCTCTCCCCCCCTCGCTGACATAATTCCTCTCCCCGTCCTCCTAGACGATTCGTGATCCTGGCTTTTTCCCCCCCCTTCCCCTCAAAGACCACTAGTACCTGGGTCCTTACTGCCCCAAGAAGGCTGAATCACCACCAATTTTCCTTTTGTCTTTCCAACTCTTTTCCTCTTTGCTCTGAACCTTTTCAAAGTCCCTCCTTCTATGATTCTCTGTCACGTATCCGCCACTCCGCTTCTCGTCCCCTTTTTTTGAGCTTTACAAGCGCTTGGCTTCGGCGTTCGAGCATGGTTCCACAGCGCAAGAAACCCCCTCCCTTTTTATACATGCAACTTGTGACTTCAGTCGGTCAAGCGCAGATCTCTATCCATCTCGTTGACACTTGGGCACGACCAAATTTTGCCGGCCATTGTAGAGTGAACGTTTCCCTTTCCTGGGACCTGGTGGTTTTGTTGGGTTGGGTTTTTGGGCGTCATTCCGCAAGGAGTATTCAATATGTCCACTTCCTTATTGTACAAACTCCTCTTTCCTATCCTACTAATCTCGTGCGTCCACTTTTGACCACCAGAGCTCCTCTTCCCGACTCCCCTCTTTTCCCCCCCCAAGCTTTGTACGTAATCCTATTCGAAAGTCTCCATGCGCTTACTAATGCTTGCACCCCCCCCCTGTGGAAAGCCACCCATTTTCAACCTTTTTCAGAGATTTTGCCCCTTCCATGTCGCCTAAGCAGGCCCCTTTTTCCTTAACAAGTAAAATCCATCACTTTTCTTCTCTTAAGAATAAATGGTTCTAATATGTTTTCTCGTCCACAAGCTCTTTTTTTGCCCCTTTTTAAGCCAACACAAACCTTTTAAATTTCTCCATTTCCCCCCCCCCACAATCCCCCTGAGATAACTCCCCCCGAGTTTCACTATTACCTCGTCACAATAACTTCTCCTCTTTGTGTTTATTCTCCTGCAGTTAGTTCTTCCCAGTGGTTTTTTTCTCCCTGTAATGTATATTCAGATAGATAATTTTGCCGTGTTTGCTTACCCTTTGTTTGCAGTAAAGTCTTAGGAAAACCTCATATTAGGTGCCTGAATAAAAATTGTAAGATTTTTCTTTTTCGTAACAGGTTGGCCCCCCAGCTCTCTAATCCGGTAGTTTAGTTTCTTGTTTCACTCGGTTGCCCCCCTGGAAGACTTAGTCCCTTCAGAAGTCCCTGTCGGCCTTCGTCTCTTCCTTCAGGCCAACTTTGACTCCGTTGAAGAAGCGATGAGCTCGTTGCCCTCTGAGTTAATCGAGATTCATAGTCTGATAGAAGTTTTTGCTTTTCACAGGGTAGGTCCGTGATCCCCCCTTCGACCGCCCCATGTCAAACTACAAGCCCATTCTGACCCATGTTTTCCGGCATAGTCGACCATTTTCTCTTACGAGCGATCGTCTTTCCTGCGCTCTCCCCCCTATCGGTGAACAAGGTTCTAGACAAAGGTTGTTTCTTCAGAGATTTTCCCCCCTTTTTTTTTCACCTGCGACTAATCAAAATGATTCTCTTTTTCCCTCACCAGACGGAGATGTCGGGTTCTTTTTCCTTTTTGCTCAATCCAGCGCCGCTGATTTTGAAAACGTTATTCACCGATAGATGGCAGGCCTCCAAGTAGGCACGATTTGTTTGATTCCTCCCTCGTTTCCTCCCATTACGCGGCCACTCGAATTACTGTTTTTTCCTGCAGAGGTTTGAGCCCAGAGTAGTATTGTATCCCGGGCGATTCCCCCCCTTGATAAGTTCTGAGATCCATGCCAGTGGAGCGCTGGCATTCCAATTTCCCCCCCCCCTACTTCACTTCTTATTTTTCGAAACTCCCAAGCGCCTTCGGAGACGATAGAAAGGTCTTTTGGTCTGCTTTTCGGCCCTTTCCGGTGTCTACAACCCCCTTTTGAAACCGGTTAAAGTGTGGAAACGGTGTTCCTCCCTTTGCCATTTCCGTTTTTAAATATGACCCCTCTTCAATTAGGCGATCTCTTTTCCTTTCTTGCTAGCTCCCCACTGCATGAGAGACTTCCAACCTGGGCACCCTGTTCGACGACTCGTCCGAAGCACTCTTACCTGGCTCCGCGGCCTTCCTCCTCTCTCTTCTTTTATTGTGACTTGAAGGCAATGCCAAAGTCCTTTCTCTCAGACTCAGATGTCATGATTTTTTTTTCTACTGTTTCCCCCCTTACTTGGGTCTTTGTTGAATTCTGGTTTTTTTTGACGTCCACCACTGGGTCCCCCTCGAGTCACAAGACTTTGTTCTCCCGATCGAACTTCCCTACAATCAGTCGGACCTGAAAGTCTTTTCCCCTTGTCGGACTTCTTTCAACCCTTTGACAATAACTTCCCGATGCCTGAGGCCCGAATTTTGCTCCACTGGTTCTTTCACCTCGAGATTAGAATCAGTCAGGTCCTTTAGTGCTGCCCTCGTAGGTCCCTGTTTTTTCTTGGAAATGCGATCGGCCCTCCAGTTTTAGCAATCCTTCATCCCAAGAATGTTGTACTGCTCAAACTAGTGATCCGCCATTTTTCCAAGTTGTGCTAATAATGCCAGTATTCGCATCAATTCTTTCTCTCGTCATTCGCTTTTCACGAACCGAGGAAATGCTCTACAATTCTTACCTCGGTTTCCAAGGAGGAAATCCCTTTTCCTTCTTGGTTGGGTCCTGGGCGCTCCAATGAATATATAGATCAAAATGTATCTCCAAATCAACCTAACATCCCAGTAATTTTCCTGATAGTGTGAAATATCTCCACTTCCCCTTCCACGTCTAGGTAGCGCCTCCCTTTTTCCCCCTATGTCTTTCTTAGAAATTTTGCGGCGTGCACATTGCCCCTTAGGACCCCCCTCCATGTGTTCGCGATTCATTTCCCCCCTCATTCTCCCTCTTCCGCCGTTAGCTTTTTCCCAAGCGTTACTCAACAAAGGAAAACGTTTCATTCTTTTCCTTCCCCCCCTCCTTCCCGATTCGAGCACTTATAATTAAAATTTTTTCTTGATATCACCTGTCTGCGAGTAATCGCTCCCACCCCTTCCCCACTCTATAATACGAAGAAAAGAAGAATTTGTTCCGTCGTTTTAAGACTGTGCATACCGCTTTTTGATTGTCCAGATTTCAGTGTGTTGGTGAAAGCCCCACCAGTGTTGTTTGTCCGGATATTTTCTAGCAAGATGTACTGCCTCTGGAGCGGCCCCAAGAAGCGACTTTGCTTTCTTTTCTTTAGAAGCCCCCCTCTAAGTCCGTTCGCCTTTTTAAGACTTTTTCTATAACTAATACCCATTTTTTTTTCCACCACCACCCTACAGGCATGATTTTCATCTGCTGACGCCCCAAAGTTAAGTCTGCCAATTCGGACCTTGCTCTCATGATGACGAGGCTCACTAACCCTTTTTTTTTTTGAAAGTTAACCCCCCCCAAGAGTGTAAACAAGCAGACGCGCACCGATCGGAAAATTCCCCCCTTCGCTCCCCCTTGGGATTGTCTTCCTCCTCTCTTTTGAGATTTCCCCTTAATTTTTATTCTTTCCCTTAATATCCCAATGTGATGTAAGTTTCACTGATGAGCTTTTTTTACCTTTCTTTCGAGTTTCTCTTGTAATTAATAGAAAACGAAGAAACTTCTTCTTTCGTATCTGAACTACTTTGGAGCTAAGTTAGTTTTTTTTTTTCCTTGTAATTACCCCACCCTTCCCTAGAAGAACTTGCGGACCTGATTTTTACCCAAATTATCGGGTAAGAGTCGCTTCTGGCCCTCGGGAAAGAGTGTCTTTTCTTCTTTTTTTTCTTAGCAATGTTTGTGGTTAGATTCATCCAACCTCAGCCATTTTTCCCAAAAAATTTGCTTTCCTTTCTCTGCTGATGTTTTCATTGATGATAACTAAACGTCCCCCTTTCATTTCCCTTGTCATAGGTTTTCTTCCCTTTTTTCCCCGTCTCATCTTGTAAGGTTCAAATTCTACACTGCGTTTCTCAAGTTGCCCTCAAAATGACTTTTCCCCCCCACCAGCTAGGAGAAAGATCCATTTTTTCCCCCTCACTGTGTTTCTTATAACTTGTTCCTTCTTCATTTGCTTTTTTTCCCTTTCCCATCACTAAGAACCATGTTCCCCCTTTTCTGCTCAATCAAACGATGTCAGACTTCCCCTTTCACTTCCAGGCTTCACTCTTTTCCCTTCTTAATTAATGCGAATTAAAAATCCCTCCTCACCTACCCCGTTTCATTTTTCATGTCTTTTATTAATTCTAATGAGAAACAAAACCGGGACACCCCCCTCACTACAATATATTACTTTTCTCCTTCCCCTCTTTTTGTTTGTGTTCCACATAACTTTTTTTTATCTTGTTTCATTCATTCGCACCACTATTAGCAGGCACAGTTCAAAATAAGGTTCATCGTCAACTACCCCTCCTTCTCTTTAGAATTGAGACCCCCCAACCCTTTTTCATGAACATCAAGCTTACCAGAGGTTCACCCTTCATTCCGTTTCCAACTTACCCGTCATCACCCGTTTTGAGTATTAATACCAATGACCTTACATGAATGTTCTTTCCCAAAGCAGCCTCCCCTCCTAAAACTGAAGCCAACCTTCAGAGCTGAATGTTGATTGTACTCTGGCTCGTTGCGTTTCTGCTTTCCCCCATAAGTGTTGTACTCAGACGCCCGGCGTTTCATTTAATTTTCTACCTTCCACGATACTTCTATAAGATCCTTTTTCCCTCAGCGTCCCAGCTTCCATTTAAGTACTAGAATAGTATTTAGCTTTTGTCGGCTATCTCTAAACGCTTCTCGCCAGCTTCCCGAGGATGGGCCCCCCCTCCACCCGATCGTGGTCAGCTTACGAGTTCAATCCCCTCCTTCTGGCTATTCCCTCATTCCGTGAAATCCTGCCAGACGTCTGGTTTCCCCCCCACTGGAGCCCCTGTCACCGAGCCTGACTTTTATATTCCTCCGTATTCCCCCTTCCCCCCACCCTCCTTCTTCGTAACCTTATAATCGTACCTTTTCCCTGTGACCTCTCCAGGTGTAGCCCCCCACCCCCGGGGGAATACTTCTCCCCTCTAAGTTTTCTCTTTTTAATGCCCTCCAGTTTTAACCTTTTTTCCTTTTTAACACAAGACACGGAATTTTACCTTCCTTTCTTCGGTCAGGACGCCAGTCCTATGTTCCGAAATGAAATGGTCCTTTTCCCCTTAATGTACTTTGTTGACTTGCCTCCTCTTCCTCTTGCATCACTTTAATACTCGCTACATAGACCACACTTCGGTTTTAATGACTTGATTTTAAACGTGAGTCGACTATGATTAGTTTTCTTTTCATGTCCATTTTCATATATTCTTGGTACACAGTCCCCCCTTTTTTTATTCATTTAGTTTGTCCGCCTACCCACCGTGAATGTCCCTTCGGAGTTAGCCCCCCCTCCAAGCAGAAGAAGAAAGCAGAATGCGTTTACCAAAGCTTTTGTCTTTTCAGTCGTCTTTCTTTCTTATGTTTCCCCCCCCCGAGACCAGCTTCAGCTCAAGTTTCAGTAAGTACCTCCCCTTCATCTTCTGCAGTAGTTTGGGACACACTTCGTTCTTCTCAAAACGTCCCCCCACCCTTTCCCCTACGTTCCACTAGTAGCATAATACTCTGAATGGATCCTTCCTTTCGATTGAAATGAAAATCTGATTCCTCCCCCTCTCCCCCCGGCAGTGCTAATTATGTTCATCCCCAAGTCCGGTCTCTGTGTTCCCTCCCCACATTTCACGGTCTGCTTTTAAAGGCAGATAGAGAGTCCTTGTGGATTGGGGAGCCTTTTTTTTTCATCCCAAAATGAAACTCACCCCTTCAACACACCACCCCATACTCCCCCCCCCCGGGCCGTCATCCGTAAGGGGTTTTTATTTCAGGTGCCGCCCTTTTTTCTCCTACCTTCCCAACAAGAAGCGGCGCCTTTCTTGGATGCGTCAATAACAAAGCGTTTGCGTCCCTTACTCTCTCCCCCCCCTACTCTACTGGTCGCCGTGCCTGCGTTTCCAGGTAGATGATTCAAGGAAGTAAATAAAGAACCGAATCCAGTGAGTCTTTAACCCTTCTCCTAAATTGAATGGCAAAGCGCCAACGTTTAAAACTTTTCATTTCAGTGATTTTTCGACCCACCTTCCCAAATTGTCCCCTCCAGCTCCCCAAAGAACCTCTCTAGGCAAAAGTTCGCCTATTGTTCAGTTATTTCTTCCAACCGCCAGACTTTCGAGAGCTGGTGACTGGATACCCCCATTGGTCTTTCATATTCCCCCTAAGATAACAACCTGTGACCTCTCGTAACTCGTGAAGCAAGTAATAAATGGGGATAACTCTTGTCATTACCATAGTTACGTATAGGACTGCGTAGGTATGCACCACGGTGTTTTTTTTGGTGTGGGTGGTTCTATTTTTCTTTTTTTGTGTTGTGTGGTAGATGCTCCCTTCTATAGTAGCCCGCTCGTACGTTATCTAACCAATCGTGGTACTCTTTTTGTGGAATGAAAATAGATATCTTTTATGTCAAGCGTAACCCGGCAACGCGGCTATGCTTGATATGCTACTCCGACTCTCCTTCTTCGGGGGTCCTCAACGGCCTTTTAGGTGCGAGGGTCCTGCCAACTCGCGACAGCAAAGCCCTTTGTATCCATGCCCTGACGAATAAGAGTTGCCCCTCTTTGACTGCGATACGAGTGAAATCGTGCCCTCTTCCCCCTTTGCGACTATTTGTCAAACCTTTTTCCGAGCTATAAGATTTAGGGGGGACATTGGTTCTCCTAGAAACCTTCTTCACAAAGAGAGCACTCGATCTCTTCTCCCTCATACGCATGCGCCCCATATTTCACCCTCTTACCCCTGTTGTAGTCCTCCACGGAGGCCCACACAATCTTTTGTTACTGTAATCATATTTCGTCCACGGTTTCTTAGCTGCTAATAGTGAGGCCCGGTACCCTGACCGTTTGTACCACCTGAATCCACCGAATCCACCCCTTCCCCCGACCCTAAGAATTTACCCTTTTTAATGAACACCTTCCCCCCCCACCTTACATTTTTCCGAAATTTTTTTAAACCCACCCCCCTTTCTGGTGAGTCCCCCCATACTTGTTCTCCTTCCCCCAAAGCCTGAAGCCCCTTCACCCCCCCCCCCCCCTTTTTTAGCTCATGAATACACAATTACCAATGTTGTCACAGCTCTTTTTTA
>Ga0179591_1323169_pt1 | contig 17590 bp, 12 predicted proteins | sample CZOMad2_1_08_16f_FD_182891 | JGI IMG/M metagenome (GOLD analysis project Ga0179591, IMG submission 182891) | Vadose zone soil fungal communities from Angelo Coast Range Reserve, California, USA - CZOMad2_1_08_16fungal (PacBio error correction) | ecosystem: Environmental > Terrestrial > Soil >... | reverse complement strand
GATTTAGGGTCTCTCACGACCTCCCAAAGCCGTGACTCTTTGGACGACACTTTTGCTTTCCTCCCCTTCCAGTTCGGAAGACTTCCCTACCCGCCGATCGCTTTCACCACAAAGTTTTGATGGTAACGGGACTGCCTCTTGAGCTGATGGAGATTTGGTATCCCGCCTGACTCCGCTGAAACCGACGTCAAACCCCCACGTGCCTTCTTCCTTGGCTGGCGTTGTGCGAGACCTTACTTTTCATTCAAAAAAGCTCGCCCTCCCACCCTTGTGCCGGTGTTTTTCTTTAGTTGTTGCTTCCTTCCGAGGTACATTCAACCCCTCTTTCGGACCCCGATTGATTTCAAGTTTCATGGGCGACGCGGCGTTTGTCAACTGATGCAAAGTGTTTTAGGCCGATTGCCCCTAGTTCTACGGTTCTGACACCGTCTTCTGGTATTTCCCGAGAATCGGGCAATTTTACAGTGATGGGTCTTTTCGGTTCAAAACATTCTCCAACTGGGCGGGGCCTGTTATTTTTTTGTTGTCCTCCTCTTTAAAGGGTGTGGGGGAAGGCTTTTCCCTTTTTGCCAGCGTTGTGGCACGGTGTCACATCGCAAACGGCGATTTGGTATGCGTGCCTTTTGGGGGGACTTAGGCGCACCCGAATGTCGGACCCGCATTGAGACATTTCCCAGGACTGTCCTTTCTTAGGTTGCCGAGGTTTCAATTTCCTCCCTGATCTTGATAGTATCGAGTTCGCGCCTTGTTTTAACGGGGGTTCCCTCTCCCGGAACGGGCAACTGCTCAATTAAAGACTCTATGAGGAGGTTCCAATCGGTTTGGCACGATTTGATTGTTATTACCCTCCCCGTAATCCATGTTTCTAAGACGTCGATACTTTTGGAGGTGACTCTCTCGTTCAGACCCGTTGAGAAAACCCACTGTTTTCTCGTGCCCTGCGGGGGAGTTTGCTGTTTAGAAGACCGCCATCCTACCTTTCCCGTGTCAGGGGGGTTGATGACCTTGGACGGGTCGCATGATTGCCCGGCTGGGAAGTGTTGCAGTTTTATTTGATGAGTATTCACTGCCTCTCCTCTTTAGTCGAAACTTTTTTTCAACCGGTAGTGGCGGGAAGTTGAGTTTCCCAGCTCCTCACTCGCCCTTTTCCCCTATCGAAAACTTCCAAACCTTTTGCAGTTCCTTCTGTTTTTTAAGAAACAGACCCCTCTCCGCCTTCAAACACAAGAGGAGTTACACGTTTCCTTTATTCCGTTTGTGAAGGAGGTCAAGCGTCGTACAACCATGGTTGTTAACTCTTTAGTCGCGGGACCACCAGTGCGTTTCCTGTGCGTTTCTTGTAGGTTCTTCGGACGTTCCGGACCAAAGGTTCCTCCTCGGGCAATTAGTCCTTACTTAGGCGTAGTTGTTCGTATTTTACTTTTCCCCTCTTGGCCGAGGGTGGGCAGGCCTCAGTATTTCCCAGCATAGAGTTTCTGACTTTCTTTTTAGAGTTTTCAACCTAAATATGTCAGAGAAGACATTTGGTCTCCATCTGAGAGGCAAGTACAATCGCCGGAAAGGGGTTAGTCTCGTCCTATTTTCTTTTGGAGGAGGAGGTGGAGTTTCCTGGAATTTTTAATGACGCCCCCCTTTTTCAGAGAGGGAATTTGAATTTTCTTGACTTTACCGCGGCCGAGGGGGGAGGGAAACCTTTTTTTTTTTCCCCCCTTTCGAGGGCGAGAACCTGTTCCTCTTCGCCTCCGGTGATGCCGTCACCGACTACGTCGTAAAGTCCTAAAACCTGGCCCCTACCCTTTTTTCCGAGCTTCTATCGGGTTGCCTCGCCAATATATTTGAAGTGGACTCTTTTTTTAGAGTTCCAAATGAAAAGAAATGGGTCCGCCGAAGCGTCGCTGCAAGGTGGATACTGATGGCCTCCCTTCCCCATGGAACGGTGCCCACCTTAGGCATTCTGCATGTCCTTTTTTCTCCAGTCGACGGTTACGACAATCCTTTTTTCTTTGATAGAAATCGAGTTTTTACAATAGGTGTTGAACCTTACAAATCTTTCTTTCCCCTGTTTCCTTTAACTGATTTTGAACGGCTTGATTTTTTATTTCAACATTTTTTCTGGTCATGGGGGGGGGAACCGGGGGTGAAATATTGTAAGACATTCCCCCCTTTTTTTTTGAGTCATCTTGCTTTCACCGGCTTTCATCAACCGGGGGTCCATAATCCATGTTCGCTGATCAATTTCCCCCTCCCTTTTAAACCGCAGTTGGTAACGAATTCCCGCTTGTGCGTTAAACTATCCCCCGGTCGAGGTAGCTTCATCAGCCCTTCCAGGGGTTGTTTTACTCGCGAGAATCTTTCAGCACTGGTTTACGTGCAGAAACTTCAACCTAGTTGTCCCGTTCCCGTCAAGGGGGTCCTTATGATCCACTCTAATTATTTTCAGAGTCTACCTTTGAATGGAGGGTCTCGAAGAATCCGTCCTCATTTTTGTCTTTCCCCCTCCCTTCGTTTAGCAGCCTCACCGCGACTTTTCTTCTCTATCACAAAGGTGTCGTGTCAATTAATAGCCGAAAAAGCCGTATTCGGGGTGTGGCTAGATGCGTCTATTCGTTAGAATTTTCTCTCACGTCCCCCTTATGACCGTTCCTTAGCCCACCTGAGGTTTCGGTGGAAAGACCCTTTGCCATGCTCCGCAGCTTCAGTTGTGTAGTCAGTCATTATTTTTCCTATGAAACGATTTCCCGATGCCCTTCGCTGCAAAAAAGCCGACGAACTGACCCTTTCTTCGACCACCTTTATTCGAAAGGCTCGCTTTTTCCTCGGTGGTCCGCGTTCGTCTCGCTAAAACCCCCCCCTTTTCCCCCACAATTAGACAATCCTTCAATCTAACCGTCTGTCATCGGTCCGTTCACATATGATTCCAGCGTGGAGCCGTTAACCCAGCCCCACTCTCTTCCAACTCCCCCTCCCGTGTGTGTGGGGGCCGGGCGGCACAAACATTTCTGACCCCGACTCCCTCCCCGAAAAGAAAGAGAAGGGCCCGCTCGGGCCCGCACCCCTGAATTCCCTTCTCTCCCACAGGGTGTCTTCTCTTACAGACCATAAGTTTTCCCCCTTTTCTCCCTCTTTATGTTTGGTTTCTTTAGCCAGTAGTTCGTTTGTTCCTCTTAAGGAGACCCCCTTCCCCTCGTTCTTTTCCGGTCTGATCGTGTGAAGTTGGTAGTGGGCGTTTGTGCCCGTCCCTTTCTTGCTCTTCAGTAGATAAAAGGAGTTACTTCACCACCCGGGATGTCGCGCCCAATACACAATCGTCACCTCCATCCCGCCATACACTTTCCTTGACCTTCTTTACTCCAACCCTGGACTTTTGGAGTATTTTTTTTTTTAGGAGGGGATGCAAAAAACGCCCTCCCCGCTGAATAGTACCCCCTTGCCAATGCTTGTAGGATCTCGCGGCGACGCTTTCTCCGGAAAGTTAGAAGTGCTCCAGCAGGTCAGGGGCGTAACCTCCAAATCTCGGGAAAACCCCCCCCCCACAACCTTTCTTTCACGTTAGCCCGGTTTTTCTGGGTTCTTTTCTTTTTCAGTTTGTTCAATAGTGACTCTGTTTGGCAGGCAAATGTTAAGCGCACCAATTGTTACTAATCGTCGTCTACGCCTCAAGGTCCCTCCCTTTCCGAACCTCCTTCCCTTGCAGGTTTCCTTGCTTTTTCAAGGGAGGGTCTTTCTGGGGGTTTTAATTAGCTCCGGTTAAAACGGTTTCGTCTCTGCGACTCAACGGTTTTGCCTCCCAAAAAACATGGGAACACCATCTCGTTTACCAGCGGAGGGATTTGTTTTCTTTCTTCCGCTCGACCTGACCCCTTCATGGGGGGACGTGTGGGGCGCCGCGAAGGAAATTCCGTAAAAAACTCCGCGCTTTTCCTTTCCCGAACAATGCACTTTGTTTGTCTTCTATCGGAGGCTTTCGCTCCCCATGGCAAACCCGTTTGGATCCTCCGTCCACACACATGAGTAGCCCTTACTTTCCCTGTTGTCGAATCAGGTTTCCGGACTTTCGGGACTTCCGTATAGTTGTTTTAGTCCCCCTCCATCAGGGAGGTCTGAATCCTGGCAGTTTTTGGCCTGCAAGTCCGAAGTGACAGCTTTTTTCATTTTTTTCCATAAAGTGAATCGAAGCTTTCAGCCGATAATCCCGGAACTCAGAAAGCTCTATCAGCGTCATTTTTTCCCCAAAGTTCTTTTGGATCCCGCTTCCGGCGGGGGAAGAGTCTCGTCGAACTTTTGCCAACTCCATCTATGAAGGTCTTTTTCATAGCGGGTCTGATTGTTCGTGGATCCCGTCACCATATCTTTTTAATAATAATAAGTGGGTTTGTCTTTTATAGATTCGCGGTTTTAGAAGACTAAACCTCCCTTCTCGGCATTTCCCTCCATTTCCTTAAATGCGATGGTGGAGGACGTTCGACGGACGATTTAGTCCCAACGCAGATCAACCCATTATTAGTTCTTTTGCTGGAAAATGACGCGCTGCTTGATCTGGACGTTCAGGCCTCCTCTCTTTTTGTTAAAAGTTCTTTCCGTCACCGCGAGGCTTTCCGTTGTGTTTCTTCAGTACAAAACACCTCCGCATCTTGTGTCTGACACCCAGATGGTTCGCGGTCGAAGTGATCAATCTCCCATTTCCTTCCCAATGCCTCTCCCCCCCGCTAGTTACCCTTGTTTAAAGGTGAGAGACGCCAACGTAGGTAAGTGATCGAGGGCAGGGGCCCAGAGTTATATTTTTTTCATTGGCGAACTAGGATCTCTTCTAGGGTCAAAGGGTTGTACGTCTCCCCTTAGTCTAGAGGGGCTGAGACGAACACAAAGGAAGGGAGTGGTTGCCTCTTTGCATTACTCCAGAACCACCTCATATCTTTGTGATCCGTGTGAAGTTTTATCATTTCTTCAGACCACTCCTCTTTGAACTCTCCCTTTCCCTTTTGCCCCAGAAAGAAGTGACTCTGCCCGGCATTTTTTTCGTCCTTCCACCCGGGGAAGTTCTCTTTCTTGAAGGCGTTTATCTCTTGAACTTCCCCTGAAGTGCCTTTCGAGGTGCGAGTCCTGTCGGGTCACGGGACGATCAAGTGTTTTTTCCCCTGCTTCCCCCTCCAGTTGACCACTAACCCCGCTCCGGGACCGCCGGTTTTTCCCGTCTTGTCCGCCGAGTCGTTAAGACGTCTCGCCCTTAATTAGTTTGCGACGCTCTCGATGACTTGGCTTGCACCACACGGTTACGATTTGCGTTTGCCCAATAGGATTGGAGGGCTTTTCGGTTCTCCGGCTCCGACCGCCTACCGGTCTCAACTTTTCCTCTTCTTTGGGATTCCTCTGATGGCCATGGGTCCAGTGTTGTTGGGGTTTGGGGGTGTTTTGGGGGGCGTGGCGTTCGGGGTTGGAACAGGTTTTCTTTCCGGCCTACAACGCTTCGGACATTCCGGTTTTCATGTTACCTTTAGTTTATCTCCTCTTTGAAAGAGTTTCGTCCGGACCCCGCGACTAGAACATTCCCCCTCACAAAAAACGGGAAACGACCGAAGCGTCAGGTTTCCTCTCCGCAATTTTTCTATATCAAAACAGTAACGCTTTCTGTTTGTCTTGGTTGTCCAGAGATTATTTTGTGTTTCTTCGCGTACGGTCGGTTCCCCTTTTTTTTGGCGTTTCTTTGGGTGAATTCTCGTCAAGTTTTCCACCTTTTCTAATTAATGTAGGGGGGTATGGTGGCTTTTAGGCCACGAGGAGGTGGCCTCTTCAGACGTCCCATTTTCGAACCCACGGCGATTTTCATTTTTTTCGTAGGTTGGGGGAACCACCCTGAAAGCTTTGTATTCAAGAGGCTTTCCCCTTTTTTCAAAAGAGACATTTCGCGGAGGTTTATTCACCTATTCAGCGCACGGGTCGTGCCCCGCTCTTGGGTGGAGGAGTGGGATGCAGTCGCTTTAAGCACTCTTTTCCCTCCATTTTCTTGGCGCGGGCATGAGATTTTTGTTCCACCCCTTGGTGGAGAGGGACGTACAAGCAGGCCCATCTGTGAGGGGAGACCGTCTTCGCATCAAGCGATGAGAGACTCCCTTTTCGATCCTTCTTCTAGTGTCCCCTACATCCCCTTAGGAACCCTTCTCCTCGTTGGGAAGGCTTAGCAACCTCGGCTGGGCCGATCATCGATCTCTTTTCTCTCCCTTCCAGCCCCTTCCCTCCCTCCGTGCACGCGTATTATCCTTGTAGTGAACCGTGTGACGTTTTTTCTTTTTAACCCAAAAGGACGCATGGGTCCTCTCTCCTCTCTTACGCCCGGTTCTCCCGGCCGGACACTACTTCTTGCTTATGTCGACCTCGGACGGTTCCCCAGGCGGTGTTTTTTGATTTTTTGGGGATGTTGCCCTCCAGTTCGGTTGGAACCCAACTACGGTAGGGCCCCACAAAAATTCTTTCGTCTTTTGAACGTGGAAGGCACTTAAGATATATCTCCTTCCCCTTTCTTGTTTTCAGCGAGATTCCAGTTGCCCCGGTCCCCGAACGTTCGTTCGCGTTGATATGTAAGCGTCACCCGCTGGTTAACCCGACACTTGGCCTTGTCTTAAATGCCCTTTTTCCCAAAGCGATTTATATCAAATCACGTAAAAAGTGACAGTTTTGTCTTTTCCCCAAGTGTCCCCCTCCGACGTCCGATTGGCCCTCTTACTCATCCGGTGTTTACATGCCCCGGTCATGAGGCGTGCGAGGTTTGTCCCATTTCTTCTAACGCTTGTCCTCCGTGGACTCTTATCGGCCTTTTACGACTCTTCCTTAGTGGATATAATGCGTTCTAGGCCAAAAGTTCTTTTTCACCGCCTCCGGTGATTAAGTCCCATTTCCTATTTGTACGTTAAATAGAGAACGTCAAGGTCCCCTTATTAGGGCTTCGGGGCTTTGATCCCGTGTGAATGGAATTGACTTTTTTTTTTTTTCCCAAAATAGAAAGTAACTTTTTGTACCGTGGCGTCCGTCGAGCCACAAGGTTCAAATGCTTGTGTCCCCCCCCCATGTTTCTCTTTGGGATATTCTTCACGGGACGAAATTCCAAGTCTTCCAAAAACCTCCCTCTGGTATCACAGTGCTCGGTATGTTCTCCTTAGCTTCTCGCGCTGACTTTCTCTTTTGGTCAAGCGTTAGTCCTTTTATGATCAACACCGTGTTCAAACAAACCTCCCAAAGAATTAATGCCATCCCCCGTTTCCCTGGGTAAATTCAGTTCTTCCCCACCTAGATCCTCGGGTTGCTCCAAGTTAACAGTTTCCTCAGAACCACCCTTAAGCTTACTTTCTCCAAGGTTTTTCGAGGCTTGTCCTTTCGAGGACTTGTACTGCCTCCCTCCACCCCCCTTCACGAACAGACATTTGCCTCTTCTTGCCGACCAGCCGAAAGCGGCTCCCCCCAGTGGTCTGCTTCCCTGGGCCGCCTCGCGATCTTTTTTGAACTACGAGGGGATTGATCTTCCGCCAGTAGTTCGGATTGTCAAATCCCGGTAATGCTTGCTCGGCTTTGGGCTGGTTGACCTTTTAGCTTTTTGAGAGGAGAGGGGGGGTCGGTTCCCCGCAATGGACCTCCTTTTGCTCACCCCTTATCAGAACAACCCAGGGATTGTCGGCCTCGAAATGATCTCTTTTCGCCTTCCTTGGACAGTTATCCGGGTCACTCTCCTACGTGAGTTCAACACGTTCAGCCTCTTTTTGTTCGCGGTGAGGAACCGGAAATTCCTCTTTTTCCATGCATAGCCCCCCCGTGTTGCGCAGAAACGTTTCTCCTCTCCTCTTGAATTCCTGCCCATTCTCTTCGTCTTTTCGCCTTTTCGCGCAGTCGCCGTTCATTCCCCATTCTTAAAAAAACCACAACCCACCAAGTCCTCTGTGGTTGTCTTGTGGTCCAACTTTCTTGCCTCTTCATTTGAAAGGGGAACCGCTACGCGCCCAGCTCAATAACTTCTTACTGCGTAAGAGGATACCTATTCTGACTAAGCAGCTTAAGCCTGTGCGACTTAGGCTTTTTCTCATGGATCGTTCCTTCGTCGTGCATCCTATACCCCCCCTATTCCTTTGAGTGTCACTGGATCTCCCCTCCCCACTGGATCTTCCAACCCAGACTTCCCAGATGTTCTCTGCCTCCGGAAAGTGGTGTCCGACCCCCCTGCCGTTTACGTTTGTCTTCGTGCCCGCTTTCCTTAATATTAACACACTTTGATCTTGCTTCCTCGATTTTCCCTTCTGTCTATACGTCTCCCAACCTCGGGGAAATAGGATCCGCCTGTCACCGGGGGGTCCTGGTGTTAGAACCGGACTCGGTTCGTACTGTAGTCTCTTGAAGATAAGGTTGGAAGGTACCTGTGATTCCCGTCATGAAGATTCCAAGTTCCAGCAACGCAGTTTCTGTTTCAAGACTCAGATTGTGGCCATTAATCCCATGAACCCCCTTTTCCCCTTCCCCGTATGAAGGTTGGCACGTTACGACCTCCTAATGAATGGAGCGTATTTAATGATCCATCCTCCACTCCAGTTTTACTAAGCTTGAATGCCCTTCCCCTCCATAAAGTATTTTGGGATAAGTTCCGGGCTTTTTTAACGATGATTATTACGTAGTCTCACTTTTAGCCTTGTTCTAAAAAACGCCCCATGGCGGGCCATGCCTTGTCCCGGCTTCTTTCTTGCTGAGTGGACCGCCACTTCTTTTCTTTCCTTCCTCCTCTTGGGAGAGTGATTCTCCCTTTCCCATTTAAAACGAAAATCTTTTTCCCCATCTCTTCATGCCAAATCTTGATGTGGAAATTTTCTCTGTGTACGGAAACTTCCCCCCACGAATGAGAGGATCACAAACGTTTGAGACGCATGATCCGCGACAGGATTGTTATCGCTCCCGATTTTTCTCCGAGGTTTTCAATTTTGTACCACGTGCATAAGGGGTGTTCGACGCAGTTCCTTTGCCTTTTCACAAAAAGAAGACGGAGCTTGTCCGGCCACGCATTGGACGGTTTCGCTTCCTCACTCGGGGTCTTCCCGGAACCTTGATCCATTCCCGTACATGTCCCGACGCGCATTGCTTTCTGCTCAAGATTCAAAGTTTTCCTTTTCTCGAGTTCTGAGTCCTTTTAAGGTCAAGATTTTGGCCCCCTTCCCTCTTCAAATATGAAGGTGTTTCCCCTGTCTTTAAGTTTTCGTTTGCCTCTACGCACCCGTTGTGGGATGACCCTTTCTATTCTCTGCCTAATCAGTCCCTCCAAGTCTGGGGATCTTGTTTTTTGTGGGATTGCCAGTGGGCTTTTGAGCACGTTTTCCGTTCCCACGATCACCCCTTCCCTCCTTTTTTGTAGGATTGAAAAGTTTACTCAGGGGAACCTGACCGAGGGCGCTTAAAGCCGTCCTTTCTCTTTAACCCCCTTCTGTCTTCGTTCGTCAGTTTCAGTCCCTTCGCTTAGGCGTTCGCCCCTAAGGTTCTAGTCTCCCTTTGGGGAGTTAATTCTTGTCCTTTTATGCAAGGCCCATTATGGCAACTTTCAAGCAGAACAATAACCCCCACCGCGCCCCTTTTTGGTTTGGTTTTCCTCTGGGGATTTCTCCCTATACTTCCTATGATGTTTAACTTACTGACCTGGATTTTTATTCTTCTTCTCTTCCTTCTCTCAGAAAGGTTTGAGCAATTAGGCGTGCACGACTTGATTCGTTTCCTTGCGGTAAGACCGAACAAAGCCCCCTCCCCCCCCCTTGAAGAGATTTTTGATTAACCTCGACTGGCACAGGGTTTTCCTTAGTGATGGATCTGAATGGGCGAATTCAGACCGGCGCCCAGGTTTTCTTTTATGACCTTGCCCGAAGAGGCTTTGATTCTTTCCTTCAAGGCTTTCAACGCTAAAGAAACAACCGGCCAAATCCTAAAGTTCCTTGGCAGTCCTCCCACTAGATTGCTGATATCAACCAGGATGGAACCCTTTCCTCTAGAGTTGGAAGGCAGTTTACTTTGCGCCGACCCTTTTGTTGGGTCTTTCTTTGTCGCCAAGTTTTTCCTTTTGGCGTGCGGTTTATTTAGCGTCGAATTCGAACGGTGTTTGCCAGCCCTCCTTCAAAAAAAGTACGTCATTTCTTAGTTAGGTGGTCTCCCCGGTCTTGGGCACTATGGTACTCTTTAGGCTGAATCTAAGTTATCTTTCTCGGTTCATGGCGGGTTTTACTTTTTTTTTAAAAAAAACTGAAATTTTGATACGACACCATAGACCATGCTCACGCAGAACTACTCCCACTTCTTCCCTTTCCACTAGTAGATTCTGAGGGGTGCCGTGGATCCCTGTATTTTGTTTATTTCCTGCATACCCAATCGGGTGTCTTCTCTGTGGGAACCCTTCTTTTGCTTGGGAACAGCCGGTAATTTCATGTTTCAGTGCGCCGACCGCGATGGACCCATCCTCCGAGTCTCATAAGACTTTCCTACTTACTTCCGTTAGTTCGGCTCTTACTTTTTTCCTATTCAGCTGGTTAGAATATTAGAGGTTTCAATTCCGGAACAATTAGGGCTGGGATACGTTGCAGAGTCTAGCTTCTACAAATAAACTTTCAATCTCCTAAGAGCGGAAGGCTGAGCAATTTTTCAAGAAAGGACCTGGTCAACGGTTTCCCAAGGATTGCAATGTGGTCATGGTCCTCGAACGGTGATCTGATCCAAGAGTCTCCCAGAGGCCGGTACCACTAAATTTTGCGTGTCTCCTCGATCGGTTCAAAACATCATTTGATTTCCCCTCGGTCCAAACATTCTCTGTCCAATGTGATTGTCCGCAAGTTGTATCTCGAACAGGGTGGGCCGTGCAACTTTACTTCTCTTCCTCTTTTGGTGTTTTCCCTCTTTACAGTTTCCGCCCAAGTAGGAGGCAAATTTCGCGGTTTTCAACGGCCTTTCACGGTTTTTTACCGATTGACAAGGCGTGTCGTTCACCCTTTCATTTTAACCGAGAATAGTATTCACCCCCCTCCACGAACAGGGCTTTCTTGCCTCCTCTGCGACTAGCTTCTCGACATGCCTTGGATGGGTCTTTCCGTAGTAACGTAATTCTCCGTTCTTTTCTTTTCATGACTTTTACTTCCTTCCACCGTGTTTAAGGGAGAAGACGAAACTTTCGCGTCCAGACGCTCGTGCGTTGTCCAATTTGAGGTATATCTCAGCGTGGTCTCGTTGTAAGGGCCTTTCCTAACTTCCCTCTAGGTGGCGGAGGATAGCAGTAGATTTGCTGAAGTATTCCGGCTACCGTAAACACTGATGTTGCAAAGTCGTTCCGTTTCCGCCTCTCAGGTCGCCCGCAGGCTGGCAGCGCGTACAGACAGTTTCGAGTTATATGCTGACACGACTTTACCCGTTTTTTTCCTTTTCCTCCACCTTTTAGAAAAAGGCGCAGACGCGTTCCGCCGGAGAAGTTTATTTCTGCTGCGACTTGAGGGTACCTCTTTCCCTGTAATAGCTTTCCCAAAACATTCCAAACTGACCCAGACCTACTCTCAATTCTACCCTTGTTAGACTGTTAACTGAAGTCCACCTGATCCATTATTATTTCTTTGGGCATCCACTACTTCCCAAAAAGGGAAGTCCCACTTTTTACTATTTAAGGGATGTCCCAACATTTTAGGAAGTAGCCCGCCCTACCGCGCCACCCCCTCCTTTTCGTAGATTGGGCACAGATGACCCTGCGCCCAACCTGTCGAGGAAGCTTCCCCTTCCTTTCTCCCCTAGAGGTGAGTGGTTATTTTTATCGTTAAGGAAAGTAGTTGTGCACAAGTTCCTTCTTTAACTTCCTTCTTTTTGTACGGTCTTCTTTTTGTAAAGTAGTTGGCGTTCAGGCGGCGGCTCGGAAACCGAATCTCCTCGTCTGAACTACATCATACCGGGCTGTTCTCTCAAGATTTTTGAGAACTTTCATAGTTCTCCCTCCCTTTGAGGGGAAAGTCAATGGAACTTCATCTCTGTGAATTTGATCCCTTTTGAGTTTCTGGGGTTTTCGCTTAGGAGTTCCCAGACTCTCCTCCCTGTGAAATTGAAGAGCACTTTTTGTTGAACCTTCTTTTTGCGAAAGTTTTTTCCAGGTCAAGTCATCCGAGTCTTACTTCGCGTATGTTACGTCTACTTCTTAACCAACTTTTCTAGCCACCCAAACAGGTTCACCTTCGAGTTGTGTGATTCTTTTCGTCTTGTTCTAGGCCTTCATATTCCGTTTCCTTTCGATTAACCGACTCCAAAAGGCCCTAATTTAGGGGCGACTACGCTGTATCCTGCCTTCTGAGAACCGCCTCTTGGCCTTTTTCAGTTTGGCCTTCTTTTGAGTTCTTTCTTTTCCTTTTTCTTAGTTTGAACATCACACCCTCTGACGTTGAGTGCAATCAGTGCTAAAAGCCCCACCTTGTTCACAAAGATCCTTTGTATTGGGATTGCTTTTTAACTACAGGTTTTTCCCACCTCCCCCCCTGGGGTTTTTCCTTTTTGAGTAGAGGAATCAACAACGAGGAGGCCCCCCTCTTTTCCCCCCTTGCGATATTCCCGGGTCACGGTCGAACGTCTACGGAGAGGAATAGGCCTTACTTTTCGTATTGGAAACCTCTTGTCATATCTAGCAGAAGACCTCTTTTTAAATCTGATCGTATGTAGGGACTCTTAGAAGAGCAAAGCAACTCTCGCTGCTTTTTAAAGAAAGGAAGATCTCTCTTTTGGACCCCGTCCTCGAAAACATTCCCATCTCTGTCCAGTGGGTTGTTGCTACTAAGAGAATCCGCTTGTTAGTGATTTCCGCGCCTAACCACTCCCCCTCTCTCCGATTTTCCCCGGACCCATTTAGTAGGCGGGCCCGTCGTCCTTCGAAAAATTTCGGGTGAGATTCGGGCCTTTCTTCTTTGGAGGGCTTTTCGGGGGTGCGGATGGGAGATTCTCTCTTTTAAGACTAACCCTTTTGTTTTGGAGGTAGCTGTGCCGCGGGTTCTCTTGCAACTCCCCCCCCCCTCCCCCCCCCCTCTTCTTTCCAAAATCTCCGGCTGTCCCGGCCATTGCTGTGCCCCGCGCAAAGTTATCCTCCCCTTTTTCCCCCCCGCCTCGACGCGAAAAGATTGGATGTCGGTCTTTCTTTCTGATCAATTATTTGGGATTCATCTAGATGTTCACAGTGGAGTTCCACCGTAAATTTTTTTTTAGCCTCTTGGCAGGGACTTTACAAGTACGTCTTTTTTGCTCAAACCCTTGGCGGCTGGACGGTTTCTCGGTTCCCTCTCTCCCTCCATTCTCTTCTTGAAACCATGCTAAAAAAAGGCCCCCCTGGATACTGGGCGGTGGCCTCGATTAAAGTTGCCATTTCTCGCGGGACCGATGGCGATTTTTACTTCCACAACTTTTTTCCGGGCTTTCTTCGTGCTATCGGGCCATGTTTTCCAACGGTCTTATTTTTCCTCCTTGGCCACTTCCCCCTGAGCCCAAGGGCGTGGGCCTGTTCTCTAGTAAGGAGTTTTTCATCCTGACATGTGGAATCCTTCCAGTTGTTTCCGGGTCTGTTTCAGCTTCACGCTCCATGTTCTCATTTGTAGGCGGACCCTCTTCCGATTCCAAGCCTAAGGCGCCTCGCCGATTTGGCGACCTGGCCCGGACTTGGGGGTTTTTCTCTTTGGTAGTCTTTCCAGGCTTTTTCTCCTTAGGCGTAGTCGAGATCTTCATCTTTCGCTTTTTCTTCAGAGGCAAGACATGCGATAAAAGATTTCCACCTCCTCCCGCTTATGTGACCTCGGGTTTTGGTTTCCTAGATGGGGATTATCCGCTTTCCTCCTGTATGGTATCCTTTCATTCGAATTCTGAGGGTTGGAAGACGCCACCCTCTCTCTCTTCCCAAGGGTGTTTAAGAGGTCCAGCGGGAGGAGTGGTCTGGTCTTCCTCCTCGGGACCTCCCTCCTCCCCGTGAAAGCGGCTTTTTACTCTTACAAGTAGAGACTGCCCGTTCTTGTGACGTTCCAAGGTTGATGGTTTTTTTTTTGGAAGACAAAGTTTTCATGCAGATCTCTCCCATCCGGGGGTAATTTGACGGTGTGTTGTTTTGACGGATTTCGAAGGAGTTGTCCTCTCCCCCCCTCTCGTGCGGCGCCAGGCTAACTATTCCCCCCCCCAGTCCATTGTTAAGGGGGCCTCAGACATAAAACTAATTGTCAAATCACCCCCCCTTTTCGGTTGCCCACTGGTCTCCCTGATTTTCCGGCAGGTGAAATTGGGGCCCAAAGGGTGTTGAGTTCGGTTTGAGGCCCCGGTTTTCCCTTTTTTTGGAGTGTTGTAGTTGCGATCCTTCCACGTTTTATTTTCGGCGGCCCCCGTATTTTTTCTTGACTTAGCGTCTATTTGTTTTTCGATTGACGTTTTCCTCCCCAGTGAATAGGGTGTCGGCCTGACAGCTGGCCCGTTGCCGCGTCGCGTGAGCGTTAGGGCGATTTTTTCAACAGACCTCTTTTTGATCCGAGAGGGGACGAACCGCGCCCCTCCTCCTTTACCTCATTAGTCCAAGGACCCCATCGGGGACTCGTAGGTTCGACCCGTTTTCTGGTTTTTTTTTTGGGGCTCCTCCGGGCTGTACTGTCTTCCTACAAACCTCTTTCGTCCTGAGATTTTTTTGATGGACGAATTCGGGGAGGCCGGAGCAACGGCCTTTTATTTTTCCTTTCCTGACGATAACGTCGATTAGTCCGCCGAGGATCTCCTTCAAGCCGGGCAGCGTTCACTTTTGACTACGTTTTTGTCTCTTATGTACACATCCCAGCTTTGAATCGTCGGGAGCCCAGAGCGTTTTGAGATCCTCACCAGAGCGGCTGCGGCCGCTGGAGTTTTTCCGATGTTTTTTAGATCCCCCATCACGGGCTCTCGAAGATTCATCGGATGGGCTGGTGGAAGAGATTCCCTCCTTGGAGGAATGCCCCAGGGGCACTTCGGTTCCTTTTCCTCGAGCATTCTTTGATCGCATCTTCCGACCCCGTCCTGTCGTGCTTGATTCTAAAAGGTCCCCCCCCCCCCAGAAGTTTGACCTCATACGGGCAACCCAGTTTTTCCCACCTGCTTTTTCAAGGCTTTTTCAGTTCTACACCGCAGATGCGGGATGGGCGTTGTGGGCAAGGTCCGCTTCCCTCCTCGTTGTTGTTTTAGAAGTTTCAAGTTGCCCCTCCTTCCCTTCGCATTTTTGATTCCCCCTTGGCCCGGTACCAGCATTTTTTTTTTTTTTTTGGTAAGAACCCTGTTCCGGGCGTGTCGTTTTACACCAATGCTTTCCCTTGCTCTGCCGATGTCCAAACACTGACAGGTTTCTCTCGTGCGGTTTAAGAGCTGCGAATGCTCAGTGACTCTTTTGGTCAGCCGTCATTTTTCTTTTCGTCGAGGACATGAATCAATCAGATAATTTTTTTCTGACTTTTTTCCCTAAGTTATTGAAATTGTCTCTATTTTTCTTTTTTTGTCTTATCTTTTTCCTACTTAGTTGTCGCGTCACACCCGCGTGCCCCGGTTTGGATGGTGTTTCTTCCTTCCCCCGTTTTGGGATAGTTATTTTTCCATGTACACTTCCCCCCCTTAAAGTCCTCTTGTTTCTCGGCTACATTGGCCTTTCCCCCTCGGGCATGGAGGCCGTTTAAGTAACCATTGATTCCATTTTACGGCCCCCCTCGTTCCCGCAGTTCTTTCCAGCAGTCTGTTTCCTTCTGATTTCTGTGTTTAACTGAATGCACTTCATGCTTCGGTCAGTCCCCCCCCCTTCGACTTCGACGGACCGTTTGGACCGTTTTAATCCAGTTCCGAATTCGTATTCTCTCATGAGGTCGTGGTTCTAGTAGTACATATAGGTTAACAACCACTAGGACCAGCCTCCCTCCTCCTACACCGTGTTTACATTTTCTTCCCCCCCGGGGGGGGGCGCGAAAACCGATAGTTTGCTTTCAAGCTCACGACACACCGACTCCTTTCCTTACCCATCTTTTGTTTGAAACCCTGTCTCTCATTCGCAGAAGAAAAAGACCTAACCCTCACTGCAGGTTTTTTCCTGGGGGTGGGGACAGAAAAAGCACGCCCTCTCCATTGAGTCATCGTCAACCCCTCCGTCAAGAATAGCCCTCTGTGGTGGGAACGCGGGGCTTTGGCTCTAGCTAGTTGGCTATGAACAAACTCCCCTAAGTACTCCTCGGTGGTTCTGTTTGACTTCTTGGGAGCAGTTTTTTTTGAGGGGGGGCTGGGATGTTCCTCGCTCTCCCCCGGTAATCATGCCACGTTTGTTTTTTCTAGTCTCCTCCTGTAGTTGTCCCCCCCTATCAGGGCAGTTTCCATTACTCCCCCTGCCGGGCATCGACGCGATTCTGATTTTTCCCCCCCTCGCGGCAATTTGGTTTTAGGTTTTCCGGGGTTCCCCCTTGTCGAGGAACCTCCCATCCCTCCGATTTGCCAACGGCACGCGCCAACCCCCCTTTCGAACCTTTTTTCCACTTGCTCCCGTCTCCATGCAGAATCCTTCCCTTTGACGTTCTTTCGCCAAGCAGGATTTTCAGATATACGACTCTAAACAATGGCCAAAAGGACAACACTTGCATGATGTGTATTGGTCTTTTTTCTTTTGGATGAGTTCCTTATTGGACATAGTCTTTGGCTCATTCGCCGCTGCCTCCCAAATGCGTTGAGTCTCCAGGCGACCCCGAAGACGACCAGTCTTGCCGTTCCTTCCTCGCCTCGGCGGGATGGATTTCTTGTTCCTCGTCTTGCCCGTTCATTGCTTTTTTTGGGAAGCTTACCCTTGGCCCACATGGATCTCTCGTCGCTGTAGGGTTCTGGATTTGCTCTTCGACTAGAAAAGGTCAAATTAGGGCCTGGTCGGTCCGCGGCATCCCGCCTCTCCGTGCAAGGGAACTTTTCCCCCTTTCCGACTTATTTCCTCTACTTCTTGTGTCGCGGTTTGGACGTAGAACTCGCTTCGGCTCGTGAAACCTTCCAACTAGAGACCGCGCGGTCCCCTTGTACATGTTTATATCGGGGATTCTGTTCAGGGAATCTCGACCTCAGCACCGGACCATCGTGATCGATTGAACATTTCTCTCTTTTTTGGAATGCCCCTCCTTCTCTTTCAACAACCAGGGCCATCTGTTGGGGTGACTTTTTCTAACGAGAGAGTTTACTTTTTCGTATTTTATTACGCGACAGGGCAATTCAAGAACCTCCGTATAGGTAAGGTTCACCCCTTCTTTTTTGATCGGGGTGTCACCCCCTTCTCTTTTCTTTGCTGTTCTCTGTTCTTCACAGCCCTCATTCGGGGTCCTGACGGCTATTTTCCCTCCCCAATGTGGAGTTGAGGTCGTGTGAGAGCAGCTTCATTTCTTTCTCTCCCCTACGTTGTTTTTAGAGTTCTCCGTTTCTCTAAAGGACCTTCGCCTGCTTCTGGAAACATCTACCCAGGATTCATTATGATGGTTCTGGATTTTTCCCTGTCAGTCGTCCGGGACTCATTCGGTCATCCCCTCGGGCGGATCCCAAGAAAAAGGGACGATGATCCTTCTTTTTTGGC
>Ga0179591_1324121_pt1 | contig 17596 bp, 15 predicted proteins | sample CZOMad2_1_08_16f_FD_182891 | JGI IMG/M metagenome (GOLD analysis project Ga0179591, IMG submission 182891) | Vadose zone soil fungal communities from Angelo Coast Range Reserve, California, USA - CZOMad2_1_08_16fungal (PacBio error correction) | ecosystem: Environmental > Terrestrial > Soil >... | reverse complement strand
CCTTTTGGGTCCGCTTCGTTTGCCTGTGCTGTTTCCCCCATTTCTTGCCGTCTACCTGCTTTTTGTGCCCTTTGCCGGAAACCAAAAACCTTCTTGAAACAAGGTCGCGCCGAACTCCTTTCTTGGTTATCATGGCGAAGTTTATCGGTCTCCTTTCCTAGGTGTTTTGGAGGTTTCCGCATCCAAACTATGACATACGCCCTTGGTGGACGCCTCAATTTCCTTTTCGTTAGACGGACGGCGATTACCGCTACCTTTCTGGCGTGGCGTTGTTCGGTTTTTTTTCCCTTCGGGTTTCCTTGGGTATTTAGACCCTACCGGCCGGCTTTTTGTCCTTTCTATTCCCAGATCCCTTCTGGCCTCCTTCCCACGGTTCCGGTTCCGTGTTCTGGAATTGTTCCCGGCCCTAGGCTGGCACTCTATCTTGGCTTTTTGTTATGACCCCTGATCACCTTCCCGCTCCCGCGCGGTTACGTCCTCTAGTGTCCACCCTGCCGCCCTGGGGGGCTCGATTTTCACTTGCTTTTCGATAGCTATGGCAGTAGGGATTTTTCCTTCCCTTTCCCCTGGTTTTATTCTCCCGTTTTGGTTTTATTTAACATCACCTGTTTAAGATCCGGACGTCGCCGGCCTGGTAAGTTCGTGTTCACCAGATCCTCCACTCCTACATGTTGGGTTCATGGTTCCAGCATCCGGAACCCCCCTTACCGACCGCTGAGGCCCAGAGACGCAGCCCCGTGGCACGGCTAACCTTATTCATGTTCCTTCGACGTCTCCGTGTCTCTTCTGACGGCGCGCGTCGGCAGGGTCCTCTCTTCCCTTTCCATAAGTGTCAGTTGAATTACGTCTACCTGGTTCCGTTGCTTCGGAAACTGTCTTTTTGATTCATCGCTTCACAAGGTGCGCTTTTTTCCTCCAAAATCTTTGGTTCAAGTTTGACCTTTCATGCCGTCTTCCCCCTCATGAAAGCTTGCTGTGAAATTCTCTTGGTATCTTACTTGTAGTGGTGCTGTTTGGATTATGCTCTTCTTTTAAAATTGGGGTGTTCTTTTTTTTTTTTCCCCCCCGCAAGCTGTTAGGGGCTTTTGAATTGTCGACCAGGTGTTCCATGCATGGCATCGTCTCCCCCTTTGTCGCTCGGGTTTGCTGTAACTACAGCTCCACTTTTCTACACGCGCCTTTCTTTCCCCACCTTTCCCCTCCCTTCACTTCGCTTTGTTTTTTCCACCAGTCCCTTCGAATTTGCGGCACGACACATCCCAGTCTCCTTCCCTTCTTCGTTCGATCCAGTAATTTCTTCATATATCTTCTCCGATCCATTTTTTTGCACTTTATTCGATTATTGGTACCTTCGTCGAAACCACCGAGCGTGTGAAGGAATTGTTCGTACTTGTCCTTTAACTGTGTGGCGTGCGACCGGGCCCCTTTCCCTCGCACTGTTTGTGTGTGTCCCTTTTCTTTCATGTCGCCTTTGTCCCTTTCCCCCGGCCTTGGTCGTGCAGCCCCGTTTGTACGTCCTTGGTTCTGTAGATAGTGAGCCCCTCTCTTCTCATTTCGTTCGGAGAGGCTTTTTTTTGTTCTTTTCCCCCCGGCAAGTTAAGACTCGGCCCAATGAAACTACTTTGTGCTTTTCCTCTCGTACGCTGCACGCTCTCCTTGGTCTCATGCGGCCGGCCGGCTCAGATGATGCGCCTCTAGACCCGCGGCGGGCCTTCGTACGCCTTTCCCCCTTCCCTGAACAAGGTTGGGGGTTTTGCCGGAGTCGGGGAATTTTCTCTCTTTCCCCGGGCGACAGCCTGGCGCTTCAAGATTTTTTTTTGTCTCATCAAGTGGTGCCCCCTCCCCTTCCGTTCGGAGGCGTGAAAGCCTTTCTAAAGCATGACAAAGAGTCTGCCCTTTGAGGTTAGTCGTGTTGCTGATCTGGCCCGGCGATTTGCGGCCAGGGGTGCCTTTTTTTCGGGGTGGGGTTGGCTCTCCTTATGGTTTTTTATGCGGCGTTTTGGATCTTCCAGGTTGGGCCCACGTACCCTATGTTCGAAAACAGGCACCTTGGGGGCAGGTGGCTTGCCAAGCCTTTGCCTTTGGGGCGGGCGGCTTTGGTTCCCTGCTCTTTTTTCGCATATAGTACAACCGTCAAGGATTCTGTTTTCTCTCGTTTTCATCGCGCTTCAGTTTTTTCCTTTTGCGTTGCAGATGGTATTCTGTATAGCTCGGTGGACTTTTTTTTTGGTTCATGGGATTCCGCGGCGCCGCTTCCAGCCGCCCGGGTTGTTCCCCACTTGGCTTGGACCGCGTGAAAGCTCACCACCCTCGGTCTCGAATTGGCCAGTTGCTGTCACGGCCCTTTAATGTCCCGGGGCCGAATGTAGCTCATATTTTCCGTGTCCCTTCGTGGTGAGGGCGGTTCCCCGTGTTTTTCCTTTTTTTTTTTCCCTGGCGGAAGTGTTAGTTCGGATGGGCGGCTTCGTTCTGGCGCCGCCGAATGAGGGAAACTTGGGGTTTAATGTCGTTCTACGAAGATTAAGCTGATTCCTGGAGTGGGACTTCTCGATTCTTGAGCTTGTACTTTACAAGCACTTGTCCCCTGAATCCGAGTGCTCCTCCTGCGAAACCCCGTTCGCTCTTTTCCGGGTTCGGGCAACAGGGCAGAGTCTCCTTTCCCTTCAGAGAGTGTCGGAACCCCCTTTTCTCTCCTATTTGTTTGTTGTTGATATTTTTGTTTCCGGGATCACGGATCGCGGGCTGTTTTTTCTGAGAGAAGGTTTCCTGCGGGTGTCACTGCGGATCTTTGGGCCAGCGGGCTGTAGCATTCTTGGCCTTTTATTTTGTCCCTGCCGCTGTTGTCGGGCTTCATCATGATCTCGACATTATCTTTCGATCCCCCACCCTTGTCCTCGTTTTTCTGACCCGAACCTGATTGACCAGCCCATCCCTGAACACCGTCTCGTGCCAAATTCTTTCTCCCCGGGCCCTCACGTTCCAACCCAACGAAGGACTTTGAGGACATGCGTTATCGTGTGTCCCCGGGCTTAAGCCCTCTGGCCCAATTCTCGATTGAGCCGCCTACTCGGTTTGACCTCTTTCTTTTTTTTTTCCAAACATTTGTTGACCCCACGCGCGGCGGCCCTGATCATGGACCCCCCCCCCCCAAGACATTGTCCACCGCTTTTGAATCCTCGGGGCCTCTTCACTTTTTCGGGGGGCTCGGACCCTTTTTTTGAAGTTGTCCTATGCGAAACCGCTCTTCCACCCACCAACTGCGGAAGTACAAAGCATCGGTTTGAGACTTTCACAAGTTCGCGGTTTCTTAGCCCAATCATTTCGTGGCCTCTTTCAGTTCTTCAGGCACGGTCCTGTCATTTCCCATCCCGATTCTCCATCCCCCATTTACGCAACCTCTCCATTCTTGCGCGGGCCGCCTGCAATTTTTTTTTTCTTTTCCGCCCCAACGGGCCGACGTTTTCCTTTCCCACCTCCTTGTCCCAGGTCTGCTGTTGTCAGTGAAATCTTCCTGATGCGGCTTTCAGCTAGTACCCTCTCCCCCCCGACCAATCGTACCCTGGCCCGCTGGTCCAGCCTCCGCCAGACAGCCCTTGCTTCCCCCGGGGTACCAATCCTTTGCCACAGAATTTCGATATTTTAGTCATCCGCGCAGTGCTCATACCATGTCCATCATCTTTGAAGGCCGGGCTCTTTCCCCCTCAAGTGGAAGCCAACGTCGATTTCGGGTCTTGCCCAGAAGGCACTGACGAACCGCCCCCGGATTTCAGTGCCGCTTACCTTGGTTTCGGGACAGAGACCACTCTCTTTTTTTCCGAACTGTTGAACTTCGAACTCCCCCAAAAGGGCCCCCCCGAACTTGGCTGCACGACTCCTCTTTGCTCGGGGACGCCATTGCCCTTTTCCAAGGAGCTCAAGACCGCCTGGTCTTCTTTCTCTGTGCCCCAGGTTCCCCAGGACGTCGAACCCGACCAAACCCCTTGCCAAGTACTGAACTGGCCGTTTTCCCTTTTCCCGAGTAAGGTCCTGATCTGCTGACCCGTTTGCACCTGGGATCGAGAATTGAGACTACTCCCCATCCCAGTTTCAGCATCGAGCGCCCCTTTATGGGACAGGAAGGCATTGTGTCGCAAGATTTCTGTACCTCCCTTGGTGTAAAAACCACGCGACGAAGTTCGGGACCTTTTTTCTTCCTTAACTTCGGGAAGGCGGGTTACTTCTTTCGCTTATCGCTTCCGTTTCTTTCTTGTTTTAGTACCCATAAGCGACTCAGCCCGCGCTTTGGGGGTCCATGGTGGACACGATCCTGGAGGGTCCCTTCCTGGAACCCGGGTTTTTTCTGAACCCTTTTCCGCCCGTTTCGGCCCACCACGGGCCCGCTACTGTAAAATGCACCCTCTTAAGCGAGCAGGCACGAACCTCCCCTTTTTTTTACTTCATCCGATTTTGCGGTTTTACCTTGCATTTGACGTTCGGGCCTGAAGGCACACTTGCCACGACCTGTGATTGATTTTGGTCCAGAACTTACTCTCCCTTCCATATCTTTGTAAGTCATTTTTTAACGTATTTGTCTCCCGCCCTTCACGGGAAAAATCCCCCATACTTTAGCCCGGAACGCGACTCTATTTAGGCAAGGACCGTCTTCAACCGTAGAAGGCCTTGAATGCGGATGGACCCGTTTGGCGAGTGCTGCGGCGTTCTTTCACTGGGGGGGCCTCCTGCGTATGTTGCGGGTCTGCGTTTTCTTTACTTGGAACCCCCATGCGCTCTGTGATGCTGTTTGGTTCTCCCCTTTTTCCATTTTTTTTTTGCCTGTTTTGATCCACCTTCACCTTGTCGAAGTTTTTTCCAAAACCCTGTGGGGGGGGGGGGGGGTTTTGGGGGGGTTGGGGGGGGTGGTGGTGTGGGGTGGGGGGGTGTTTGGGGGGTGTGGGGGGGGGGGGGGGGGGGGGGGGTTTGGGGGGGGTGGGGGTTGGGGGGGGGGGGGGGGGTGTGTTGGGGGGGTGGGGTGTTTTTGCGTCGAACCGTAACCCCCGCGGACCTAAGGCAGAGGCGATCTCCAGTGGCCAGTGACCCTGAATATTCGGGCAGGGATGTGTCCCCCGTCACTCCAGTTTTTTTCCCCGCCGCGTGCGTTTTTGCGGTAGAGGTCAGGTACGGTTTCCCCTTTCGAGAATAGGAGTTCCCCCCCCGGAGTCGGTTGCCGTACTCCCTCCCCTTTTTTCCCCTATGGGGTCGTGAGACCATGCCATGGGAAGGCGGGGCCCCCTGAATACCCCACCTGGCACTTTTTAGGACCAATCAGGCCACCGCCTTTCTCTGGCGAACCCAATGTGCCACGCCTTCAAATCCTCGTAGTTGTGTAATCGCCTTATTTCTCCTTTCAGCGTCACAATGGGGCGTAGGTCGTCAGTTTCTTTTTTTCCCGACAATTGCGAGGACCCCTGGATTTTAGCCCAGCCCCCTGCACGCTCTAAAAACTTCGGCCTGATTTTCCAACCTGCCGCGCGGCTTCGGGTCCTTCTGTTTCATTTTACGTTTCCGGCAGACTCCTTTTTCAGTGAATCCCTTTGACCCCCCCCAGGGCCTCCTTTTTTGTAATTTTCACCCCATCTCTTTTTCTCTTTCCTTCCGTTGTTTGTTGATCTATCTTTTTTGTTTGTGTTGCTGTTTTCCCCTGCGTGTTTTAACCTGCCGTCGCGCCATGCTAACCTCCCGGGTAATCGAACAAGTAACGCAGGACTTGGCGATTTTTTTCCTTGTCTGAATGCTTTTGGCGTGCTGAATCGTCTCAAGGTTTTTCGGCCCTTCCTTCCGCAAATTATATATACCTTACGCCTTTTGGGTTTTTTTTTGGTTGCCCTCAGACGTAGTTCTTCCCCGTAGGGCGGGTGGGGGCTTTTTGGTTGTTGGGTTTGGATCCGCACTGTTTTGGTCGGCTGTCGCGATAAGCAGCCTAGTGTGGGCCGCGCCTTTCTGAGATACTTTGGCTTTTTCCACGGCTTTAAGGATTCTGCCAGGAACTGGGCCAACCCACCCTTGCGCTCTCCTTGACCTGTCACCGGCGATCAGCAATCTTATCGTCCGTTATTCTGAACTACTTAGTCTCTCCTTGCCTTGATCGGCCTATGGGCAGTTTTTTTTCCCTGAGGTTGTTTTGTAACTGGCTTTCCCCCTTGTGACGTGGTGCTCCGATCGGCCGGACTGGTACGTGGACGCCACCCCCGAATTTCCCTCACGCTCGCGCATGGGTTTTTCTTTCAAGTTGCCGCGGAACTTTCCCCCATTCTCCATGAGGTTTTTTAAACTAACTTCGCGGCCTCCCCCCCCTTGGGGTCCTTCCGTTCCCTTTCATGCCCTTTCGACGGGTGGATCCCGTTCCCCCTTCTCTTGTCGGGCGAGTTTCTCCTTCCGGGACCGACTTTTTTTTTTTAAAAAAAGGATTCGGAACTGTCGCCTATATGGGCAGATTCCCTCTCCGCGTAGTTCTTACAATCATCACTCGTTTGCCCTTTTTGGCCAGGCGCAAACCTTTCGAGTCTTCCGGCAAGCTGTATTCCCAATTATTTATGAGCCCTCTGTCGTGGGGTGCTTTTGTTGATATGGGCGTCGGTTTAATGGGGTCGCGGGGTTGGCCATGGGTAACAGACAGGGGGGCGTTCTCCATGGTTCGGACCCACGGTCGCTCGGAAATTCCCTCCCCTGGAGCTCGGTCGTGGTGGGTATGGGCGCTTACCAAGCAGCAAGCACGGGCCCTCCCAAAGCCGGGCCTTAGTCCTTACTTCAATCTGGTTGCCAAACTTCCTGTACCTCCTGCACCACCTCCCCTGATCAGTCTTTTTTTTTGTTGTGTTGTTTTTGGGTGTGTTTTGTTTTTTTTGTCTTTTTTTTTTGTGTTGTTTTTGTTTCCCGTCGCCGTTCGACCATGTACTTTTTACATTAGAGGCTCTTCTCCGGCAGGTGGGTGGCCCTTTTTTTTTCCAGGATTCTTGCCGTCATGGAGATCTCGTCAAAGGTTTTGTCCTGCTCTTTTGGCACTCACTTGTCCGTGGCGTTTTAGTATGTTCCTCTACAGTGATCCCATTCGTCTTGTGAAGTCCTTGAAGTTGTTGTCCCGAAATTAATTCGTGTCCGCCGTCTTGGTCCTGGGGGTAGCTCTTAGACCATTGTGCGCAGTTCGGATTAGCTTAGTTCTTCCTTCCGTCTCTTCCCCAAGACCCCCATCCGGGCTTTCTTGCCTCAGGCCTATTTGGCCTTTTTTTCGGAACCTTCCTTCTCGGATGATGCGCAATTCTTCGATGCTCTTGGCCTTCGCCTCGTTGGCGGCGGCAAAAGGAGATGTTCGTTTTTTTTTAGTTCGGCGATCAAGCCTTCTGGTTTTCCCCCTTGAGTATTTCTTTTTGAACCAAGTGTTTTCTTCTTCGCCTCGGAGTCGTGACGGCAGCAGGCTTGGCATGCCTGCCGCAAAGTGGCCATGTCTTGTCATGCGGCGTCGGCGGCTGTTTCTTTAAGGAAGCCCCTGCGTGGCGTCCCGGGTGCTACCCCTTGGTGCGGGATGGATTGATTATCGGGATTTTTCTTGCCTGGATTCTTGGAGGCGCCCCTGTATTGTGCCACGTGCCCTCCCAGTATGTCGCCAAAATGAATTGGAGTGACCTGTCCCCAACACGGGCTCTTGGTTTTGAGATTTTGGCTATGAGCTGCCATATCAGGCACCTCTGATCCTCGCCGGATTTGACTCCCGTGCGTTTTTTCCCCTTTTTTTTTTTTCAACTCTCTGATGCGGGGTCGAGGTGTTCCAATTCTTTTCTCCATGGATCCTTGAGCGCGGGGGGTTCAGTTCGTGCCCGATTTTCCCAGGGTCCAGTGTTCCCCCTGGGAGTTCGAGGCCCCAAACCTGATTTTTAATTTTTTGGTTCGGTCGGAAACGGCTGGTCCCCAAGGACGGAAGAGGTCATTCCTTTTTTTCCTACCTTCGTGGCCACTTCTTTTGTGTTGCTACTTTCGTCCGGTTGCTTTTTTGTTTTACTCTTGCACTGACCGTCTCGTTTTTACTGGTGGGCGACAGGGTCTTCCCCTGGTGCCGTTTCCGATCCTCTCCCCTGTTTTGTAATGGTAGTCTTCGGAAAGGGGGATATTTCTCTCGGGTGATTTCGGCCGAACCTTCGAGTTTTGGAGCTTGACCCCAAAGTCCGCGCCCTTGAGTCCGGGTGACTCCCGGTTTTGTATTCGCTCTGACTTGCACAGTTCGCTGTGTCCTGGCGCACTTTATGAAACTCATATTTTACTTTTCCCGCTGTTGTTTGTTCCCGATGATATCTCTTTACGAACCTCGCCCCGAAGGCATCTCCCCTCGGTCGGCCCTTTTTTTGATGTTTCCAGTCGCGTCCTGGTTTTTTCTCTGCGGCTGCGGACCCTCCCTTGGGTGGCCTTTTTTTTGTCTGGGCGGTTGGCTGGGACTGCAAATGCTGTGGCAGTATTCGTCGGCGGAACTCCTCCTCTATTGTTTACTTCCAATTTTAAACCCTTTTGTTCGAGGCTTGTGACGGCGCCGGCCCTGCTGACGCCCACCCACAAAACCACGGCGTTCTACTTTAGACATTCGTAACCTCTCACACCGCTTCCCCACCGCTGGAAATATATGAGTAGAACAAATAGGCACCTTGCTTTCCCCTTCTCCTGGGTTCGGGCCCTTGGAAACGCTTCCCCCAGTCCCCTATTTAGCCAGGGTCATGTCCTTTTTCACATGGCTGGCTGACCCAGCCGGTTGTGTTTTATCCAATTGAAACCCCATGTAAAACATCGTTGGGCTGAACCCTTTTTGAGCAAACTATCCGGGAGCGGAGGGAGTCCCGATCGTGAGACCCCCCACCCCCCCCCCCAACACCCCCCCCCACCCTCATCCGTTGGGGTCTGCGTTCCCCTCGCGAAAACCTTTTACCCTCCCCACATCCCCCTTTGGATTCAAGCACCTGAGGTTTTTTTGAATTTTTTTTTTTTTTTTTTTTTTTCTCCATTCGATTTTTTTTCAATACCCTTGCTGCTCCAGCATCAGTCCTCCGATTTAATCCTAACCCCCCGCCGCCCCATTCCTGCGCCTGGGGGCAGCCATACGCGTTATGCCTCCCGGGGCCTACAGCAGACCACCTCCCTTTTTTTTTGGTTGTTTCAGGGGTTTCGATCCCCTTCTTTCCTTCAAATAGACCGTTAATCAGGAGGCCAGTTCTTAATCTGCACCGTCGGGTCAGCGGTTGATTCCGCGAAAGAGGTCCTTTTTTTCATCCATCGCCTTTTTGCGCCGAATCTCTCTTAGGAGTTGTTTGCCCGGACCAGGCGGGGCCAATCTACAATCTGCATATCGAGGGAGCTTTGCTTTTTCCCTGCCGGATGTTGAAGCCACAGTGTCGAGAGTTGTTTTGTGAAGAAGGCAAGAAGGCCCTGAACCCCGGCTTTCCTGCGCATGACGGCGGGTTCCCCTTGACCCTCCCTGCTTCCGAGAGGGCCAATCTTTTTCTCTACTTCTCCCCCCCGGACGATATACTTTGCTGGCAACGACTAATGTTCCTTCGGGAAGGGGCCATGCCTTCCCTTAAAGAAGCTCAAGACGCAGGTTCTTGGCCCTTGAGCATCCACAAAAGTCGCCCCCCCCGACAAAGTTCTTCCTTACCCTCTACCTGCACCTTCTTGCTCTGTTTTATTTCCTCGGGAAGCAATCTGCGACAAAAAACCATCCCTCTCCTCTGGACCGCAAGTACATGTTTTAATAAACGGCGCGTTTCAATGATTTTTCCGTACCTCAGGTTGCCGGTTTGTCCAGGTGATATGTACAAGGTGCCTTTTTCCCAACCCCCCTTTAGACCCGAATGTAGGTCAGCGTTAGTGCATTGACAGTATGGACATGCGGTTCGATAATCGGCTTTTTTTTCTTTGTCTTTTATGATAACTTTTTTTTTTCGACTGTATCAGGCCCAGAGACCTCTTCTTTTTGAACGACGGTCCAAGAGGTTGCCCATGTTTTAAAAACCGGTGGGTTCGACTGCCCCCCCTCCCGCATTGTCGCCCCATGGTCCCCACCCTGAGCCCCCCCCATGTAAACCAATGTCTCTAGAGCAGTAAGTAAACCCCCAAATCCCACAAGACTGTTTTTCCTCTAGTGATTTTTTGACTTCTTTTTCCCCTGCGCATATCCACGTTGCGACCTGAAGGGCCAAAATTTGATGATTTTAAAGGAAATCAACGACCCTGGATGACTTCTGGACCCCCCCTTTTCTTTCAAAAAGTTCGGGCTCGACGTAGGGACGATTCTTCCCGCACAACTGGGACCTCATGCTCACGTCCCTCCCTGCTCTATGATTGCTTTTACTGGGAAAAGGTCACTCGAGGCCTGCCGGTTACCACTCTTCGTCCGGGAGGGTCTGCGGCGTCCTCATGGCCCTCCGGGCGTCTTTTTGGGTAGTCTCTCTGTTCGACCAACCCTGGCACGGGATAGAAGTTTTCTTTTTATGATGTTTTTGTTTTTTTTGTCCCTTTACCATGCCGGAGGGACTCTTTCTTCCCACCAGTCACACTTGAGCTAAAGGGTGAGCGCTTTCCCAAACACTGATCCTTTTCCCTTCCACAGATCACAGCGACACGTGCTGCTCTTTTCGTTTCCCACTCAGTGACAAAAACTTTCATTCCTTAGAGGTGAAGGACCCCGGTTTTCTTATTAAAGATAAGCGATGCACGCGATGGTCTTTTTTATTGCTATTTACGCAGCTATAGTTTGGCGAGTCATCGTCGTTAATCGTACGTTTTTTTTTCCCCCCATTCATGAAGGGACAAGGCAAAACAAGCCTGTTTTCAAAACACTCTTTTTGCTGGGCCTTAGGCGCCAATACAGGCGGCCGGCCCATTGCCTAACCCCCACAGGCTTGTCACCCCATTTCGTGGAGTTTCGGCTTCCAGAAAATCGCCAACTTGCGTTTTCCCCGGCGAAAAATCCCCCGTCGACCACTCACGTAGCTTGTAATTCTAGTCTCCCCAGGCAGTTGTTGATTCCAAACTGTGGTTTTCCGCATAATAGGTTTTGTTTTACCCCCGAGGCAGAATTCTTTTCCCGGCCCTTCTTCCCCCCCTCCCCCCCGGCCAAAAAGACTCCCAACAACTTAAGACAGATACTTTCCCGAGTTGTCCCTGGTTCGTTCCCTTCAACCTTTGTTTTCATCTCGGATGACGGCACCCTTGAAATCTTCTTTTGGACAACAGAAGGCACTCAGTCCCTGATCTCCCACTCCCTTTTTGTTTTTGGTTGCAGAGACTTTTGTTTTTTCATTGTCATTTTGTGCCTTGTTTTCTTGGTGTCCCCCATTTTTTATTACGGGCAATTTTTTTGCAAGTTATGGAACCCCCACTGCTGCACCGAACGCTTTGCCTCCGCTTGGTGATCTTCGCCCCAGTGCTCGGTGCTGCATTTTTTTTTTTTTCCGGAATACTTTTTAACTCTCTGACGACCACTTTTTTCCCACTCTTTTCCTCTCAAAGGGTTGCCGCCCCCTTGACTTCCGGCTACCTCTTCACTCGGTTGGTGCCCGTTTTTGGCGTTTTGGTACTGGCGGCCAATGGAGGTGGGCTGTTTTTTTACAAGCTTTTTTGGGCCCTGCTTGTTTTTTTTTTTTCCCATGATCTTTCTCATTCGGCATTCTGCGCCTTTTTTTTCACGTGGGGGGATTTGCTGTTCCTGTTTTACTGTTTCCCCCTGTCAACCCCGGGGCGTTTTTTGAACCTCCTTATTCGGCGGACTGTCCCTGGAACCATCTCCTATTAGAGGCCTCTGCTTCTTCTTCCCCCGAACTCGTGGCCCCTCGGCTCGAACAGGCCTGTTTGGGCCTTTCGATCTTCTTTGTATATTTTTTCGTCCCTGTTTGACGCGCCTTCTTTTTCCAATCACATGGTCTCAACTTTTTGAATCCGGTCCTGTACGCTGTGGTTATTTCCGTTCCCCAGCATCATTTTACCCCTTCGGGCCATGTTGGTCTCAGAGGAGACGCGTTTTCCCAACTCTCCTTCCGTACCTATGCAAAGCCCTCCTCCGACTTTTGGCCCGGGGGGCCGTGTTAAATTCAATAATTTTTCTTCGGGACGGATCTCTCCCTACAGTTCTCGTCGTCGTGAGTTTTCTCCTCTTTCAACGGGAAGGACCTTTACTCTTTCCCTTTTTGGCCGAGGAACTGTACCCTATGTGGCAGATCGCTTCAACCCTTGATCCCCTAAACCCTTTGCTTGGCATTGCCTTTTTCTTCCCCTTTCCCAACTGGGAGATTGGCTTTTATGTTCGCTGCCCCCCCCGCAAACTGTTGTCCACCTTTACCTGTGGTTGTGCGGTGGTCTTTCGGCCCTTGAAAAGGTTGTTTTCTTGGGCGGGGGCGGTTCCCGCTTGTTTGGTATGGGATCTCACTCTTCTGGGGTTGCTTCGAGCCTTTCCTGACCACGTTACTCCCCCAACTGCGGGCATTTTTTAGTCCCTTTCGCTTTTCGCTTTGTTCATTGGGGAGTTCTGCTGTTTATAACCCTTGTCCGCACGCCCCCGACACTTTTTTAACCACGCCTTTCGCATCCTTCAACCCGCTGCCTTAATTCACCCCGTTGTTGCCAACCCCTTCCAACGTCCCCTTTAACAAAGTGTCCTCAAATTGTGTCTTGATCACAGGGACGTTCGTGCTTTTCGCTCCCATGTTCTTCCCATGAGAGTATTTTTCTTTCCCTGGTGTGTTCCGTATATTCGCAGAACGCCTTTTCCTTCGTCTTTGGTTCCCATGAGAGGTGAACGGTTTTTTCCCGTACCTTTCCTTTCCCAACTTTTCTTTTCGGGACGTGTCCTTGCTCCCTTTTAGATCCTTTCCTGTCCTCTTGCTTCTTAAGGTATTTTCCCAGACGGCAACCCCAGGCTTCGGTTTGCCCTCCCCTTGGTATGGTCTCAATGGTGACGAGAGGCCCTTCCCATTTTTGCCAGGACGCGTGATTTGCTTGAGTCTTCAATTCCGTTTCCTTTCTGAAACCTTTTGAAACCCGGTGCTTTCATTGGCCGGGTCTTCCCTCCCCCCAAGATTTTATTTAAATCCCCTTTGCACAGAGTTGCTCTTATTGATGTGAGCATGGACCCCTGAGTAATGGCCTTTAGACCCTCCTATGAATTACTTCCCCCCCACCCCCTGGAGTATTTTGTTTCGGGTTTTTCCAGGCCTTTTGACCATCAGCCGGATGAGGTCCCACTTCCCTGGTTTAATTTACGACTCTTTTGAATCTCGCCTCTAGCGTGGGGTGTTGGGTGGGGAAGCAGGCTATGTCTGATGCACCTCCTTCGGGTTTTCATTTATTCTTTGGTATCTCCGTCCTCCCCGCTGCCAGTATTTTGTACGGGTGGAGGATGAAGGACGTCTAACGCGCATCGGGATGCGGCCGGCCCCAGACTGGTTGGGTGCGGATGGACTTTTTTGATGGTTCTGCTGCGTGTTCTCCTTCGTTTTCTGGAAAACGTCCAAATCGTAACCCCTGGGACTCCGGGCAGATTTAAACTTTCTTATTCTTGCGGCTTTTTCCAGGTGTCTTGCTGGCTTCCGGATTCGGTTCCCAAATCGTCATTTTTGGAGCTTTTTTCTTCAGGCTTGGTCTATGGAGAAAGGTTGGCCCCTTTCCGGTCTTCTAGTATAGTGACCCTTTTCTGTCCCCTTATCCGCTTTTTTGGCTTGGGGTAAGCGTTCCCTCATGTTTTTCCCCCGTTCCCCCCCTTTGGCTGCCACCTTCCCGCGTTAGGTTTCTGCCCCACCACCCCCCTCGGTTGTTCTCGAATTTTCGGTTTTGCCAACGGCCCGACGGAACTTTTCTCGAAGTTTCTTCTTTACCCCTATGGAGTTGGCCCTTTCGCGGTTTTTTGTTCTGGGCCGTGTTTTTTTCTACCTTGATTCTTGCGTTTTTTTATGTCCTTGGACTTCTTTTTTGAGGTCGGGCCGCGCCGTCCCAATCTCTCTTAACAGGGGTGGTATGTCCTCAAGTCCGATAAGGCGTATTTTTTTTACGGTCGACGACCATCTTCTTCTTTTGCCCCCGTCCCCCCTGACGCCAAGCCGGCTTTTGGAACAATTGACGTGCGCTTTCTGAACCCCTTCTGTAAACTTTTTTAAGGGACTTTTAGTTGACTTCGAGACTTTTCAAGACTCCCTCTCTTTTGTTGTTGTTGACCTTATTTTTCCCTCCCCAGGCGGTGAAGGAAAAGATCGTCTTCACTTCTCATTTCCGCAGTTTCCCTGGAGTTTTCCCAGGGGATACCTTTCCCCCCTCTTCCGGAGTGGATGGGAATGGATATACGTCACTCCTCGTTTTTCGTTTCACATTTCCTCTTTCCAATATGAGCTCCTTTTTTAACATTCAAGGTTTTCTCTCTTTTCGTTGATGGCGCCGCCTATGTCCCCTCCCCCCTCCAGCTACAAGCGTCTCCCCCGCATATTCACCGCCCCCTCCACAAAAAGGCCTTCCCAGGAATTTGCATCTCTTGTTGAACATGCTAATGTCTTTTTCCTAGTTACTCCTGGTCCCCCCCCTTACTTCGGGTTCCGCTCCCGTTCCCGGTTCAGCCTGGATTTGACCCCATCGTTTTCGCGAATTTTGCTCGAGATTCCACCCCCCAAATTACCTCCCACCGATGTCTGGCCGTTCCCCCTTTCGTGGGCAACGCTTTTCAGCTACGTCGAGATCCCACCTCCGCAATATCCGTGAGTGGCTCTTAATTGCCTTCTATTCTACGACCCCCGTTCAATCCAAAGATCCTTTTCCTTCAAAACACTCCCGCTTCCCCTTTTTCCTCCCCTCTCTTTTTTGCCCAATAAAATGGGTCTCCCCCTCAAGGGTTGGGCCCCTCCCCCTTTAACCTGTTTCATACAAGAAAACCCGCGAAAAATGGACTACCGGATCACGCCCCTTCCGGTTTAAATCTACAACCCAGCGGACCCCCCCCCCCATCAGACCCCAGGCAATCACGATCATTGTTTCCCAAGGATCCTTTCATCCTGTTCTTGTTCACCGACCTGAACTCTTTCCGCTGTTACTCCTGCACCTAGAGGGTCAGAACGATCGTGGCCACCCAACGTGTCTCCCCGCGATTCGACGCGCTTAGAAAGGCACCATCCGTAATGCCAGATCCCGTTTAAAGAGGCTGGTCACTGGAACCTTCCTCACCCCACACACCCAGTCGGTGTATTCTCAAGCACCCCCAATTACAGTTTGGGAGCCTCCCCCAGGAGTCACTGGAGGATTAATGCGTGGGTCTTTGCCTATCCAACCTTCTTTTGTGCCTAATAGATTGGACCTTGATTTCCATTTAGTGGGGGGGTTTCCCCACGCAAAACGAGATTGTCCTTCTGGCTCCGGTTTTCGAGAAGAGGGGCAGTTAACGGGGTGTGAGGCTGAGCGTTTTGGGCAGCCCGCACCGTTTTTTACGTTAGCTCAGGACCGGGCGGGACCTTTGTGCACCCAACCTTTGAGAGCACCCTTTTTCAAACGTCGTCACGGTCCACGGTTTTTTTTGCGGCAAGCCTTTTTTCGGTTGGCTCTCTCACCCATAGGTTGACCTGACCCGCGGGTCTGGTCTGTTTGCACTCCCCGAAGCCTTTTTTGACGGTCGGGGACATTTTTTTCCTCGAATTCAAATTTGATCGATTTTTGCCAGTGTTTCGGCTCCTTTATCTTTTTAGCCCCATCCCCAGCCCGTACCCATGCCCATACCCTTCCCCTTCTACCCCCCCAAATCAGGTATCATTCATTCCCCTTTTTTTTTCCGGACGATGTCTTACGTTCCGCCTTACATATGTCCCCAAGACTCCTGCCCCGCTCCCCCCTCCCCATGCTATCCCATCCCTGAAAATTGGAGTATGCCGACCTCATGGCAGACCCAATTTTTTTCCGGCTACGAAACAGCGCACACCCCATTACACCCTTCCCCCACTACCTACAGCGCACGCTAAGGGAATGCGTCCCCACGAGGGGTCTCCTGGGTCGCGGTTGAAAGATGTCCCAAGTTTTAAGGTTTTGCACCCCCCCCCCCGCGCAATTTCCCGTCGTTTGACCGGCCTTCCAAAAATGATCTTTTGGGTTTTAAGTTGTAAGGTCCCCTCGTCTCTCCCCGCGCCGCAATAGAGGGAGGATTGATGGGCGCTGACGTTAATGGTCCGAAACGACAGACCCGAGCCCGATTGGACAAGCGCTGCCCGCGACCGGGCCGCTTTTCCCCGTAGTTTGAGGGTGGGTGGTTGGTTTGTTGTGGTTTGCCGTTGGGTGTTGTGTGACGTTTCTCTTGGCAGTTTGGCTGTCCCCCCGGTTGGTCGACCCTGCCCGCCGCGCTTCTGATTCCCATCCTGTTACCCCCCGCGACCCCTGTAAAACTGGTCAAGGCTAGGCGAGGCCCCCCACACGACCACTCTTCCTTTTCCTATCTCTTGTTTCCGGCCTATGCCTGAGTTACTCCCCGTTTTTTCGCCTTTTGACACCCCGCCTTGAGACCGACAACTCTTTGTCCCTTGGATTTTTTGATGGAATATCGTTTTCCGCCAGGCACGTGTACTAGTCTTCCTTCCCTTGTTTCTGTTGGGTACCCCCGACTGTTTCCCCACCCCTTCTTTTTTTCCCTGGATTCGGATTTGCGGACCACCCTCCCAACGGCTCACGCCACCTGAATCATCCCCCCCGAGTCCCCTTTGCGTGCCTTTTTTTTTGCGGTGGTTTTTTGCTGCCCTCAGTTTGGATAGTTTCGCTGTTGGTGGGTTTTTTCTGTCTTCTCTGTTTCTTTGAAAACCCAACATGGCGGAGCTTGCGGTGCCTTTCCAGTTCTACAGGAGGTTGCGCTTGCTTAACACGGCAACCTTTTTTGGCAGGTGGGATATTGACAACAGTTCGACCCTGTTTTTTTACGCACACTGTCTCCCCACCTACGGATCTTCTCGCAAAGGGCCCCACTTTGGACCCCCCTTTTTACGGGTTTGGGTGCAACTTTTTACCAGGGTATCCCCCTGATCCAGCGATTTCAGTGCTGATCGCTGTCTATTTTGGGTCAGTACGAGCGTTTATCTATAGAGGTTTCTTTAAGCGGGATTTCCTTGGACCCGACACCCCAAGCGTAGGGTTACCCCACTGCTCCAACGTTCTCTCATTTTTTTCTTTTTTCTGCAAAGCAAGGGACACCCGAGGCCCATACCTTTACTCACCCCCTGAGGTGAAGTAATCTGGTAGTCCCCCACAGCCCCCTCACGTTCCCTCCGCCTCCCTTACACAAAAAGACGTTTACCCCCCGCCGTTTATTTCGGGTGTAATAGGAACCCTATTTGCGTGTTCTTTATTTTTCCACTTTTTTTTGAGCGCAACCCCTTTGATGTGGTGTCAGTCACCTTCCTTTTTTGCGTAGTCACCCCCCTTCCCGCCCTGGTCCCCTCTCAGCCGCGAACAACACTGCCCCCTTCCCATTTCGCCCGCCCTCAGGAAAGGATGATCAGTGTTACCTGTAGCTGCGGGAAATTGTTTTTTCCTTTTTCAGCCACTCTCAGTATGGCTGTTCCCTGTTATGACTCAAACC
>Ga0179591_1270234_pt1 | contig 17596 bp, 24 predicted proteins | sample CZOMad2_1_08_16f_FD_182891 | JGI IMG/M metagenome (GOLD analysis project Ga0179591, IMG submission 182891) | Vadose zone soil fungal communities from Angelo Coast Range Reserve, California, USA - CZOMad2_1_08_16fungal (PacBio error correction) | ecosystem: Environmental > Terrestrial > Soil >... | reverse complement strand
TGTTGTTTGGGTTTTCCATTGGTTGCAGTTTTTTTTGGTGTTCATGTTCTGTTTACAAGGGCGAGGTATGGTGTGGCGTTACCCCCGTGTGTTTTTTCTTACTGCTTGGTTTTGTCCTGGTCTTTTTTTTGCTCGTCGGAAAAAGCAGGGTCGCGTTTATGTGGGTGGGCCCCATTCTTCTTTCTGCAAATCAGGATTCCACCATTTTTAACTCCCAGCTTGCGAGTCAATTGGGTGGGTTCCGTCAGCGTTTGTCTCTCCCGGTGGTCCCTTGGACTTCTTTTCACCTTTGATTCGCCGCATGTTTTTCCCAAAATTTTTTGGGGGTGGGGTTTGAGCCCCCTTTCCTTTCTCTGGGGTGACCCCTGGCCGCTAGGTCTGCTTGATCGGTAGTGTTCCACCCCAGAGGAATAGGTTTGAGTGTTGCCCCCTTCTTGTTTTTCCCACTGGGCACCCTTCCTGGCACCGCCCTTTCCCTTTTCCCCCCCCCCCCCTGTCCTTTTTTGGCAGTTTGTGTGGTATTGCTTTGGTTCCCGGGTTCTTGTGCCCAAGGCTTTAACCACTTTCGGGGCCGTTTTCCCAGACAATTTTCGGAAAACCCCACTGACCAACACCGCTTGGGCTCGATGTCTTCCCCTGTTGTTTGGTTTTTTTGGTTTTTCTTTTTCCCCCTTTTCCGGGTGGGGCCGGTGTTCTTTTGTGCGTCTTGGGCTTGGACGAAGGGGACAACTTTTGGGTGTGCAAGGGCGAGACTGTTCTATGGTTTCCTTCCTTGTGCCGTGTTCTTAACACACGTTCCAGTTCCGGTAAAAATCGTTTCCGCACGGTCGTCCAACTTTTTTTTTTTCCATATCCTTTCCTTTGACGCCTTTTACGTTGAGGTCAGCGGCTTTTTCCCGGGGGGGTCCGTCTATGGGAGTCGGTGTGTCCGGGTATCCCCCACACAACTTCCATTTATTAGGTCCCCCCAACCCACTTTGCAGTTCCGAAGGATATTACTTGACTTTCCCGGTGGCCTGTTTCCCAGGTGCAGGTCCCCCCCCCCCCCCACCCCTTTACCTCAAAAGCTCCATTTCAACTTGGGCGTTAGGTAGGCTGTCGTAATTCAACGGCCAATCTCCCGGTGGACCAAACCCCACCCTTTTTCTCTTGTGAGTTTTTACCTTCGGACTTTCCCCCCCCTGCCTGTTACCCCTTTAATTGCCCTTTCGGGGGGACTGTGGGGGGGGGGCACCTTCCCCCGTGCGAATTGATTACCCCTGATTTCCGCTTCACGCCCTAACCCCCCCCCCCCCCTCTCAAACGTCTCGGTGATTTTTTGCTTGTTTGTTGTTTTTTTCTGCCAAAATCCCCGAGACGGCGACTGCGCTAGATTCCCTCCCAAACCCCAAAACCCCACCCCCCCCCAAACCCCCATTTTCCCCCCTTTAAACCAGAGCAGAAAATCCCCACCCCCCCCAACCTGTGTATTCACCCCCAATCCCACTGCTTACAAACCTTCCCCCTTCGCGGGGTCTGTTGGGGGACGAGGGTCTGGGCGCCGTCTTACTTTTGTCCGTACTGGGTCTCTTTCACTTTGCCCCCACCACCTTTTGTCCCACCAACTCCCCCTGGTTCCCACCCCCCCTCCAAACACCTGGTCAGTTCTTGGTATTTTTCCCCCAAAGGCCCCCCCTCCCCCTTCCCCGGATGGGTCCAGGCGATTTTCTTCTTTTTTGTTGAGGAGTTTTCCACCTTTTTCCTGGGGTTTGTATGCCAGGGTCTCGGCCTGGGTGTTCCCTTTTTAAACGGCAAATCTACGGTACCTTTTTTGACTTGGAGGTAACTTTTCTCTGGTCCTTTTTTTGGAACTTAGTTTCGCGAATTTTCGGTTTTGGGCGTCGGATGTTTACTGGATCTTTACTGCAGTTTGGGGAAAAGTTGGTTGTGGCCGAAATCGCCGGGTTTTTGATTTTCTTTCCCCCCCCATTTTTTGACAGGTCCCTTGGGGAATTGTACTTTAGCATTGGCTTGTGTTGGTTTTGGGGGGCCCAGCTCTTTTGCAGTCCCAGATCACTACCAACAGGGCTCGCCGGTTTCATTCCTTTTGAAGTTTTTGTGGTTTTTTTCTGGCTCAAAGGGAGCACGGCCCGGGTTGGGGGTTGACGGGGGGCCTCCCTTTCCCTCTGCGCCTTTTTTGGGTTGGGGAATTTTTTGGGGGGCTGGGTTGTCCTTTTTCCCGGTTGTGGTTTTTTGGAAATTGATGACGCTGTTTCCCCCGGCCTTCCCAAGGGGGAGACGCAATCACTTACATGAGGTTGTTCCACCAAATACTTGTACCAACACCCAGGTTTTCCGTTGCATTTTTTTGCTTCCCGTTTCACTGAAATTGCCACCTTCGGAAGTTGTCTGGCACTTGATGTTTTCATTTTCCCCGGGGAGATGTCGCCCCCTAACGGGTTTTTTTCCCCCTCTTTTTTTTTTTTTTTTTTCGCGGGATTGGTGGGAAGCGGGGATTTGGCTTTACCCCGATTACTTCCCTCCTTTTTTTTCCCCCTCCCCCGGCCTTTTCTACTCCCCCCGGTTTTGTGTTGTTGGTGTTTGCCGGAGATAAAAGAATGGTCCCTTTTCCCTTATTCTTTTTTTCCCCCCACCCAAACCAACCCCTTCCCACTTTCGTCCCCTTTTCGGCGCTCCTTTTGTTTAAAACCCCCCTTCATGGGCTTTTGTTACTGTAATCCCAAACCCCTTTTTTCCTTTTAGTTCCCTTCTTGGTGGCTTTAATTGCCACGGCGAAATGCGAACTTCTGTTTTTTCGCCAAGGGACTGTTTGGCCCCGCCTCCATGGAATTGGTGGGAGCCTGGGTTTTTCTGGGGGGTCTTTCCACCAGAGTCTCTTTTTTACATTTAAACTCCACACACCCCGTTCCCTTTCCGGTGCCCCTGGGCTCATCAATAGGGAGCCAGCCCCCCCCCCTCGGGTTTTCGAGTCTTTTATGGCTCAAACAACACCCAACGGTCCCCCGCCAAGGGACAGTTTCTCAGGCCGTTTCGTTGCTGCTGTAAAAAAGAAAGCCCCTCGGCCCTTTTGTTCGGCTTCCCCGGTCCATTCTTTTTTTCCCTCCTTCACTGGGTTCCCCACTCTTGACTGATTTCCCATCCTCCCTTTACCTTTAGGCCAGTGTAAATGGTTTGGTTTAGACTCCTCCCCAGACCCATACCCAAGTCCTTCACCCTCCTTCGTCTAGCGTTCTCTTCCGGGCCCAGTTGATGGATCAATGTTCCAAAAACTGTTCTCATTTCCCCCCCCCCCTGGTTTGATCGTCGCCTTATATCTATGGACGGGAGATTTAAAGTTGTCGTGTCTCCCACCAGGTTTGATTGTTTTCTTTTTATTCGTGGTGACCACCCCCCCCCCCCCCTTACTGGTGCTTAAAACCCCTCGATTCTTGAAGGGCTTTTTCGTGTCTGCTCTTTCCCAAGCTTTCACCTTTTTGTGCGCGTGTTCCGTCCTTTTATTTTGGGTGATTTCCCGTCGAGTTTTCCTTCTGGACAGTCATCGGTATTGGTTTCGTTTTTGGGTGTTTGGTGTTCTTTTCTTTTTCCGGGCGCTTCCTTTCTTTCCTTTCATTGGACCAAAGACCGGCAGCTTTGGTTGTGAACGTCAATTTTGTTTTTGAGGTTGCTTCCCTAACCTGTTTAAACCCACGGTCTACTTTTCGTCCCGCTTCACCGTACTGATATGGCAGGTACCGCAGGTGTCCCGGCCGGGGCAAATTTCCCCCAAGGTGTTTTTCCAGGTGGTGGGTTCCTGTGCAGACATTTGGGTCTTTTTTCAAACGTTCCGAAAAGGGGGCCCTTTCCCTTTTTTCTGTTTCTTTTTTTTTTAGTTTTCCTTCCCGTATGTGTGGACATTATAGATTTGACTCTTCGCCAAGTTGCTTTTTGGTGAAGAAGCGTTTTGAGGTTTTTTGCGGCATCCAGGTAAGTCCCCCCCCCCCCCACCGTCCACCAGGTTCCTGCACCCCGGCGGTTTTTGTCCCTTTTCCTCCTTATCTGTTGCTGTTGGCCCAAAAAGCTTTTGGCTTTTCCCCGCCACATTACTGGATGGTTTCCCTAACCTTCCACAGGGCCGCCTTTTGACCAGACACCCCGTCAAAGTTGGCGGGAAAAACCTTTTTCCCAGTCTTGCCCTCTAGGTCCGAAAAAGATCGCCCTCCCTCCCCCCAGTTTGCTGTGGTCAATTTTTATCTCCTCCCCCTCGCGCCCTTTTTCGCGTTCTTGGACCGTCTCTCCCCCCCTTCTGAAAGGGGGAGGGCGTGGTGTGTTCTTCTTTGCCGCCTGTTTAGTTCTCCCCTTTTTTTTCTACAGGCTTGGGAAAAGAACGTTCCTCCTTTTTCTGGTTCGTGGTTCCCCCTGGGAGGGGGGGTTGGTCCTTTTTTCCTACCAGCTTTCACCTTGGTTGTGGTTTGCCTTCCTCCATTTCTTGCCAGAGGGCGAAGTTTACGATTCCCGCCCTTCTCCCGCCCCTGCGGTCTTTACCCTGTTTTTGGCGGCCGCTGTCTCCCTTTCCCAGCTTCTCAGGTTTTTTTCGGTTCTCCTTTTCCCAAACTCCCCAAATATTACACGGGTTTAGTTGCCTTCGCAGGGCCTTCCACCGGTCTAACCAAACGTTCCCTGAAAAAGTCAAACTCCTCCCCCCCCCCCACACCGAAAGGATAGGGGCCACCCGGTCGAAAGCCTGGCTTGGGTGTTTCTAAGGATGATTTTTTCCCCTTTTCCCCCCCCCCCAAGCCGTCCCTTCACACTCTCACCAGGGTAACCACAGTGGCTGTTACCCGCTCGGGTTCCCAATCTCCACCCCCTCCCTGTCTGGGGCTTTATATCTTTGCCGTTGGGGTTCTGGAACTCCTTTGGCTTGGGGCGTTGCACCTCAGATTTGCAGCGCCCCTCAACGTCCCCCTCCAACCTAAGGCTCCTTTTTCCTCCCTAAACCGGCTTGGGCAGATCTCCCTCATCCCAACCGGGCCAAGCGTTTTTTTTGGGGGCGACCCGTCGGGCCTCCCCCGGTTTTTTGGGTCGGGTTTCCCATTTGGCTTGCGTTTTTGAAAATCCCGCCGGGACTGCCTCGGCCCTTTGGCGCGGTTCCCCCCCTTCTTCCTTCCCAACTGTTTTTTTTTTTTTTTTTGGGACTGATTTTTTCTCCTGTTTTGGTTCAAACTTGGCAATTGTGTAGGGATCCCCCTCAAATCCTATTGCCAAGTGATGGGGGCCCACTTTTGCGGGCAGTCCTGACGCAAAAACTTTGGGCCCCCTCCCGGTGGATGCTTTGGATCGGGATTGTTGGTTGCTTTTTTCCTACAAGGGGGGCCGCTTAGTATTAGTTTTTTTCACTGGTTGGTTTGGCCTCTTCAGGGTTTTTGAAGGGTCCCCGGGTTTTTTGGATTCCGGTTTCCTCCTTTTTTCGACGGAAAACAAACGGGGCTATAAAGGTGAATGAAGGGTGGCCACCGGGGCTGTGGTCCTGGTCCATCCCTTCCTTTTTCCTCTTTTTCCTCAGGACAAAGCGGTGGTTTTTCTTCTGGAATCACCGGTGGTCAGCGTAAGAGTGGGGCTTTGTTTGTGGTTCTTGAGTTTTCGGACAGGTGCGGAGAAGTCCCTTCCGCTTCGTTTTTGGGTCTTGACCCCCCCATTTTCGTTTTCTCCGTCGTTTGTTTCTGGTGGGGTGAGTGGGCAGTGGTCTTTTTTCTACAACGGGATACGTTACAAGTTTTCTTTCCCTTGGATTACTAGAATTTCAGCCAAAGGGTGTTTTGGCCGAGTCGGTTCCAGGGCCGGGGTATATGGTGGTCAAGCGCGCCCCCGTTTTCTTGCTCGGCTAGTGGTAGTTAATGGGGGTGTGTAGGGTTGGGTGCTCGTTGGACCACTGCCGGTCGCGCCGTTGGTTATTGAGCAAAACGCCGGTTTCACGCCAAACCCTTCCTCACCTCGCCGACAAAAGTTTCGGCCGTGAAAGTGGTGGGTACGGGTGAACCCTCCCTTTTCAATATCTTTTCCCCCTGGTTGGTTAATTTTCCGGGGTAGTTTGGGGTGGAAAAGTTTCTTGGTTTTTAGGTTTTTAGTAAGTTATAGTCCGCTTTCCCCCCGATTTGGTTGGAAACCCTCCCTGGTTTTTGCTTTGTAAAAGGTCCTTTCCCTCCGTGAAGTTCACGTATACGCCTAGGGACCAGGACTGTACCAGGGAAGCCCCTTCCCTCCCCCAACGAACTTAAAGAAGGGGGGGATTCTTCTCCCCCTGTCAGCCCCCTTGGGTAGAGGGAAAGGTGAATCCTCCCCAGAGGAACCGTGGCCCCCTGCTGTACACGTTTGGCGTTGTTAACTGTTCATTAGTATAATGCGCAAGCTTGTTCGCTGGCGGCCTCATTTGGTTTTTGGCTCCCCTGGTAGATGGATTTGGGAAGGTTGACGCGTCTTTTCTCTTGCCAAGCGTTTACTGTTAATAAACTTCCTTTGGGCTTTTTTGACCCCCGGGCCTTAGTGTGAGAAAGCTCCCAAGACCCAATAAAAGGTTTTCCAATTCCGCCCGCCCCCAGGAACAACAAAGGGGGTCTTGGAATTGGTTTCACTTCTGGGGTGTCCTTGGATCCCCTGTTTCAACTGGGATCTGGGGGTTTCTTTCCTGTTGTTGGAGAAGATCCTTTTTTAACGTCGGCTTCAACAAGCGACAGCGATTTCAGAGAGTCCTTTCATTTTTTCCAACTTTCAACTCCTCAGGACGGTCATCCCCCAGTTTCCCCCCCGTAGGTCCTACCTTCCCCAGAAGGGAATGTCTTTTTCTGGCCCCTTTTCGTAGTTCTCCCCCCTGCCCTTTTCCTTCGAAACAACACTAAGATTCCCGATTGGTTTCTGCGTGTTTTTTTCGGGAGCCAGAAAACTTGATTTTTCCCCAGGTTTTGGACCCCCTTTTTTGACTTTTCGCGGATGGTGAGCCGCGCTTCGGTTTTACATTTCGTGCTTTTTTTCCCACGCCCAACAAACAAACCCTCCTTTTGTGCTTAGCGTTTTTAGTTTGCTGTTCACCTGTCCCCAGGGGGGGAGAATTATGGGGGTCCTCGGTAGCCCCCCGCACCAACCACCCAACCCCCCCAACAAAAACCCCCTCAAACGTCTTTACCCACCTGTGGCGAGTTGGGTTGTGTTCCTTTTCCCCTGCCCAAAAAAGACCCACCTCCCCCCCGTTGTACCCGTTCAGCTTCCTTGTTTGGCGATTTGCAGGGGGCCGCAGCTTTCAGCTTTCGATTTTTGAGGCCACCGTTGGCACAAAAAAACCCTTCAAGCCCCTAACAACGCCACCTTTCTTCCCCCACCAACGGACTTTTTGTCCGACCCTCCGATAATAACTTCATCTAATGAAAAGTGGGGTTTAAGCTCGTTTGTGGAGGCCGAAAAAGGTAAGACTTTCTTATTGGGTCCCCCCCTAGTTCTTTCCCCTCAAGGGGGTTCCCCTTCTCTTGAGGGCGGTGGAACGGGTCACTCACGTTTTTTCTCGTTTTTGTTTGTGGGAAAGGTTCCTTTTCCAAGAGAACCTTGCAAAGTGCCCATTCTCCCCCGTCGGTGGGGGGGTGGGCCCCATTTTTTTTTTTGGAAAGACTTGGTAGGGTCTTACAACCATTTTGCCCTTGTTCTGGGAACTTTTCTGGCCCGGAAGGTCTGTCCGTTACTAACTCGACATTACGAAAAACTGAGAGCCCCGAAGGCTGTTGTTTGTTTTGCCAGACGGAATTTTTTCTTCCCCCCGGGATTGGTTTTCTTTTTTTTCTTGTCCCCAATTTCCGGCGAAGGTATTTGCGGGGTCTTGGGGCTGGCCCCTGGGGCCACGTTGGGGCTTGTTTCCTTATTTTTGTTTTGTGTCCAATGATCAGACCCTTCCGACTGGCCTGCAGGTGAGGGAACCAAAAAAACGTCATGGTTTTTCTTTCCCCCAAACCCTGTTTAGCCTGGATAGGGGGTGACATCCCCCGGCAATAGGGCTTGCCCCCGTCACTGTTTTAGTGGGAAGCAGCCAGTTTTTACCTTTCGTCCTGGCTGTTAAGGTGGTCAGACTGGGGTTTCGTAGGTAGTTTTTTGGATCCCAAAGCCTATGTCAATTCCCTCGTCCCCCCCTTCCCCTGTTCCACTCTATGTTTTTCCTCCGTGTTTGTTTTTTTTGAGAAAGGCCAACGGTTCCTGTTCTCTTTCTTTTTTTGACATCCTACTCACAGCCCAACCCCCCCCCTTTTTCTCCCCCAACCCCGCGTTTCCCCCTTGCTGCTTTACGTTTTCAGGGTCTTTCTTCCCTCTTTGAAAGGTCATCACCTGTGCCCCCAAAAGGCATGGTACTTTTTTCCTTTTCACCCCCACCCGGAAGATTGCCCTCCCTTCTCTTTCTCTGGTGTTTTTTCTTCCCCCCTCTTTTGTGGGAACTTTTTAGGCCGCTTTCTTCCGTGCTGGGAACTTCAGGGAAAAGAGAATATGTTCCAAAACACCCTTTTTCCCCCCCCCCCCCCCCCCCCCCACCGGAAAAGGACCAGCAGCTTCTACCGAGGCTTAACCAATGGAACCAGAGGGGGATGCCGAGATCCTTCCTTTGCCCAAACCCCCCCCAAAAGTCAAATCAAACCCGGGACAGAAACGTTTGTTTTTTTTTTTTTTTTTTTTTTTTTGGTTTGTTCTTGCTCTTAACCGTTCAAAGACAGGGGGAGCTCCCTTTTTTTCTCCATATTAGCCCCCTTTTCACCTTTTTTTCCCCACGTCCGCTTTCCCAGATTTTACAGGACCAAGCTTGCCGTCCATTTTTTTGGTATCAAGAGGTTGCGGCCCAGCTGAAGTTCCCCTACCACCCTCGAGACCAAACACCGCTTCCCCCCCTGCCCCTCCCCCCCCCTTCACCTGCGTGGCCCTTTCTGGGTTTTCTCCCCCTTTAAAACGTTACCTCCCCCCCCAAAAAAGCTTATGCGGTTCTAGAGGCTTTTCTTTTTTATTTGTTCGTTTTTTCTCCCCTCTTTTCTCAGTCCAGGGGAGTAGCGTGGGGAGGTGGTTTTCACCCAAGGTCCGGCTCCTAGGAGCTGAAAGTTTTTTCCCCTTACCAGGCTCCCTTTGTTTGGTTGGCGCGGTGTTTTTTCTCTTGGGGTGTGCCCGTTGGGGGACTCGGGTCCTGGGTTCCTTTTTTTTGTTAAGTTTTTTTTTTGTTCTTCTATTTTTCCCGGGTGCTCTTGATCGGGCTTCTCCCTTGAGAAACGGACCGCGGGTTTGTTCGTTTCTGGTGGTGCTCGCTTTTTGATTCCTGAATCATTTTCTTTTGCCCACTCCAAAGGCTGGGTTGCCTTTGCCGCTACTTTTCCCGGTACCCACAAGGCTCCCAGGTTCTTCGGAAGGGGCCACTTCACCATTCGTCCCCCCCTGGGGGTGTAGAAGTTGCTTGGTGTGCCCAGAACTGAGTTGGCCAGTGGGGTCCAGAGTGTTATTTTAATAAACTCTGGTTAAGGCCCTCTTTACCTAGTAGAGTCACCCCTTTTCAGTTCTGGGAAACCTTAGTGTCCCCTCCTCTGTTTTGTTGTAGGCGCAACTTACGGGACACACCCCATTTTCATGTGAACGGTTTCCCCCACTTGGCCCCCCTCCGTTAGTCTCCCCCTTCACTGTGCCAAAAACCCAGGTGCGGGCGTTTTCCCTCACTCGGGCCCCCTCCTGGGGGTTGTGTATTAACGTCTCCCCCCGGCTGTGTCAGTACCCACTTTCCCCCTTCCCCTCCACCAATCGGTGAGGCCCGCCCCACTTTTTGCATTCCTTCCGGTCCGGCAAGCCAAGCAAAGATTTCTCCCGAAATTTGTCAATTCCCTCGTTTTCCTTTGTTTCGGTAGGGTTTCTTAAACCCCCTGGTTCAAAACTGTGGTGAATTGAAACTTTCCTGGCTCCTTTCCACGTAGACCTTCCTACTCCTTTCACTTTTTTTGGTTTTTTTACGAGAGGTGCGCTTCGCTTTCGGGTTTTCCAAACCCCCCGGAAGGGGGAAGGCGTTGGGGTGCCTCTTACACAGCTTTTAACCAAGGGTTTCCCCCTCTTCGGACTCTGATTTTCAGGTCCGATCCCGCTCCTCGACCCCGGGGCGCGGTGAGTAATGGCGCTCATTTCACTTTTTTCCTAACACGTGCTACGTTCTTTTACGTGATGACAAAGTCAACTCACCTCCCCCACCCACGGGGGGCGTTTTTCTGGCAAGGGCACCACGGCGACCCTGGTTCCCTCCCCACACTTGGACCCCACCGTTCCCCCAACCCAACTAACTTTTACGATTGTTAGCGGGACCCCACAATCTTGCTTGCGTCTTCCAGGTTGAACGTCGATTTCCCCCGCAACCCAAAGGTCACCCCAGGTACACCCCCCTTTGCTCTTGTCCCCGGGTGGTTTCGGCACTTTTTTACCAACTCGGGTCTTTTTCCCGGCGTCTCCCCTTTTTTAATCACGTTCGATTCCTTTTTCCTTTGGGGCTAAGGCCTTCGCAAACCCCCCGTGTTTCCCTCCCCCAGAACTTTGCACGTTTTTACTTCTACTTGCGTCCTTCTCCGGTCCCCGGGAGACAGCGATCTTCCACTCTTTCACCGTTGGGCCAAAGCGTTTTTTTCTCCCACCCTTTTTTTGGGGCCGCCCCTTGCTTCAGTGGGGGGGGGTCCCACATGGGGCAATAGGTCTTGCTACCCAAACCAGGTCAACCGTTTACGGGTTTCCAGAAATATTTTATCGTTTTTCTCCTACTGTTTTTGTTGTACTTGGGTCTGCTTCTCAGAGCGGGACCCTCAGTAGGGGGGGGGTGGAGTACCCCTTTTCTCCGGGAGTTCTTTTTAGGGGGCAGTCCCCCCGAAGACCGTGCCCCCGGGCTGATTGAAAAAAACGCGGGCCTACGGGTCTCAAAAAGCTGGGAGTTTTTTTTTGAGGGTTTTTTTATATTGTCTTGGCGCTTTGGTGTTTCCGCAAGGTTCGGTTAGGATTAGGGCCAGTTCCGGGGGCTATAGGTTTTGTGACGGGGTTTGCCCGGGGATTCTGAGCCGTGTGCGTTTGCTGAATACATTGAGTGCTTTAGTGACGGCGCACCGGTTTCGCCCCAAGAAGGGGACCCCCCCTCAACTTGCGCTCATGAGTTTGATTGGGACAACGAGATCCAAAGCGGGTTTCTGGAGATTCAGTTTTCGGGTTGCAATGGGGGGTTGGAAGTGCCGACTCAGGGTTTTAGAAAGGAAATAGGGGTGGGACCAAAACTCCCAACACAAATCAAAACCCAGAAGAATTTCTACCCGTGTGACCCCCCCAACTTGCTCGGTGCAAAAGGGTTTGGTTTTCGGGTGTTGGAAAGAGGTTCTTGTGGTAAACCTTTGGTATACTTTGCCAGGGCATGTCCGTGTCCCTTCACCCCCAAAGGTGGTTTGCGGTTGTGACCTCCCTCCGGGTGTGCGGGTAACCCCCGGGACTTTTTTTTTGGCTCTCTTTCCCAAAGGCTTAAATGGAATTCGCGTCCTGAAAACTGTTTCCCAAAAGAAGGCGAACACTCACTTTCTTTCATCTGCTCCGTCTCCGTGAGGGTAGGCCTGATTGTCCGATAGTTTTTTTTTTCATCCGACCGGATCCTTTCAATCCTCTGGTTTAGGGGGTTGTCCATAAGTTGTTTTAATTCCGTTCTTGCTGTTGTGTTAAAAGAAAGTCGAAAAAACCCGGCCTGGTCCAAGAACCGGTTTCTTGTTCAATTTGGACTCCCCGTAGGGTTGGCTCCAGGCGAAACTAAACTCAGGGGCAAGGCAGGTAAGTGGTTTTTTTTCAGGTTGTTCGCCTTTTATAGAAACATGTTCGGAACCCCCCCGGAACTTCCTCCTTCATCCCTCCCCCCAGTAAGTGACTGGCTAGCAAGTTTAGGTAAATGGTGAGGGGAGTGGGGGGCCTGTCGTATTTTCTCTCGGCGGGTTTCTTTCGGTCCTTTTTGGACGTTTCTCCGTGGGCCTGCTCTTTGGCGTAGCCAAAAACGCCCGGGGCCGTGTTTTTATACCGGCTCCCTTCGCCGGGGCGATTTCTTACAACATCAGAAAACATCTTTGCACCCTCCGTCGGCGTACGTACCCCCCCCCCCCCGTCGTTCCCCCCTTGTGCAGGGGTCCTGTTCCGGGCCCTTTTTAGGGTACCGGGGGGTTTTAAACCCTTTCTAACACGCGGCTCTTCAAACGTTAACAACAGACAACAGGCTTTCTCAGATTACCGTCCCGAACCTTTGGACCCCGGGCGGGAAACCCAAGGCCGGAGGTTTTTTTCCTTCATCCCACTGGGGTCCCAAAAAGGTTTTTTTCCCCCGGGTCGTCCTTTAAAATTTTTTAGAAATTGACCCCACCCGGGTTTTTCGCCATTTTTGGGTCCCCGGGCGTTGCCCGGTAGAACTGGCCCCCCCTGCCTGTTCCCCCCCCCCTGGACTTTGATTCTTTTTTCACGTGGGGGAACGTGGGTGGTTAGCCGGGGGGGTGGTTCCCCTCGGTTTTTATTTAGAGGTCCTCCGACAATCCCCACGGCAATGGCCCCCAAACCCCGGTCCCCCACCCCCCCGGCGCAGTTTCCCTTTGCTGCCAAAGGGGGTTCTTCTGCGATGCGCTCTGGGTTTCTTGCCCTCATCAAAACAACCGAGAACTGCCCAAACAACAAAACCCCCAAACCCCCACAACGGAACCGTTCCCCGTGAACCTCTTTTTCCCCCCGGAAAACCATGCAACCCCCCCCAACACCCACCCCCCCCCAAAACGGCTTCACTCAACTTTCAAACCGGTACCCCCCGTTTTGGGATTTTGGGCGTTTCGTGGGGGACAACAAAGACACCCCACAGGAAATAGGCCGGTTTCTTGGCAGCTTCAGCTTACGGAGGTGGGCACCAAAAAGGGGCCCACCGTCTGTCCCCCCCTTCTTGGACCCCCTTCTTCCTACCCACTCCACCTAGGTCTAGGCTTGGGTTCAGGGTACACGGGTAAGCCCCCCTGCCCCGGGGGACGCGGGGTCGCCCCTCCTCTAAAGTTCCGATAGAGTTTTAGACCGTTCCTCCGTAAGGCTAAAGGGGTCACGGGGGAAAGGGGTCTCCCTTCCCACCCTTGGAGTTCGACGACCCCTTGGGCTTTTTGAGGTTTTGTCTTGGGAATTAGGAGTTTTAGGGGCGCCGCAAAAGTTTGCCTGGGGGGCCCACCTTTCTTCTGGCCCAGAAAGGGGGGTTGGGGCTAATAAATCGGCCCGCGTAATTGCCGGTGAAACTGAAACACCTGCGGGGTACTTATGTTTGGAGCCAGAGTTTGGTCGGAGGGTGCTGATCTTTTCTTTGGAGTTTCCACACGGAACACCTTTAGTGGGGGAAGGGTTTTTGTTGGGGGGGGTTTTTTGTTAGCCTTCTCATTTTGAGAGAATTCCGGGGGGCGGCGTGTGGGGTGGTTTCCCTCTTCGGGGGGGTGCATGGGGAGACCAGGGTCCTGCGGGGGTGTTTTTGGGGCCGTTTTCCCCCATTGTTCCAACCTACTTGAACGTGTTTCAGCCCCCCCCAGTTTTAAATGGGAGGCACCAACTTTGGGGGTCCCTTTGGGGGGGGACCTTTCCGACCCCCGGATGTCCTCCTGTCCCTTTGGGAAACCTTTCAAAAAAAACCAAACGGTCCATCTTTTTATTGGGCTGGCACCCTGAAGTTGTTGCTTTCCCCCCCTTCGGCGTGTTTTTTCCAAGGCAAATTCCAATTGCGGGCTGGGTCCCGGTCCGGGGGTGTCGGGGAACTTGGGATTCCAGATGAATTTGACCCTCTTTTACCTTGGGGCCGTTTCCCTTGTTTCTGTATTCTCTTGGAATTTTCCGATCCTTTATTGTTTGTTGTTTTTTTGAGCGACTACGGAGGTGCAGGGAGTCCTCTTTCCATTATGGATCCCCCCAACGCCCACGTTTTGTTTACTCGAAAAAGACGGATCCAGGACTACCTTTACCAACACCGGTTTCTTGCCGCCCTATTTCACCGCCGTGGCCAGGCCATCCCCCCGTTGTTCCGGTTTTTTAACAGTGTGTTCCCACGGAATCTTCCCGAAAATCGTTTTTCGGGACAAAAAGGGATTCTTGTTCCATGTAATGTGGCAAAGGAATGGGTCTGTTTTCTGGAAGGCTGTTCTGTTGACTTGCTACCTTTTGTTTACCTGTTTTGGTACAACCCGTTCAAGGGGACCTGGCCGCTTCCGCAACCCTCTCTCCCATTTCTTCTAGGGCGCCACTAAAAAACGTGAGTGTTGAGATTTTTTTTTTTCGACAACGTTACAAAGGGGGGCAATTTCTGCCAGAAGAAGTTCTTTTCTAGAGGTCATTTTTCTTCACCCCAGGCCATTTTTGCACACTTGGTTCCCTGTGTGCTTTTCCAACTTTTTTTTTTTTTCCGCCTCGCCCCTTCTTAGTCCCTCCCGCTGCCGCCCCCCCCAGAACACACCAAAGTTAGGGGTTTTGGTTGTCCGTTAGGACATGTTTCCAAGGGGGGGTCCCACCCCTCCCCCGAGACCTCTTCGTTTACGGACCCCGGTAAGCCCCTTTCTATGTGGCAAGTCTTTATTTTCTCGGCATTCCCCCCTTGAAAACTTTTTCCTCACCACCAACGCTCGTCGCTGTCGTCGGATGGAACAGGCCCGAATTCGCGTCCTCTGTTTACCTGGTTGTCAGGTGGCGTTTCGTTTTTCCCTGTTGTCCCAAAGGACGTTTTTGTCTTCCTCGAGCTGTTACTCTGCGGCCCCTAACCCCTCTCCTACGGGGTTTTTTGATGTTGGAGACCCTCGGTTTTTTTTGGTGATCCCGTTTTTTGCCCTATTCTCGACGCACATTCCGGTTTGTTGCTTGTTTTTTTGTGTGGTCTGGCGCTCCCGTCTTCTTGATTTTTTTTATTCCATCCCAGAGGTGGAAGGCCCTCCTTTTGTTTTGGGCTGTTTAGTTTTAACACCAGTTCCTGAGCTCTTCCCCGTCGCAAGTTTTCCCACCCGCCCTGTCGTCTGCTTTGTCTTTTCCCCCCGTGACTTCGGGACCCCCTTTTTTTTTGTGGCGGGCCCCTCAATCCCTCCGTACGCGGTGACCCATTTCTTTTTGTATGGTAAGGTCCTGTGGACTGTGGCTTCCGCTCGTATTTGTTAGATTTTCGTTGACCGGGTGTCCGCCGTTCTTTTTCTGTGTCGGCCCACCGTTGGGTTTGATCCCACTGCGGCCCTCTTCCGTCCCTCCCCGCTGTGCGAGCCGAATCGTTTTTTTGACAAGTCTGCTGTTTCCGATCCAAACCCTACGGGGCGTTTCCGCCGGATAGCGCATTTTTTTTTTTTTCCGCCAAAGCCAAGTATCGGACTTTTTTTTTGCGGTTTTAAGGCGACCCCCCCTTTGAGATCCGTCCCCTCCTACCACATTTCTTCCCTTTTTCATTATATGGAGGACAGTATGGATAGAGGACTCCCCAGTTCGGTTGGGTTTTTCTTCCGAATTTTTTCGTGGACTGGTCTCCGTTCGTTTTTGCATACTACCCAGCGGGTACTTTCCTCAATCTGCACCCGGCCCTTTGCTGCTTCTTTTTTTTTTTTCACGCTGGAAGCTGCCTCTACCCCCAAGGCTTTCACCATGCCCCCTCATCTTTACACAATCAGTCCGGGCCCCCGCGTTTTTTTCCCCGGTGCTTTGAGTACTTTTGCGCATTTTTTTTGTGCTAACCCTTGTTAGTAATACCACCAGTTGCTTCGTACGAGTGCCCCCCCTTTTTCCCACATCCACTACATCACCCCAACACAGGTGGAGGTCACCCGTAGTCGTTTACCGTTTCTAAAGTATGCTCCAGCACCGATCACCCCCCACAGACCGTGATTCCCCCTTTTTTTTTTTTACCAGCAAGTTTTTTCTTTTTTTTGCGTTCTCGTGTTTCGCAACTCGATTACGCCCCCCAGCGTACCGGGCCCCCGTGCTTCCCAAGATTTTTGATGAAAATTCTTCAACCCATGGATTGTGTTTGCAGCCTAAGCTTCAGTTCAGGGAGATTATTTGCATTCCGGCCTCATCTCCACGAGCCCCCCCTTTGGAAGCTGGAACATTTTTTTTTTCACCCCGTCTCTTTTTTTCTACCCCTTTCAGACGCAGTTTGAAGCAAGTTCTTCCTTCCCTGACTATAACCTCACCTCGGGCCCCAGCCCTTTGCCCCCCCTTCTTTGTCCCCGGGAGGCCGTGGCCTTTCGATTTCTCCTATACAGCTTTTTCCAGCCTGCCGGCTCCTTCAAACTAATATTTTTTCATTACGTTGTTGTTGTTTTTCGAGATTGTTCAGCCCTTTTCCCCTTTCTCTTGTTAGCTGTTAGTTGAATTTAATAGAGCCCTTTTTTTCAAGATGAAAGCCTGCTCCCCCCTAGTTTGCCACTCCCTTGCAAACCCGATGCTTGGTTTTGGTATCTGTTTTTCTTTTTCCTGAGAATTTTTTTGCCTGGAGACGGGTTTTGTCTTTCTTCGATACCCTGGTCTGTGTGCGGTGCTCTTAGGCTTTTGTAAGGTTTTTAAGGTGTAGAATCGAGTTCCTGCTGAGCATTCCGGTCAAATTTTACACGTAAGTTTTGAGAGCACCGAGTTCCCATCCTATTTTTTTTTATTTTTGTGCCGCAGCCTCCACACTGGGTCCTTCGATCCCCCTGTTGGCATTTTTCTGCTCTTGTGGCAGACGTAGTGTTGGAAACGGGCCACCCCCTGTGAAACAGCGCCTGCTCGACCAGGAGAACACCCCGTACCTGACGGTTGTGGGGGGAGCGTAGTTTGATTCTTCTGACCTTTCTTTTTTTTTGTCAGTGCCAGAGCGAACGGTTGGTTGTTTTTTTGTGACAGTGTTGGTTGCGGGAGGTTTTAGTATAGGGGGCGGTTTCCGCTCGTCGACTGTCTTTCTTTCCTCGTTTTCCCATGTTTTCGCCAAGTCTTTTCTGTGCACATTACTAACTCGGGCTTGGGCGTAGTGATGACTAGCTTCGTGTGGACCCCCGATGGCCTTTTCCTCACTATCAGCCCTATGCGGTTTTTTAATTTTCCGGCGGTTTTTAGTGGGAGTGACCCCTCGTCCCCTGAGGTCCAAATATCTCAGCGCTTTTCCCATATTTGTTTTGAAAGCCCCTTGCCCCGCTTCGATTTTAGAGGGTCTAAGAAAGGCGACCGTGTATTCTTTCCGCCTTCCCGACGTAATCCCCAGTGTCCTGGTGTAGGGACCCCGTCTTTGTTCTAGTGACAGTACTTGTCCGTCTGAAACCTAAGTAGTTCTTTCCCCTTTTTCGCACCGGGTCCTTTTTTTGGTTAGGAGGATCTTTTCCGGTGGTCTTGCAGTTTTATCTGACCTGTTACTTTTATTTTGATGATTGTTTGCCCCTGACATACTTTTTCCTGTTTAATTTCTCCTTTGTGTTTTTACCCGGCCCTCGGGTTTTCTTTTTCGAAGGCAGTTTCTCAAAGGCTTCCACTCCCCCCCCCTCCCCCTGTCGGTCGTGGGGCCTTTTCCGGCCTTCGGGCTGCAGGTGCTGGCGGCGTACTGTTGGCGCGATTCCCTTAACCCTGC
>Ga0179591_1328946_pt1 | contig 17598 bp, 33 predicted proteins | sample CZOMad2_1_08_16f_FD_182891 | JGI IMG/M metagenome (GOLD analysis project Ga0179591, IMG submission 182891) | Vadose zone soil fungal communities from Angelo Coast Range Reserve, California, USA - CZOMad2_1_08_16fungal (PacBio error correction) | ecosystem: Environmental > Terrestrial > Soil >... | reverse complement strand
CCTTTCAAAAGTCTTTCTCAGAAAAGAACTGATTATACCCAAGACCCACACCCACCCCCAAACCCCAAAATTCCACCCACCACAACAAAACACCAATAAAAAAAAAAACAAATAAAAAAACAAAAAACACCAAAAAATACAAAAAGGACCCACAAAATACCAACCCCCAAACCCCAGGAACCTCCCAAACCCCCCCCCCACAAAAAAACCAAAAGAAAACAAGCCCAACCACAAAAAAAAAAAAAAAAGCGCTTTTGCCGAAGAAAATGACCAAAAACCCAAAAAAAAACATAACCCAAACCAAAAACCCAAAAAAAAAAACCCCCCCCCACCCCCAATCCACACAACACACCCCCACCAACCAACCCCACCCCCCCCCCCAAACCCCCACCCAACCCCCACACCGGAATGCAATGAAAACGGAACACGTACACTCCGGCCCCCTTCTGGGCCACCGACTTCCACAACATACCCGCCCACGAATATATACCGGCTATTTATTCCTCTCTGCGCCACCGACAAACTTGTCGGCGTGGATGCTGGGAACGGCAAAAAACACCCAACCTCAGCAACACAAACCCCCAACACAAGTCCAACCTTTGTAGTCCGTACGCACACCCCCCCCCCCTCCGGCCGCTTCCTTTTTTGTCTTACACCCCCCAGATGAAGATGCCGCCCCCCACCCTCTTAGATCACCAACCCCCCTGCTTACGCCAGTTGAGTCATAACCACCTAAAGGAACCAACACAACACCCCTTTCAGTACCCCCAACCCACCTTTGACTTTATGGCTACCCCCCAGCTTCCAGGAAGACCATCCCAATGTTTGTTATTCCTTCAAAATCAGGCAAAACTAAGGATGAATTAGTAAAATATCAGATTCGTCCCACCACCACCCCCCACCCCCCCTCACCTCCCAACCGCAACACCAGGGACCCAACCAACCCCTCTCCTATCTTCAACCATGGATCCAACTTACCCCCTGGAACTGCTATACTCTGCACTAAAATTCCTGCTGACGAATCCCTCCTCTGCGTAATGCGTTTTCTACGGTCAGGCTCTTTTTATTTTCTTTTCTTTTACATCACGCCTTTGACAATCTCTTTTCGAACCAACCTCCCCCTCTTCCCGACCCCCCGTTCCCACCCAAACTTTTCTTTTTTGATCCGATTTACCACTCTAGAGCGCTTTCCTTTATTCCCAAAAACCCTGGCGAACCCCTCCCGGGCCCTGCGTTCGCATCCACAATTCCCTTAACTGACCAGAAGTGCTCTGCTTTCAACGGACACTCCCCACCCTTTCTAGAAGCTTTTTCACACAAAACCTACCCCCTTCCTGCACCCCTTGAAACAACCCTGCCCACCGCCCCTTCCCCCTCCTTCAGAAAAGACGTTTTCACCCTCAATCCCCGTTCATGCTGAAGCCGTCGTGGTTGAAGCAATTTTCCTCTGGGACTCAATTGAACCCAACCTCACACCCCCACAAACCCCAACCCCTCTGGCCCCTGTCGCCCCCCAACCACCCCCTTGAGGACCAATCACATACCCCTGCACGTATGTTACATCGCCACCAAAACCCCCTCGTGATTAGCATAGGCGGCTTAAGGAGTAAAGCTGTGAAGTACTCACCCTTTTTCGCTGGTTTTACTTTCCCCAACCGTTACCCACACCCCTCCTCCCCCCTCCCCTGCCGGGAAAACCTCCTACAGGATCCTGCTCCTTTTCCCTTTAATCCGCCGTGACTTGCACTCAAAACCTTGTTTGATTCACAAGATTATCACCCTAAAAAAATTGCTGTATTGCCACAAAAAAACAAACCACCCCCACTCACACACCACGTTGCCCACAGCATAACCTCAACACCCGGCCACCACACCTTATCAAAAATCAAAATCGCAAGTCAACAAACTAGATGCCAACACTCCCCACACCAACTGCTGCAAGATGCTCACAATACCCCTGGTTTTTTCTTCCACATTCTACACTCTCCCCCCCCACGCCCGAGTCACCAACCGTTCCCCCAACCAAGTCCAGTCCTTCCAATTTCCAGGTGTCGGGGTAACCAACAAGAACACGGACCTGTCCCACCTGATCTTCATGCTCATGCATGATGACCTATCCCTTCCGTGTAATATTCGTATTTAAACTTTTTGTCACCCTACTTACCGCAGCTCATACGTGGCTCCTAACCAGACGCGCCGACCACCCCCCAGACTAACAAGCCTAGTCACGCCACCAGTACTGCCCCATCTATTACCCCCGCGAATCTTAACCAACCCCTATGTACACTTAACTTTCGGATACCCCTTGCAGCGCCCTCTTCCAACGACAAACCTCCCCCTGCCAGAGACGACAAGATATAACTCCTCTCCTGCGCCTTCCGGCCGCTCTGGCCCTCTGCCCAAATGGATCCCGTTCCTGATTGCCGCTAGGCTGCTCCCTCGGTGACGCTAGTTTGTTAAATTGTAAACTTAAATTCGCGTGTCATGTGACCTACCTCCCTGTCCACAAACACACATTCCCTGCCTTTCGTCTACACACCAACCTTCACTCTAAAGGCACTCATCACCCATTAAAAGCGCCACATCAGAACGCCTGCCGACTGGGTGACCCCTTGCAGTCCCCTTATCTCCCCTTTGAGCCGCCGTAACTATTCTTCGTGCCCACGCTTTCTTCCCACTTCTTTTTTGATTTAACGTTTTCCCTAGGGCAGAGTTGTTCCCAGAATAAGTTTCTGCCCCTCAAAATCAACCCTCCCCCCAACCTCCCCTCTTTTTCATCCCCCCACTCTGGACATCGACACCCAATGGACTTCCAAACTAAAATGGCCCGAATTTGTTCTCAACCTTTAAAGGTAACCTAAAATGTACTGATCGAGCACCTGGAGACCCTGCCCACTGAACCCCCCCCCTTCCTGCCACACCCTCCCTTTCTGTTCCCCTACTACCCATAATATGTACTCCCACATCCCTGCGAAAAACTCTTTGCAACAGCTTCCTCAGCGGATTTATTTTACTTTTTTGGCCCCTTCTTCCCTCACACATCCTTTGCAGCGAATGGCACCTTTCCAAAGGCGCTTTTTTTTTCATGGCGAAGGCAGATCTATACCGGCCAGTAGCCTTCAGCCAACCACGATTAACAAAATTACACACTCCCTGATCACTATCGACCTTCCACGCTCTCATTCAACACGGAATGTGATTCTTACCTGAATTGGGAATGAGTAGCACCCGGTGAAGTGAACTTAGATCAAAGAGAGGCGTGTTTGTTCTTGGTTCCTCTTTTTTCCCCCCCCTAAGCGTGTTTCCGATTTCAGGCCCCGAAGACCGCAGTTCGTGGGAGCTCCACCCCTGGAGCCCCTCCTGCTCTGATGTATCGATCGCCAGCCGCCGGATCCGCACTGAATGAGAGGGAACCCACTCCGCTTTAGCCCCTTTCTTCCGCACACAACCCCATCCACCCCGGGAATCCTGCAACCCTTTACGAACGACCATGGAACCTTTTATAGCGGAAAGTTCCTTGCGCCACCCCTGGCCCCTCATTATGGACCCCCCTTGCCCTGAAGTTCCAAACCGTCCGTCTTTGGGTAGCCCTCCTCGACTTGGCCCTGGGCTGTTGCGATCTCTCTATTTTCCCCCTCGAGAATCTCTCTCCCCGCCCTCGACAAAAATCCAATCGAAGGGTTCTCTGGGAAAGGGCTCTCCAATTGTACTTTTACACCACCAAACCTCGTCCCACCCACCTGGGCCCGATAGTTTCCCACCACATCCCGTTAAAACCCAGAAACACTTGAAACAGCTTAAGCATCATAGTTACCCAGGAATTAATAAAATGTCGTTACGTAAACCCTTCAGAGACCCACAGCAACGTAGAAACATAAGCGAGAAGTCTCTACCCCAACAAGACGACCATTCCTCTCTCCAAGAGACCCTCAGATACAGAGAAACCGCCAAAACACTCGACTGTCTCCCACAAACCAACTAACATTCTTTTGGGAGGTTCAACCAGCGCCCAATTTTTTCCATCGAAACTCCCTCACCCATGAAATCACAACCGACGAACCTGCGGAGGGCAACGGACACACCCGTTGAATGGCCCCCCCACACCCTTTCACTGACGTCTCCCATTCAAGGAACCCTCATCATTCCAAACGCACATTCTTCCTCCCAACACACTTGTGAACGGGATAGAGCAGTAACCTGTTCAACACGCCCCCGTTCCACACCTCACAACTTTGTGAAACCAGGAAACGTCACAGGCTATATTCTAAAACTCCCCTCCTCCCTCTCAATTACCTTTCCTGGTCCAGTACACGGAAATTTCATGATGGTGCTTTGACCACGCCACAGGGACAGCGCCAGCGGCCCTTTCGAACCAGCATGAGATTTTCCCCCCCTCCACCATAAGTACGCACCCTTTTCCCTTGACCATTCCTTTCACATGCACCCAAAAAAAACATGTATTAGCCGCGTGGCACCTAATCCCTGTACACCTGCTGATAAACACCACCCACAAACACACATTAGAAATCGAAGGTACGCGGCCCTTGTCTAACACATTAGAGACGAAAAATCAACAACTATCAAATAACAACAAAAAAAACAAACAAAAAACCACCCCACAATAATTACCCCACCACGTCCATGTCCATGTGTACATAGGTTTAGACAGAAAGGTTGGGACTTCCCAGCATACCTCTTTTTCAGTTGGGATATTGTATTGCCAGTCCGCTGGCTGCGCCCCCCTCTCAGCGAAACTTTATAAAAGCAAACCCCTTTAACCCTATTTGAGTCCTCAACCAGGTTGGCAGCTGAAATGAATTTTAGTACAACATACTCGCCAAGATATGCCTTTCGAGGTGAACCACAACCCTCGGATCAGGTTCCTGCCGCCTGGAGAAAGGACGACCCCTCTGCAGTTATAACTCGATGAACGCCATCCCCATTTCTAACAAAAAAGGGCACAACCATGCTGGAAATCGGATTATCCCCCACTAGGGAGATAACTAAGTCCCCAGCGCAAGCGGCGGACATGAAAATTCAGGGTGCCCCCCCCCCCAGTTTTTTCCAAGCGCCGATCGCCGGAACGGGTCTATCCTTTAGAAACTGCCGTTATTTTACAAGCGAGGAGGACCCCACACTATTACCTGGCCGCACCCCTCCAAAAAGCCCTCACACCTTTCCCCCCCTAACCCTACACTAAAAACCATCGTTTTAAACGGCCCACCTTTTCCCCCATGAAACCGCCCCTTCAAACCGGAAACCAAACCCCCAAGACCCACCGCAGGTACACTCCACAACACCAAATCCAGAACACACCCCCCCTTCACCCTCAAATCACCCCCCCATTCCCCTTACCCAGCGCTACCCTACGACCCCCAGCGGTTCCACAATTGGATGCACGACCGGCCCATCCCACTACCCACCCCCCAGAGCCCCACCAACATACCCCCCTACCACAAATAACAACCCCCATTTTTTTGTTGGGAGAAAAAGCAAGCAGACGATGCCGGTCATTTTGTTTGTCTTCGTTCTTTCCTTTTTTTCCGACCGCTTTCTGAGTAAGGACGGACTTTTTTCTGAGAGGCGATGTTTCCGTTGTGTTGGATTTTTTCCGGCTTTCTCTTTCTTTTCCCGGCCCCAGCCAGTCGTGTGGGCTCTGCAGCAGTTCTGAAGCGATGGGGGGGAGGGCCGGTTTGAGCATTTGCCGAGGATGCCCCGTCGCCATTCTAAATTTGTTTTTTTGTGTTTCCCCGCCGGCCTTCCTTTTGATGAAGCCATATTTGTGTCTTCAAACAGGAGACATCTCACGAGGTCACCCTAGTAGGGACGAAGGAGCGGGCTTTTTTGTTCTACGTTCCCAAGGTTTTTTGCCCTTTTTTTGTTTTTTTCATCACTGTTTTGGCTTTTTGCCCCTTTCCACTGGATTATCCAATGTGTTGTCCAAAGGCGGTTATCCAGTCCTCATCATTTGTTTATCCTCTTCAGGACCCCAACCCAACCTGCCCCACCAAACCCGTCGCCCCTCCACAGCCCACCACCCCCATGAAAACAAGCCCCTTCCGACAAAGACAACGGGCGTACAATCCTGAGGGCCGGTTCCTACCCCCCACGCCCTTTCCCCAGCCTGTTCCCTGCAACTTTGCGACCGACACCCGGTACCCCACACCCCAGGCAGTCACACCTCCCATGATGGCAGTCAACGACCCTTAACAACCCAACCCTACTTGTACCCCCTTTGTTCCCTCCCTCTTAGACCCCACAACCATTGCGCCCGTGGCGCAGGCGCCCAACCCCCCCACTACCACCCCCCCTCCACCACCTCATGGAATTTAGACACACTTTGTCCCTTCTCTTGGGGTTAAAAAACTCCCCGGATACCCCCCATGGTATCTTACCTCGACCCCACCTCTCCTTTTTCGGAACTTCCCCCCACAACCCCACCCCCATCGCCCCAAGTTCACCACCCTGTCGACCGCACCCCACATCCTCTCCCCACACAACGCCCAATTTCTACCAAAACCTGAGCGGCTTTGGGGCACGATTTTAAGACCTTTTGGCCCCTCCGAAATGACTTTTTCTTTCTTGAAAGAGAGTTGTCCCCCTTCGTTATGTCCCCGAAGAAATATCACAGAGCCTGACGAGCCCACGCCACCCCTCCGGATTGTCTGGCGGGCCAAAATCTTCAAATTTTCGTGCATAACCGCAAGGCGTTTCCTTATACCATTTCCCCATCAGGTCAGGCCGATGTGGGCGGGCTTACAATCTGCGGCCTTCTTGACCGAAGGAAACCCTTTAGTTTTGCCTTTTTTTCGGCCCCCCTTTCACGGGCGTTTTGGAACTGGACCTACCGCTCTAAAGTCACAAATTTTCGGCACACTTTTTCTTGGCCCGGGGATCTCCTTAACGAAATTTACCTCCCGGTCGGGTCTGTTGGACGAAGAGTGGGCGACTCGTCGCCTTTCTCCCCTCCCCCAAAAACAACCTCTTCCTTGGGATTGGGGTACGACCTCCCCCCTCTTTGCCGTTTACTTCTTCTTTTGTAATAGGCCTTTCACAGCCCATCCTCTCCCGGAAGTTATGGACGCCGATCCAAGAGACGATAATCCGTATGGTTTAGCCATACTGGGACCCTTCGCGGTCGCCAGGCCCGTCATTTTCCAACCCTTTATGAGTCTTCAGATCATCGACATTTGCGGGCAAGGCCGTTCTTTTCCTTGCCTGGGAATCTCTCTCTTTCCTCCTTTTTTTTTTGCCCCCCCCTTTTTTTTTTTTTTTATTGAGTCCTCGATCACCTCAAAATTCTTCCTGGAAGCCCCCTCTCTGCCGAAGCCCGGCCAAAAGTCCTTTTTTTTTCCCGCAAATTTTTTTATCCTCCCCCACTCGCCGGGCATGGCCCTTCTTTCCCCACCTTCTCGGCACTCCCACTTCTATAAGGCCCCCCTTTTACCAGAACCGGACTGTCGTCTCTTATGGCTGGAAAATGAACATAGTACACAAATTCGAAAATTTTCAATAAGGAAACGGACCGCACCGACAGCGTTAGTCCAAGCCCTTTTGCCACCCCGACCTTTACCTGCGCTTCTTAATCCCCATTATAAAACCAGTCCCAGCGCCCACAGCTTCGGTGCCGGTTTCCGTAGTGGCGGGAGGGGGGGGGGGGGGTCGGGGGGGGCAGGTGGGGGGTTGATGGGGGCTTTTTCATGGCCATGTCGGGCGGTGCGTTTGGCACGTTAATATAAGACCTTCTTCCCCATGCGAAGTCCAGAAAGATTTGCGTTCTTCATTTTCTCCTTTTCCTCACCTCCATTCACCATTTTTCCAATCGTTTGTCTGAGTCCTCTCCCCCAAACCGAGCAATACCCCCCCACCAGGAAAGGATGCCATTCAACCAAATTCACCAAAGATCTGCGGAACCCCCCCCCCCCCCATCACACCCTGCCCCCCCCTTTTTACCCCTCCTCAGAAGACCTGGTTACCTGGGGGGGTTCATTTGTGCTTTCCGGATGACTGGATCCGGGGGGGTCGGTTATTGCGCCTAAAATTTTACGCGACACTCGTCTTCATAATAAACCTTTTTTCTTCACCCCGTCCTTAGCCGCTCCTCGTACCTCGTTTATACACCCCCGGTAAGGGAACAATTCTCTTGAACCTTTGGCACACACCCCCCACACTACCTTGTAAATATCTTGTTTTACAATTAATTTCGTCTATCATTTTATTTGAGTGGGTTGGCCCCTTTTTGGAGATTCGTTTCACCCTCGAATATAATTATCAATTTCATTTCCCATTCCCACCATCCCTGGCGATACCCTCTCGCCCCTCCTTTTTTACGTTTTACCAGTCAACTATACATGCGGCTCGACCTTTGTGCTGGGACTGAACAACCGTCCTTTTTTCTCATCCATTATTTAACTCCCTTTTTCAAACTATTTCCTGCTCTGCCGAACCGTACCGTGGTTCCTCAAGTGTAAATGCCTGCGCAGAGTGGGTGTCCACCTCACCTGGAACAACACAAACTAAACCCGCATATTCTGACTACCACCAGTCACAACCACCCCATTGCTTCCCCACAACCCCTGCGGCTACCGCCACCATTTAAACACGCCCACATATCAGTGATTAGCCAATATACTCCATGACCATGCCTCCCCAAGATCATTTTACTGAACTCTGGGGGGGGGGGGTGGGGGGGGGGGGGGGGGGGTTTGGGGGGGGGGCCCGTTTGTGGTTGTTGGTGGGGGGTCAAACTCGCGCGTGGGGGTGGGCTAAACTATTTTGGGGGTTTTTGGTGGGGGGTTATTGGGTCTCACTTGGCATGTGGGGGGGGTTTGTCTTTCCATTTGTGGGGGTGGGGGTTGTGTGCTTGGTGCGGGTTGGCGTGGTGTGGGGTGTGCTTCTTTTTCAATCTGTTCGCTCTGCGGGGGGGGTGGTGTGTGGTTTACGGATGTCGGGGGGGGGGGCATTGGTAGGCAATAAGGGGTTTGGGGCCACTTGATATGTTGTCTCGGGTGTATTGGTATTGAGATTTGGGGGGGGGGGGGGGTTGCTTGGCGCGCGCGGGTGGGGGCGGGCGGCGCCGGGGGTCGCTGTGGTTTGCCCTTTGATGGAAGCGGTCGGGGGGGGGTCGGGTTATGGCTTTTTTTACAATGGTGGGTACATTTGCTAGTTGACGGGGTCCGAGCGTCACCTGCAGGGGGTTGGGGGGAACATGTAGGGTGGCAGTGCGGGGGGTTGGTTGTGGTTTTGTCGTGATTGCGACGGGGTGTTAGTGGGCGGGGCGGGTGCTTATTGATCATGTTCGGGCCGGTTAGGAAGTGTTTGGGTGTCTGGTAACGTAATTGGTGGTGCATTGTAGAAACGCGGGGGGGGCTTTTTGTGGGTAGGGGGGGGGCGCGTCGGTTTGGTGGAGATATTTGTGGGGTTGGTGCGGTTTGTTGTTTGGGTTCGAGGGGCAGGGAGGGTGAGGGGGGGCGCCCCAAATTTGTGCAGGTGGGGTTTCAGTTTGGGGTGCGGGGGCGGGCGGTTCTGTAATACGGTGGATTATTGTAAGTTGTGGGTTTGCGGGTTTTCTTGGGTTTGGACTGGGGGGTGGGGGGGGGGGGTGCCCGATGGGGAGGGGGGATTTTGGGTGCCGGGGGGGCTTGGGGGGCGAGTTGGGATTTCGTGCGCCGCGGTGGGGTCGGGGGCTTGATTACAGCGACGTAGGGGGACAAGCCTGAAGTTTGTGGTTCTGCTCTCAGTTGAGGGGTCGCGTGTGTCGCTTTGGTTGAACGGGGGGTTGGGGGGGGGGTCTACGGGCGGGGTGCGGGGGGCTCGCTTGCCGAGGGGGGGGGGGTTTGGGGGTAGTGTTTTCGTTGAGGGGCGGGGATATGTTTTTGCGGGTGGGGGGGGGACATAGGTGGGGTTCTTGATGTTGTTGGGGGTTCTAGGTCTGGGTTTTTGTTGGGGGGGGGGGGGGGGTTGTTGTTTGTGGTGTGGTGATCGCTTGGGTTGTTTTGGTTAAAATCACAGTCTAATCGTCCGCGGGCTCTGTGTCTTTTTTTATCCCCTTGGGCCTTGGTTTCGTACTGGCCCATTGTTGAAAATGTCCTTTTCGTAATTTGGTCGATGAAAACCTTTTCAGACCGGGGTTGTTCCGCGATCCCCCGTGGGTTCGCAGCCCGGTTCGTTTGTGTAAGCCGAACTGTCGTTTTTTTTTGCCCCTGTTCTCATGTGTGCATCTGGCGCTGCTTGGATGAAGATGCCATTTCGTTTCTCACCGTTTCTGCGCTTTTTGCTTTCCCCCCTTTTTTTTCGGCTGTGTTAGTTCTTGGCCTCGTCCCTGGATGGTACCGACTTTTTTGAATATAACCGCCGCTGACAACTTGCATCCCCTCTTTTTCTCACCTTTTTTTTTTCGCACGCTTGTATCTGCCCTGGCTGGATTTTGTTGTTGGAATTTTAGACTTTGTGGCTCCCCTTGCTTGATTTCTCTCTTTTTCGTTCCTTCTGTCTCCCAAAGGCGCGGTCCTGATTGATTGTGTGGGGGTACCTGACATTGATGATGCCCCCGCACTCGGGACTGTTTGTTCTGTCGCTTCCGTTTCAAATGGGTTATGTTTCAAAAGCTTGCTGAAAGTGTTTTCTTTACACTGGAACAGAGGGTGACCTGTTGACTGATTTCGCTTAAGGCCTTTTCTTTACTGGGGTGCAATCGCGTTCGTGTGAACAGGTGTCCCGGCTCTTTGGCGAAGGATTGCAGGGCAAGGAGCACTAAGACTTGAATGTCTGGTTCTTCTAGCGTTTTTTTCTCCTTTTCTTTGTCAGTTTTCAATGTTTTATTTCTCGTCTATGACGGCCACCTGAATGTCTTTTCGAAAATGTGGTCCCTCTGTTTGGTTGCCTTGTTATTTCGGTTCTTGAGGTTTCGCTTTCGGGTCAGAGCGCGGCATTCCCTTTGGATTGGCCTATGTTTTCACAATGAAGTCGTTTTTGTTTGAAGCAGAGGGGATATTTCCCGCGGCGAGCAGAAGGCGCGTGTTTTTGTTGCTGCTAATGGATGTTTCAGCCCCATTCTTTCCTTTTTGTACGAGCCGTCTTTTTTTTCTAGATGTGATTTCCCTTTTTTCGATGACGCTGTATTGGTCGGCTGCGGAGATCTTTGTCCTGATTCTGCATTCTTCTGTCATATTTGTTTACCCCCAAGCCCAACCAAACCAAGTTAGTTGGTTGTGTTTTTGTTTTCTTTTACTTCGGTTGTCTCTGTTTTTTTTATCGTTTACCCCCCCATAGCATGGATTAATCCTTCACGATTGCCCTTCCAGGGTCATCTTCTTTCGTCTTGGCCAATTTCTCCTCCTTTTTCTTTTTTTTGTTATTTTTTGTCGGCTTTCATAGTTTTTTTTTTAAACCGGCTCTGGGCGGGTGGGTCGCCTTCCTGTTTCTTGTTGTTTTCGCCTTGTTTCATGTGTCTTTTGCTGGTCGGGGAGGTCTCCTTTTATCTCTATCTTTTCCCCAGGTGTGGGTGTTGGTGAGGATTTCGATCTTCGCTCTCTCTCCCCCCGTCTGCCCAAATCCCATTCCGAGGATGGTCTGTAAAAGGGAGAAACAAAAGTCGTTTGGGTTTTCGTCGCGCAACTGTTCTGAGGCCTTCTGTACAGCGTTTGTTGATTGCACCATTTGGTCGGTTGGTCCCCAGTCCCTATGAACGTCCCGCGAGACTGCTTTTTTCTTTCGTTTTGTCTTGTCACGTAAATGTTTTAGTTGCAAGAAGCTTTTGTCATAGGAGCATTCTACCAGCAGGCTCCCATAGCTCGCTCCTTGTCTATTAAAGCAGGCGTCGGGGCATCGTAGATCCATTCAGTTGGGTTGTGTGTGGGGGTTGGCTGTGCGCCTCTGTGTGACCGTCGTGTTGCCAGCTCTCCCTTTCCTCTGCGCCGCTTCCCCGAATGAAAGCGTTCTTGCGATGCGAGGGGAAACCCTTTCCATGGTGACATGGACATTCCTCCGCTACTAAGCGGTTGGTCATTCTTCTGGATTATGAGACCATTTTGTTAGTCCATGAATCGCTCAAAATTGGTTGTGTGGGGTGTTTTGGTTCCCAAATTCCTTTGTTGCGGTGGGAATTTTGGGAATAGCGATGTCAATAAGTTGGGGAGGCCCGCCCTTTTCCATTTGTGAACCTAAGTTTCTTATACCCTGGTCATGCCCCGTTGCTATTTCTCCCCGTTTGCTTCTTACCTCTTTCCCCCTTTGACAATTTGTTCGATGGTGCATTCCGTTTTGAGAAGAGCCCAGCCTTCAACGGGTATCCGCCCTCTTCCAGGTGGAAAAACTTAGGTGGTTAGGTTTTCAGCAGCTTGTTGGCCTCGTGGTTTTGCGCAGGTCCTCTTTCCCTCGAGATATGTTTTATTTGTTTTTTTTTATCTGGCTGTTGTTTTTTGTCAAGCAAGTTCGCTACCCCCCCGTTGTGCTGCAGAAATAGCCTGTTTCGGGCGCTTTTCGAAAATTTCTCTCAGTTTGACCAGTTGGTGGCCTGCCCGTCCTCCGAGAATATAAAAAATTATATTTACATATGATTTACCCATTTACTGCCCTACATTCCTCCTTTTTTGGTTGGGTTGTGGGGGGTTCCTAAAAAGATCGGGTTTGTGGTGTTTTATCGTTTCTGTGGCAGGGTGTGCGGTATATTATGTGGTGTGTTTTCTTAGTGTCAAAGCATGCTGGGTATGGTTCTTCTCTTCGTCTCCGCCTAACAGTCCTGAGCTCGAGGTTACTACTGTTAAGAATCCTTTCCAGAAATTTAGAGATAAGTGGTGGCTCCTTGCTTTGTCTTCTTCTACCACTTGGCGGGTGGAAATATGGGGGGTTAGATAGCTTCAGTGGCGTGGCCGCGCCTTCCCCAATGGGCGGGGTATGCAATGGCGGGGCGATGTGGGGGGGGGGTTTGGTTGGGGGGGTGGTGGGGGGGTTTTTGGGGGGTTGTTAGTGCGGGTGTGGACGTTGTGGTTTTTCGCAATGGGGCATTTTTGGTTGCTGGGGCCGCTGGGGGGGGGGGGTTTGGATGCGCGCGTGTGTGCGGACCTTGTTGTTGCTTAATTGGTTGGCGGGGGGGTGGGAGTTTAAGTTTTTGGTGGGGGCTGGAGATATGTATGCCGTTGATGGGGGTCTGAGCAATGATGGGGGGGGGTGGGGTCGGGCGGGATGGGGGGGGGGGTGGGGTTTGGGTGGGGGGGGGGGGGGGGGGTTTTTGGTGGGGGGGGGGGGTCGGGGGTGGTTGTGGGGGGGGTTGGGGGGGGTTTTTTGGGGGGGGGGGGGGGTTCGACGACCATTCTTGGGTGTGGGCGGCGGGGGTGGCGGGGGGCTTCTTTTCTCTTCGTGGGGGGGGCGGGTCTTATCCGATGTACGCCGGCTGGTGCTGCGTGGTTTGGGGCTCTCATTCATGGATACGGGGGGGCCATGTTCGAACGTTTGGTTTGGCGGGTCCGGCGTAGTGAGGTTGTGTGGGTGGGTTGCTCGGGCCGGCGCGGCCTGGCCGGGACGGGTGTGGTGTGGGCTGAAGTATATTCTCGTGTCCTTTGTGGGGGGCCTAGTTGGGTGTGGTGGGGTTTCGGTATTCGTTCCCCGACATCTCCTGCACGGCGGCAAACACCAGGCACATTCCCCCCGAACAATCCCCGTAATAATCAGGGTCAGACCAAACTCCTTGACCCCCCCCCCCCCGCAAACCCTTCGCCACCCCCCCCTCTATCCGGCACCACCCCTCGCTTGCGCGCACTAGAAAACCTGGCCAAAGCCCAAAACAGACACACACCGGCACGGTGCCTTTCCCCCCCCCCCCGACAAGCAGTTTTCCCAAGCATCCTAAACCCCCTTCCCCCCCGGACTGCCACACCCAATCTTTCCCACCCCTTCTTTTCCGAACCCTTCGCGAGTCTCCACCCAACCCGGATTCCCGAGTCCTTTTTATTCCATTCCCACTTCTGACCCCTCTTTGTCCCCCCCACGCCCCAACACTAACGGATCGATACACCCGTGAAAAAAGCCAGCTGACTATCCAGAGCAGCTGCCACGCCCCGTTAGAGCACTCCCCTCTCCTAGGCCGTGGCCCTCCCACCCCCTCCCCCCCCCCACCTTTCCCTCAAATCGCAACCTTCCCCTTCTACTTGAAAAACCTTATGCTCCCCCCCCCCCCCCGACAATCCCCACCCATAGGCCCCCCCCCTAACCCATCCACCTACCCCATTATCCTCACCCCCTTTTTCCCCCAAACAGCGAACCCCACAACCCCCAGCAACCCGTTACCCACCCTTCCACCCCCAAAACCTGGCCCCACGAGGGAATCACCCCAAGGACCCCCGCCCTCACAGTCTCCGCTCCAAAAGGTCAATTTCACCCCTTTTTCTACTATCAAAACAAACCCCATCCTCCCCCCCCCACCCCTCCTCGGCACCCATCATTTTCACCCCTAAAAATGGACACATCCAGAGCCCCCCCCATTCATTGCAAGACCAATCACCCCCTCCCGACACCCCACTCAACCGACCGTGCCCTGGTCCAATGTCCCACCCCCCTCGCACGCACCCCGGACCCTCCACAGGATCTTTTAAAACCCAAAGCGTGATTTCCACAAAGACCCCACTTTCGGCCACTAACCCTCCTTGTAGGGCAACATTCTACCAGTCAACCCAACACCCTCCCTCAGTCTTTGGCACCCGGCAACCACGACGTCCGGAAGCCCCCCCCTACCTGACATATGGAGTAACTTTGAAACCCGGCGACGTTCACCCTTCTGTGTCATGCTGTTCCCCCCATGAGAAACACCCTCCCCGAGCCCGTGGCGCCCACACCCCCAGGCCCATACCCAACCTCAAGGTCACCCGAAGAATTGAAACTGGCCACTCTTCACACACAACAATAGTCCCACTTCCCCCGGTTATTAGGCCCACGGTACCACCCCCGGCGGGAAGGGCCGAATGACCCCCCGCGACAGGTTCCCCTTCTAGAGCACAGTCTGATAGTCCAACTCCCACCTCCCCACCAAAAACACAGGAGCGTAAGCCTAAAGAAAATGATCCGTTTCGAAATGACCAGTGTCCTTTTCCCTATTTTTCCAAAGTGTGACAACCCCAAACTTCCCTCCAAAAAACAACCCCCCCACCCTGCCTGACCCCCGTGAACCCCGGAATAAGACCCTCATCACCCCCATAAGGGACACTGAGCCAATATTCATCTTTCCGAGTTAAAAAATTCTCCCATTTATAGTGCCTCCCCTCCCTTTTCCCGGTCACGATAAATGAGTCTTCCATTTTCCCTTTCTTTTCGGCGTGGCGGGCCTTTGCGTCCCTCTCAACTATGGGAATATTTGACATCACCAACCAGGCATCCAAAAGGGAGGTTGGGACCTATACCCTCCAATCCCCCGGATACCCCACCAAACAACCCTTCCAGGGTCCATGTATTCCCCTTGTGACCCTGACTCCCCTCCTACCAAAACACTCACAAATTTTTCACTTCGGCAAGTGTATTTCTACCAGGTTTTTTGGTGCCCCTTCGAGTTCACTCCGACGAAAAACCTCCACCCCCCCCCCTTTCGGACCAAGACCTTTCCCCCTGGATGTGTGTGACCACGAAGACCCTGTGGTCTCCCCCACTTGTCCATTCCTCCCGAGGCACGCAACCCCCCCCCCACCCCACCCAACAAAATCGGCACCTGCTTTCTTGGAGGTAGAGACCCCCTCATCTCTCGGCCCCACTCCTTCCGAGCGCTGACCCATTCCAATCTTTTTGACCCCTAACCCACCTTCTGTAATGGCCCCATACCCCCGCCATCCAAGACTCCCCCACCCCTTGGCCGTTCTGGAGAAGATACCCTAACCTCAGATATAGGAAGGGCCGCCTCCCCTTCCCTGATCGTGGCCAAGCCTTCCCCCCCTCCCTTCTATGACCGTGGCGGTTCGTTCAACCCCCCCCGCCTTCCCCCCCCAACTGTTATTCGGTATCTTCAGACTTCCTCCACAGGCGGGGGAGTACCAGTCCCGTTTCTTGACTGAAGGAAAGCCTTGCCCTTTCTTTTCATCCTCATCCCCTTTTTTTTTCTCAGATTCCAAGGCTTTTCTTCCCCCAAGAACGCCCTGGCACGCCCTGACCCTAGATTCCCCACTCCCTCCCCTCCAACGGGCAGGCTGGTGTGAAACCCACTCTCACTTCCTCGCCGGGCATGGCCATTCCTCCTACCGATCGCCAGTATGGCTGCCCCCGGCTATATCGGCTATGGACACTCTTCTTCAGAACGGCCACCTTTCCTTTTTTTCCACGGCCCCACATTACCCCCCCAAATGTTCCACGCCGGCCCGACTCTCCCACCACTGGCCCGCAGCCGCATCTTTCCCTCCCTCGTCCGACTCAATCCCCATCGCCAGGGTGTTTTTGAGTACACCCCCTTTCCCCCCCTCCCCTCCGAGGAGAACACATCATCCCCCCCCCCACCCCCCGGCACCCTCTCTTCCACCCTCGTTGAGTTTTCACCCCAGTTTCACTCCCTCAAGGTCCCCCCCCACAGAGACCCTTTCTAAAAAATTTTTCGAATTTATGCGCGAGTCTATTTCCAGGCAGAAAGGGCCACTCACCCCCCCCCCTTTTTTTTATCACACCCCCCCTCTCCGGCAAACCTCCCGATGCCTTTATTTCCCCCACATATGCAACTTCATTTAGGCCCCCATCTTCCAACACCCCCAGCCTCCCCCTTTCGACCTGGAATCGAAGCCTGGACACCACATGGATCCAATGCACTGCCCCCTTCTTTTCGGCAAATACTGTCTTTGGCGGTGGGGGTGCGTTTATATACGCATTACGCATTGGGCCCTCTTAGGTTGTTTGTAAGTTTGGCGGGGTTCTCGGTCAGGCTATGTTGTGCGGTATTTCTTGGTGTTTGCCGCGGGGACTTGAACAATGTCGAGTGGTGTGCCTTGTTCCGCCCCCTTTCATTTAGAACAACTGGCGGTGGGGTTTTTCTTGTTTTTTTACTCGTCTGCGTTTCTTTTTTTTTGGGTGGGTTTGGGGTTTTTCTATATAGCGGTCTGGCGGTGCGGGGGGGGTGCCTGGCAATGGTGAGTAGGAGTTGTGTGGGTTGCCTTCCCTTTCCTGTTGCCTGGAAGAGGGGGCGGCGGGGAGATTTATCTGTGCGGGCTTTCCGTGTAAAAGTTGAGGGGGGTGGGTTTCTTCTCTTGCTTGCTGACCTGTTGGTGGGTTTGGTTTCCGTCCTTAACACCGCGGGGTGGGGCGGTTTTGGGCTTCTTTTTCCATTATTTGGCGAGGCTGGGGTATGGCTTGTGTTAACGGGGGGAGCGGTTTTGTGCGCCTATTACAGGTGTCGGGGGGGTTGCCGACCGTCGTGGTTTGTCGCGGTTTTTTCCTCCTAGAAAATGATGGGGGGGTGTTTTGGTTAGGCTCGCGGGGGGTGTTTTTTTGCACCCCTTTTTCGCTGCATAGGGGGGGGGGGGGTCGTTTGGTGGTGTTGCTTTTTACGTGCGGAAGATTTTTGTGGTTTTTGGTGTTAATGGGCAGGGGGCACGTCTTTTTTTATCTTTCGGTGGTCTATTCTGTGATTTTTGGGGGTCA
>Ga0179591_1265339_pt1 | contig 17600 bp, 13 predicted proteins | sample CZOMad2_1_08_16f_FD_182891 | JGI IMG/M metagenome (GOLD analysis project Ga0179591, IMG submission 182891) | Vadose zone soil fungal communities from Angelo Coast Range Reserve, California, USA - CZOMad2_1_08_16fungal (PacBio error correction) | ecosystem: Environmental > Terrestrial > Soil >... | reverse complement strand
ACCGCCTTCTTTGTCGTCTCTATTTTATGTGCTTTTCGCTTCGTGCATGGAATCCCGCCGTAAGCGAGTTGTCATGATAGTTCATTTCCTTGTACCGCCCCGTGAATCTCGTCCAATTCTAGGGGTCTAGGAGCAGGCGTTTTCCGACCTTCCTCGTCTACTCTCCGAAAAGCTCTTTTCCCCAGTGTCAGAGAGCGCTTCCCCCTCTGATCCTCGCGATGTCCCACGCCAAGAAGCTATTGTGGACGTACGACGGTTGAATGACACTCACCACTGCTCGGGATTTCCAAGGTTCATCAGGATAAGCAGACTTCCTCCGCGCCGCTACGATCGAGATAGCCTTGCGTTGTTAGTTCCTTAGATGACTTCGTAGTACCCCCCTCCGAGTCCCCTTTACGCCGTTTCTGACTTATGCTTGTAGCACTACGGAACCGACTGGAAAAAGTAATCGAATCCCATTCCCGAGGGGGTTTCTTTCCCGTAAGCAACTCACGGCCCCCCCTTTTCGACCTCACCCCTCCATATCTTCTCTTTCCTCCCTTCTTTCTTTTTAGAGACCTGTTTCTGTTTGACCCCTCTCCCCGTAGATAAGTGGTATCTTAGGCGTCGCCTCACGACTTCGCGTTTCGTTGTTAGTACGTGCCGCTATCGTTTCTTTGGCGAATCGACGGCCCTTACCCCATGACCTCGACCCTGCGAGTCCGCCTCTGTACGAGAGCAGCTATTGCAATGAAACGGCCTATCTCCCCCGATCCCCGATCCCGTCTCTCTCTCTCTCATCGAAATTCTCTCCTGATGAAAGTGTCTCCGCCAACCTGGATTCAGGTTCTGACCCTTCGTCCACCGATTTCGGAGGTCTGTCCCTCGACGATGTCAGACCTAGTGTTGATGATTGTAGCTCCTTTCCCTCTTACGCTTCGGGAGAGGGGAAGTCCTGTTCGTTGATAGCCGGGCTTCGAACACGACAAGGGCTCCTCCTTCATAGGTAAATGCCTTTCCCCGTCCGACACCCCCCAGCGGCGTGTGTCGTATTCCAGCCCTATTGTGTACAAGCCACATGGCAATCTACCGTCCCCCCTCGACCGATCGATCCCGCCCCCTTGACTCCGGGCTCAGAGCGCGTAAAAGCTCCTCGAATTTAAGTTCTCCAAATGCTGCACACCTATCCTCTCTCTTGGAAAGGAACATTTGCCCAAGGGGCCTTCAAAGTGGGATTTTGCGGCCTATAACGCTGGTGATGGTCCTAGCCCGTAGTTCTTATTCCGCCAAGTCCCTCAAAGATTTGAGAGAGTGGCGCTTTGAACCCCAGGACGCTCTCCACCCTCCGACCGTGTCCTTTTTCAACCTCGTCAGACTGATTTCCGCCCGACCTTTAGTATCCGAACCCCCCTGCCGCTTTGAGCAACCCCTGCCCCTTTTTTCTATACGACCAACCGTGCCCGAAAGTCTTTCGTTGCTGCACTTGTAGGAAGCCCAAAACCTAATCCGGCCACTTATTTTCCGCAACCCCCGCTTGGAGATCACACTTAATTTTAAGGTTTCTCCCCCCTGAGGAGTTTATATCGTCTCTTATTAAATCGTCATCGCTCCTTCCTATTCCTTCTTTCAAGAAGGCTAACGCATAACCTCTCCCCGGCACCTCCTCCGCTAGACTTAATCAGCCCTAGGAGTTTACCTATGTCTCCGTCCCCCCCCACAACTCGAAACTCCTTGTTCAACTATCCCTAGTTCCAGTCTAGAACCCCAACTGTCGGGCTTAGACGACATTCTGGAGCACCGCGTTTTGCCTTTTTGAGATCGACTCATTAGTTTTTTTGTTTTATCTCATAGTGACACTAGTCCTCGAGCTGGTCAGCACATTTATCCATGGTTGGCGAGTCCTCTCTAAAAAATCTAGCACGTGCGCCGAGTTAAGTGTCTTGATGGACTTTGGCCTCTGAAATCGCTTTCGTTCCCCTTTATTGCAAGGGATCTATCTTCGCCGAGGACCTTGGCACAAAGTACGCCTTACCCATATGTTCTTCGAGTCCAAGACGTTTCTGAGACATTTTCTTAGAGGAACTGACCTGGATACCCCTACCCTGCGCACTAATCCGGTCCTTTACAACCACTTTCCACCCCCTGCTTCGCTCATGTTTCATCCGCCAATGATAGCTTTTTATCCGCCTTTTTTTTGCGCCGTCATTCGCCATTGGTCCTTCCGGCTTTTCCTTATAAGAAAAGGGTGTTTCTTTACAGGCCGGCCCCCTTTTCGTTTTCCCTCGATAGTGTCCCTCTGTCTCACTGGAAAGCCGATATCGTCCCCCCTTGTGCTCTCTAGGGAGACGCGACTCCTAGTACTCTCCCCTGTCTTTTCACAAAGGGCTCCTCCTGCGAGTCCCGTGATCGGCCTCCGCGGAGTGGAGACGCCCTGTATTAAGGAACCGTCCTCTAGGTCAGCGTTGCTCCTAATATTCTACTCCGATACCTCGCCCCGCCACGGTTCCAGTGCTACCTTTTCTCCGAGGTTAGGTTGCCGGACCAGACCACCCCCCCAAACCCACCCCCCCAAAACCCCCCACACCAAAAAACCAACGTTACTCCTAGGGGTAGAACTTCCTCCGGTTGCCACGTCCTCCGAATTTCCATTTTCTTTTCCACTCTGCGATAAGATCGTCACGTAGATTTTCTTCCCCAAGGCTCCCTCAGTAGGCGAGGTCCCTGGGAGCATAATGAACCACTCGAAGTTCCTTACGGTGTCCATCCATGCCTCGCGCGACAAGTCGCGATTGATTTTTCCCTTGTTTACGCTCAAATTGCACCAAAGGTGAGGACTTCGTGCCATTTAGTAAATATCCCCCCCCCCTCCCCCTTCCCCAACCTCTCCGTGCTCCCTTCCTACGCTGGCCCCGTTCAAGCCTTTTTTCTCGTACTCTACAGATCTGTAAATTCCCGTTTCGCTCGCTGAAGCGTATGCGCGAGCGTCCTTGAATTTTTCGCCTAATCTCGATGATGCTCGGTCGGAATCTCTCTAGTCAGCCCCGCTGTCGCTTCTCCTTACTATTTTATACAGAAGTGCTTTCCGTATTCTCGGTGTCCGTTAACGTCCTCACTCCCCCCCCGCCTTCTATCGATCCCTGTCCCCCTTGTTGTAAAGGACCTTAGGTTCGGTCCGACACGTTTTTTCCCTCCGGTCGATTTGGTTTTCTTTTTTTCTTTTTTTTTTGAGGTACCATTTATCCGTGGGTTCTTTTTGATAGGCGGCCCTTCGTTTTCACCACGTGAAAAGCGGTATTTCGGAGTTGATCCTCTCTTTCCCTTTCGTCTTGCGTCGCTGTCATTCCGGAAGCCACGAACCCCTTCCCCCGTACTCTCCCTGTCCTTACATACCTCCTCTCACTTCCGCAGCAGTGACCCTCCTCTTTGCCTGCTTAGAGACTCAGATTTTAGTGCAGCGGTTTCCCGACTCCCCTCGTTACAACGGATATTTTTGATCCAGTACGCGGTTGAAACCCCCTGAAACGACTTTTATCACGCGAACAGGCTCCCGTAGTTACTATCGCGAAACTCGTCCCTTTGGCTGCGACTAAAAATCCCCCTATCGGACAGCGGGGACAAGCTATTTTTATTGCCCTGTGGAATCTCGTAGTAGGGACTCGAGCCCCGTCCCTTTAATGCCCCCCCCAAGGAGCGTTCGCAGAATGATGTCTCGGTTTGGACCCGCTCTCCTCCCTATTTAATAATCCTTGTTTTTTTGAGAGAGTCTTCTAGAAACACACTACCTCTAGATTGATATGCCCCGGCAGACAACGCTCCGATAGGTCCAGTAGAAGAGCTTTCTCTTCCCCCCTTCTCTACTGCGCCAATTGGTTTGTCCGACTAAGAATCTCCCACCGGGTCGAGTCAAGCTATGGAGGGGTCCTTATTGATTTGACTCGATTGAGGCCCCATAATGTTCTCGGTTAATCCTCCTTTGCCGCTTCCAAACAGGTAGTGATTTAACGCCAACGACTTGGTACGACTGGATTCCGGATCCCCCATCTCTAGAGGCCAACTCTCTTCTTTCCCCTCGCCCGGCACCCCTCTTTGAGGTCCGTGATTACAGGAGATCGTCGGAAAGTGACGCACCTACGTGTAGTCTCCCTCCCGCCCTCTTCATGCTCGCCCCAGTTCCGTACTAGAAAGGGCCAAATCCTAGATACCGCCCGGCGGTTAGTATGTGACGATTCTCAAAGCCAACGACTGATCAAAATACGCTACGTCATCCTCCACTCCCATTAACTCCTTTTTTCATCTAAAACAGTTGCGATTACACATCCGGCATCACGTCTGTCTCTGGCCACTTTTTTGGGAGGGCTAAAGCTTTTCTACGCTCGCATACAGTCCAGCGCTTCTCGTTTCACCTCGGCATCGCAGCTCTTGTCCTTGAATTAGCTCTATGTAGTTTCAATCCTCTTCGACATGTCGCACAGCCAAGAAGATCCGGGCGCCCTCTGAGGTGCCGGTTCACATCAATATGGACGCGTCCGGCTTGCTTTCGGAGGCCCAAGTTTCTAAGATTCTTCTTTGATTTTCTCCCTCGAAGAGTATTGTGGCAGGTTTGGACCCGAGCAAGAGTCCTCACCGTGTTTCCAATTGGGTTTCGGATCTCGGTTTTTCCTCTTGAGACCTCATAGAGAGTCCCCCTCGCTAGAGGTCCTCCCCGGCTATCTTCTGTATGATTTTACTGAAGTTCTGACCGAGGCACCCGACGTAGAGGTGAGTCCTTTCCTTCGCGCTGTACTCTCTTTTATAGAAGGGATCCCCCCTCGTTCCGGACAAGTTCCTTCTTCCAGCTGCATTACCCCCTTTGGAGTCAAATACATCCTCTAAGGCGATTGGTCCTATCGACCAACCCAGGGAACCCGTGTTCCGTTCCCGATTTAATGTTTATCGCTATGGTCCGAACAGTCCCGATGGCTTTGGGAATCCCGTGAAGATTCCGCCCTCCGCCACGATCGCCTCTTCCCTCCCGCCCCCAGTCAGAGCGCGGCCCTTTCAGCTCCACCGAAGGGAGGCCGACCCTCTTCCGATCCAGCTGCCGCCTTCTTCTCTATTGTTCTGATCTCTCCTTGCTATCGAAGCTTCGACCGCTGACCGACGAGTCTTACACCGTTGCAGAACGGTTGACCACCCTGGAGGGTGACCTCTCTCCTTCTCTTACCTGACGTCTAAAGTCCATGGGCGTTTCATGCGTGTCTGCAATGCTTACCTTGCGAGAGGGCTCGGTTCGAGTCTTCTGGGTGAGGACTTTTTTTTCGTTTCCTGACATTCCCGTGATTGAGATGGTCCTTGATCTCCGACAAGTCCTCCCGTCAATCATGTCTTCACTTCTAAACTTTTCCTCGTTCCGCCCCCCATAGATGATTTCCGGTGCTACTGTATGCTTCCTGCTGCTCAAACCAGGGTGATGTGCGGTCTAGGCCCGCTCGCTCTATGCAACCCCAGTCACGTCAGTAATTGTGCGCCCGAGCGTCCCGATTCCCTAGCCGTTTCTCGCTTTGTCCTCTGCTCTTCCGGGATCTCTTCAGTGAAACGCGGCCTTGTCCTCACTATCTCCCCCCCAAGAAGTAGTCCATCGCCAGAAGGATGATACCCCTTCCTAGTGCCTGGGAGACGCCCTCCCCTGTTCCTCTGACTGTCCGGAAATCTTCTCTTCTAGTTGTGGTTTTTACGACTAGGAGGCAACTTTTTCTTAGATATCATTTTCCTTTCGTTTGACTCGCTGGCCGAGTGGGTTTCCTACTCTCCGAATAGTGAACTACTACTCATCCTAGATACTCTACTCATCGCCTAGTGTTGAAATCCTTTTCTGTTGCTTCTACTGGACCGCCGGAGAAACCTTTGTTGAAGATGCCCTTTTTCCCGGTTACCCGTCTCCAGAACTTCCTGACGGCTTTTTCGTAGTGCCGAAAGTTCCCCGCCGCTTGCGTGCACCGTTTTTAAAAGTATCCCATCCGTAGGGATATAAACTTTTTTCTCCTGCGTAGTGTCTTTTGAATCATAACTGATGTTCTTTGCGGTACTTTTGCAGAAGGCTCCCTGACACGGAGGATGTCTTTTGATGTCACGCTTAGCGCGACGCCGCACAGCCCCCTATCTTCATGAATCAACATCGACCAGAAGACTTCCAAGTGATTGCCCCTTTGGATTTTCACGAAGTCCCTTGCTTTTTAGAGGCCCTTGGCCAGGCCGTTGCGTGAAACGAGTAGTGCCCTTTTTTGCGAAAGCGCGTTGGATCTCCGCCTCTTCCCGTTTTCTGTGTGAGTCAGAAAGACTCCTACGTTTGTCGACGTTAGTGATTGAACTAAGATTATGTTTGCATACTCCACCCGTACCCCAGCTTTTCTTTTGTCGAGGGGCCACTTTTCCCCTTCTTCTCCCATGAATCTATCCCTTGTAGTAGTCTCCTCTCCCAGGAGATAACGTCATCTTTCGACTACGCTTTAGGTCCCAGACTGGCTAGATTCCCCGGTGACCACCTCCTATAGTTACCCACCTCCATAGCCCTAAGCTATTTCTTCCTTCCCCTTCTCTTTTTCTCGACCACTAGGGACAACTTTTTGATTCCACGGTCCGGCTACGCACTGCGATGGACGATCGCTTCGAGCTCCTCATCCGAGACTCATAGGTTTTCCCCCTGTAGCTGCCTTAGTAAGGTCGACCGCAGGGTCGAGGTTGGCCATCTAGGCTCAACGATTTTCGGGACCCATCTTCCCCTTCCAGCTAGCTTCAAGCAGCTCTTCCCCTTCCCCAAGGACAACCGTTCCGAAGGAAGCGTCCCTCCAAGAAAGTATCTTCTCCTCCTACTTTTGTTGTTGTGTCTCTATATGAAAGTTATGGCTTCTGTTTTCTTCTCAGATTTCACTTTTTCCGTGTTCAGTCCTCCCGACCGCGCGATTTCTAGGAGAGTAGCCTTTACCTCGATAGGTGCTGGTCGAAGGTCAAGAATCGACCATTCTCGTGCGTGGGTAGTCTTGACTTTTTTTGCGCAGTACGTTTGAACACCCCCTTGTCCTCTTGAGTTCATCTCTCGCCGAGATTCTCGCCACTTTCATCCACTGATGGGACTATCCACTCCCAGAGGCACTGTCTTTTTTTCCCTCGTCCGTCCCCTTCCACAGAGCTTTGCCCCGAGTTTTTTGAGATGTTCCCTGATCGAGGTGGTCGCTCGGGTCGCGTACCCGCTAGTTCCTAGAGGCGGAAATTTTTCCCGCTTCTGCGGCTGATCTGTGTCTCTCCCTTCCCCCTGACGGGCTAGTTTTTTTTCTTTCAATCGGAGACCCGTGAATTCACAGGACTTCCCAAGAAGAGTTCTTTTTGTTGTTCCCATAACTAGGTCTAAAGACACTGAAGTTACTCCAAAGTATCTTTCGGTGTCCCCACGCGGGGCAGTGCAAAAAGGCGCCCCTTGGATATCTCAGAGGTCGTCCCCGTCCCAACTTCCCCCTTGCACAGCCCCGCTACCCGTAGCCCGCCTCGGGCGACGTCCCTTCATGTCCCCTTAGAGCTCTTGCCCGGTCGACCCCCTTTTTCTTTATGATCCCAGAGAACTTTAGGACACGTTCTCCCCCCCCTGCTCGCGTAGACCTAGCTGATGTGGTGAGCCTGAAATCGCCGCTTCCCTTACTACCTTTTCTTCGCACGACCAGGAAGAGTTATGGAGACTAGCCCAGAGGTTTTTTCTTTAGGAACAGGCCGTGTCTCGATCGCAACCCTTTGGAGATACACCCTCTGAACGAGTCTCGTTTTTACATGGACAGTCCCCCAAAGGAATAGCCCCTTCTCCGTAAAAACGTAAGTGGATCTTCACCCCCCCCCTTCCTCCGAATGTTCTTGCCGGAGCTTACGAGGAGTGATATCCCCCCTGGATTCTCTGTGTCCGAGCTCTCTCAGAGACAGAATTTACCTCCTCGGTCCAGCTGACCTCCGTGACTTGAAGCTTGCGAGAAAGATTCGACGGAAGGCAGATCGTATTCGCTTTCACACTCTCCTATATGTTCCCTAATCCATTTCGTTTCACATCTATCATTAGTATTCCCATAGGCCTAATGAGTTTTCGAACACCGAGTGTCCTTTTCGACGGTGAGACCAGCTCACGCTTGTGTATTAGCCAGTCTCCCTTTTCCTCGAGGGGTCCTATATCCCCTCGGCGCCTGCGAGCTATCCAAACCCGCATCTGGCTCTGTAGATCTTATAACCTCGTTTCACTTTTCCTTTGGAAAATTAGCGATGGTGCTTTCGGCACGGTCCAAAGTAGGAGTTATCCGTAGCTGAACTCCAGTAAGCTTCCCATCCATTGCTTAGGACTATTCTCTCTAGGTCACCCATGAGAGATCCCCCCTTTTATAATGACCAAATACACTCCGGTCGGCCTTCACCGGTCCCCACACTCGCCGCGTCTATCCCCTCCGGCCCTGGCCCATTTTTCTCCTTCCGCTTGAGACCGTAATGACGTCCCATTCCTGCCCCTTTATTAATTCCTGAGGGAATACAAGGGTTCCCTTCCCCCAGGGAAACAGTTTCCGACGTACATTGGTCAGTCTCAGGAGGAGTAAGCCGTTTGTCGAATCCTCTCGGACGCCGATCTCTCGTAGGATCCCGGAAGCGATGTCGGCCTTGTCCGTGCGACTTATCCCGCTAGCGACCTGGTAATCGTCTCGTGTACTAGCTCGCCTTTCTAAGGCAACTGCCCCTCCCTGTTGCTCTACTCCTAGATGACCTTACTAGCGAAACTCCACCCTTTTTTTTCAATTTCTCTTCTTCCGTAGTTTAGGGGGTTGGGGGTGATCCAGTACCCCGATTTCGGGTCTGCCTTTTGCATTTTCCGTACACTTGGTTGCTCCTGAAGGACACGACCTTATCCCTGCTATCAGCTATTCCCTCGTCTTCTCAACCACCTCGAAGTAGTGCGCCCGGCTTACCAGTTCTTAAAATCCCACGCCCCTTCAGTTATCTTCCTTCTTGCCGACATGGTCGAGCGCGAACAGTAGTCTCTACTCAGTTTCTAAAGGGGTAGACGAGGAGCCTTGACCGCCCAATGTTTCAAAGGGTGCTATGAGCCGCTCCCCTTGCTCGTGCAAATAAGCAACACCCCCCTTTTTCCCATCGACGTGTGCTTTCCCGTTACTCAGATGCTTGTACCACTTTCAAGAAGGATGGTCGTTCTTTTTTGAGCAAATGAGGAGTCAGTCCCCTTCCCGTATTACTCATCGCGCTATCGCTAGCGCGTTAAGCGTTTCTAAGACGATCTTTTTCTGCTTAGGCGGCTTTAGAGATCCTCATTTCCAAAAAGGGGCCTGGTGGTTTTAAACCGTCCCTGTTTTTAAGCTATAGGGTGCTTTCAATCCCCGATTGACCGGAGGCGCTTCCTTGGACCCGGAAGCAATCCTGCTCTTAAGGTATGAAGTTCTTGCTGGGGGGGAATCTTCCATAACTAGTTCCTGATCCCCGGCCTGGACCCCAACCTTTTGGCGTTACCGCCCCTCCGCTTCTGTTGAGTCTTCTTTCTATTTCCCAGTCATCATCGTCCGCTTTTATCTCCCGTATACGTGTTCCGTCGTCATGTCCCCTGCCGATGAGTACCGTTTCCTGCAGCGGGGCCGAACTTCGAACTTCCTCCACCCGTTTCCCCCCTCCGCTTTTCTCTTGCCTCTCCTCTGGCTTTTCTAGCCCCCCAATAGATTGCTGGTTACCTTTTTCTCCGCTCGTACCCTCGGTTTCGTTTGCCTCAAAGTATGCTCTTAAAAACAAGGCCACGACTATGTCGTCCACTGGGCTGCGATTTTTCCCCTTATTCGTTTCAATCGTCATTACCGGAAGAGTTCCTCACCAATACAACTCGTCCCATCCGACCCCCCATCGTAGTCGGTCTTACTTGACTCCCGTCCCTTTGCTCAGTCGTAAGTCCCTCCCCCCCGCTTCCACGCTCCTGCCCCGTTCTCCGAATGACTCCCTGAGCCTTCTTTTTGATGAAATATATCCCTTTTTCCACTCCTGTTTGTTTCTCTCTAGGTCGTCGCCCCTTCGCCGTATCATGAGGAGGTCGTCTCGACACGTCAGTCTTTGGCAGTCGCACCTATCGTTGTTCCTTTTTCCCCTTACCCTCAGGTCTTCGAGGGCGGAAACTGTCAATACAGGTTTTTCTTCCGATCTGGGGGGTTTTATTCTTAAGTTTTTATGAAGTTTCAGCCCGATGATGTAGGAATATCGAATCCCTTTTAGCAGTTCTATCGTAGTGTTCTGTGCTGTTGACGACTTTATCCATCCCTAGCCCGCGTATCTCTTGAGGAGGTTTACGATTACTCACAAGTCGACTGCGATCCTGAACTCGGATTATCTGCCTTCGTGACAGGCCTTTTCTGTCCTTGATCTCCCATTTCCGAATTTTTCGGCCCTCTTGCCCAGCAATGCTTTGATCTTCTCTGCTCACTTTGGAAGAGCCCTTTACCCGCAAGACCTTCCCTCCCCCCTATCCGACCCCCTGGCGGGACCCGCAGGGTTGGACGATCTTTCCACCGAACCCGGTCCGTAAACATACGTCCGTACTTGTACCCTCCACGACCTCTTGCCCATTCGGTGTCTTCTAGCCCTAGTTTTCCTTTTAACAACTCCAAGGCTTTGGACACATTGACTCTTGGACCCGACTTCGGGTGTAGGTCTTTCCAGTTACATCGAAGCCGAATAAGTTAAAGCTCCGATCCCAGATATAAGTATACCCCTCCCCGTTTGTTTCCACCCCTGGTCTCTTCTCCCTCCTACCATCTAGTGTCGTGAGAACCAACCTCTTCCCTTCCAGCTTCCCCTGGAGAACGAGCGTCCTCCTCCCACAGGTCCGTTCTCCCTCTGGGCTCGGTCTAGCGAACAGCTTCCCTTTCGAGAAACTCTTCCGGATGGCTTTTTCTTGTTTAGATGATGTGGTTTCTGAGGTGATAGTTCTCCCGGCGCCTGTTCTTAACACCGTTTTGAAAATTTCTTTGGTATACCCTTCGAAAACGTAACCTCCCATCGCTGGAATGGTAGAGCGGCTCATGATCCAGAATGAAGGTTTCGATCGTTATTTCCCCTTCTAAGATTACCTTCCCCCAGCAGTACAACTGTCGAGTTAGATTTTCCTCTTCGCATTCGTCACTAGTCTTACTCAGAGTTAATAGATTTTGTGTCCCTTCGGTGAGACAAGGAATTTTACGGGTTAGTTCACACCCGCTTCCGTAGTAACCCCCTCACTAACCCAGGCGAGCCCAGGTAGAAGTTCCCGGTGCTGTAATTTGAGGAGTACCTTTCCTAGATTTCTTCGAGAACGCTCCCCCCCCTAGGAGCGGGGTTTCCCCTGAGGGTAGTAAAACTAATTTCTTCTCCGCTCGAAGTAGAGCGATCGCAAGTCTGCCCCTCCGGCGTAGCCCCAGTCCCCTATCCCCTCACGAAAGCCTCCGAGGAGTATCTCGCTAGGATCTTTTCATACTCTGCCTCGGAATCTTCACCGAGAGAGGACTTAGGGACAGGTTGACCCAGGGCCCTTTTTCCCTTTTTCGTCTTCACTCTGCCGAAGAAGGAATCATTTCTTCCTCCAGTGTTCAGCGAACGCGCGTACTCCTGCTCTCCGATCTGGTCTATCGCCCCCCTCTTGGCTAGTTGGAAACTTTTCGTCCGTACATTATTTTTCCGTCCCTTGATCCCCCGATCAATTAGAACCTCCATGTTAAAATTTCGTCCCCAAGCGGAATTTCCCCTCCGGCACAGAGTTTATTTTAGGCTATTTCTTGCAAGCTTCCCTTCGCGACCCCTCCCTACTTTATCTCCCCCTTCCTCAGGCCCGATGTTTATAAGGTTCCTCGTCCCCAAAGTCAAGCTCGTTTTCCTCCCCTTTTAGCGGGCGCCCGATGCGAGTGTGTGTTGCTTCCTTAATCTCCTCCTCCTTTTTTACTAGAGTTCCGTGCCAAATCCTCGGAAAATGTGACGCCTTTTTCTTTTTCAACCCCCTACAGGATCACTTCCTTTCTTGACGCTTGGCATAAATCATTATCCGGTCCCTCCGCCTAAATTCCAGTGGCACGACGTGGCTATGTGACCCTCTTTATGGCTTGCTCTTTTGGACTCCTGAATCGACTTACTCTATCTTAGGCCGACTAGAATCTTCTCTTTCCGCTGTGTCACGAGAGGGCCGTCCCTTCTATCGACACCTCCCCCCCCTCCGACTCTGTTTTTAGACCAGATATAGACTCGCTGGGTCGTTTTTTTTTTTTGTTTTTTGTGGGGGGTTTTTTTTGTTTGTTTTTTTTTGTGTTTTGTTATCGTGTGATCGATTTTCTTACTTTTCTTGGGAATGAGGTTGCACTTGGGGCCTTTTTAGAATCCGTCGACACTCTTTCTCAGGTTTGTAGTATAGCAGAACCTTTGACCGTTCTCTATTGCTTGTCAACTTGGTGGTTAATATCTACCCTATTATGCTTTCCCCTCCTTAATTGTTGGTGAATCACTTCCTTATTTTTGTATAGTAGCTTCCAACTGCACACAGAGAATCATCTACGTCTCAGTAAGAGTCTGCGTTAGCTTTTAGAGCCTAACGTCTCCCGAGCCGCATTCCATAGGTATCACCGAGAAACTTGAGAGTCCCCCTTTTCTTTAATCAATGCAGGGTGGGTGTGCGATTCCTTTTTGAGCTGCTGAACAGAGGTTCGAGTCGCTTTTCTGAAATTCTCCCAATTCCCTTCTCCATTTAGTGTTATTCGGAACCCTAGTACTTGTGTATTATCTTTCAATGTGATTTTCACGCCCACTATTGTTGGACTGAAAACCTTCCGAACGATCTGGGGAGATCTCCTTGTCCACATTATTGTCGCCCCCCTATGCCGCCCCTCAACCTTCGGGGTTCTCTAGTCTTCCCTCCCGGCATCAGACGGTTGATCCCGCTCTTAAAGGTTCAGGGCAGTCCCCTTTGACCCCTTTCTCCCCCCCAATATCTAGGACAGAGTGCACGAAACTCCCCCCCTCTTTCTTGTGGAATTCGGAATTGAGATCTGAAAACCCTCCTTGGGCTTCTCACTTTATCAGTCGCACTGCGCGTCCCTTTCCTTCGGATCGCAGGATAGAGCTTAGTACTGCTCCTTGGGTATCTTGCTCTCGTACTTTGGAGTTCCGCAAGAGCATGGTTTCCTCCGTTATGGTCTTGATGTTGTGCGCCGACAGAGTTCTCCCGGTCCCCTAATCGACTCAGTCAAGAGAATTTCTTAGGACCAGTACGCCGTCCCCCCATATCCCGTCCCACAACCCAGACGTCCCAGTTTCTGGTCCACCCTTTCCTAAATCCTTTTCTCCCTTCAATCCTCCCTCGTTGTGTTGCCTGAGAGCTTACTTTCGGGTTGTTTGGACGCTTCCCGTAGATCCTGTGGTTGATCTTCTTTCTTCTTACCCAGTTCAAAGAGACTCGTTCTAGTCCCTTTTATTCCTTGGGCGTCAGAGGCTCTTCTTTTCGTGCAGAATTTTCGAACTGCCCCATTCCCCATGACAGCGGACCCCCTGGCTGTGTTTAGTCTTGAGATCACGTGCCCTTCCCACCCCTCGCGTTAGACTATTCTCTCTCGACGCTATCGAATCGCTTTATTATTCCTTCTGAACCGTGTACACCCCCCCATTGAGGTGCCCCTTTCTTTGTCCTTTTTTCCCTCCCCACCCCTTCTTAGTGAGTAGTTTTCACTCTAATGTCTGTCTCGAGTTGGCTCCGTCGGTCCGTGACTGACCTTCCTCAGGTTCCCTCGCTTGAGACGAAAGTTTCCTCATGTCGTGCTACGAAGGTCTCTAGTGACCAAACGACCCACCTGGTCCATATTCTTTTCATCGCCCCACAATCCCCCCCTTCGATCTCCCCAGCAAGCGGGGTGTCTTTTCGTTTTCAAATTCTTCGTTACCTCCCAAATGACCGACTCCGTTCCACTGTTTCTCTTTATTCCCCCATCGCAACTAACGGCCGAAGAGGATCCTCGACTTGGGCCCATCTTCCCTGATCGTTCCGCACCCCGGAAATAGCAAAACTCTTTCCCCTTCGAAGTTCCCCTTCGTTTGGATCGCCATCAAGGGTCTATCCACGGGTCTCTGAGGTAGATCCCCGCTGTGATGTCTGTTCATAGCCGTCTTTCCTCTTCGTAGTAGTCACACCCTAGTGCCTTCGCTTTGGTTGCGGCTTATAACGACGAGTTTACCTTTCAAATCCCCTTGCCCCACGGTGCCTCCGACCCACGACCCTCCGATGCCTCTGGAGATGCCTCGAGGTCGTGCCGTGCTGACAACCACTTCCTCGTTTCTCCGTCTTACACCTTTTCCTTCCATACTTACTACCAATTAGACGAGTCAGACCCCTTCCTGCCCTTCAACAGACCCCGGCCCACATTAGTCGTACACGCAGGGAGCTTCCCCCTCGCAGAAGCATGGTCTCTACAGCGAGGCGTTCATGATCGAGCGGATCGTACCAACTCGCTCTCGGTCTCTTCTGCCTTCCGCGAAGCCTGCCCTAAACTTAACAGGTAAATCTTGACCCGAGACGTAAGTCTCTTCCTAGAGCTCTTTGAGGCCTTCCCCCAGATTCCCTCCCACAACACTGACTACTTCTTCTTCACCTAGACATTTTGTAAATAGCACTGGCGGGTTCGCCGACCTATACCTGAGGGAGCCAATGGCGTCCTGTAGAACTTTTTTCTTAGCGCCTCTCGCTTGTTTTCTCCTCCGCGCCAAAGAAGCGGGGTTCACTGATCGTGCACGTCCGGCGCGAGGCGCGTCCAGGTTGTACAAACCCCATATAATCGTCCCCAGCTGCGTCCTGTGATTGTAGAATACTATGTTACGGTTTACTGACATTCTCAGCATTTCCGTAGCACTGAAAGGATACCGCCTAGTTGCTTCGACAGGGGTTTGAATGGCAAGGAAGTACGCCGCCCGTTCACAATACCGCCCTCATTTATCGCCCGCCGCCTGTTTTCCGCAGGTCGTAATGTTTAGCCTCCCCTTTTTATCGGGATATAATGACAGCGTCACACCTTCCGGTCTCATATCCCGGCCCCTCCCCCCGCCGACTAGCTGCTCGACCCTCGACAATTAGTTGACTTCCGTAGCTTATTTCACCCGCATTGACCGAGGCCTTCGGCGTCTCATTCATAACGTCCATTCTTGTCGTACCCCGGTGGATGACCCCCCGGGGTTTTCTCCTAGAGTTTTGCTACGTTCCACTCTGCTAAGGATTTTTTCTTCTCTGCTCTCGCATATAAGGTGAAGCGAGTTCGCCCTGATGGAAGGTCAAGCTTACTGTCGTCCGCCATTGTTTTTATCCCGACGGGTCATCGCGCTCCTTTTCTTAGCCACTTTGGGGTGAAGAGCGCGCGGTGTGTATCGGCCCTCTCCTTTTTGTGTCCAGAGTTCCCCCCAGAAGAACCCCAGAAGCTATCACTCTAAACCTCCTGACCGGCACGTTGCCCTTGGCTCCTGATCGTCCTTCGATGTTTTTCTGTGAGGCTGTTCTGACGACTTACGTCCTAGTTGGTGAACCCCGGAGACTGCACCGTTTAATGGGTACCTAAGGAATAAGATCTACCCGCTTCGACCCTATCTATCCTTCGCTCTCGGCACGGCTCCCCTGTGTTTCCGTCGAGCCTTCCTGGCTCGTCGAGACACCGTACAGACCTACTTGTAATGAGTTTACTAAGCGCTAGCGACCAGTCTCTTAGTTTCGCCGGGTCTACTTAGATTATACCTCCCTGTGACACCCTTCCTTCCTCCCTCTGCAAAGCTAGGCACCTCCGCCACCCCCTGACCCTGGGCGCCATAATTGAAGCGCTGCTTGCCCCAGTTCCAGCCCTTCTTTTTCTCCCTCGTCAATGGCAGATTATTCCAAATTAGCTTCGTTCTACCTCCTTGTCTACGTCGCGTGAAGAGTTCGTTTCTTTGATTAAGCCAGATACATTACTTCTTATTAGTCTAGAGCTCTGAAGCCACTGCGTCGCGGTATTTCCCAGCTCCTTTTCTTGTTCTCGAATAGATTACTTTCTTTCTCATTCCCTCTCAGGGGAATGGACTTACGCCCCTCTGCAAGCGGTCCTAGTGAAACGTCTTCTTTTATCGGCACAGAACTTTGAGAGCGAGCCCCCGTACTTGGCAAAGATTTCGTTGATACAGGTGTTAGGATGTTTGCCTCTCGTGGTCGGTTGCGATTTCCACCTTTCCATTGTAACGAAATTTTTCTCGGCGATTATTTCTCTGAACGTCGCTTGCATTTCCTTCCGAGAAAGACCGGTCACTATGAAAGAGGTCCGGATTTTTTCCCTCATGCGGATCAACCCCACGAAGTGCCTGGTTTCGCTGACTATCCCTTTTACTCTCGCTCACTCTAGATGTGCCCGGAAGCTGGTAGAATAAGCTGTACACGTACTGTCCTCTTGAAATCTTACTTCCACCTTTCACATCCTGCTCTTAACGTTCTGAAGATAAATATCTTTCAAACTTAAATTTTTTTACCGCTACTCCCCCCCCAAGATGGACCCTTTATGTTAGTATACGTCGTCCCAGTTACTTCCTTTCGTCGGGAATGGAATCCTAATTCAACTTCTACTTCCCCTTTGATAGTTCTAGAATCCTCAAACTCTCTTGAGGAGAGAACGCCTCCTTTCCTACTCTCACTTAGTGGTTTTGTTTCTATGTAATTAGACACATCACCGCTCAGTTAGACTGAGGCCGATCTAACTCTCCGACGTTGGTCAGTAAATCCGTTTTCGCGTGCTTCCTGGCTTACGCATCCGAGCTTTCTGTGTTGCGACTTCCCTTCCATTAATGGTCCTTCAGATATGGATTGTATCTTAGTCATGTTGATTTTGACGAGATCTTCCTCTCCTCCTCCTTTAGAGGTCCTTTTCGTTTGAAAGTTTTTGCCATGACTCCTGATCAAGATTCCTTGTAATCGGGTATCCGTCCCAGCTGAAATAACCCGATCTTTTTCCTCTAGAATTTTGGTGCCGACCCCCCTTGAGGCCGTGCTACAGGAGGAGTATTCCCCCCCCGTCCCGTGCAGAGCCCTTTCGGTTGCGAAGTGCTGTATAGATTCCGTCGCAGCCTCTTTGCCCTACGAGTCCTTGCACGAGGAGGACCGCACGTGTGCTCTCTCATTTCCGCCCTTATTAAAAATACCTCTACTTCCCCTTTTGGTACCCCTGAAACTTTTCAAAGTACGTTCACTAGGCCCCCTTTGAGTCGCTACAACCGCCCTTCTGCGAATTTTTCTTTTCCACTTCGGACCCTCTGGAAAGCATTTTGTTTTCTTAGTACCCATGTTTTTCATTCAGCTCTCCGCAATCTCTTATTTAGTAATATATTTAGTTTCGCTACGTTTCTGCATGATATCTATTCTCTGATCCTTGAGTTCTTCTACTGAACCCGATTAAACTACTTCCCCCAGATCGTTCGCAACCCAACTGTCGCCCACACTATACGCAATATGTCTAATCTTGCGGAACTCTGCGCAAGAGATCCTTATGGCTCCCTTAACGGTCGAGTATTGTTTGGAACTTTAAGATGCACTTTCTCCTCCACATGGCCTACCCCTTGAA
>Ga0179591_1251733_pt1 | contig 17600 bp, 13 predicted proteins | sample CZOMad2_1_08_16f_FD_182891 | JGI IMG/M metagenome (GOLD analysis project Ga0179591, IMG submission 182891) | Vadose zone soil fungal communities from Angelo Coast Range Reserve, California, USA - CZOMad2_1_08_16fungal (PacBio error correction) | ecosystem: Environmental > Terrestrial > Soil >... | reverse complement strand
CTTTTAGAGACTGCAATTTTTCTTTGGATCGTGTCGGATTTGTCCTTCAAGTTGCTTATTGTTTTTTTTTTGTTGTTAGACTCCCCTCTCCCCGTTCTTCAGGATCGACCTAGGTCTTTATAACTCCCTTTTTTTTTTTTCTCCTTTCTCTCGGTTCTTAGCAGAGTAGGGTGCATTTTCATTAAAAGGAACGGAGCGGAAGGTTTTGTAGAAGAACAGCCTGCTTGAATTTTTCATTCTTTGTTCCATGCTGGATCCGGCCCTCTGAGGAGGAAGACGGTCCCTTCCCCAGCCCGTTTATTGTTTTTATTGTTTCCCCTTTCCTCTGTATTCTCCGGTTAAGACCGGTGCATTTTATTTGCTGGATATTTAGGTGAAATTTTTTGTAAGGATAGCTCCATGTATCTTTCTCTGGTACTTAAGGAGCCGCGTTTATCGAGCAGGCTCAGAAGCCCCCCCTGTGATCCCCCCCCCCCGCAATTTCCCCCCCCAACAAACCCCCCCACCACCCCCCAGCCCCCCCCCCCCCCCCCCCCCACCCCCCCCCCCCTGCGCCAACCTTTTTGCCCTTTTCATTTGTTTCAGAATTGATTGCTGGAAGAGCAGCGGGGCATTGGCTCTCCGCTTCTTTCACCTTTCTGTTGTGGGCTTCAAGCTGCGCCTGCTCGTCGTCTCGTGGCTCTCCTTTTTGACTGTGATCTCTCTGTATAGTTTTTTTTAGTCCCGGCGGAGTTTTTTCATAGAGGACGCATGCTCTTTCCCTTTCTCCTGTCACTGAAAGTCCCGTCCTCGTGGGGGCTAGACGCCCCTTGACGCTGTTTTCTCAGTTTCGTCCTGCCCTCTCCCTATGAAAAGCCGGGCCTTTGGTTGTCCCAACATGTTCAGTACATGGAAAGGATTTTTCCTTCCTCTTTTTCTTTTGTTCCCCCGTGTCCGCCGTGCGACGAGTTGCCTTTCCCTTGTGGCAGTTTCCTCTTGGGGCGCCGCGTATGTCGCTCCCCCTTTGCATACCATGGCACCCGGAGCACAGCGTGTTGAAAACAGCCTTCAGCCTCTTCTCCTTGCGCCCTTTCGAGATGGATGAATGACACCCCGATTCCGTTACTTTTCTTTTTAGTTAGTCGGCGATACGCTGTTGCAAACCGGTCGTTTAGATCTGCCCGGTCCCCCTAGAAGACGGTACTCCCTTCTAGTCTTGTCCCCGCCCAAAAAAGTTTTCCAGAAGCCGATGCTCGTCCTTGGTAATCTTGTTTATGTCTTTTAACCCTTCTTCCGACTTTTTGAGACGATGTAATCGGATTCCCTTCCCCTAGCTTTTAGACTTGGGTGGCCCGCTCTTGGGTTGCTTCCCCCCTTCAACGCATAATAGTTTCATATGCTCCTTGGTGTGCTGGTTTGTTGTTCGGTTTTGATGGACACATTTTTTGGATGCCGTTACCAGGTCTCCAGGGCGACTCCCCGCCCCTTTGCTTTTGACGTCCCCTATTTGGTCATTTTTGCTTCGCGCCCTCGTTGACCCCTGAATTTAGGACAATAGTTAAGCGTCTTTTTTTCGCCCCTCCGTCTCCGAACGACAGGGAGTTCTGCTTACGCACCTCCCTCGCCCGATTCCCGGCTGCGCCGAGGTTCTGTTATCAGTAGCGATATGAGCTTCACCAAAAGATTCGTCGTCCCAGGCCTCCTCCGCTCCCCCCGAGGTCTCTTGGAATTCTCGTCCAGCTATATTTTCCTCTTCTGCGTGGAATTTCCCGTGAAAATTTTTTTCTTTTGGTGATCCTTCCTAATACGAGGAAGCACTGTTCCCCTTCTTCCCTTCCGGCGGTTTCTTTTCCCGGTTCCGCTAACATTGACGGCCTTTCTGCGTTTCTCTTGACCTCAAGCAGGATCGTCCATTTTCCTCTTGGTCGACGTTTCTTTCCAGTCGTAGAGGAAGGCAGTCCCATCTCTTCTTGGGTCAGTTCCTCTGGGACCTCTTCCCAGAGCAATTTGGGATCCTTTTTTCTTGATTTCTTCTCGTAACCGATGTAAAGTTGATCTTTAACAAATTCCAGACTGACCTAGGTCCCTTTCTCCTTCCTTTTTTTCCTCTCCCGACCTCAACTTTTCCCGGCCCCCCTCGATCTACCCCATCATCAGTTTCCTTGGTTTTCCCTTGATTCCTGATTTCCCCGGCCATGCCTCATTGTTCCCTTTTTTTCCCTGATAGGGAAAAAGAACATGAAACCTTTAGCCTTCTTCGTCTTTCCCCCGCACGTGAAACCCCCAAATGATATGACCCCAAGCGCTTCGTAGATCATGAGTTAATTAACTTGGCCTCGTATTTCCCCCCCCCCCAGCTGCGGCGCTTTTCCCCCCTTCCCTTTTTGTCGGATAATTGACTCTACGGGAGACTGAAGTCTCATCTCCAACCCGGGTCATCCCATCGGAGGAGTTTTTTTTCCATTTCCTTGCCGGCTATCAATTACACGTAAGAAAGCAACGGTCCTGCCCAATTTCCTTAACCGCCCCCTGCCCAATTTCCCTTCTGCGCGTTTTCCATTGCACTTGTTGTCACTTATCACTTGCCCCCCTCCCGATTCTGAGTCGCCACCTTCTTCGGGCGCGTCATGTTTTTTTTTTTTCCCCCCCTTTCCAGGCAAGATTGGAAGCAGGAGGAAACGTCCGTCTCTCCTTCCTACCCCACCATCGGTATCGGGTTTCCTTTTCCCCCTGAATCCCCCTGAGGAGAATCTCGCAAGGAAATTTTTTTCAGTACCATCCGATCCTTAATGACTCTTTCCCTTCCTTCCCCTTCCCTATCTTCGACCCCCCCTGTTGTTGACTAATTTCCCTTCCCCTTTGCCATTTTCTCCAATTCTTCCTTCCCTTCATTCGCCCCTGATTCGATTTTGAGTAGCCTTTTTTTAATCTCTTTCATTTTGTTGAGAGCTTAGTGATACGGAATACCAGTATCCCCCCCTCCCGCAAACGGTCTCCCTGCAGTGACTTTATCCCTTTGTGTAGATTTCCCATTCCTACATTTTAGATACCCCCCCTGAGGGTCGCCATCTAGTCCTTGCCTTTAGATGTAGTCTCATTTCTGATATAGGCAGCCATTCTTCTTCTCTCTCATTCTTCAGGGTTCCAGGAAAGTTGCAATTTCTGTCTTTTTATGATGATCTCTCGTTCCGGGGGTTTCACTAGGTCTCCCTATGGATGGGCATGGTTGGATTACTCTTTTCCTTTCCCCGCGGTATCCACAGGGTCTTGGGATAAGTCAAGTGCTTAATTTGCCTTTTCTCGCTCAATTTTCCCATCTTCTTGTAGTAAGTATTCTTCCGCTTGCATGACCGTTCTGCTTCGTTTTTTCCCTAGCCTCCGTAACAGGAGGAATGAACACCGATCGGCTCCCCTGTCTACAGTAGCTTGCAGAGAAAAGAAAATGAGTTTTCCTTCTCCTCCGCGCCTCCCAGCGCGGATGTTGGCCGCTGGCGTTTATTCCCATTTCCTCCGCCTGAGCTTCCGACGCAGGTGGTTCATCCTTTTCGCTTACTATTGAAATTTTTCCCCGATTTCGTTACTTTTCCAGGGTTCTCTTCCTTGAGTCGCGGCAATGAGGCTTTTCTGACCTCCTTTACCCAGAACGGCTTGTACGATTGATTTCTTTCTTGTTATTTAAATGGTGATGGTAGGCGTCCTAATTTCCTCTTCCCTTTCCCTTCCTTTCGGCGGTCCTGAGATTTACTCGGCCTACCGACGGAGCAACTGTCCTCGTCTTGTCCCCCCAGAGGAAGAACGTCTTTGTCGTCCTTATTTATGTTGCCAAGAGAGGGGGCCGTCCCCCCTCCGAGATTCTTATTCGCAGACGCTTTCAGGTTGACCCCCCCGTCCGGCCCCACGCTAATACCGCTTGTGAAGATACGAGGTTCGTTCACGCCGGCTCCTCAGGTAAACTCTTAGGAAAGGAAAGACACGTCCTTCTTGCCTTCAGCCTCCCCCCTCCAGGATCTGATGGCCTTCTCTATCAGCGGCTTGCCTTCCATTGGCCTAGTGGCTTAACGGCAGTCTAGTCCACATTCCTTTTTACATAATGGAATGAATATACTCTTTTTGAGTATAGCTCTCGTCTTTTCTTATCTGCCTCTTTGTCCCTTGTACCATCTTCCCAGTCCTCGCAGGTACGGCGGTCACCTCGGGGGAGGTGCCTCGTTTTTCATGTGTGATTGACCCGTATCGCCGCTCCCTGGCTACCTGTAGTTCGTCTCCGGAGTTCTGGTCAACAGGCTGTCAATTTTCTGTTTTTCACTTTCCCCCCCTTCTTTTCTATCCCGTACAATGACCAGCAGTCTTATTCCCCCTGCTCCCCTGTTCGCCCTCTCGCCCTGTACGACTGAGTCCCTTAGTCAAAAACCTCTTTCTTATCGAAGATCGTAGATCCAACCCTTAAAGAGGTTTCATCGAAAGCTGCTTCCTTTCTTGCCTCAACAGACTTGATACTCGACACCCCCCGCCGACGTGGTCTGTCTTTCCCTCCTAGTACATTATTATCCAGGTTTCCTTCTTGCCGATGTGAAGAAGAGCTTTTGATTAAAGAGGACGAGCCGAGTCTTATTAACCACTGTTGGTTTCCGGACCAATTCGTCGTCTACCGGGACCTAGGTGATATGTATTTCCCGGATCTCTGTTTCCCGCTAGTTTAAAGAGGATCGATCTCCCCTCCAAATCACTTTGAAGCCTGGTGTGTTCCCCGTTCCTCCAAGACTCCGGCTAAGGCGCCTGTAGGATAGGGTGAGTCTTCCCCCCCTTCTACTTTTTGTCTTCCTGGTGCCGTGTCTTTTCTATCCCTCCGCATTCCGAGTATCCTCCCGCTGGCCACGCTGGCACCTCATTTCTTTTGTGATGCACTGAGTGTGGTAACCAGACTTCGAAGGCTAGTACTTCGGATCGCACGTCGACACTTTTGTTCTCATCACCCTTACCCCTTTGTTAATAGTAAATTTTCGTCCTGCGACATCGCTGAAAATTTTTTTGCGTTTGTGGAAAAACTGTTCCCTTTCGCATTTTTCTTCTTCTAGGTTCCAATCCAAGATGCTTGCCGCCTCTCCCGCAGCTTGATCCTCGACGAAGTACCAGACATTTCCTACGGCATTTACAGATACTCGATAGCCTAGATACGCGCCCAGGCTCCTCTTTCATGCCCCCCCTCCCGGTGAAATCCTCGACGAGCCCTGTCCATGTTTGCTTTCCTGGCTGACCGCATTATGCGGCAATTCAAGTCTGTCTTGTTTAGAAGCGTCTTCTCCCTAGTCTCTTCTGCCCTCCTTTTCCCGAGCACATTTTGTTCGCTACTCCCCACCCTTTCCCCTCCCTTCCAATATTCCGTTTTTTGGATCCCTTCAGCGGCAGTCACAGCCCTGGTTTACCAATCCAGACCTGCCCGGGCTGGCGCGATCTCTCCTTAGTCCTCCTGCCCTATTGATCGGTCCTGGACCCCAAGACCCCCATGACATTATTTTTGGAGGTTTTGGCTCCCATTGTTAACTCCTTAAATTTCACCAGCTTCCTTTCTTGTCAAGGCTTGCGTTTGAGCAACCCTCTAAGAGGGCCCTTTACTAGAATGAAGGGACACACGCCATGAAGTGTCTGATCCTTACTCCTGTCCGAATCGCAGGATACCCCGCCAGCATGCACCCAGCATCACCTACTACGGTGCTCCGCTAAGAAGATGCTCATTCGTTAACATTTTATATAAAAGGACCCCATTCCTCCTCCCTCCCTGTTTTTTTGTCGGCTCTCGTGCTTTTTCTAGGGCCTTGCAAACTTTTTCTTTAGGCGAGGATGAAGATGAGTTTGTCTTCCTTACGTAGGTTTTTCTGAGGTGTTTGGATGCCCCCGCTCCTCCCATTTCGTCCTTTCGATTTTCATTGCGGTGGTCAAGGTTTCTCGTCTTCGTGGTTAATGCTTAAGTAGACTTCTAAGTTTGACACGCATTTCCTTGTTCTCACCTTCCCCTGGCTCTTTAATGGTCTGCAGTCACACGTCCTCTCGGGCAGGTTCCCTGTTATGGGTCATTTTTTTTTATCAATTTTGCGGGAAGATTTCCTTTTTGAATCTTTGTATTGGAAAGTCGCTTTTAGTCCCCTCTTTTTTTCCGATTTGGTGCGGATGGCCTCCGTAGTCCTAGCTTTCCCCGTTGTTGAGTTTAGCGTACAAGGATCTTGTTTGTGTTCAGATGAAGGCCAGAGCGAGCAGCCATCACTTTTTTTTCTTCCTCCCGGGGGCGCAGGACGAGAGCCGGGAATTTCCGTTCGCTTGGATTTCTGCTTTGTTTGGGACCGGCTTCGCCGGCGCTGCGAGATTTTTTTCAATTGTGATTTTTGACAGTGAGTGATATTAACGCTTTCCCCGTCTTTTTCTCTTCCTTTCTTGAGTCACGAATCGACTTTTTTCTGACCATTATACCGGATCGTACGGCAGTCCCTTTTGGTCCCTTCCCGAGTTCCGCCTTCTTGGTGCAACCTTTTTTGCGCCTGTTGCCGTGAACAGCCTTAAATTTTTGTTCTCCCGGCACGTGCTCTTAAATTACGTACTCTTTCGAGGTCTTTGCTTACACGTTTCCTCGTGCGCCCGCATACGGCCATTTGGGTCAGAGAGGCGGTTTTGCTACGCGTCGTCCGATCTTAAACGAAAGCCTCCGGACTCCCCCTTTTTCTCAAATTCTCAGCATTAGACGAAGTCCTCTGCGCCTTCTGCTGGATGAGTCTACGTCTTTTTTTTTTTGGTGTAGTTTCTTTTTTGAGCTCTGTACGCTCCGTCTTGTCTCACTATACCCCTGTAAGAGTTCTCCTTCCCGACCTGTATCACCTACCCGCCTCGGTGGAGGTGCTGAGCTTTCCATCCCCCCAGTTGGAAAGAACGTCTTCTCGTTTTCTTCTCAGTGCCTTTGGATTGCCCCCCGCTACGCCCCGGGCTTCCCGAGACGATCCGTGGCTTTTTGCGAACGTCTGTCGTTTTTCCTCTATGTGGGTCTATGTCTTTTTTTTTTTCTTCCCGACCTCATCAGGCGGGACGAGGATATGTTGCTGGTTTTGTGCCTTCTCTCTGCTCTCCGTCGCAACCGCGGCCTGTGCTGACTTTTTTTCAACCTTCCTATCGTCAAATCTCCTGTTTGTTCCCTTCCTTTCTTGGCATTTTGCTTGATCTTAGCTTTCCCTGATCCTGCTGTGACAGCCATTGGGTCCTGTTTTCAGCAAACACGATTAGTTTTACTAAAGGTAGACGTTTTCCGCTAGGACGTCTCCACGCGACCGTGCCCGCTACGCTCGCTTTTTTTACAGTACCTGCTTTATGATTTTCTTAATGTGTCCCCCCCTCTCGCGAGCCATGCCCTCCAGATACTCCAAGTCTGGTCTCTTCGACCGGAGGAGGCCAAGCGCTGTTAAAGATACTAGGATAAAAGAGACCAGGGCTCGATCTCCCTCCCTCTTCTCCTCCCATGTCTGATGTCACGGATGAAGTGCGGCCCGTCGGTTCTGTCCTGTAGTGAACCTGGACCGTCCGTCGTTTTCTGATTGAACTCAAGTAAACGTCGTTATTTTTTTCTGGTCCCATGAAAATAGTGGGAAGTCCGCAGTTCTTTCTTTTTCCGGTCCCAAGAGCTTGGTCACTAGGCCCCGAGAAATTTGACCTCTGGGTCGCGATTGTACTCGTTTTCTTTTTCAAAGTTTTACAGGGTCCGCTCCCCTCCCTTCACATCAGAAGCACTTGCCGAGTGTCTTATCCCAAGCACCATGTGCTCCGGTACCTAGATCAACTCTTTAAGCGGTTTTCCATTCCTTTTTTCGCTATGCCCCGGTTTTTTCCCTCCCTCCTTCTCCTACACATCCCGCGAACCCGGAACCCTTTTCCAGGAAACGACAAGGTCACGCATCGGCGGCCGTTTGCTCCGTGACAAACAGTTACGAATTTTTGTTTTTCGACTCCATTTCTACCGCAGTCGCGGCCACCGTAAGTTCTTTCGGGATTTCCAGGCCTGTCGCCCCTCCAGTTTGTTTATAGCTTGCCCTTTTTTTCAGACTTCCATTTTCCTCGGTGTGTTGAATTAAGCTTTGACCGGCCTTCCTCCCTATTCCCAGCCGTCACAAGCAAGACGGTCATGCAAGATGGCCGGATACCTTTTGAAGCAATACTCGCCCCCTTTTGCGAGATGTCAGCGCACTTGGTTGCCCTTATTTTTTGAGCTTCTCCGGGAGTTCTTCCCCCTGTCCCTTGGTGACTCCCGTCTTTCCTTCCCGCTGTGAAGCATCGGCACAATCACGATCTCTCTAACCCCAAAAGCTGTCCATCCCCTTGGCCTTCCCGGAAGCATGGTGCCAGATGATTTTCTGTTTGCTCCTTTTATCTTAGACGCACCGTTGACGAGATCTCCAGGCTTCAATGCACGCAGCTTTTGGAGTCCCTCCGTTTGTTGTATACTCTTCGGCAGGTGGCCATTAGTTTTCCCGGAATAAGTCCTTGCCTTTTCCCTTTTGTGTACTTTCTCTGAGTCGATATCTTATAACGTTCTATACCTCCCATCCTTTTTTTTTGTTGTGTTGCGAGAGATAGTTTACTAGTAGCGACTACAGTTGATCACTCTCCACTGGTCTCAGTGTATGACTTATATGGCAGAGATGGCCCCCTTGACGTGAGCCTTCAATCTGTCAGTGATTTTCCTTTTGCGTCCAACTTTTAGTACGAGAGCTGCTTATTTCCGCTCCCTCCTTTTCTTGCTCATCTTCTCCTCAGCGATCAGTTTTACAGGCCCGTCTTGCATTCCTTTTGATTTTGAGCTCTTCTTGAACCTGTGTTGATCTTGGAATTCTGTCCGGGTTTCGTGGCTTCAATACGATCAGGATTTACTGAATCGTTTTTTGAAGGCGTCAACCCCCCATTTCCCTCCTCCCGCGGCCTCAATGGCGAGATATTTTTTTTTCAGGTATCCTCCCAGCTTTGAATCCTTCTTCTGTCTTCTGTGTTCCATGAGTTAACTGGAAAATTAGGAAAGTAACCATTTCGTTTCTTCCCGTCTTCTTCCTCCTTTTCCTTAATTGCAGTAGCCCCACAAACGGATCTCCACCGCGTAGTCCTCTCCTGACCCCTCGATAAGTGTGGCCGCCTCGGCTTGTCCTCCTTTAAGAATGTCTCGCCCTTCCCCCCCTTTGTTTCCGTACCCATTTTTCGGCTGGCCCCCTGCTTATGCTGACTTCATGTTTCTTTATTAACCGTTTTCTCTTGTCAGCGGGAGATGGGGTTTTAAATCTTACACATCCCTGCTGAACGATGGTGATTCCTATTTCCTGGCTTCCCCCTTGTTTGCTGGTACGGATCAGACCCCACGTCGGCATTCGCTCCGCTTGTTTTACTGGTATCGGCACGCCTACGGCCCACTGTTTTGTCACATGAATTCTTCCTGTTTCACCTTCTTCCCTGATGTAAATTCGTGCCCTGCCCCCCCTCCCTCGCTGGCTTCCTTCTCAGAAGTCTTTGAGGTTGACCATTGACGACCCCTCGATAACTTTGACAGATCCGTGCTGGAGGTCAACAGCCGATAATGAACGGCATTCCAGGCATTCCGGTTACCCTAAGGGTCCGGGATTGTTTTCCCGTCTTTCCCCTCTACTGATGCTCTTCTGCGGATGATCTCAGCGTGAGCAGGCAGTCTCGTTATCCGTCTAGCGTAAACAGTTGGACGTCAGCACTCCTTTTTTATGTAGAGATGGGTCTTGATCCTATTCCTCTCGTTGTTCCAGGACATTTTTCAGTTTGACCCCGGTACTCTGCCGCTGCGTAGGGAGGATAGCTTTTTTTGCCCTGTCGCGGTTTTTCCTTGATTTGGCCCTGTTCCTTCTTTCGTCCCGCGTGCAGGACAAAGGAAGTCATTACCAGATGTCCTGCTGCAGTGGCCCCGTTTTCGTTCAAGTCCCATCAGTTGTTCCCTGAAAACTTCTATTATCTATGTACTACACTGGCAGCGTGAGTCAGCCAACCCCCTCTTTGCTATGACGAGCCGTGCGATAAAATGCACCAAGGCTCCCAGTTTACGTGGTAGGGCTCCACCAGAAGCTTTATCCACAAAAATTTCAACCGTTGTGGTCTTTTTCCCTCGTTAATTTCTCCCCCCCGGTCCGTGCGATTTTTGTTTGGGTGTTTTCTATCGAAGGATCTCAGCGCCTTTTTTAAATCAGAGGCTGTCTTTCCCATTTTTGTGGAGCTGCCAATATCGAGACTCACCTCGTTTCTTTTGATAATCGGTCTTTTTTTTCAGCTCGTGCCCCCTATTGGAGAAGAGCCCTCCCCCCCCCCCCCCTTACAATGGAACTCCTCGGGGTGTCATTCATCCAAGTCTACTGCCTGCTTCTATTAGTGACGTTTGAGGTGGCCTTCCCTTGAGATTTTATGTGACCCTAGTGTTCCTTTATCGACGACTCCCTTTGGTCAGAAGCCCACCGCCTGCACCCCCCGCTCGCACCGCATCAGTATCCTTTTTTTCCCTTTTTCCCTCACCTACTCCCCTCTGGTCTCGGTCTCCGGCACTGAGACACTTTGGTATCCATCACTGGTCATTCTGTCACTGCACACTCTCTTCTTGAAAATGCGGTCCTTTGCCTTAGCGGACCCTCCGTAGCAGGATTCCCAGTAGTCCTTCAGCTAAAACTATTCGGGCGAGACCTAGCCTCGTTGACAACGCCGATAAAGCCGGGAATATTCCGTGGACTTTGACCTCTTCTCCCTGAGAAGTCCTTTTCCAGAACCCCCTACAGTTGCCCTCTCTACCGAGCCCTTTTTTTTATTGTACGGCCCCGCCGTATGCCCGTGAAAGACCTCTGACCTTATGAGAGAGAGTTTGCACTCGTCTAGGTTTCCTCTCCCATATTCAATTGCCGCTAAATACCCCCGTGGTCCCCTGACAAATCCGTGGGCTCCGCAAGCAAATTCTTTTCCCCTTCGGACTTCAGCTACCTGGTAACAATCCCTCAACTTCCACGGATTTGCCCACGGATCTTACGGCACGTGGCGGTTCCCGCATGCCACTCGTGACTGTTTTTCCTTCCCCCTTGCCGAGATTTTCTTCCTACCCTTATGGCGGGCGGGTCAGTGATCGCTGCGAACCTGCATGAAGGAGGCCAACTCCGAAGATCGCCCTTCCTTTTCTAGCCTTCCCTCAAATGGATCTTTCGCGGTTTTTCCTCCCCTCCGAAAAACCCGCCCCCACGACGATGCCTCGACTATCTGAACCTCGCCCAAACGACCATGGTGACCTCCACTCTGATTCTACCGTTTGTTTATAGATCTGTTTTGTAGGGGGCCTGGACCAGTTGTTTGGCTATAGAGCTGGTTCGTAGACGGTTTGAAAAGTCTCGTGTGATGCTGGTTTTCAAGGATTGGAGAAGCTTCCTTTCGAACCTTTTTGGACCCCGTTTTCTTCGTCCTTGGGCCCCCCCTTCTTCGCCTTTTAGCCGAGCATCCGTGAAAAAGACCTTCAGCGTGTAGCCCGGTCACCTTTCGCGGAACTTTTCGCCGAACCAATCTTCGTTGATGCCGTTTCTTTTTGGGAGCCGATCACGGCCCTCCTTTTCGTCCTCTCCGGGCTTCATCTTTTTTAGTCTGGCTTACCCGGTTCGGTAGTCGCCTGGTGTAGTTGATGAGTCTTAGCTCATTGAGATTTTATCTTGCCCCCTTTGTGAAGGTAGCGAACCACTGATTTGAGCTGTCCATGACTGGCGCCTCTATACCTTTTTCGTATCTTGATCAGTTCAAGATGGTTTTTCCTCCTCTTTCGCCCAGGAAGTTCAGTCCTTGCAGGTTTCTCGTCGTTCCAAATGGCGTGGGGTTTAGCTTTCACTTCTGCCGACTTGCGGTTCTCCATGAGACTTAGCAGCGGGATGTGTTTGATCCTTCCCTCTGTTCTACGGAGTTGATTCTTTCTTCTTCGATCGCGGCCTTCATCGTGTAGCTTGACCTTCTTCGCATCCATCTTTGGGTCTCCGTCAGCCTGGTTTCGCGATATGGCTTGACTCCCTTTTTTCCTTAACCCGAAGCTTTTTTCCCGGTTTATTTTTTTTTCCCCACCTTGGGTTGATGGCCCGGCACGTCCGTATTGATTTTTCCTTGCTGACAATTTAAGTTGACCCTCGCTTCCACTTCGGTGAAGAGATTTACCCGGTTCGGCTCCGGTCTTCTTCGATCTACGACAGTGGCACGGCTCCCACCTTTCCTGACAGACCAATTATCCCCTTTTATCCGACGTTTCTTCGGACCTTTCTTTGATCTTCCACCCCGTAGAGGTACATTTAGTGGTCAGGTGATCTCGGCGACCTTGAGCCCCCCACTGGTTTTGTTTGTCCTTTCTAGTCGATTTCCCCCTGACCCGTATACAACCCTCAGAGGTGAGCTCTGTGTCCCGCACCTTTCCCTCAGCAGTATTTCTTTTTCTACAGCCTGGATTATGGGCAAAATGCTTTTCGCCGGAGAGGACCTAGACTATACTCTTTCGTGGACGCGGCTGTGGTTTCCCTCCTCTTTTTTATGTGTTGATGCCCGCACGAAGAAGTGCTTTTCTCTTCTCGTTTTTTTGTTTTATGTGTGTTATCCCGTCTTTCCTCGCCACCGTTTTCTTGTACTTTTTCCTGCTCCGCTACCCAGGGTAGAGGGTTTCCTTCCTCCTGCTTGCTTCATGGAAGGTGATTGGCCTTTCCTTGTACTGAAGTTCCTTAATTTTTTCGTTGTTTGCCTACAACTAAGGTATGATTTGCCAGGTTTCCCCCCGGTTCCTGAGCCTTGAGACTTTCTTCACCCTTAAAGGCCTGCATACCCGAGTCCCCTATTCTCCCTTCCTAGTCGACCTTTTTCCTTCCAACCTGTCGATCGTCTAAGGCCAGAGCGTCTTCACGATTTTAGTCTTGTCCCCCTTGATGTAGCCCGCGAGGCTGTTCGATCTTCAGTGAATCCCCTCTTCCCTGCCTTCGACCGCGTTCTTTCATCCGCCCCCCATCCTAGCATCCTCTGTAAAGTTTTTCCCATGGCCGGTTTACGGCAGTTTCCTGTACGCTGTTTAACTTAGTGAAGGTAGTTGACGTGAATCCGCGGATCGTTCAGCGTTTTGCTTTTGTCGCCTTTTTCAACTGCCCCCCTCGCTGCGACTGGAAGCCCTTTATCTTCTGTTTTTCAGGTCCTTTTTGATGACCTCTGCATATAAAGTTTTCGACTGGTCGTGTTGATTCGGTTAAAACAGCCTTTTCAGTTCGCGTTTCGTGCCGAGTAGGTCCTTCACCGTAGCTCGGGATGAAGATTTCGTTATCTCTTTGCCCAGCCACCATGTGCTCACGTTCCCTAGCTTCCATCGTGCACTGCGGTTTCTCTTAACCCTTTTCCATTGCTGCCTTCCTTCAGCTTTTTCCGCAACCCGTCCTTTTTCCCTGTGAAACATTCCTGCAAATGTAATTCCTGAGGCGGCCCATCCCAAAATTCACGCCCACTGTCGCGTGAGCATAGGAATATCTAACCCTTTCTTCCCACTCGCTTTTTCCCCTTCTGGCCCTTCTCTTTTCCCATCCGTTTGTGGGTCATGCATCATAAGGGTTTTTAAGTCCTCAGATCTTGAAGGTAGGGATTCACCTACTTTCCCCCAGCTGATCAGCCTCCTCCTTCATGACCTTTTCGGATACTGACAGACAATATCTCTCCTTCCCGCCCGATGTCCCTCACTTTTGCTCCCGTTCCCCAGGGACACTCTTTCGAGCTGTAGGGCGATTCCCGGGTACCTTGCGTGATATAACTCATCTTTCAGCTTTCTTCCCCCCGTAACGTAGAGCGCAGTTTGCCCCCCCAAGATTTCCCTTTTCCTTGTCCCCGCAGCCATGTCTTGCAAGATAGAAAAGACTGATTAGTCCAGCTGCGTGATCGCGAATACTCTTACTGATTCTCTTCCCCTTGACAGAGATGTTCCATGTCTTGATGTAGTCGTGGCCTTGCCAAAGGATAGTTCTGTTTCCCTTCCTTTCTTGATGGCGTCGCTCTTTGGTTCACTCCTCTCTTTTTCCTAACTTAGTTGTGGTGATCTTTTTCGGACGTTGATATGCCTCTATCACGTATCCCAGTAACGGTATAATTGCGGAATTTATTCCTGTGGTCTCCCCCCTGATTTTCCCTGCCACTCTTTTCGTGAACCCTTTTTTTGATCGCTGTGCTTCGCGAACGTTCTCTCGTTTGATGACCAGAATTATCTTCGTCTCCTGCTCCGGGGACGGCGTCTTTCCTTCTTTTAGGGTTTTTTTTATCTCGGTTTGCCGCTTCCTTCTGTCTGGCCCCCTTCCCTTTTGAATTCCCGTTTTCCTTTTTCCTTGTGACTTCCCCTATACTTTAGGCCTTCCCCTATGCGTTGGGGGGCTACTAACACGTGCATTCCATCGGTCAGAAATTCGGAGATATTTTTCTCCTTCCCCGATTGCCTTCCCTTATGTTTAGGTGTCTCGCACTCTTCCAGGATGTAAATCCCCTCCCCTATTGGTTCGGATCTATCATAAGTCTTTCTGCAGTCGACCCGACAAGTGCGCCCTTGCCGCGAGACAGATTTTTGCTTCCGGCTTTTTCTTCCCCCCCTTTTAATCGCCTTCGCTACGTGGTTTCATTTTCTTCTCCTCCCCCGGCTGTGCCCGGAAGTCCGTTCCCTTGACAATTTAAGTCCCTTTCCCGTAATTCCGGGTTCGCTGACAGGTAGTATCCTTCCCTTGGTGGTTCAGTTGTCTTCCCTGCCCGTTTCCACTCTTGTGATTTCCTTTTGGTGCTCCTGGTGCTTTTCGGTGTGTACATTCCCTTCGTGAAGTCTTTGTGAGTCTGTTCTTTACTCGGCACTCCGCTTAGCTCCCCGCCTTCCTTTCCCGTCCTGACATTCGCCCTTTTCTCGTCCTCTGTAACGTAAAACAGTCATCGCGGCTTCGGCGCCGCCCGAGGTGCATTTTCCCCTTCTCCCCCAGATCATTATTTTCTTTCACGTGTCCGCCGACGTCCCGTTTCTTTTTCGATTCCTTTCCAGTTTTACGGACGGGGCCTTCAGTCGCCTGCGAAAAGCTCATGGGCTAGCGTTCATGCAGCTTCCCTCCGGCGGGTTGACTTAATTTCCTGAGTAGTCCCCCGGCTTTTTTTTTTTTTAATCCGTCCGCTCGACCCCCCCTTTTTTAGAGATCTCTCAGATCTCCTCTTTTCCCAGTCCCGCTGTCCCTCTCTCAGGCCCCTGAGAAGCTTTTCTTGGTTTTTTCGCCTGTTTTCTCTTCGCGGGCTTTGCCTATCCGATAGGAACCTGTTTTTAACCTTCCTTGTCTGCAACATTTCTCATTACCCCCTCTCTTAAGGTTTTAAGTGCATGGAAACGGCGAGCTCCGCACCTGGGACAAAAGCCCCTATCCCCCCCCTGTTTCGCTGTCGACTCCTGCGGTCAATGCTTCCTCCCCAATTTTGATGACGACTCGGAGATCCCCAGTTTTACCCACAGACAGCTTTTTCTTCCCCCTTTGTATTTCCTGGCCCGCAACCAGCTGTCTCGCACCCAACTGCCCGACTTGGCGTCTTTCTAAGAGTCCCTTTTCTCTTGTAATGAATGTTTTCCCCCATTCCTTTTGAGCCTTAGCCAGGCTCTTCAGCGCTTTTTCAGCGATGGTCTTCTTAAAATGGGGGTTTTCGTTCCCCAAAGCTCTGATTCCCACATTCTTTTTGGTTACTTCTCCTCTGGCCTGATCTTTCAGCTTCTCTAGTTTGATAAAACCAATTGAACTGGCACGCGTGGGGCCTTTACGCTCCTGTCTGCTCTTTTTCTTTTTCTTCTACCGTTCTCTGGTTACAGATGTCTTTATTGCGAAGACGTTCCAGCATCCAACGCGGGACAAGCTTGACCTGGCCAGTCTAGCGCGATCCCCGGGTGCCTCCCCTGACCGAAGACTGATTTCTTATTTTCATTTCTTTGATCCCCCCATTTTTTTGTGAGCCCCCCTGTCACCGATTTTTCCTCGGAACGAGTATGAGTAAACCAGATTTCCTTTCTTCCCCGATTTTTCCCCCCCTTTGACGGTGGATTTTTAGAATTAAACTCTTCACCTTTAGGAGATTCGACTCGCGATCATATTGATACGAGACATCAGGCCCTATAGATCTGAAGCTCATTCTCAGATTTCCCTTATACGGATGCTTTTAATTTAACCCCCCCTTCCCGTTGCATAACTTTTTCTCCCCTCCCCGTTGATAGTCATGGAGCCTAGTGAAGTGATTCCAGAAGACTTGCCTTATTCCTTTCTCTAGATTGAGCCAGGGGACCGAGACCGCTTCTGTCTCCCCCCTTCACCACCCTGGTCACTCGACCTTTGCGCTCCTAAATAACCTTTTTAATTCTTTTACTAGAGTTTCTTAAAAATCACCTAAAGTTCAACGGGATGGCAGAGATATTAAGACTCGTCCGCTCGGCATGTCCCCCAGCATGTTCTCCCGAGCTGTACTTTTTTTCGTTCCCCAGTGCCAGACGTTCCTTTTTTCTAGATCGGCGTTCCGATGACGTTCGAACACTCCCCTCCATCCTGGATTCCACCTGCCCTCTTTCAGCTGAAGTGACTAGTTGTACTTCCACTTTCTATCTCCTGCGCATCTGAACCTTTTTCCTTCCAACCTCCTGAGACTTCCCCCGTAAGCCTGATATAAAAGCCCGTTCCTGCCCTTTAAAGAACACATCTATATCAATAAGTTGAGTCATCTTTGATTTGGTAGATCTGGCTCCCCCTTTCCTTTCGATTTTTTGCCGGCGTATCTGAGAAAGTAGTCCTGAGGTCTCAGGTGTTTACTGATGTCTGATCTCTTCTAACCAACCTGAGTCCTGCGGACATTACCTTGAGAGGATTTCCCTTTCTTTTTTTTTTTCTACTGATTTTCGCTTTAGCAGCGAATCCTTCCTCACTTTTTTTTTCTCGAAAAGGGAGTTCCCTTGTAGAGGTAATTTCTATCTGAGGATTTGTATGTTGTTTCCCCAACGCGTTCCCCCCGGCAGTTTGTCTCTGGAAGAGGGCTGGCCAATTTTTCTCTTCTGGCCACAGTTCGAGGTAAAGGTTACGCACTTTTGAGTGAGGAGGTGCAGGTCATTGTCGCTCATCGGTCGAACCCGCCCTTGTATCTTTCTCGTTCCCCCCTTTACTTCCCTTCCCGCGTCCTCCCTACCTCCTCAGTTCCTGGCCCCTTTATTGCAGGACACTTTAGCCAGGACTTCCTCCGTGGCAGGGCTTCGCTCTTCACTTTGGTTGGGGTATTCATTGCGGCGCTTCCGGCTCCTCTTTCGTTTTCTGACCTTTTGCATATCGTGTATCGCGCGGATTCCCACGGAGGCGGAAGCTTAATCCTCTTGTTCTTGACCTTTCCGGCAGTCTTCGATCCTCCGGGTTAGACGCCTTTCTCTTTTCGTTGCGACGCTCGTTTGGATTTTTCGGTTTATTCGTCCCCCTGCTCCGGACAGTATTTCAGGATTCTAGTATTCGAGTGTATTGTGTGAATTGTCACAGTGTTAGCCTAGTGTCCATTTCTGTGCCTCTCTTGTTCGCTTTGTTCGGCTG
>Ga0179591_1369702_pt1 | contig 17602 bp, 15 predicted proteins | sample CZOMad2_1_08_16f_FD_182891 | JGI IMG/M metagenome (GOLD analysis project Ga0179591, IMG submission 182891) | Vadose zone soil fungal communities from Angelo Coast Range Reserve, California, USA - CZOMad2_1_08_16fungal (PacBio error correction) | ecosystem: Environmental > Terrestrial > Soil >... | reverse complement strand
CCCTGAGGTCGACAGTTCTACTTTCGCGACTTTGCGCAATGGACCTCTCCCCCCTCTCCCCATTTCGATTCCCTCTCATTGATACCCCCGCAACCCCCATGTCAAGAGTGATTCAATACTTTTGATCCTCCCATTCTCCATCCTCCCCTAATGTTCCCCAGGGGAGCCACCGTCCTCCTTTGCTGCGCTTGTCCACTGTTAATCCTGTTCCGACCCCCCACCCGCATTCGTTCCCGGAAGAACCCTTGAGAATTTCCTCTTCCTTCCATAACCAATCAATTAGTCGGGTAAATAACACCCCGATTCATCTTTCCCCTTACCGTCACATCACCTTCCCAGAAGTAATCCCTTGCCGCCCCTTACTGTTCTCCCCCCAGCCTTCATGGCAACAAGTCTTTCCGACGCTCCTGAACGTTTGACCCTCCGTCAATAGGAACTATCCGATTATCCGATTCCAGCCTTCTATCACTAAAAGTAGTATACATCTCCCGTCTCCTCCTCATCAGTTTATCCTGCTCCCGACCCTCTTCGCAGATAAATTTTTTCGACCTTCACCCCTCTCTTTCTCCAAGCGGCCCATTCGATTTCGAACTGACCAGGTGCCTACCCGGAACAATGTCAACTTTCGCGTTCCAGAGAAAAACTCCCGACACGATCTACCCCTTTTCTCCCCTCCCCAACTTCAGCCAGTCTCAAAGCACATCTTCCCACCTCTCCCCCGTCAACCTAGCCCTACTCCCTGCTCGCCTCTCCTTCTGAATAAACGTCAGACGAATCCCCTTTTCTTTCCTCCCTTCCCCTACCAACCCGCCCACTCCAGCCTCTTCCCTTGCAACGTGGTGAAAACTCTGGCGCCGCTTTGTTCGAGGCAGTCCTTACGAAAATGAATCCCTGCCGCGAAACCTCCCTCTCTACCCCAACGTGCCTCAGAGTGTTCTGTTTGTAAGGTGTCTCTCTTATGTCTCGCGGCCTACCGATTGTGCAGACCAGGCTCTGCACGCTGAAGCCCCCTCCTAGTAGTCTTCGTTTCCCCCCCTTCTCGGCACGATGAATGCTCAGCCCTGACCGAGACGTAGAGTGCCACAAGCCGGCTCCTTCTTAGCCCGTTCAGTTTTTGAATTATTTAGGCATTCCGCCCAATACGACCTTATATGGCCCTCCTGCTCTTCACCCATAATTTAGTACTTCTTCCCGGGTTCGGTTATCCGTTCGTCGATGGTCGACTGCCACCCTTTCCAAGCCATTTGGAGGATTGAAAGAATTTTCCTGCTGCTCACGATATATTAACCCGCCCGGTACCCCCCCACCCCTTGCCAGACCTACACTCGCTCTCTGTCTGATATTGCAATCTAACTACCGGTCAGCAACTAGTTTCCCACTTTCCCCCGCCTTTGAGGATAATCCCCGATTCATCCCCCCCCCCCATTAAGTAACACCGGCCTAAAGAGTTTCCCCCCGCCATTTGCTGACGATTTCGCAGTCCCCAATTTTTCCTCCCTTAAAGATAACTCCACAAGCCCCCCCCCCCCCCTCCCCCGAACCCTCTTCCTGATCGCTAAAACCCTTCGGCCAGTCGCACCAGCCAGTGAGTACTGCTCGTGAGTCATTTCCTTCCTATTTTGACTAATGTTTTTTTTTTTCTCTAGAGATTTCTTTCCTAGGATTATCGCTGAAGTCTGCCTCCTGGCGCGGGGTCGGCTTCGAGAGGATGGGTCCCCCCCTCTTGCTTGGTTCTTTTTTCTCCCTTCGCTTTTTCTGCTGACCCTCTTCTGAACCGCTCGTTTCGGCATGGTTTTCGTCGTCTTCGTTTGCTCTGGACGGAATTGGTACTTGCTTTTTTTTCTACGAAAACAGTGAGGCCTTTGACACCCCCTCTCGTTCTCCTGACCGAAAGCAATCGGCGTTCAGGACCCCGTCCCGCCCGCTCTCCCTGAGGTGTTGTGATAGTTCTGTCGAGGGGTGACGGATTGGCCCGAGTATATTGAACTCATCTGTCTTTCACCTCCCTTGCTTTGAGAGGCCTATTGATCTCACCGGGTCGTACGCCATTCCCTATAAACCCCCCCCCTAATCCCTCCGCCAAACTTCTTTCTATGGGTTCTTCTCAGATACCGACTACGGGGCTTAGGACGGCAAGATAAGTTACCCAGCCTCTAATATTTTAGTCTAACTGATTTGTCACGTCCCTAAGCTTCGTCTTCATTATTTTTAAGACTCGGTAATTCTGTGCAGAGACGTTGTGCACTAAGAACCTTTGAGTTCGAGCTCGCCTTCGTTTAAAGAGATGTACTTCTCCACCTCGCGCTTTCCCCAGATTGACACGACCTAAACAGCATTACAAGGAGACGGTGTGTAAGTACTGCGATTCCCCTTTCCGGTGGCTTATCATGGACGGAGGGGAAGGATCGACACCCGGCTTGGCCATTGGAAAACTTCTTTTTCTGCCGGAGGAAGTTATCTTTTTGTTTTTCGAGGTGGTCGTTTGATTGCTCCCGGCGGATTTCTCTTTTTTCTTTGTTATTAAGCCCGTAGAGAGAGTTTACTGCCGTCCATTTCTCTTTGAAGTCTCTAGAGGTTATTGATGCTGTTGCTCCGTTCTTTAGGGCCTGTCTCCTTTCTTGTCTCCGCTTGCTCCTTTAGAATGTGTTGCCCACGATGGTAGGTTTTTTCGGGTTTCATAAGATAGGACATGGTCACTGGAGGGACCTCGATTTTGTGACGTAGACCCTATCTTTCTTGGATTTCTTTCGACTCTTTATTCGACGCTGTCTCGAAGCACCCGTTGGTCTCCCTTGATGATGTTAGTTTCGCCTCGCTGTTGCTCCAGGGGAAATCGAGGTCTTTACTCTTCTAGACCCCGTCGAGTCAGTGAAGAGTATTCCCCTTGGTCTAATTTCGAGATTATTCGAAGGTCCGGTTTTTACTACTTTCCGCAGCTTTTCGTCACGCCTTGTAGGGGAAGCTTTATGACTTTTTTATTTTATTGTTCCTTGTTTGAAGGCTGATCTTTCTCTTTTTCTTGGAGTAAGACGCGACGTCCTTTCTTGTTTTATTGGGAATTCCGGACCCCCAAAATGCGAGACGAGGGATTCCGTCGACCTCCGTCGTTTCCTCTTCTCCTACTGATAACCATGTAAAGAGCTCCGGACTTTTTTTTCTGGACCTGCCCCCAAAAATGAGGTTGAGTTATTAGGACGTAATTACCCCCAGTTTCGCTGCTCAACCCTTGGACAGTTTTGTGGAGGGCGGAACTTCCATCCCGGTCCCTTGTGTGCCTACCCCTCTGTGAAAGGAGCGGTCTCGTTCACATAGACGATCCGCGTGTAGAGTGCCCAATTCCCCGACCTACCTTTGGGAACCTGGCAGACTTCCTTTCCCAATAGGAGGCCCCCGCATTCTCGACTCCTTTCAGTCTTTGAAAACTCAATTAGTCCTAACAAGTTGTAAGTTACATCTTAACCTTTTTGTAGGTCACCACCGATAAGGATTGATTCAGTTTTTTTTTTTTTTTTTTTTTGACTTTCTTTCTAATGTAGGAGGGAACACGTTTGCGAGTATGACCTCAATTCTTAGTTCAAGCAAATTCAACCTCCCTCTCACTCCCCCCCGAGAAAGACCATTGCAAGCTCCTTCCCACCGTGTTCTTTCTAGACATTATTTCCCCCCTTCTTTTTCTGTTTCCATACGTGTTGTTGTTTATATTTTATTGGCGCTTTATCCCCACGTTTTCTGCGAGGATATTGGCCGTGTCGCGCAGGAGTTTTCTTTCGTTGCTTTATTCGATGAAAATCTGTCTGAGAATCGAATCGGGGTCCCTCCTTTGACTGATCCACAATCGTCCCATCTTACTCCCCCCTTATGCCTCTGTTTAATCCAGAGAGCTTTGGTCCATTTCTCAACTCTTTCCAACGTGTCGGGTGTTCTGACTCTTTGTTTCCCCCACCCTCTCCTGCCCAAAAGGTACTCCCTGCGCTGCCTCCGAGCGGCCGGACTATCTTCCCCCCCCCGGCTGCCCTATTTCGAATCATGTGTAAGATTTGCAACGCGACCCTTTCTGCGTCAGATTCTGAACTATCCGCGCCCTTTTCCCATAGGTTTTTTCCCCGAAGTTGCTGGATTCCGACCGCCAAAGCTGTCACCGGTGAGTTTGGCCTGACCGACTGGTCTTCTTCCCCCCAATAAGTCCATTTCCCCCCGAATTGGCCGGGCCGCAAACGCTCCCTGCTTCAGATTGCCCGGTTATAAGTTTAGTCCCTCACGCTGCGTGATTGCCTATATTAGAAACGGTTTTTTAAGCCATCCCCCCACCATGTCTTTTCTTTTCTCCTTAGTGACATCAACCTATCTTCATCCCCTTACCTCCACGCCCACGACTTTTCATATTCTTCCCTTCCAGGAGGAGACCCCCGGCTTCCCGTCTCCAACCGGACGCTTCCTCTAGCTCGCCCTCTTTCCAGTGTGCCTTCGCCTTGCTTAATTTCTGAGGGTCCCTCAGAGGGCACGCTATGATCCTCTCACAAGCGGCCGACTTAAGAGTTTTTCACCCGTCGCCACCGCTTTCTCCCCCCATCTGAGTACAGCCTCCATCAACCCAACCCCGGGCCCAAAAAAAGCTCTTTTCGCCAGTTTCCTTCCTAAATCTATTTTGTTCCTCCATTACACTGTCCGTGACGTAAAGCTTCCTCAACACAGCCCACACGATCCTCGTGTCCCCACCGCGACACCCATAAGTCCTGCAGATACAGCAAACCTTACATTCATGCGCACCTCTCAATGACATCCTATCCTCCCCCTTCTCAACACGGACCCCCGCCTCCGTCCATGATTGGAGACCTATCCGCAAGTTCTTCTACCCAAACCGCCCCGAATGTTCTCCCGAACCCCCCTTCCCTTAAACTAACCCAAGCAATCCTTCCATAAGAAACACCTAATCTCACTTTTTTTCAACCCTCACTAAGACGTTAGAGGCAAGCACCCGCCCAGAAGTCAACCCAATTCGTCCGGCCGCTTACCCTCTCCTCAATCAACCCCCGGACTGCGTTTTTTGGTTTCCCCTCTCAGAAGATGGATCTCTTTTGCCATACCTCTTTAACAATCTGCATGCGCGCATCACCCGCTCTTATTGTTTCTCCCTTGAAAGAAAGGAAGCATCAAGGGCTCATTCCCGTGCCTCTCCTTCTCTCGTGAACAAGTGCGGATCTCTTTTCCGCGGCGTGCAGTCCCTGAGGCTTGCCTTCAAATATTTCCTGGTTCGTATCCTATCTCCCCCGTTTTCCATTCCAGATTTCCCTCTGCGGGTAGGTGTCTAGTTTCCAGTTTTCCCCAATTTCGATTTTCCCCTGAAACCTAGCCGGTTTGCCCAAAATTTATTCAAAGTGGTTCTTCCCCCCAGAATCCATCTTCCTCCCCCTCTCGAGCAATCCGGTGACCACCACACCCCCGAACCCTCCACCCCCTTATACAAAGCCAGTGAACTCTCTTCCGAATTTCTGTTCAGATAGGCTGTTCCGGCTTTCCGAGGTCCGACGGGCCCCCCGACACCTTCATCCCCCCCAGTCTCGTCCACCAGCCGTTGCACCGCCTGTCGAAAATCGTTGAGCTTTCCTGCCGCATTTCTGCCCCTCGAAAAACTCTCCTTTTTCCCCCCCGCCCCCCCCTCACGGCATTTTCCTCTAGCCCCGCCCCTCGCTTCATCCCCGCGCTGTCGTTCGCAGTCCCTCGCTTCTTTCCTCCATAATTTGTTGTTGTTGCTCTCTCTTCCTGACTGCTCTCTTCATTAGCTTGGATGAGATGCTGAGGGTTCGGCTGTTCGAGAGGTGCGGGTGCCCCCGGTGTGTGGCGTGTGGATTGAAATTTTTTTTTCTGCGTGAAATTGCCAAGAGAGAGATTAGACCTTTCTGGTCTCTTTGGAGCGCCTCTCCTTTTTTTGGAACGGATTTTCCCGATGGTTGGACCATCCGCACCGCTTTCTTTATGCTGACACCGACTAGTCAGCCAAAAATTCTTTCGGCGTCGCCCAATGCCTACAAAGAAGGCTTCGGGAATTTTTCGTTCGATTTGGGCCCTCGGGCCGGCCTTCATCCTTCTGTTCTCACCGAAATTCAGACCTTTTCGGAGGCCCTTTCGATGCCCCCCTTTCCTGAGACTAAACCCTCGAAACCTCCCCCGAAGCTATCCTAAAAAATATTAGTAGTAACCGCTAATCCTGAATCCTGGTCGCGATTTGCTTTCCAATAGATCATTTTCAAATTCCTCTCCTCCTAGACTTCCCCTAGAGCTTTTATTCCCCCCCGTTCCATAGGGGCAGCTTGTCCTTTTCGGTACACTCAGCCGGCCTTTGGAGTGATCTCCTTTCAAATTGCGGTGTCCCCCTGCGTTCTTTCCTCTCTACAGCTCGGCGATTCCAACCGTAACGTCAAGGCGGGTTGCCGAGGAGGTCTTTTCTCGAGACTTTATTCGCCTGTTTCCCGTCTCTGGATTGAACTAATAGAAAAACCGTCGCAAGTTTTTTACCCGTCTCTTTGCACCTGTTCGTCTGTTTGAGTGTGGTGGTGGGAGTCTTAGTGCTGGGCTCTCCAATTCTTCTTGAGGTATTTTTTTTAACATACAGTATCCGCTAGAATTGTGGCAAAGTTTCCTTGTTAGAATGTGAGGATCTATGTTCTCGGCCCTTTCGCTTCTCGGTCTTTTCATATCTCGGCCGGAGTAGGCTTTCATGTCCCCTTGGAGTTTTAGTGTTCTAGATAGTCCCTGGCACCTTTTTAAGTTTGTTCTCCCCAATCTATTTCTCTCCTCTGGCTCCCGCGAGAGGTTTCTGAGCCTTTGAATTTGATCTCATCAATTGTGAGCAGAAGGTGGATTAACTATTTTCCTGCGACTCGTTCTATCTGCTTTCTGTCAGTTCTCTACTAACCCTTCCATCGGCCGACAAAGTCTGGTAAGTAGACGCACCTTTGCTAGTAGATAGGTTAGGCAACCCGCGCACTTGGCGCCGTGTCTCCATGCAGGGCTTTAGTTTCGGAAACTTTCTTCCTTTGGTTTCTGGGAGTTATGGAGTTTTTTACTGATGGCGTTTTGGTCCGACTCCCTGAGGGATCACTTCTTGTCATTTTTCCCTTCCAACCTGGGCGAGATGGTACAGTTTGAACCGAGATCTTCGGTGCCCATTTTTAATTTCCAGCGCACCTTATCGGGAAGGTTGGATTTCCTTTTCCCCCCCTTTTCGGTCTCTTTGGCTTCTACCAAGGTAGTGCCCCCACCTCCCCTCCTGTGGTTTTTTGTCGGGTTGCGCACCCCCATCCTGCCTGCGTGTGGCATACCTATGGCACCCGGGCGATCGTGTCCCATAATACTGCGGAAGGCTCTTTAAAGGAGGAAATTCTTTGTATCTCTTCACTGACGTCATTCCCCAGGAGGAATTTCGTCCCTGCTCTATACGGTCTCTGAAGCCCCCCAATCTCACCCCCCCGGTTGCCACAATTTTGCTCAGCTTCCTAACGCTACTTAGGAACCCCGTAGGATCTGAGGAAATTCCCTTCTTTTCCTTAATTAATTTTACACAAGAAGTGCGAGTCTCCTACCCCTGACCCATTTTCCTCGACCTCCTCAATCAACCTTTCGCTCACGCACTCGCCCTGAGAACAAATGTTCCGGGACCGCCAAGTCTTTTTGCTCTATCTTCTTCCTCCATCCTCCGTCTTTTTTGTTTCTTCTATTTAACCTCCCCCCCCTTTCTCTTTTCAAGCACCATTTTTTGTCCCCGCGCGTTTTCTCTTGGTAGCTTCGTCCTTCTGTGCTGGATTAGATTACTCCCCTAATTCGGGATCTTCCATACTTCGTTGAACAGTCTGAATGCTCCCGTTCCGTAATAGTTTTTAAGGTAGAATGATCCCTGTTTGATCCCCCGTCCCTTTGGAACTCTTGCAAGAGTTACCGTGTTACGTTTCTACTGATGTCATTTTTCATACGCCTAAGTCTGCGACCGCTTTCTCTTTTCCTCGGGTTGATTACGATATGACCCTTTTTTGCGAGCGGAAACCCAATGTAGCCCTTTGCCTCCCTCCCATCAGTTTCAGTCTTGTGTGCTAGAAGAGACGTGCCCTCTGTCTACCAAAGACCCTTCCTGACTTTTCTGTCCCCCTCACAGCCCCCAGCGGTAAAATCTCCTTTTTTTTTGAATGACCCCTGCTTTCCTTCTCCCTTCCTCCCAGAATTTTGGACAGGCCCGGCAATTCCCCCTGCCTAATTATCTTTTGTTTATTCCCTAGACCCGAGATGGGAGGTCTATTCCAGGATTTTCTGGTGGTGTGAATGAACTCCCACTCATTATCTTTAGTCGATTCGACACTCTATATCTGCACACTCCTTCCAGACCCGCACCCGTACCAATACCTTTTTTCCTGGATTTAAATGACGTTGTTAAAAAGGCCCATTCACAAACAATCCCGTTTCTCATATAGAGAGTACTTCTGTTTCCCTTAGCATTCTCCCAGGAATACTGATTCGAGGTCCCCGCCCGTCCCCCCTTACTTGTCTTCCTCCCTCGTACGCTACTTTGTACCAAAGGATCTCCTCACATCTTCTTCCTCCCACCTTTTCCTATCAAATATCAAGGTCATCTTTCTCCTCCACTTTGACCTTGCACGACGATCCTTTCCTCAACCCGCCACAACCTAGAAACAGACGCCAGCCCTCTAAGAAAACAATGTCCGTCCTCCTCCCCACAAGGACGCACGAATCCTCCTTCCACCTGCCCCAGGTAAATCTCCCATTCTCTTCCTGTCCTAGAGATCTTTTATCTTTTGTCCTCAACTTAGACTTCCCTCAAGATTGTTCCCCCGGCCCCTTTGAACTCCCACCCCAAATACCTGACTACTCAATAGGAATCTCTTGGGTGCAGGCCCAAAACTCTTCTCCTCCTGGAGACTTACCACCTAGCCCCTTAAAAACTTTTCTAACTTCTCGTCATCCATAACCGTAATTACACAAAAGGCTCCTTTCCTCTTCCTTTGGTGGGGCAAGTGGATCTAGGCCCTCCTCTATGGAAAACCACTGCTCTATCTAAAAGCATTCTGAAATGAGTTGCACCACCTTTCTCACTCAATTCAGCACCTTACAGCCACTGGACCTAGCCGCTCTGATGTTTGAAACAAGCCGGCTACTTTTTTATGCTGCATTACTTCCCCAGGATCTTGATGTCCGGCATTCGCCCCCATCGCCCTTCTTATGAATATAAGATATCTAGAGGTTAGTTCATATTCCGTTTCCTTATTGGAGTCTCTGCCATTCTTTTTTCGTCCAGACAACAAAAGCAACATTATGAAGGGCCTTGGTCTCCATGAGAAAATAAGCTTTTATCCACCCCTCCTTCAAGAATGCCCCCCCTCCCCCAGCCCCACCCTTCCCACCTGCGTCTTTATATTGGAGACTGCCATTCGCAGAACTGGCGTCCGACCCCTGAAGAAACCCCGTTTTCCTGAGACCCTCAGGGTGAGCATTCCCCGCCAGCGGCACCCCCCCCACAACCTTCATTCCTCGTCTGAACCGCCATTTCACTGAAAATCTCGGTTTCGTTCCCCTCAATTTCTGGACCGCTTAAAAAGCTTCCTCCCCCCCACCCAGTCCCCCTCCCCTTCAAAAGTAATTCCCCCCCTCACCAGTCTCCGCTACCCCTAATTCTAATTCTTCTTGCGTCGAGAATCCTTTCCTCCCCCTAAGTTGTGTTGTTGAGTTTATTCTCTAAGATCTTCTATTCCTCTTTCTCGAGCGGTTGCGGGAGGAGTCTTCGTTGTGAAGAGGGTTCGGTTCTGTGCGGTTCCATGCTAAATGATTCTTTTTTCCCGCCTAGATTTTTCGGAGGGAGAGGTGATTGGAGGACGCGGCTGGGACGACTTTTTTTTTGGCATTTCCTCTTTTGGTGATGGAGGAATCTCTTGAAGACAAACGATCTGTAGAAGCTCTACTTCGCATCTTCTCCCGGCTGTTGACAACCGATAGAGTTTTTGGGTCGCCATTTTAGGGAGATGGTCGAGTGGCCGCTTTTATATTCGGCTTGTTTTTCTCCCCCGCCCTTTTCCTAATTTTTTTTGAATCTACGATCCATTACGGGCGGGACTCTCCCGACCTCAAGACCCCCGAAGAATAGGAGCAACCTTTCGTTCCCTGATCTGATATTACGAATAAGAATAACGGTCTATCTCGTTGCCTCCTCCCCTCTCAGTACTTCCTCGAATATTCTTCCCGGCTTTTTTCCTGACGAGCGTTTTTCTGTCCTTTGAGGATGTATTACCTTGCGTGCCGCTCCCCCGTTTTACTTCCTGGAGGAGCGTCTCTCGACTATCACTGGAATAACTCTGCGGCCGAAGATCCCAAGTCTTTTTTCTTCCTATTCCCAGTACACCCCCTTGCGTTGGTGTAGAGACGGCCTATTTGCCTTTTCTTCCTCAATGTTAAGGCAGTTGTATTCCCTAGACAAAGGCGGGGCCGAGGTTTTGTCCTCTTCCCGTTTGCTTTAATTTCTGGACTGGGGTGGGGTCTTTCCGGTAGTTTCTATCCCATTGATGGATATTCGTTGATCCCAGCAACCGTATGAGGCCCCTTCGTCTGGCTTCCAAGATTGCCTAGAGGTTGAGGATGATCAGAAGGACCTTTTCCCTTGTTCCTGATTCATGGTTTTTTCCTCTTTTCTCGGGCGCGCCCCCTAGTTGCACGAGGAGAGTTTTTTTCGTGGTGCTACTGATAGTGACTTTACTTTAGGAACATTGTGTTCCTAGAAGATGTCGGTCGAGATTCTTCTTCTTTGATGCAGAAGATGGCGGATTCCTTTTAGAATATGCTCTCCGCCTTTGACTCTTTTCAGGCATTTTTAGCCCCTTTACGGATCCTGGTCGCCTCCCCCGTTCTCTTCCTCTTTGAGAGAGGCCTTGCCAAAATGTCAGCCTTGTAGCCCCCGAGCGGCGGCCCTGTGTTGTTTCCTTGCCTCCTTGTTAGACATGTTCCTGTCAGGGAGATGCCCCTTTTTTCTGTCTTTTCCTTTCGGTAAGGTGTTGGAATCTTCGCTCTCGTTGTCGGGCCCTGACTGCCTCATGGATTCTTCTTTCGGCAACCTTTTTCTTCTAATTTTCTCCATCGTCCCCTCTCGTGATACCAACAGTCCCTGGTCAACTCTCCTCCGTATAGGTTCTCCCCCTGAATTCTGTTCTCTTGTCGGATGTAGCCAGTTCAATCCCTTCCCCTTGCAACCTTCCCCGATGTGTTGTGGCTGTGCGCTACCTCCCCCTCCATGTCCTCAGTTGTAAATCCGTTGGAAAGGAGCGTCCGCTCCACCTTTCTCTCTCTAGGGAGCTCAAATACGGTTGTCTTTCTTCACCTTTCAGTCGTCTCCCACCTGGCAAGCGACTGCTCGCATCTTTTTTGGGCGCGGGTGTAATAGTAGACCCCCCTTATTAACACTTTTTCTTCATATTTCCCATTAACCCAAGCGGACGAACACCGTTCTGTTTTCGTGGACATCTAAAGGTCTTTTGATCATTAAGACAAAAGAAGTGCTCTTCAGAAGCCCATCCCGGTCGTTCCTTCGACCACAGCCAAACATCCCCCGACATCTGCTCGCCTAAAATAGAGAGAAGTCCCCCCCCCGTTTAGTTCCTCGACCCAAAGGATGTGGACCATATTTCTACTCCTTCCCTCTTTTGTGTTGTTTAAAGAACATCTGGCTTTCCCTCCCCCGGTTGGACCTTCGAGTCCCCTGGGCTTTTTCTCTACTGAGGTAATCGCGTGATTGCATTTTTCATTGCCCCCTCAGAGTAGCCTCTCATCTGTTTCCAGTAAGGGAACCTAGAAGGACATTCATTCTCCTAAGGATTTTCCCCGTTGTTATAATTTTTTTCTTCACGCGTCCCCAGCCGGTGGTCGACCTCATGAGTTCTGCGTCGCCCCTCCCCCACAGATAGATGAGATTGATGGACTTCCGGTTTCACGATCGCCCCCTCTCTGTACGCCTGTAATTTTTTCCAATGCGTCTCATTTTTACCCCCTCGTTCCTCGTCAAACGCCTTCTGCCTTGGACTTCTCCCCCCTCAAAGATGTCACCCGATTTTCGTTGGATCTTGGCTTTCTCCCTTTCCCTTCTTAGGTGTACCCCTTTTGAAGAAACCCTTTTCGATACGGCTGGTTTCCTGCCCCCTGTTGACCGCGATCCCTCCTTCGCGCCCCCGACAGACCCTCTTCTCCCCTTTTCTGCATCCTCCCACCTAAATGTTCTTCCAGATCCCCTAACAATAGATTATTCTTCCCATCCATTCCCCCCTTCCCCGCCCCCGGACAGACTTCAGGACACTTCACATTGCCTTTCCCGAAAATCGGCCAGCAACCACCAAGCCCTTTCGCTCTCGTCAGGGGAGAAAGTTTTAATCGCAGGCTCCCCAACCGTCCCCTCTCCTTTTTCTTGACAGCGTAGAGCCACCTCCCAGCACCCGTAATCTCCTCGTGACTCATCCCTTAGACACATTGATGCCGCCATCCTTGTAGATCCTCCTCCCCCTGAACTACCTCCCTCGGTCTCCATAGTCCCTCATTACGACCGGACCCTTTTCATCCCTTTGCTAAAAAGACCCCCCCCTCTCCTTGCCCCTTCTCACCAGAGCAGAGAGAAGAACCTGATCATAATTCCACCTCCCTCAGAATTGGACATCATTCCCAACGCCCCCTTAAAAAATAGACCTGTTCGCCTTTCCTCCTCTTACAGTGATTGTCACCGAAGTGACGTCTCCCCCCCTTGATATCCCCACTCAACCCACCATACCTCGCGCCCCAGGCCCCGACTGGTTTCAACAATAGGACTGGTGTGTCGGCTCTTTTCCCCCAACTGCTCAGGCACCATTCGTCCGTTGAGAAATTTCTTGAATCGAAACAATCGGAATGTACTGCTTTTCCTTTTTCTCGACAGCTGCTGGCTCGCGGACCTAAGTTTGCACCAGCTGATCCCGTATCGAGCTATTGCTCGTTGCTTCTTTGTTTCCCCTCGCTTGCACCGTACAAGTAATTCAGATCCGAAACTTAAGAGACGCTCGTTGTAACAAAGAGGCTCTATTCTTCTCGTCATTTTCTATTCGTTAGGTTCACCCTTCCGAAAGCGACTCTTATTTTACATAAGATAGGCCTCTAATATTTTTATTTTCATCTATTACTTTGGAGTGTATCCCAGCCCGTCGGCCTCTTTTTTTTTTTCCAGAACACACGTCCTCCTTACCAACTTATGTTGAAGGGATTTTAGACCGCAACTCTGTCACCCGCTAAGCTCCAACTTTTGTCAAAAAATAGCGGAAACCCCCCCCCCCCCAAGCCGATATCTTGCGTAAAGAATGCGACTACTTTCTTCCTGATTTCCCGTATTCGCCGAGTTTCCGGGCATTTTCTCGGTGAGGGATCTCCAGACAATTCACACAACCTAAGTACAAATCCTCTTAGTCCTAATTATAAGAAATGTCCGAAATTGAGCGTCTCGCATTTGTGAAGAAGACCAAAGTCTTCCCCCTTTCTACCACAGAACCAAAGGACCCCTTCGTCCTGTTTGTTCCTCCCTCCTAACACCGCGCATATCACTCTTTCCTTCCTGAGGAGTCGAGAATCGCTTTCCCCTCTCCCTTCCTTTTGTGTGAGAGCGATTATATAACGCTTCTATATCAGCTGCTGTTCCTCGGTCGCTTTGTGAGGATGTTCTTCTTGCCTGGGTTCCTTTTCTGGTTTGGGACGAATTTTCTTTATGATGAACTGACCCTTTGTCCTCCCTCTCCGACTGCTTTTGTTGGGGGGCGCTGGTGCGAGAGATGTTTCACGGAATTTGGTTTGCGTTTTGTGTTGATAAGAACCGCGGCGTGTTTTGACGAAGCGATCCGGACCTCCCATTTTCGAGAAGTCCTTCAAAAGATAGCACCCTCTTTTTGTTCTCAGTTTGTTTTTCATTGTTGGCAAGGATCGAATCTTCTCTTTCTTTCCCGATCTGTCTTCCCTCCTTCCAGCCGTCGTCCATCGTTCCCACCGTCCTGTTCTTAAGAAAGAAATATACACCGCCCCTACAAGACTTGACGCCATCTTTCCCCCCCTTCCTGGCTATTCGTCAATAATCCTTTTCGCGACGGAAAGCCCGATAAGTAACCCTTCCGAAGATATTCCAGTTCTTGTCACTCGCGGAGTTCGAGGGGAAGCATTTCTGATTCCTTTCTTGTCTAGACGGGTGCAGGTCATTTCTGTCTCCGCTATGACGCAAACGGCTGACATGATGCTGCCCTCCTTCCGTCTCGGAGCCTCGGACACCCTCCAGAAGTTTTCCCTTTGGTGTATCTTCCGTGCTATTCGCAGGGATCCTGCACTTTTTGAAGTCCCGCGTGTTGACTCCCCTTGCCCACTTCTTCCTCCCCTTGGTTTGAAAAAATTACTCTTTTGAGGGACTTGGGAAGTCTTGTGGTTTGGTTTTTTGTAGTTCATTATTGGCGAGGCCTTCTTGATTACGTTTTAGGAAATACTCGTACTCGTCAGTTTTTTTCACGGTTTTCTCTTTGCCAGGGGGTAGATGGTTGAGGATTTGTCTGATTTCTCCAGGCTTGATGGTTAGGGATATTTTTTTTCGATATCTGGTTCGGTTAGCAATTGCAAGTCATTTTCTAGGGGTTGCGGGACGGTTTTTTAGAATGCACTTTCTTCTTTCTTGGGCACTAGGCGGACAGCGATTCTCTTCTGGGCCCTGCTTAGGTTCTCTTCTTCGGGATTATAGCAGATGGCGTGTCAACGGTTTGTCTTTCCCTTGATTCTTTAGAAGATTGTACTAACTTTTCGATTAGCTCCTACGGTCCAAGGATAGACGTACGCCCGATTGTTCCTTCGTTCAAGCATGGCGAAGTCTCCCCTGATCTCTCACCGTGATGGTGGAGTTTCTAAGTTCTGAATTTTCATTTTAGTGGACTATTCAGGTCTGTCCGGGTTTAGGGAATCCTGGTGAAGATGACCTCGTGATGGATTCCTCCCTTCCCCACATTATTGCTGTTCCATTCCCGTGAGAATCTGAGGTCCTTGGGGTCATCTCCCCTGGTCGAAGTCTCCCCTGTTCAAGAGAATTATCGGGACGTTGTTTCTGCTTCCCCCCCCCTCTTGGAGTCTGTAGTACGCACATCGTCAACCCCCGCTGTGACGATTGTGGATTTTTCGTTAAATAAATCAGGTCCTTCTTTTTCGAGATGTTGCACTGGCGGGAGGGATCTGTTCCCCCCATCTGCAGAGTTTACCTCTTTGAGGATAAAAGGCAACCTGCGGTTGTGATCTCGCACGGGCCTGCTCTAGTTTCCATAGTATGAACGTAGACAATTCTCTTTCACTTCTGGTCGTGCGTTTGCAGACGAACCTGAAACCCCCTTCTTCCCCCAAACGTGTCCGCTTTTTTCATATGGTCCCACCTGAAGTATTTTTGAACCCTTGCTTAGGCTCGGCGGAATGTCTCCTGGGTGGCTCCTTTCCCTTTAAGACAAGAGGCGAAAGTCAAGGAGTTCATCTGACCTCCTCCCCATGACCTCTTGCCCCTACATAGTCCCGCTCCTTGAAACCCCGTGTTCGTGCCATCGCCCTGTCCTTTGAACAATCTGTGTAAATACTCCTTTTTTCTAGATATTTTCCCTTATTTGGCTCTGCGGACCATGAAAACTGGTTTTTCCTTCCGGTTCCGGGAAGGATGTCATGGACTTGTTCGTCGCTTCCATACGACTTGTCGGAAGCGTTCCTCTGCCGTATTTTACGGGGACCCCCCTATAAACGCCCTTTTTTCATTCTTCCGCCGAGAAGCATTGTTTGTTCCTACTTCTCGTTGAGTACATCTTTTCCCAAAGGGCCTCCCATTTTTTCCTCCTTTTTACCTTTTCCCGATGGAGTTTATTCGCCAAGCGTCCATGGAGCTAGGACTGCTGCTCCGTCTGGGTCTGACTATTTCGACCGAGGAACCGATATGTTCGCCTTCTCACGCGCCCCCCCAGACGAATTCCCGATTGTTCACCTATCCCTGACTGTGCTCCCCTCCTTTGAGTGATCCAGCGCCACAAGCTTCTCAAGGCTGATTTTGCGTCTGGTCAGACTCTTTCCATTGAATTGGGAATAGGAACCTCCATCCAGCTGCTTTCCACATGATAATTCAGCTGCTCTTGAGGAGGCTATGGCCCGTAATCATACTCCTTTTGAATGTAAAATTCCCCCCCAATCCCCTCTCGCTTTTACTTCGGGGTCAAAGAAATTATATCCTCTTTTCAAAAGAAATCACCCCTCCCCGAAAAAGGACCTAAGTCACCGGAAATTCCCTTTCCTTTTCGACAAGGCCCCGCGACACCCGTCCTTTTCAGCCTCATTTAGCGGAAGGAGACCCAGGTGCCTCTAACTGGAGCTAAACCTAATGTCTTCGCCCAGTGCAATGATTGAACTTCCAGCGCAAGCGATAGACTCTCCCCCGTCCTGCTTTCGGCAAGAACTGGGGGATTTTCTCCTCCATCGTTTTCGACTAGAATCAATCGCGGCTCCATTCGGCTGTCAAACCTCGAGGTCCCGCCCTTCCCCTTTAACGAGCTGTCAACCTCCCCCTCCTTCGTGCAATGCGATAACCCCGGCCGCCTTTAGATCTCAACCCTGCTCACGCACTGCAAGCCAGCGTCCGCCCGTGCGCCCAGGCCCTCACCTTCCATCCCAACAGCCCTTTGCACTGGCTCCCTATAAGATGTAAGACACGCCTACGAAGAAGAAGCTACCAACAGAAGGACAAGCCAACCCACACCCCCGACATCGTTTAAGCCGCCCTCCAGCATAGTGTTGCAACCCTTCGGATAATCCGTTTCGAGCGTACCAAGCTCCGGCACCGACCGGCCTCGTCACACGCTTCATCAGCCCCCAAACACCTGTTCGCTGTGCTGAAATTTTTTCCCTCTCCGCGCCGATGGGCGACCTATGGCCCCCCCTCCCATCTGATCTACCTCCTCAGCCGGTCTCTTTGCAAGTTGCACTTTTTACCTTAATCCTGGCCCGGCCCTGACGAAACTTTTCGCGCTATCTCCCCAAGGATCCCTATCATTCTATGGGGAATCTATTTCTGATGTGCACAATCCCGACGGTTCGATTAGAATATCCGATAGGAAACCATATTTTCTTAACCCTCTGTTGGGGGCGGTTTGTTTATTTCGTTTTCGTCGTAGTGTGTGCTACTCTCCACAAGTCCCCGACGGACCAAATTCTTACGGGCATGTGGACCACCAATTAGCCAGATACGCGTCAACTTACTTCCCACAAATAAATAAAATACCCAAGGGCCGATTGAGATCTTGAGAACTACTGGAGTCCTTATCTTAATGAGACGATCGGTTCCCGGTCCTCATGTATCAAAGTTCCCCAACTCGGACCCCTTCCCCCCACCTTACTCGTTACCCGCCGCGCCAACCGAACTGGAATAAATTGCAGTCGTTAGCAAGAAAGGTAAGAATTCAACCATCCTCATATTCCCCCCCCACCCCTTCCACCCGCGTCCGCTTCCTTGACTTCCGCACCCTTTACCGCCTGCTGATCGATACATGAGTCATAGAGA
>Ga0179591_1267307_pt1 | contig 17602 bp, 16 predicted proteins | sample CZOMad2_1_08_16f_FD_182891 | JGI IMG/M metagenome (GOLD analysis project Ga0179591, IMG submission 182891) | Vadose zone soil fungal communities from Angelo Coast Range Reserve, California, USA - CZOMad2_1_08_16fungal (PacBio error correction) | ecosystem: Environmental > Terrestrial > Soil >... | reverse complement strand
ACTTCTGGGAACCCATTTGAGTCCAAAGCCACGTCTCCTCTCATCGGCATGTGGGCAAGTCCGAGTTCCTTCCCTAGAGTTACCGGTTTCATATTCAAGAACATACGCATTTATCCTACTTGGGGACAACATGGGCCTTCCCCCCCTCAACAATGATTCAGCCGTGATACAGTCAGTCGTGCAAAGCCTACCGAAGGGAATTTCCGTTCTGACAACAACACGTCGGACGTTTTACCCATTCCTCCCAGCCTGGCCCTGATTCATCCACCTCCTACGATACCTTCCAAGTATCATAAGTTGATTCACCACTAGACGCCGAATTTCCTCTCCACCTAGCCCCTGATTACCCTTTCACGTTCGTCGACGTTCCTTCAGCAAATCCGACCTCGTCCTTCACTAACCCACGTACCCCTACTTTCTCGTGGACCCCTTTAAAAATGGGCACCACGATTACGCGGTGGCTTCTTCAAAAGGCTGGACCCAAATAGTTCACCTCTTTTAACCTTCTTTCTTGTGCTTACCCCCTACCAAATTACTGATCCACCTCTCCCCTGGTAGCGAGAAGAGGATCCTGCTCCGTCCCATACTACGATTTTTCTTCCTTTCCAGTGCTTCCCTCAAAAATAAGCCTTGTACTAGCCGCAACCATACATCTCATAACGTCGACCGGGGACATTAAGTACCTTTTTCCCCCCTTCGACCTCATCTGTCTTTTAAGACTTATCGTGTCTACCCTTGTTCGTTTTATTGATACAACTCGACCCAACCCTTCTGCGATGGCTCACAACACTTATCGCTCGACACCTTATGAAGGAAACGGCACCTCCGTAAGTCCTCTCCAACGCTACGGGTACGACCCCAAAGTGGCCTCTTGTTTATAGGCTTCAACTCATCCTTTCCACCTTTCCCCTCATGGGAAATAAGCATCCCTAAGAAGCAGCTCCACCACCGCCACCCACCAAACACGCCCTCCACCACAACACCCACAGAAAGCGACGACCTAGTAGGCACCGAACTGCCGTAGGAGTCAGACGCCCGTCAATGCCGTGTAAACCGCATGAAACCCCATCCCCCCCCATCCCAACACCTGCCCCTGAATGACAACGGAGGACCCGTAAATTTCACCTTTCCGCCGGACAGACAATCTTATCCTTCTGGAGAGCCACATACAGTAAATATTCACGGTGACTACGACCAATGCATCCCCCCAAGTAGCACCCCTTCCACGGGAGGGTTTCCCTATCGGATAACTGACCCCCCCCCCCTTAACGAAGAAACCCCCGTCGCTCCAGCATCATGCTGACAACCCCAGAAGGGAAGGAGACGTTTCATCCGTTCCGGCCGTCTGCGTTTCGCCTTGCCAGGGCTATTCTTCCCCCGATCTCGATAGTGTACCCCCCCCCCCTTATGTTTTCGTTTCGTCGGATATCCTTGCGTCACCGTTCGGTGTCAACGTTTCTTCTCTGAACCTAGGACTGAACGCTTCTTGTCACCTTCTCTTCCGGATGACAGTGTAGGGTCGTTGCGTGGCGGAATTGTTGCGTTCGAGCACTAAGGACTTTCGACTTGCGAACCCTCTCGTGTCCTTCGACGGCTACTCTCCGATTTGATGCCTCCTTGCACCGTTGCTCTCACGTTGGCTTTACAGTAGTAGATACCCGATACCTCCTACTAGTGGTCCCTGTTTGCGGTCACCAGGTGATTCCTGATTGTATACCTCGTGTCCCACTCTCGGAAGCTCACGTAGTTAGCGTTTGCTCTTCCACCACCGGACTTCTTCCTTTTATTGCGGCACATTAATACTACTGATCCTCTTTCCCCGCGACAAAACGATGGGAATGTGCTTTAGTCTAATTCCTGACTACACTTGTCTGCACCTTAAACCTAGATTCCTGGTGGCCCTAAATTCTCCCCCGAGATGGATGTGGGACGTTATCTTTCGTACACGGTTTACCTCTTTAAGTCCTATACTCGTTCAGGAAAAATATGAGACTTGTTCGTACTTTTCTTCCAACTTCGTCCGTGTGAACTCGCGTTGAACGTGCCTTTGTCTTCTGAATCTTCTCCTCGTAATCCCTACGATAATACACCATCCTGCCTCGGTTAGTGGCCTTTCCTCCGCAGGATCCCTCCGCTTCCCGACTAACCTACTAGGTTGCTCGGGTTATTCGCTACTTCGGTTGGAGCCTTCCTTTTCTCCTGCGTCCTCTCTCCACGTCTTTGGCCCGTAATCTACGGAAGGGAGGGAAAAAGAAACGGCAAGGACGGAGATCAAGAACCGACGAGCGGGAGGAAGCTCAGTAGTAAGCCGTGCGAGATCGCGGACGAGAGACGACCTGGCAATGCGCCTGTTGGAGGGATTTCTTACGAGGGCTCTTCCGTTCCCCTACTCGGAGGAGCGCGTTGGACCTTTCGGTACAGTATCTCTTATTGTTTTTTAGTTTTCTTTTCAGACCCGCTGATAAATTTGGCTTCTTCATCTGCCCTTCCTCTCTCTACTCTAGATGCGCATCGCCCTCTCCGTAGTCCTTGACCCCCCCGACCTTTCGGTTCCTGCTGTTCTCTACACAAAGAAACCCAAAAAGCGATGCAAATCTGGTCCAATGCAAAACCTTACCGGCCCCGAAAAAGCGGCTGCGAATCTCCCCGCTGACATTAACGCTCCAGCCTTGGGCCCTTCGTACAGATGAAAAGATGACGTCCTCTGAAGGGTAATTTTTGTTACAGAAAAAAGCCCCGTCTGCGATTCCCCTCCCCTCCACGCATGAGAGAGGCAGAAACCTCCCCGGAGTGATCCTTTCAGGGTATTATGCGAAAACAACCTTCCGGGAACACAGTCCGCCGAACCTGTCGAAAACCACGCCCCCCCCCCCCCAGCAACCGGCGCTTCGTGCCACGACAATTTCCTCCTTGTAAAAGCAGTCTTTCGAACGCGCCAGAGGCCAGATAAACTCCTTAAACCTACTGCTCATTCCTAGAGACTTACCCCCAAAAATTCCCACCACCCCTCCGCCTCCGTTACGAAGAGTGGCTTCCGGTTACTGCATTATGCTCCTCTCCTTGTGTATCAGTCCAATGCGCCTTCCATAGCCTCTCACTCCCTGAGTACCCCCGCCCACAGAAAAAGGATGATCCGCAGAACCCGATAGCCTTGATGCCATCCGATATGTTTACTCTCCTCTTTGTGTTGTAGATCATTTATACTGCTTTGGTCTGGCCGTCAAGACTTGTGCCTGTAATGGCTTGGTACGCATTCTTTATTTTTATAGGCGATTGTTTCCGCGTGGCCCGCATTGCCGATCCACCTCGTAGACATCTTCTGAATCGTTACAGTCCCTCCAACTGTACGGAAACTTCGGATGTCGCGTTTTTTAGTTTGAGGCCGTATTCTGCCTGACCTTCTCCTTTCCTTCTTTACGGCTTTTCTCTCAAGATAGAGGGCCTTTCCGCACCTCAGCAGTCTGTTCCCCCCTTTGGCTTACCTAAGGAAGAAGTCCTTTCTTGTTGGAGTGTTTCTCTCAGGGAATTACTTCTTTTTGTATTTTTTGTTTTTTTAAAGATCTAGTTTTGGTGCTGTAATCGTTAAGACCGCTTCTTTCTTTAAGACGACTCCGTTCTGTGACTGTCGTTGATGTGGCGGTGTTTTGATAGCAGGAAGGGTATGTGGGTCTCTTGAGCCCTTTGAAAGATAAGTGCTCACCCTTTCTAAGATGTCCTCTTTTTTAACGGTCGCCGGTCTGTCTTTCATTTTCACTCATGGTGTCTTTGGAATGCCCCTGTGTAGTGTCCACGGAAGGGTGGTATTTCCGCAAGTCCGGGTGGTGATTTGTTGATGGTTTTACGAGCTATTCCGTCCCTACCCGGTAGGGTGTTCATGCCTCCCGCGGCTTCACTCGTCCTTCCCAGAAGTACTCTGCTCTTTGATAATCTCGCCAAGCATATCTGCCCGCCTACCAAACAAAATAAACTCCACCCCGCCCTTCCAAATCCTTTTAGATTGGAACTTCTAGGTTCCCATCGAGAAAGCCCCCTTCTCGCTGTTTCCCGATTACCTTCAAGACAAACTCTCCGACAGTCTCATACTTTGCCTAGATACGGCCGGAGACTACGAAAGTCTTACTGTGCCCGACCAGCTGTCGTGATTTCCCTCGAATCCGTTCTATAAAGGACTGTGTATTGTTGTCAACACCGCTATTTCGGACCCACCGGGTGGGGTGCTTGTCAGGAACGAGCCGTGACGACCACTCCTTCACAGAAACTCTTTCCTCCCTTCTCCAGTTTCTCTGGGAACGGATGTCTCCCGGGGAAGGTCCATCGAGACGCCTGCCCGGATTCTTGCTTTGCCTTATCCGATGGGCGCCATGAAATTTCCTGAGCTACCGAGTCGCCACACGTCACCTTTCCCTCTCTTCCCCTGAGAGTACGGTTGCAGTGAACATTGTCCCCCCTTGAACTGTTTCAGCCAGCGTATACTGGAGTACATTACTATTGTACCTTTTCTGTTGAAAGCTAGCCGCCCCCTTGCGCTTCGTTGCCACCCACGTTCGACGTTGGTCTTGACCGTTCGCGCCGTACTTTACTCGCATGAAATTCACGGACACCCACTCACCTTTACCTATTCGGTTTCCTCTTCACCCGGGAAACCCACTGTGTGCGTCCAGACATCCCGTTCCGTCCGTGTCCGGATGACCCTATAAAGACAGTCTTCATCAAGGGCTAGGAGCCTCCCAGCGGTGTCTCCATGCGGCCATCCCCGGTGAGCATTTAAAACCCGTTCAAAAACTCGTCTCTTTTGTTGCAGGTACGGCCCCCCCTCATGAAAGTTGATGGCTCCACTGACGCACTTTCGGGCATCACCCTCTGTAAGTAGAATCTTGTAGTCCATTAAACGAAGCTTTTTTCATCACTATGACACGTTCTTTTAGTTCTCTCGAATCCACGCATCCTACCTCTCATTGTAGAGTCGATACTAGCTGATGATCACCTCCCCTCTGTTAAAGCCCTCATTCCCTTTCTTCCCACCGTTTCTAGAACGTGTTTCGGCCCGACCTCACAACAATCACCTTTTTTTTTTGAGAAAAGATCCTACTTCAGTCGGTCCCCCTTGAGGAGCTACGCTCTGACTTCCTTTCTGCAGGAAACTTAGCGTCCCCGTAGGTTTGTCAGTGCAGGTTGTACTTTTTCGCTTCCCGCCTTGTTTTGGGTTGGTTTCCCCCGTGGTTTCCCTTGTAGATAGTATGGCAGAGACTTTCGGTGGCGTTGCGCCGTTGTATCTTTCATTTGTTTTGGTCACCTTCCTTGTTTCTGTGTCTAGTCGCTCCTCCTTAGATGGCCGCGTGCCATTGAAGGGACAGGGTCCACTTGATTAGTTGTTGCGGGTTTGGTTCTGGTTTTTGTTCGGCCTGTCCCCTGTTTCAAAGCTGTTCGTACGGCAGGTTCTGGGTGGACCGCCCTTGCTTGTCGGCTTGCAGGTGGGTCGTCCGTTTTTGGTGGTCGGCGGGGGTGGGTGCGGGGTTGATGATTCGCCGCCCTGTCGTTGGGGATGGGCGCTGAGGATCCCCTGGGTCCCCTTTTGGCGGCGCTGCGGTAAAGAACGAACCTTTCCTTCCCGTTTTACGGGTACAATTTCTGAGGTGGCATGTCCGCTAAGTAATTTTTGAGGTTCTCAACCTGCAGATAGCAATCTCGCGTCCCTTTTGTGTGAAGAGTAGAGGGACTTTCGATGTTTTGCCGTATCCCGCTAAAACGGGTACCGCACAGTTTACGAAGGCGTACTCAATATGCTTCATGCTGGTGTCGGAGTCTTACTAGCCCCTGGTCTCTTAGACACTTCTTCGCGTCAGTCTTCCCTTCGTGATTGTGCCGGTCACTTTTCCTTTGACTTCCCATGGTCGAGAGTTCACTGCGTCTTTTCCTACACCCTCTTGCTAGCCTCCCGGTTCTGTGGCCGCTAAGGGTGGTTGTATAAGAGCCGTCTTTAATCGGGCCTCGATTTTTTGTACCTGGGTCGAGCAGCCACGCGACTATTTTTTTCCGCCCGTTTTTGAAGTTGTCTTAAATATGGTTTTCGGTTGATTGTTTCGCTTCGCACTCAAGCTTGGTTCTTCTGATGATTTTCGAGTTTCAGGTCTGACCTTCCGCTTCTAGTTGGAGATCTTGTCAATTCCGTCGAGATCTTTTTCCAGCCTTTGATATCTCAGATCGTTTCTGTTTGTATCGTTTCTCGATCAGCCATTGAGAAGGTGCTTTCTTGTACTGAATGCCTTTTCTATCACCGGCCTGGCTGTAGTCGTATTTAAAGAAACTACTTCTGATTATGTTTTCCGACGGCTGATCATTGTCTTTTTTGCCGGGAAAAATTTACCCCATAGGGACCGGGATGGGATCGTCTTAAAACCTCCCTTCCGACGGTTTCTCGAGGAGCTATGCTTGCTGAAAGGGTTAACCAATTCGTTTCTGATTTTTTTTCCCCCCTCCATCTGTTCTACAATATTATCGATATATTTAATCAATATCCAGTTTTTTGTTTTTGAGTCCTTTTTTCACCCCCTTTTGAAGCAAAAGGTCATTTTTCCCCCCACTAGAAAAAGTGTGCATGGGTGCAAACTTCATCACGAATCCCTAAGTCCTCCCCCTTTTTTTAATTTTGGGATAAAGGTCTCATCCTCTAATTGGAACCCCCTCGGTGCCGGACAAAACCCTCCTGCTAAGAAATGTCTGAACCCGAATCTTCCTACGTCTGACTCTCCAAGACAGGGCATTTCTTTGCTATCCCACATTGCCCTTCGCGGTTACTTCCCCTTTTTTTCACTGTCGCATGGTGATCTTCTACTAAGATCAAGACGGCGACAAGGTCCAATTCAAGCCGGTCTGTCCACTTGCCCTAATTCCATAGATACAAAGAGACCTTATCGAATCGCATGGTCTTTGACGGGCGTACTTCCCCACCCACCGCCCCCGGCTGTCACTCGAACCACCACGACTACCCCATATCTTCGTTGTGAAGCCCACCTTCCGTCCACCCCCGTTTCGTTGTTTAGTCCCTTCTGGAACACCCACCTCGAGTCCCTGGGGACGGTTATCCCCCCCTTTTGAAAAGTATCGATCCCCCCCTCTATCCCCTTTCTGAGTCCTTTTTGATCCATGTATCGTTAACATCCTACGCATGTGACTTCACTTTCAGGAGGACGGCCCCTACGAGGTTCTCTGTTTCCGGTGCAACCAATACATCTCAGAAGTACATTTGTGAAAGTCCGACTACCTTGCCACCTGGCCTCCTCTTACGTACTCCTTATCTTGCCTTCCCTTTGTTCCTCTGGTGAGTCCCGCTCCCCTCGAAACACGTCCTTTTCGACTTTTCAACACGTACGCTCTTTCCCCTTTTTCTCCGTCTTTCCACTGGTGGCCCTCTATGCGCTGCAACCTCCCCTTGGACACCGTGTCTACCACTATTCAGTACCCTGGTTTTCTGCTTGTTTCCAACCAGCCTCTCAAGCCCCACTCGAAGGGCATCAGCGCCAGTCACGCCTCCTTCCCCCGCATTTTTTGACAGTCCCCCAACCCCCGTACCCCCCACACATCGCCCCACCCCAAGAAACACCCCCGCCCCTCGCAGACCCGTCCTTCCCCCAGCAAGGCAGCGTGCAGCACTCCTCCCCTTCCACGCGTGCCCCCGGCGCAAAAACCCTTTCCCCCATACCCCCCCCCCCTTCCCCCCACTGTAAAAAGTCTTGACCTTCCCTCAACTTGAAGCCTTCCAGGACCAATGGCTTGGAGAGTCAATAAAAAGGGCATTTGTCCAATCACCACACCCTTTCCAGATCCCCCCCTGAGCCATTTAAAACCTGGAGTTGCTCTGTAACATCCTAGTTACTGCACAACCACCCAGGAAAAGACGACAAAACAAATTATTATGCTCACCGTACCTTCCTTGAAACCCCGTCTGCGTCTGAGCAGTTAAGCTCTATTTAAAGTTCGCGAGTAGCCTCATGGAAGATGCTTGCAAACGCTCTCTTTTCCATAACCACCCAAGGTTTGCTCATTTCTGTCGGCTCTCAATCCTACCCTTTTTTTCGTTCGGTTGGAGATTCGTCAGAGGTTGCCAGCGGGAGTCCTGGTTTTCCGGCCTCGAAAGGCCTCTTTTTCCTCCGGTTCGTAGTCGTGAGCCGATCAATATTTTCCTCACGTTTTTTCTGAAATCTTAGTTTTCCTGGCCGTCCAGCGGCTACCGCCTCCCCCTTGATCTGCAGTCGAAGTTGTTCAGCCAGCAACTTTTTTCCGTCCTGCCCGTTAGCGATATCACTGTCCTCTTGTTTCCACCGGGGTGGATGCGTCCCCCTCGTCCCTTACTGTTAGCACGCGTGGTACTTGCGAATCCTTTTCCCCGTGCTCAAGGACTGTTTTTTTAGTGTCATCGCACTTGCCGGACCCTTGCTTGGGAACCATCTCGCGAGCTGGGTTTTCCCGACCGTCGGTGCCCGCCGTACCCCCCCCCCCTCTTCTTGACATTTTCGGTAGTTTTGTTGCATGGACCCCGGTAAGATCACTGCAACCCAAACGGTAGCAGATGGTTCCTGGGGGCTTTCATTCAGCAGGGAGGCGCTATAAGACAAGTGAAATTTTATGTAATTCTCGCTTTTTGATTTGCCTAACGATTCGACGGGGGCGCCGCTTCAGCCTCCTCTTTGTCATGGTTTTCATATTTTACCCCTTCTACTCTTTTTCCTTCGTTTCCTGGTCCGTCCCGAACCTTTCCCCTCCGAAATCCCTTTGCCGCGTGACATCGTTCCTTTCCTCTTACGCGCGTGCCGCTAGGCAATCCCCTTGACGTGATTAGGCATAGTTTTTTTTCGTTTCCTTCTGTGTGGATTTAGCGTCGCTTACCTAGCTCAGTCTTTTTCCCTCAGAGCCGGACGGTCTTTCCCACACGACACCTTCCGGTTTTGTCATCAGCCTTCCTATACCTCGACTCTGTTCCGTTTACTTTTCCTCGCGTTTCTGCCGGCCGAGTCTCGTCTAAGTGATTCCTCTTGTCGTATTTTTCGTGGCGATGCTTTTTTTTGCAACCTCTCCTCGTTGGACGTTTGATCTGGTCCCCCGTAGCTTAAAGTTGCGCATAGGTTCGTATTGAGGAGTAGTTCGTTTTTGTTTGTCCGGCTCCCCCGACCCTGGCGATCCTTTATGACCGTCGCGCCGTGTCTTCCTCCCTGTTGAAGCCGTTTACTATTCAGCGCCGGAGTTCAGGACCCACTCCCCTTTGCTTAATTTGCATGTCCCCCTCGATCACCCTCCCCCTTTCTACCTATTAAGCGGTTTTGATGCACCACCCTGAGTGTTCCCCCCTCACTTTGCAGGCCCATTAATCCCAGTGAAACATTCCACGCTCCGAGGGTAAGGCGCACAAGATAACCCCTTTTTCCTGGAGCATGCTTTCAGGCTGTTTACCACTCAAGCCAGTCTGCTACACCCGCAACCTAACGACGCGTCGTAAGCCGTAACCATCACCGGTTTCCCTCAGTAGAAGGCTCTATGTGTTTTTTTCTGAACCCCCCCCCATAAAGGCCCCTCTTGACCCCGTTGTAAGAGCCCTGCGCCCCCACGCAAAAAGAAACTGGGCGAGGCGTTAAGCCCGTCTTTCCCCGGTTTGCAACAGTAAGGCGGAGGTTGCCTCCAGCGACCCGCGCCTCTACTCCCTACAGTAAGATCCCTGACCCTGAGATTGCCCTTAGATCGGACGGCCGCACCCATTTTGCCCCCACCGCTGCAGTCTCCCGTTTGCCGAAAGTGGTTTGGTTTAGGGTAGCCGCATTCTTTCGACGATTTTCCCCTTTGGTATCCCCAGTCTTCTTTCCTGCAGCGATCGCGATCCCCATACCTTTGATTCCCTCCCCGCCCAATGCTGGATTTCCCACAAAAAAGAATGGATGCATATTTATTTTTCTTAACACCCCTTTTTGTTTTTTTAGAGACGTTGAGAGATCTTGAATCCTGATTTGTCGGTATCCACTTTGGGTATTGTTTGTCTCTTTGGTAAGACTTTTTTTTCCTATCTCTGAAGATTTTTTTTCCCCCCCAGATTAAGATACCCGTTTATCAATAGTAGGTCTTATGAGGGTATCACCGCAGAACAACGTTCTCCTTTCCCAATCTCGTTGACTTTTCCGGTTTTTTTGACTGTGTGGGACCTTACCATTTTTTTTTGACGCCCCTTATCCCCCACTGTGGATATTTTTCAGGCAGGTTATATTTTGCCGATAGAGGTCGCTTACGAAAAATAAGAAGATCTTCCCCCCAGTGTTTGAGTTCCCTGTCTGACCCCTCCGTTGAAGTTGAGTTGGAGTTTTTTGTCGCAGGGCATCCTTCCCCGGTGTTAACCCTTTCCCTAATTTTCTTGTCTTTGGTCTCTCTCCTGGCGTCGGATTTTTCCCCCGCCGTTTGCTGTTGCCCCCTTGCCTCACTTGCGTGGAGGTGTCCTTTTGCCTCGTCAGCGTTTGTCGTTTTTCGGTTTTCCCCAATTTTTACCGCTTATGTCAGCGACGTCGACGCTGGGTATCCCGTTTCGTCCCTGCGCCTGCGGGGAATCTTAATGTGCCTCGCTCTGTTTTTCTGTGCCCTGTTTTCTTTTCTGTACACGGTCCGGGTTGTGTCGGTTTCCGTGTCCTCGCGGGTTTTGGGTTTTTTATGGTGTTTACTGAGTCCCCATGCAGTACCTCCCGTTCGTTTGTGTCACTGCTCGTTCGATGCGAGCGGATTACCCAGGGGCTCGTATTCCTTTTTTTTTCTTTTTCGATGAAGATGAAATGGCTTTTTTTCACGCTTCCACAAAAAATGAACCAAAAGACCCGCACAGCTCACCTCTTTTTTTTTTCTTTCCGACGGGTTCCTTACTTTTGTAAGAAAAGATCCGACGGAGGTGACCCCGTTAATTATGAAAAGTTCGCCTCAACCCCCAACCTACCAATTTTTTCATTTTGGTATAGCTAGTAGCCTTCTCGAAGGCCAGATTTCTAAGCCCCAGCTAGTAGGTTTCGGGTTCCCCCTATACTTTTTTTCCTATTTTTTTTTGGTGTTGAACACTCCTTTGATCGAGTCCGTCCAATCCCCTTTCTCTCTGGCCTAGGAGGAAGTTATTAGATCAGACCCCCCCTAAGTAACCCAGATCCAAAACGCTCTTTCTTCCGGTAATTTCCCCCCTTTCCTGGACTCCCGGGATTTTTCCGGGTGCTGAATTTTACCTTCGTCTTGACCCCGGACGGGGACGTTATCCTTGTTGGTAACCCCTTATGAACGGTCGCCCCCCTGCAGTCTCTCCCCCACCGGGCCCCGTTCCCCCGCGTCTTTCCACCGCCCCGTCCCTGTTTTCTACAGTCGTCTTCAACCCTTAGATAGTTTTCGGCTTTTTCCCTCAGATGCGACCCCCCGACCTCCCTTTTTGGTAACCTTGTCGGCAAGCTGCGGCGTCACAGCCACCTGGCTTTTTATTTCCCCCCCCCTGCTCGCTACATTTGTGGCAGGTCCGTGACAGGCTTCTTTTTCGCGAATTCAATTCTACTGTCTCAGCACCTGGCGATCGTTTTCCGGGCACGTTTTTCACCAGCCCAGCTCGTGCGCTTTTCCGCAATCCCTGTTGACGTTCCGATGCCGCATCGGAAACGCCTCCGTGAGCACGTTGCTTTTTGCTCATCCCACGCCCCCGTGTGCCCTGCCGGGACCGAAGGTTTTTCTCTACCAGGGACCCCCTTTTCTTAGTTATCTTTTTGCCTCGTTGCTATTCCATTAGTCACACGGTGTGTTCCCACTGCGGTTTTTTAGGTCTTTCCAGAATCTTTTCTTAGCTTTTCGGTCACCCGGCCCCCTCTCTTGTCAATCCAATTCCGTCCTGGTAGTGATCTGTCTCCCCCCCAGCAACGCGACGTTTAACCTACCCCTTCCCCTACTGTCGTAGTCGAACGCTAGCCTGCTTGACATAAATCCATTGGCAATCCTTGCTCGCTCTCCACACTTTTCGAATTCCAAGTTGTTTTCGCTCCTTCTTTTTTGACATTCCCCATAGAAAGAAGCACCAGTGGTTTGCTGTCCCGCCGATACTCTTGTTTCTGAGCCCATCGACCTGCCCTGCTAAAAGCGTTGTTTTTGGCTGTCAAGAGTTACTGTCGCTTACCTGAGTTGTTCTGCTCCCTGGGGTTGTTTTTGTTGGTTTTGTTTTTGTTTTGACTCTTTAAAGCATTGGTTTTTTGGTTGTTGTTGGGGCCGTTGCCTGGGTTGTTTTGTCGGGTATACATAGTGGTCTGAGACTAACCCTTGTCATGTCTTTTTTGTAGTGGTTTTCTTTTTTCGCTTTCACCGTTGCCGTTTTTTGAGTGGTGTTTTCTTCACCGGAGGAATTTTGTTCTTCAGTTGTCCTTTCCGGTTTCCTTTTTTTCAGTGGTTTCTGTTTTTGGTGATTGATTTGATGTTGTTGGCCCCTTCGTTCCCACGCCTTTCTGCTGCTGCACGGCAGGTGGATGGTGTTGCAATTTTTTTTGTCACGGTTCCGGTGTTCGCGTTGTGGTGGCGGTTTTGGTTGTGTTTTGGTGCTTGTTGGACTTTGGTCCGACGGCCTTCCGTTTTTTTGAGTCTGGCGCTTATCTTACATGCTGTTTTTCCCTGTTGGTATTTTCGGTATTGACAAGCCTACACTTTCAGTTTTTTAGAAAGTTGACTAATTTGTTTTTTTTGTTTAAGGTTAGAGCCCCCCACCTTACTTTTATTCTTTGGCCAACATTTTTCAGTCCCTTCTACTTTCGTCTATAGTGTGTCGTTTTCGAAGGACGTTTTTGCAGTTGGAGCACTTTTATCACCGCTTTTTGGCACACCGGTTATCCGACCCACGACGACGTCTGTTTTCCCCTTCTTACCCGCTTTGTTGTCCATTTTTTCTTACTTTCCCCAGGTATTCCCCTTTTTTTGGGGTTTGAGGGCCGACTCCCCAACGCGTCGATGATCCCTTATTTCCGTGGTTATTACGAGTGACGCGATGCCATCTGATCGTCCGGGGAGTGTGGACGATTCCCCTGTCGTTGGAAGCACCTCAGCCTGTAGTCGGGTTACCCCTATTTTGTTGTTACGGGGCGATGAACACCTGCACCTGCCGTTTTCTGCCTTATGTCCCCTGTCCCCCCACATCTTTTTGTCGTGACCTTTCGATAGACCGCAGGTGTTCTTTGCCTTACGGAAATTCTACCCCATCGTTTGAATGTCCGTCCTCTTCCTGTGCTAGTTGTACGCCTTTGCCTTCTTTTGTCTGTTTGCCCCCTTTTTTATACTTGTCCTTGGTCCGCTAGGATTAGTCCTGCATACAGGTGACTTCTAGGCCCTGATCAGCACTTCCATGCGTAGGACTTCTAAACGTCTGCGATTGGTTCACCAGGCTGAATGGTCTTTTTGGCCCGATTTTTCCCTTAGGATGGGATGCGGATCGTACTAGGTTTCCTGATTTCAACGTCCCGCATTTTGACTGGGTTTTTTCAGTATAACTGCTGAACGAGCCGACAGATCCCCATACGAGCTGTCCGTTTGCGCGCAGGTGTGCCCGTGTTCTTTTTTTATGCCAACTGATCCCCCCACGCCACACGCACCTCTTTTCCCCCAATTTTCGTGTGATTTTCTCTTCTGTTTTGTTGATAGACGACGACCTTTGTGCACAGTTCCCCCTTTTTTCTTTTTTCCATGTGTTCGAATTCCCTCCAGATCCCCAAGTTCTCCCCGCCCCGCCCCTATTATATATGTGTCTGACCTGCCACCCTTTTTTTCAGTGGCGTTTGCTTTCAGGTACCTTGGTTTTGGGCAAAAGTGGACGCCCCCCCCCAACGCCCCCCACCGTCCTCTGACTGTCATAGCGAAGGTCGTGTCACTCCCTCCCCTCAGCAAGTTCCTTTACCTTGATGACCCTTTCACTGCGGGCCCCCCGGTCTTCCCGTCCCGGTTGCTGATCCGACTCATCCTGAAAATAAGACGATACCTTCCAGGTTTTCAATCCTCGCGACGATTAAAGTCCCCCCCCCTCTCCCACTGTAAGAAGAAATGAAATCTGGATTTCGCCGGCCTTACGGAATAAGACGCGGCGGTTTTACTTCCGAACATCACTTTCCTTTACAACCCTTATTACCCCCGTCAGCACGACTGGAACCCCCCACTTTTTTGTTGGTTCCCGTTTCCCCCCAATCCGTGTTTTTACCGCGTTTAAATCTGGATCCACAGAAACAGCTCGCCCCCCCCCAAAGGGTTAGCGCAGCGATAATTACCTTTCCAACTCCCAAACGTTTGAATACGAGGTCTTAGAACCGCCTTTGGATTTCCAGGAAGACAACAATTCCCTATTAGACTTCGTACCTTTTTGACAGCAGCCCTCCATGTACCAAATTTGAAGAAGTCGTAAGACCTAGTCTTTTTCTCGTCCCCTGGTGTTTCTTTCTTCCTCCCCTCCCAAAACTTCCACCCGGAGACCCCCTCCTCTCTATCTACATGGTTCACTCCAACAAACAACCCACCCCCACACACCACCCACACAACACACCAACACCACCCCCCCCCCACCCTAAGACACGGAGATGAAAACCAACAATGGGAAAATCTCCCAGGAAAGTAGATGTGTTTTTCCCCACCGCATTTACCCCTCATTTTATCCCAAATCAGCCTCATCAAAAAATTCTGAAGACATAAAAACATCAAAAACACCCCCCCAACCCCACCACCCTCCCCACCCCGAACCTCCTCCCTTCCTCCCAAGCACCTCCTGTCAAGATTACAATTTTTCCCCCCTTGTCCAATACCCAAAACACTTCCCACCCCTTTTCAAATTGGTTCTTTTTTTTTACAAATGTGGGAACCCCCCCCTTTTTTTTTTGGAGACTTACCGAAATAGTCTCAGATGGAGTGACCCCATTTCCCTCAAAGAGCACGTACCTCCTAACCACTTGAAAGATCCCCGGCTCTAAAACCTTTATTCTCTCAAGATCTTCTACCCCTTTCACCACCTCTCAAACGAAGCCACCCCCCTTCTTTTTTTCCTTCCCACGCCTTCCCTGCCCCACAAGAAGTCCTGCTCTGATCCCTTCCCTTTTCTCTCTCCTTCCCTTCTCTTCTTTCAATGATAGCTTTGTTTCCCCCCCTTTTCTTGTCTTTTCTGGCATACAGCTACCCCTCTGTTATCTCTCTTAGGCCTTTCCCTCTTGCTTGATCATAATGGATAGCAGTCTCCTTCTTCTAGATGCAGGTTCGTCTTATTTTCTCTATCACTATAGATGCTACCAGTGTTCTTTCCCAGTTTTCCCTTGCTCCAGCGGCGCTGCTGCCGAAGTGAGAACGCCCCCCTACCACAGTGATGGAGTAACGACCCCAATGCTCTACTATTGGGTAAGTTTGCTCTTCCCCTCTGTCAGTATTTTGAGCCCCGGTGGGCGTCCCCTTCCCGTCAAATGATCATGACGGTGTTCTCTGAATCTTCCCTCCCTTCTTTCTTTCGGAAAGCTCCGCGCTCTTTGCTTCCCGCTGCCCTTCCCCAACGAAGGGACATTGCGCTGTCGTAAGTCCCTTCAAACTGGAATCTTCAGGACCTTCAAAAAACAGGTATCCCCTGTTTATTTTGGAAAGAATCCCAAGCTTTCCTTGATCTTGCCCTGTCCACGGTTCAGGTCGCACCCCCTTTTAACAGTTCCCGCAAAAGATGCCGACGACATTCTGCACCCTTCGGGGGGTCACTCTCGTTGAAAGTGCCTGTGAGGACATTTCCAGTTCCTTTTAGGTAACGAAGTTATCAGACCTCCGTTCGTCGTCTTTTCTTTTCCTACGAGTTCTTCCCGCGGATCAGAGGTCAATCACCCCTGCGATTCCTCTTTCTTTTTCGCTTTTTCTTTTCGTGCTGACTTCTCTTTGGATCCCGTCGTGCTAACCTTTTGTCTTAAACCAGACACGGCCTTGCATTACACTGCTCTTTTCACCCCCGCCCGAGCCTTTGAGGATCCGCCGTACATCTCTTCCTAGATCTTTACATCCTTTCATATGTCAGGTTGTCTGATGTGTCGTTACTTCTAACGCGCCTCTGCATCCCCTCCGGCCCACCAAACGTCTCTCGATGGGACCCGATTGACCCGTTCATAGGTTTCGGGTGGGCGGGGTTATTTGTTGTTGTACTTTTCCATCGATACTTTGATCTTCATCTGACCTTTTTCTCTATACTCTGCTGGGAAGCCGCCTGAGCCCTTTTGTTACCCATCTGTTCTTTTAAGTATTGTTTCCTTGCCCCGCCCATCACACCACCCTCCTCTTTTTTGGAATTATTGGACCCGTACCACCTGACCTTGTTGACACCTCCAGTTCGGCCCTAAAACCTTTTGCATGACAAGATATTGTTTGATTCAAGCACCCCTTTCCGTTTCAGAACCCCACTGTCCTTCTCTGTACCTGGTCCCTTACCCCCCCACGCCCCCACCAGCTTTTCTAAAATCTCATTTCTCTATTCATTTTCCGAAACCTTCTCTTTCCCCAATTACTCCCTCGTCGTGATGAGCCTCCACCCCCTTGAAAGGTCCAAGTGACCCCTTTTGTCCCCCCAGTCGCTTGCGACCCACAGCCAAAATGAATGCGCTCGTTGCACCTCTTCTTAACCTTGGGACCCCAGCCGTCTGAAGGACTGTAGCTTTTTTTGCGTCCCCTCCCCCGAGTAACCAGAGATTCCCGAAGTAAGTCATCACCCCTAGAGTTTTGGCCCTCCTTTTCCTGAAAAGAAGTAGGACAGGCATCCCCCCCACTGCGAAACAACCGCTCCCCCCTAGCCCCCGTTCCAGCCTAGTTTTGCTTTAGGGTATCATATGGCTGCCATTCCCCCTAGTTTGTGAGTATTCTTTCACAGAAGCTCCTCCTGTATTATTACCCATCTCCCCCGTGACAAAGGTTGGAATCGTAAGACCCCACTCCTGACTCTCCCTCCCCGATCTATGGAACAAACTACTTCCCAGTTGTTGTTGAGAGTCATTATGTGAATAAGATTTTGGTTGTAGTCGCATCCCTGCCTTGTTCGGTTATATCTTTTTTACTCAGTGTTTGATCCCTTGCCTGATACACAAACGTTCCGCCGTGACTAATTACGATCCCAGGTCGAGAACTACAAGTCACCAGATACGCTACCATCAAGATAACTTCTGTTACCGGCAATAAGAGAACCACTCCAAAGTTATTGCAACGGAAGGACGGAATCGGTTTTTTTGATTTTTGGTCCTTCCTCGCTCAGACTAAGATGCCGTCGTTTACGTAGGCTTGCTTTCCCGATTATGGGAGCTTCAATACGACGTCTGTGAATGTGTCTTACAGGCTTGCCGCCGCGAAGGTCTTTCGGCTTTGGTGTAGAATTGGTTACTGAGTTTTTTCCCAAGTTGCCCTGTGTCGTGTTTTTTGGATGTAGACTATCCAAACTTGCGTCGTTCGTTGCCTTTTCCTTTGTTTTGGGATTCGTCGAACTTATTGTTTGAGGATGGGTTTTGATTCAGATACTGGATTTTGGTCGGGCCGATGTGACCAGAATTCGGAGACTTTCTTCCAGTAGACTCTTGTTGGCATATTGCGCCGG
>Ga0179591_1312656_pt1 | contig 17603 bp, 24 predicted proteins | sample CZOMad2_1_08_16f_FD_182891 | JGI IMG/M metagenome (GOLD analysis project Ga0179591, IMG submission 182891) | Vadose zone soil fungal communities from Angelo Coast Range Reserve, California, USA - CZOMad2_1_08_16fungal (PacBio error correction) | ecosystem: Environmental > Terrestrial > Soil >... | reverse complement strand
AGTGTTTTTCCTGCGTGATACGATTTGACCCACAGGGCAAGACATGTTTCCTGTTCCGGGACCACAATTCATGTTTGAGATCACCATCCCTCGTTTTGCTCTCTCCTACCCTCGCGACGGGGAAAGCCGACTGTCGGTACTTCTGCCTAGCGAACAGTCCCTCGACTCCTTGGCTCCCCCCTTCTGCAATCAATGAAGCTTTCTTACGATGTCAGCTTTGGTCCCTTTCCGCTTCCAATTCCTCTCGTTCTTGCCTTTCTCGCCTCGACGCTCCTTTGCTTCCCTCTTTTTCTTCTTTCGGGCAGGTCCAGGCGCTCCTTACAACTTTTTTCAAGGCGTCGTGAAGGCCCTGTAACCCCCCTTCCCTCACTTTTCCCTAACCCCTTCCATGTCTCAATTCGCCCGGGCCATGACGGCGCATATGTCCAGTTGTAATGTGGTGTGTTCTTTGATGTGTTCTACTTATTGTTTTTTTTCGCTTTGGTGACGACGTCTCCATGTGTGTATCATTTTTTTTCTTTTTTTCCGGCGGGTCTCCCCCCTTAGACCCCCTTCACGCTTTTGACACTGTCAAGGTTCGAACGATTGTGCCCAAATTCTCGGTGGTTTCTCCTTCCTTGACAGAGACGCGGAGTCTTGATCTTGGTACTGCCTCTCCAACTCTCTTTTCCTCCCTCCCCTTTTTTTCTTGGCTTTTCTCTTCGGTATAATACCCCCCCCCACGATACATGACGACTTTCCTCCTACCTTTTGCTCCCTTCATCTCGGTGCTGCTTTTGCTCTCTGGATTAACATTCGCCGGTTTACAGTCGAAGCTTTGAAGCCATGCCGCCTTACTGGGATCCCCTTGCGCGACATTGCCCATTCTTCTTTCGTTTCCTTCTCCTTTTTTTTTTGATCTGAGCATTTTCCCCCTCGCGCCCGTAGGGCCCCCTTCCATGAAGGCAATGGCCTCCAAGCGGTTTGATTCCGTGCCTTGTGCCTTTTACCCCCACCTCTCAGACATGTTTTTTCTTTCTTTTCTCCCTCCTCCCCTTCTCTTCCTCTCTGTTTTCCCCCCTCCCCCCCCCCAGAATGAATTCTGACCCTTGTTCCCAGTTGCTCTCATGCTTTTTTTCGATACCTGAAGAGACCCCACCCCGCCGATCGTCCCATCCAAGAGTTGTCTGCTTTTTGTCGATACCCCCCCTCTCTCCCGTGCTCCCAGAAGCGTGTCACACCAGTTGCTTCTATTTGGCTGCCCTATTTTCCAAAATTGTCGTTTTCTTCTTGCTCTTCTTCTTTTTCTTTTTTTTCCTTTCTGACCCTCAGCACCGTTTTCTTCCCGGCGTCCCCACCATATGATCCGTCCTAGACCAGGATCCTGACCCCTTCTAGACTTTTTTGGGGCTCCATGGACTCAGAATGTATTTTTTTATACTTTCTGATTCCGTCGGATCATCCCGGAAGCAAACCCCTGTGTAAAACCCTCCTCGTTTTTTTTTTCTTCACTTTCCCTGAATTGATTTCCCCCCTGACTCTGCTCGTTCCGACGCAACACTTTCATAATGATTCGAATTCAAGGAACCATTTTTGCAACAGGTTTTTCTTTTTTTAGCATCTCACGAGGGAATACATACGACTGGACTTTTCGCTTTTTTTAACTTTCAGTTCTCTCCCCATTTTTTCCGATGCTTCCTTTTTTCATGTCGTCGGAGAAGAGATGATCTTCCCGGGGCACACTTTTGGTTAGTTGCCCCCCTTCTGGTTTGGCACTTTTCCTTTTTTGGGAACCTTTTAACCCGGACTATACGCCCCCCCCAAGCCGAGACCCCTTCTTTCCCAACCGGACCCCCCCCCCCCCCCTCCCACACTCTTTTCCGAGTATGTGCTTTGAATCCTTTAGCCCCCCCCGTGGCTGGCTTCTTCTGATTGAGGCTCTTGTGCGTCATTGTCTCATACTAAGGGGGTCCCCGCGTTGAAGATCTTGCCCCTTCCCTTTCGTTTAACCTTCAATTCCCCCCCTTTCCTATCTCTGGTTTCGTTAACCTGTCTGATTGCTGTTTCTCGTCCCTTGTTCCCCCCTGCCCCCGCGAATTCTTTCACATAAGAGTCTTTCAAGATTTCCAGGTTTTTTTTAACCCCCGGGACCTTTCTTGATAATACGTCTTTAGATGGACACGGCCTGTTTACTACTTTATCTTCCTCCGTGCGCTCTGGCGTTTGCGGCCCCGCTATCCATGGCGGCCATGCTTTGGTCACTGTTTCTTCCTCTCCATCTTCTCTTTAGGTGTAGAGTTCACTGCTTCTGAAAAACTGCCCTTACCTCCCCGCATTTAATTGTCTGGACTTCCCACCACCCTTCCCGTCTCACGGCTCCCATTCCCACCTGCTCCCAAAAGCCCACCCTTGAAAAGAACGTTAATGCCTTTTTTCTTTTCCCAATCTTCCCTTTTTCTCTTTTCTTTGATCCGAGCACTTCGTGGGTGCCAGCATCCTCAAAGTAAATTCCCTCTCCCCCCCGCGTCCCCCCCTTTTCTTTGGTGACCGGCCACTTAATGTTCAATTTTAAAAGAGCTAGCGCTCTGGATCCTTTTTCTATTGCACACTCCCCCCCCAGCTTACTTCCTCTCCTTGACGTTGATTTTTTTTCGAAGGCCGTATTTCAAAAAGTAAAGGAATCTCCCCAAAGACAAATTTTAAACATTTTGTGCTTTTACCCCGTCATTCCCAGCTTTTTTGTTGTGAGATGGGTATTTTGAACCCCCCCCTCTCTCTAAAATCCTCGCTTTTTACCCCCCGTGCCATGGGAAGCGTATTTTCTGTGATCCGCCGGTTCTTAAAGTCTTTCCTTCCTTCGCCCCCTACTTTATTGAAAGTTCGACAAGCCCTCTGCCCGAAGGCTGGGAAATTTCACCTTGACCACCGCTTGGTGATCCCATTAGCTTTATCTCCCCTTTTTTCTTGTCAATCACAATGCTTCTGGATCTAGGCTCAGGTCTCACCTTTTTTCCGTTGTGATTTCATTTGCCATTCATCCGACAATATGACCCCACTGGTCTTTCCCCCAGGAGGTGGGCTCCGATTGTCTTTACCGTCCCCCCAATAGATCGACCGCCCTTGCCAACACCCCTTCACAACCCCCCAATATACTGCAGACCTGTCCCTCTCCACTGTAGTCCGTTTTCCGACCTTTTCCCTTAAGGGAATAGTTGATTTATGTTCTGTACGACCTCTTGATTTCTTTGGCTGATGTTCAGGGCGGCTTTTGCATTCTCCCTGTCCCTCTTATAGTCCGTCAATTTTGCTCTTCCACCGTCCTCTGTCCCCCCCCTTCCGCAGCGTACTGTATTTGCATCAGTCTCTTACCCCCCCTTGCCCTTCTTGCAAGTCTTCCGATGGACCGTCTTTTTTGAAGCATTGATACTGTCCTTTTTCTTTTTTCTTTTCTTCTCCTTTGGGAACTACAATCGCTGCCCCTATTTTCCTCCATTGTCGGCCGCTTTCTCCCCCCTTTGAACAGATTAGAACTGACAAGCTTTTTCCTTTTTCCCTTTCCCCAACAGATCCCAACAAGGGTTCCTGCTTTACGTTCCCCCTTTTGACCAACGGTTGATATAACGCGCGATGCATAGAATCAATTTTTAGAAAGTGGAGAATTAATTTGGGTTCTTCCCCAAGCTTTACTCTTATGTACCTTTCCCAGTGTCTCCCCCCTTCCCCCTCTTCTTTCCCTCCCCCAACCCCGCTTCCCCCACTTCCTCAGCGCGTGGAAGGTCATCCCTTTCTTCTATCTTGGTGGCTATTTCTGGATGGCCACATTTTTCCTTTTATCTTCCCTCCTTCCCCCTATACGGACGTCTCCCACTTCCACACGCTTGTTCCTTCCCCCAGTGCCCCTCGAAGCTTTGCTTATAATGTCCTGTCATTGACACAACTTGAACTATCAGTTCCCTTTTGTCGTTCTCGAATCTCTGACGCTTGGCTGATTATGGGATGATTTTGAGTTTACCCTACTTCCTTTGTTTTCACCTGAGTAGACAGCGTTTTTCGGGCAAATCTTTCGCCCTTTTCCGAGTCTGCACCCCTCTTGCACCCGTTACCGGCCGGCGCATTCTCGTTCCTCACCGGCGCTCCTTGCCACCGGCTAGTTTTTATCTCGCTTTCTCTTGTGGTAGGGGACTCTTTTTCGTGCGTGACACTATTGCCCCAAATCCCATTTTTTCTTGTCTTCCCGGGGGGCCTTTTTTTTTGCCCTGATCAGTAGTACCCCTGGACCTTGTTCAGGGTCCACCAAGCGCAATGACTCCCCTTTTATTTTATTTTTTTTTTCCCTTTAGGCGTAGCCTTTCTTCATTCCGAGGACCCCGTGTTCCCGTCCAGCCCGGGACTCCATCTTTTCTACACTGTCAACGTGTACCCCCCCATATTTCCCTATAGTTTTAAAAAAACGTCACGGGTCCCCCGATTGAGACCTATTTTCATCACTACGTGTTGTGTTTTACTGACCGACGATCCTTTTTTTCCGCAGTGAGATTAATCGTTATCTGGTTTCCATTTTTTCCCTGTCCCTCATAGTACCTCCCTAATTTTAGTTTTTCCATTCTGCCAGCCCTCCTCACTGTTAACGCGGCCGCCCCCTTCCCGATTGTACTGGGTTTTTTTTACAGGCTTCTGTCTTTTCGTACACTTTTAACGTTCTTTTTTCCGATGACAGTGGCCTTTTTAAACCCCTTTACCTGGCATTTCACCAGTTCCGCTTGCAGGTCTCTACCCAACCCGGTTCGCAACATTGGTGGCCCTTGTCCGCATGATCTCCAACTACCCCTCTTCTCGTTTTCTCCCTTTCCCAAACAGACTGCTTTGAAGCCCGTGTCATAAGCGCTTTTGAAAAAGTTTCTTCCCTTTCGTTTTTTTTCCCCAGGCGCTCTCTTGTCCCTTGCCGTTTTCTGATTTTCCAGGTAGACTTTTTCCCCCTCACCCGTAGTTTGTGTTATTCAATTTTTTTTTTCTTTTTTTTTTTTTTTTTGATAGCGGTTTGCTCGACATTTGACCTTTCCTTTTTTGTCGTCTTTTTCGATCCGATTTCGCTGCTTGTTCATGCCCGCGGACACATGATTTCATTTTACCCCAACGCCTATTAACGCATTTTACGGGGCTTTAAGTGTTCCTTTTTCCGGGTTTTAAGGACCTATTAGTGGACGGTTTCCCCCCCCCCTTTTTCTTGCTCTCCCCTACTTCCATCGTCAGACAGAGGCAAAAATATCCTTTCCTATTTTTTTTCCGCGTAGCAGACTAGATCATTTTTTGGAGGAGTCTTCCCCCCCCCCCTTTTTTACTCGGCCCTCTTCTTCACTGTCCCCCTTTGCATTGAGTTCCCTTTAGAGGCAGGGGCTCACACGGTCCCCCCATTGTGCTCATTTTCCTTTGGATTTTCCCCCCCAACGCACGGGAGATTCATACCGTAGCGCTGCTTGCTCCTGGCTTCCATTCCGCTTCCCCATCCTTTTCTCAACCCTCCGAACTCCCTCTCTTTCATCCTCCCAACGACCCCGAAATTATCAGGGGCCCGAAGTGACCTTCTATTTTTCCCAACCCCCCCTTGGCATTGCCTATTCAAGCGACACAATAGGCCAGTATCACTCTCCGAGCCCCACTATAGATTGTACCCCTCTTAGACTCCTCTAACTCCTTTGCTACTTATTACTTAATCTATACGGGCGGGATACAAGTTCGAATTTTTTGTACAAACCCCCCTAACCCCCCTCCTTCCAGGAGAACTCTTTTCGGCTAGTGATTGCAGTGAGCGTTTTGGGGCGCGTCAGATTTTCTCGCTCCTCTCACACTTTCGGGGACATTGCCCGCCTTCTTTTAATTCATATGTTTCTCTCGTTGTTTCTTCGTGTCCAGTGGAATTTCCCGAAGTGCTGCCGCCCCCCCCCTTTCCCTGCATTCCCTACAAGGACCCATGCCTTGGTGCGTTACGAAAAAAATGCCCCCCTCTCCCTGTTTTCACCTCCGACTTGGTTTTACCAACGTCTCACAAGGGCTTGTTTCCCTTTGTGCATTACTTGGTTGAGATTTTTTTTCCTTCTTCATTTCTTCGCTTTTCAGGGATCTTTCGTTATCCAGGAATAACAAGATTTTTTCCCCACCTCCCAACCCCCCTAGTAATCGCATAGTTTTTCCCCCCTTCTTGTTACCTCATTTTGTCCTCCCTCCCTGTCTTGCTCTATTGCGGAGCTCTCCTTGTGATTTCACTTTATCCCTTGTCTCTCTTCTTTTCTCCTTCCCGATATTACCCTTGATCCACCTTGGTCCCTTCTCAAGCGTCGCTCTTCCATTCTTTCATAACCCACATTTTTGATGCTTTTTTCTTTCATAACGAACACCACCAATTACCATCTTTATTTTCTCTGTGCCCCACTTCTTCCTCCGCCCTCCCTTATCCTATGGTTCTTGCGAACCAATCGGCTCCCCTGAACCCTCCTACTTCGTTCCCTACCCCGCACCCTTTACCAGCAGTCCCCACTTAAGTCCTCTCCTCCGACCCGTTTTGGACCCACTTACTCGTTTTCTAACACACCAATCCTCTATTATCACGACACGGCATCCCACTTTCAACCTTCCCCCCCTCTCGCATTAACCCTATCACAACATTCCTCTCGATGGGAAGGCGGCCCCCTTATTGCTCCTTTGGGTCACGATCTTGCATCCCGTGGTTTCAGATCGTCAGTCCCCATGGGGGTCCCTCCCTCTTCTTGACTATTCTCCGAGGCTGGACCCCCCACCCTATTCGGCCTGACTGCAACACCCCCTTTTCTGCTTAGGAACTTGCCCCCCCCCGTCGCTTTTTTGTGCTTGGGGTTTCCCAATCATAACACCCCCCTGGCGCCTGTTGGTAGACTTCGCTTGGAACACTCTTCTGTTTTTCCCCTCGGTTTTTAGAGTACCAGGTGGTTAGCCCAAATGTCTTTTTTTTCCGTTTCCTCTCTAGAAGCTTACACGTCGCCTCTCTGAGCGTTACGAGCGCTTCTTTCTATAAGATCATCCCTTCGGCCCTTCCCGCGGATAACCCCTTTCCCTTGTTTTTGATAGCAATTTCCACAAATTGAGAATTCGGTCGGCCCAAATCCCCACGCGCATTCCTAGTTCCCTACGCCCGGAATACTCTCTGCTGTACTCAGGATTTTCCCCCCCTTTTTTTCCCTTGGTTTGGGCAAAGGTACGTTTTTCTGTTTCTTTCTTTGGAGTCCCTCATGTGATTCTCAGCCCCTTTCCCCCATATCCCTCTTGTTGTATTCTCGGCGTGGACAACGCTCAAGCGTCGGCATTTTGACTCAAGGCCTGGTCCCCCCTGACAACTAGTTTCCCCCACATGGTCCCCGTCGTTTAGGGCGAATCAAGAGTCTCCCTTCGCTCTAGTCTGATGGGCTACCCTTTTTCTTTTTCTTTGCTTTTTTGGGATCCCGTCTCCCTTGCCCCCTTGATTTTTTGAATCTTTCAGTTTTCCCACCCCCCTTACTCAATACTGCTCGAAGCACTTTCCTTGCCCCCCTCCTTTTGAACCCCCTTAATCTTTCCGTCCAGGCGTTTTGAAAATTCGATCTGGCTTTTTCCTAAGAATTGAGGCGTACCTTGACCTTCCTTTTGTACACCGGGAACTGTGTGCGTTTTTGGGCGTAACTCTTTATTCTCGGTAATGATCAACTTTTCCTTTTTTTCCTCCCCCCCCTTCTCTAGTGATGTGACCAATCGGTTTCTCCATTTTCCCCTGGGACCAGTTTGTTTATGACTCGCTGTAGTAGATGCGTTTCTTTCTTTTTTGCAAGTTACTTTTCCGCTTTGCTTTTCCCTTGACGTCCCCAAGCGATTTAAGGTCTCATTTTTTTTTTTTTTGCAAGCACCTTCCCATCCTTTCCCCTTCCCCCCTCAGTTTTTCGTCTTCCATCGCGATGTTTTTTCACCCTTCCTTATCGACCCGGGCCGCAACCAGAGATCTTCCCGTTTTTACCGTCATGGGGACCCTCACTTTACGAAGTACACCGTCCCTGAATGCCTTCCCTCCCCGTTTTGGGTCGTCCCTTTGTAGAGAGCTTTATGAAGCCCACGGCCTCTTTCTTGATCCTTACTTTCCTTTTTTAGTTCCTCGGCGGACTTTTCTTACCTTCCATCGTCGGTTGGTCCCTTTCGACCGTTTTGCTCTCATGGCATTCTGCCCTTTCGGATCATACCTCATTAAGGTCCTTTTTTTCCCCCCGTTGCCTCCCCTTTTGCTTTGTCACGACCCCAGATGCGCGACGCACCTCATCTCCCTCTTCGCTCCCTTTCGTCCTGCTTCTCCTCCCTGGGCCAGCCAGACATCTTTTCGGGAATCATATGCCAGAGTCGACATTTTATTTTCCTTTCTCCCTTGAGACCCCCCCCGTTAAATGGCGAGTATTCATTCTCCCCCCCCCCCCCCCCTGCCTACTTGGCATTTTGGACCCCTTAATCCGATCTTCCTTTCTTTACCCTCATTATCGAATTTTGAGGGCATGGGGGCATTCCTTACTGCTCTGTTATGAACCGGCTTTTCCCCCCCTTTTTTTTTTTCCCGTGTTCTGGACAAAGGTCCCCCCGGTCTGGATGACCAACCCCTTTAAAATCTGACTTCCTAGAGCTTTCACTCTCCCCCCCCCACTATTGGCCCCCCCCTAATCTGGCGTGCCCGTTTTCCCTAAGGTAGAATTAGTACTTGCCTCTCTCCCTGGTGTTCCCCTTTAGTTCAGAGTCCTCTCTTAGGAGCATTCTCTCCCCTACTTCTGCCCCTTTCGGCTACTCTTCCTCTTTTTCATCCCCCTCCTTATCCCCCCCTCCCCTACCATCTTCTTCGTCTCTGCTCTTGCCTGTTGCATATCCTCCGTGTTCTAAGAGATGGCACATCTCCTTTCCCTCTGTCTCACCCCTCTCCTTCTCCACTTTTCCATTCCACTCTCCCTCTATAATTTGTTATCTGTACCCCCCCCGTAATCACCCCTTTTTTTTGAACAATTATTTTGAAAGGAACACTGATCATTCTTTTCCGTGGACCCAACCTCTTAGCTTCTTTTCTGATTCTTTTTTGGGGCAGAAGCTGATGTCGTTATTCTCCCAACTGGAATTTTACGCGCGGACTCTTCTTTCGTGGCCTCCTTTTGACCCTCCCCCCTGGTCTTTTTGGTTAGGTTAATTTTTAAAAACCCTTTCATGCATTCCCTTTCTGTCAATTGCTCCGGCCCCCCTTTTCTTCTTCGGAGTTCCTTTTGCGGCAATATCCGCGCTTCTGTGATGACCCCCCCCCCCCCCCCCCTATATCCGGAGTTTCTTTTGCCCGCATCTCCTTAATGGGAATTTCTCGCTTAGGTTTCCTCGTTGTTGAATCTTTCCTTACCTCCTTCCCCCTTGTTGATTCTCTATTCCATTCGCTTATATTGTTCTACCTTTTACTAGTTTCTGTGGCGGCCTAGTTAGCCCTGATGTCCGGACTTCTTTTCACCCCCACCACCGGAGCCTTCCCCAATCTCATCCCCCGAGATTACAGTATTTCGGGGACGGCGCCCTTGCTCCTTGGTTGAGGAACCTGACCCCTTCTACCCCTCCCCCTTGATCCCCCCCCCCCCTTTTTTCAACGTTCTTTTTTTATCGACTCGGTTTTCTTTTTCTGCCTCATCCTCTCTCTCTTTCCACCAATTCGTAAGTTTTGACCCAGGCCGATAATCTCCTTTTGAGGGCTCCTGAGGGCCCCCAAAAAGCAAGTGGTCGTTTCTCTTTAGTCCCTTCCCCCTCCACAATTCTTCCAGCGGACAAAATTGTCCCCCCCACGAAACCCTTCCCTGCTCAGCATAGTAAGGGACGATGCCCTTTTTTCTGCTTCTTTTCCTTCTTTTTTGATCTTGGTTCACATGAAGAATGTTGCCGGGAACCTACCTTCCTTCTTTCCTCTTTCCCCCCTACCACGGCTCCCCACGGTGAATTTTTTTTTTCCATAAGAGCTATCCCCCGACTTCCCCTGTGTCCTCTTTTCGTCCTTTGGCCATGATGATGTTTCTTCACAAACTTTTTTTTCTTCTTTCCCCTACCCATGCACCCCTTGCATTTCGATGCACCCTTTGACTTCGGCGCCAGATTTTCCACTCTATACTTTCTCACTTTAATTGGAGCGGTAATCTGCTGTCCATTTTTTTGCCAATGCCCTTTATTCCCCTTTAGGCTATCTCTCGGTTCGTCGCATTCGATGAGCTGCATTAGCAGACATTCGGTGTCCCCCCCTCCCTTTTTGGGCATTTCACCGGGAAGCCCTTCCCCTCACGCCCCCCTCTCTTTTCTACCATAGATCCTATACCGACGTTTTTTATAGTCTCAAATCTGTGTCTCCTCCTGTGTTTGAATCTTTCTTCCAGATCTCCCAAAGGATAATTCTAACTGCCGTCTCCTTCATAGTTTTTTTCTCTCTTGCGTAGTTTCCCTTGAACTCTTTCCTAACAGGGACAGTAGGGAGGCTTCTCTGGACTATGTACCCTTTTCCCCCCCCCCATGGATCCTCTTTTAAAAATAAGAATACCACCAGAATACTACCGGTTTTTGGTTGCGCCCCTTTTTTCTCCCCTCTCTCTGTCAGGGAATATTGCTTTTTTCCCAGCCCCTCCCCTGTGATCTCCTTGCCCATAACCTGATGGAGCTTCCAGGATCCCTTCTGCTTCCCTACGCTCCACTGTTGTCCCAGCTCTTGGCTCCCTTTTTCCCAGAAGCTATTTTGTGCCCCTTTTTATTTCCTTGCTACGACGAATTAGGCAGACTGTTGTGGGGCATCTTTCTCCCATCACCTCCGGGTGGCGCCCTAGTTTCACTTCATTTATATTGGCTTTTATTCGATTCATCCGCGTGACTTTTTAAATGCGTTGCACATCTCTTTTCCTTGGTCAGTGGGGTACCCTCCTGCCATACCTTCCGCGTCCACGTCTCCCCCTTTTTTTACCCCAGGCACTATTCCCGGCCTCGGTCAATGATTTCTCGATTTTCCCTTCGAGAGTTTTGGCAAAGAGCCTTCACAGGCCGATTTCTTCTCAATTGCCCCTTCACCCCCCGGGATTTGGAAGGACAGCTGTTCGGCAGTTTCCCTCCCTTTGATTCTTTTTTCTAGCACTTTTTATCCTTCCTATCCCCTTCTGAATTTGTCTTTCGACTCCGTCCACGAGTTGACAAACTAGCGCTCTTTACTCTCCCAACCCTCGTTAACCTTGCGGATCTGTGGCACTCTTTTTTCCTCCGATCCTTTCTTTTTCTCCCAAGCGTAAGTATCGCTTTACCTTGTTACAGTTGTTAGCGTCGTTTCTCTATTTCCTGTTTCCGTTATCATCCTATATCACGATCTAGAACGCGCCTCTTTCTCCCTCGTCCAGCGAGTTTTCCAATTTCTCCTTTGATCGATATAACTTTTGATCCTCTCCCAGTTCCCTCCCATGTTTGAAGTTTCCCCCCCCTGATGGTCTGGAGGAGCAGGGTCCCCCCAGTGTCATTCTTTTACCTTATGGTGCTCCTACTTCCCTCCCCCTTACACCCTTTGATGCCTTCTCTCTTTTGACTCCATTCTGACCCCTGACGTACATGATCCAAACACCCCCCCCCTTTTTCCCCCCCCCCCCCCCCCGCTGCCCCTTGACTGACTTTGGTTTCGTTTTTTCGACCTCTTTGATCTTCTCTAGGATGCTTAAACAGATAGTTCTGGCTGAGTTTCTTGTTTTCCTGATGTTGATGGACCTTTTAAGTCCTGATTTCTTTCTGTCTGTATCCCCTTTTCCCCCCAATCTCCCCGTTCTGATGGACAGGTAGGTGGCACGCGCCCCTTCTGTTTCCCTGACTTTTTGGCACGACATTTCCCGGGCAGGAATTTACCCCTTTAATTCCGTTTTCTCCAAGTAGGCCAAGAATTTTTTGGAGTCACTAGCTCCTCTATGAACTATGTTGGCGCGGCATTTTATTTCTCCTTCTTACTTTTTTCCCTTTTTTGCAGCCTTTTCAAGGCCCCTCTTCTCTTTTTTCCGGGCGTTGGGTCCATCCCTCCCCCATTCCTAGTGTCCCCATGGTTGAGGAACCTTTCTTACTGGCTCCCCCCTCCCCTCTTCCGTCGATCCTTCCCCCCCTCGCAGTTCCCGAGAAAGAGGTTGTTTGAACCTTTCGTCCTTGGCATGGGCCTCCCCCCCTCTCTACCTTCCCCCTTTCTGTTTCCCGGTTGATATAGGGTGTCACCCGCTGTTATCTCTTCTTTTAGATTACACACATCCGTTTCGAATCTTCCCCCCCCCCTCCCCTTTTGTACCTTCCCCCCCGTTGAATCCCCGGGGGAAAGCGGTTCTTTTTCAACTTGCCATTGCTGTCCCTCCACCCTTCCTCCTTTCCCTTATCTCAAACCGAGGGAGGGACGACCTTTTATCTTCGTCTCTCTTACTTCGGCGTTACCGAACGCGCAACGTGCATCCGATCTTTGTCCGTCTTTGCGGCCTCCCCTCTTTCCCAAACGTTACCTCCTGAAGAAGCCTGTCCCCCATTTCCCCCCTCTCCCCTTTTCATCGGCCCCGTTGTGGAGTTTTCCTTCCGTCTATCTGAGTTTTCCTCCTTGTCCCTCCAACCCCCCCTTGTGGCGGAAGGGGGGCCGTTTCTTTCATTCTGCACTTGTGCCAAGTTTTTCATTTCTTTTCTCCCTTTATCCAATCTTTCCCATAAATTCTTGTATTTTTTCCCTACGCGAAGGTCTCATGTCGCCCATTGCCAGTGGATACCTTCCCACTCCCGTTCTAATCCCCTTTTCCCCACACGTTTTGAAACCATATATGCGTACTATGCTGGGAAAACCTGACCCCTTCCACTATCTCTTCCTTTCCTTATCCCCCCATTTGTTGTTTTTTTTTCTCCTTTTGAGAGCTTCCTTCAATCCGTAGAGTTTCAGCCAGATATTTTTCTTTTTTAACCCTCCTTCTTTCCCAATCATCTGCCCTTCCAGGTCCCCCCTTGCCTGTCCCGTTTTTTTAAGCATGATGAGTGCAGCTATTTTTCCCCCCTTTTCTCCTTTTTTACTTTCGTTGGGATAAATTTCCTTTCTTCTTTTCCCCTTTTACTTACCTTTTTCGCCGTTGCCCCACATCCCCCCGGTCACAGCATTTGTTTTTTCTTTCTCTCGTTATCCCCATCCCCCACAGACGCTTTTCCAATTGTCCCTCGACCCTCAGCCCCTGTGAGTCTGACCTGTCACCCCAGGCTTTTCCTTTTCGGCGTCCTTCTGGCAGTTGGTTCAGAACCCTTCTTTACCTCCTGGTTCTTTTCGCCCTTTTTTCTTTTTAAAGCTTTTTTGTTCTTTATTTAACCAAGCGGATTTTTCAACCTATCGCCCTCGGTTTTTAGCTAAGATCTTTTCATTTTTTCTCCTCATTCTCTCCGATTCACCTTGATTTCCCCCCCTAAAGGCCCTTACCCCCCCTCCCTTTCCCCCCGGTTTTGATGGAAATTTTTGACTTTCCAAGTCTCTCTTTTATATTCTTTATTTTCTTTCCGGGTCTCGATATAAATACCTGGGCCCCGTTCTGCCTTCAGGCGGCACCCCCCCGCATTCTGAAGCACCGATCAGATCCTTAAAGCGCATTTGCTTACGTCACCGCCCCTCTTTCTCCCCCCTTTTTTTCTGACCTTTTTTTGCTTTCGGATTACTCGCCCGGTTTCCCCCTTTTTTTACCTTCAATACCCCTTTTTGGAAAGTCCGCCCCCCGTTTCTGGCCCTGCAGTTTTTCCTCAAGAAACTCGAGCTTGCCAGGACTTCGCTAGCCCGGTTAAGTCCCCCAAACTCTTCCGACCCTCATTCCATCCCCTAATAACAATTCACGACATCAACGCCCTGCAAGACCCTTTTTTTCAAGCTTTCCCCCTCCCCCCCACCTTTGGGTCGAGACAAGATCTCCTGGGCCTCCCTGATTTTCTCGCCCACATTGGGGTCGTTCCCCCCCCCAGGCGCCTTTGCCCTTTTTCCCCCCCTAGCGGCAACTCCTCCGGATCCCCCAATGGACGCGGGGAGGCACTCGTTTTCATTTCCATTTTCCTGCTACGCGTTCACCGAACTATCTTGGTTTTTTTTTAGGTGAAAATTCACATCAGGGCCTTTTGCGCCAGCCACTAAATCAGCCGCACCATTCATCGTTGTCATCCCTTTCAACAATCTACCCTCCTTCCCGTGCTCTTTCCAGCTCACCTTGGGCTTCATGGTTTTTATTTGGTTTTGAGAGTTTTTCTTTTTTTTTCATTTAATTTCGATGGACCCTTTTATGCCGATATACCCCCCCTCAACACTCCCCCCCCCTCAGGAGCTACAACCCTGTTTGTTATTTTGACAAGTAGCTTCGATTCCCCTCCTTTTGGCGTCCGTCATTCATCCTATCAACCTGGTTTCTTCCCAAACACCTTGACGAACAAAGAGCCCTAGACCTCATTCATCCAACCTTCCCTTGCTTCGGTAGGTTTTATACCCGAATAACCCCCTTTTCCCCACCCTCTTTCCCCCTCGTTTTCCCGTTCCCAAGGTCCTTTTACCCTTCTCGCTGCGATAAAATTTGGTTTGTCCTCTTTTTTCCTCCTCTTTTTAAGTTTGCTTGCGGGTTCGTTGTTTAAGATTAGTTTTTGCCTACGAACGATAAATTTCCTCCCCTTTACCCTTTGAACCGATAACTCTTTAATGGCAGGCTTCGTTCCCCCTTTTCGTCCCCCCCAGCGAATCATCCCCCTCCTTTGCTCCTTGGTCACTCCTTCGGACCGTTATTCGGGCCGGTATCCAGCCCCGCATTTTTATTTACCCGATTTTTACGGCTTTTTGTCTCTGGTTTCCCCCTTTTTTGTTTCACCCCCCTTATCATCTTGAGCTTATTCCTTTTTGCATGCTCGACCACCCACTCCCCCCCCCCTTTTACTTCCGACGGGTCTATCGAACAAGCTCTCACCAGCATTATTGTGGAATTTCCGTCTTTTTCTTTCCCTTCTCGAATGTGATGTGATAAAGATTCTTTTTTACCCACCATTCTATCTTGACCGTCCTCTCCTCCCCCTCTTCTTCCTGGACCTGAAGTTATAGTAGACTGGGGCGTTGACCCCCTTTGGCGTGTGCATGAGGATGGCACAAATCTTTCTCCTCCTCCTTGCCTTTCTTCCCCAACAAACTTTCCCAGGAGACGGCGTTCCGGGCGTGGTTTGGACGGTATTATTTCCCTGACCGGATTCCCCCCTTTAATCCCCCATCTAGTTCCCCCCGTGAAAAATTCACGCCCCCAAATTGCCTGGCGGCCCGTCTTTATGGTCACCCCCCCTCCCTCTTCTCCCCTGCCTTTTCCTTGCATAGGGGTCCAAGGTCGCCTCGACTTTTTGCCCGTAGCGGTCCCCCACTCCTCTCTCTGCTCCCTCTTGGGTTTGAATGGCTCATGAAGAAAGACCCCCCCCTGGGAACCACCCCCTCCCCCCCCTGTCTGTACGATTGACACCTCTATTTTACTACCTTTGGTTTCCATTAAGAAGTTTTTTCTCGTCCCCGGACTCTCCCCCCTCTCCTTTTTTCGTGGTCTTAGGCAGAGGCGTTCAAACACGCCCCCCCTCCTTTCCTTTTGCATCATCGTCGCTTTTTCCCTTCATGTTTTGTATTCTTTTCCTCCAGCACACCGAGCTCACGGGTTTATCTCTTCCCCTTGTTTTCGAATATCTTCCATATCGACCCCGCCGTTTTTTCTTCGGTTTTATGTAACACCGTTATTTTGTGGACTCTGCGTTCACAGTTCCTTTATGCCTGTTTTTTTTTTTTGTCCCTTCCTCTTTGACTTCTCCCGTCACGGCTCCCAGGTGCATGGCACGACAACTTCGGTCTTCCTGATAGACTTTCTCTTTTCTTTGCTCGTTCCGGATGACCTTAGGGAAGCGCAATCCCCCTACGACTTCGAACAAAGCTGGACCCCGTTCTTCACCTTAGCCCCCTTTCGCCCTTCCCAAGAATCGTAGTCAGGAAGATGTCTTTTTTCCGTACCCACGAACCATATTTGCCATCTGTTCCTGAGATAGGCTCTTTTTTTCATTTTTTTTTCCTTCGCTTTACTCCCTTTTCGGTGATGACAAGTTCCCCCTCTTTCATAACCTTTCCGGTCCATCTCCACACCCCGGGTTGTATTTCCTCATTTTTTTTTTTTTCTTTCTGACCCCTGGTCCCGTGATGGCTAAATCGTGAATGATTCCCTTCCATCCGCTCTTTCCTCAACCAGCTTCCCCTCTATGAAACGGGGGGGTGGGGCTTCTCCGGCTTCAACCAGCGGTGCCCCTGTATGTCCCTATTCTCTACCGTGCTCTGTGAGTCTTTCTTTGTAGGCCGTCAGGACGGAGTTTTTCCGTCATTATTTTTAGTTTGTTCCCCCTTTGACACATTCTTCTCATTCAACTGCACTCCACCCTAGCAAATACATTTGGTACCCTCTTGCGGAGCAGGCTGTTCCCCCCAGTTTTGTTTCGATCTTCCTTCCGGTTTGGACCCGGGGTGATCGATCGAGGCGGCACCCCTTTTTCAGCCCCCCGTCCTGACGTACTCCTATGTGGCTCCATGTGTCTTCTGGGCTTTGTTGGGTTTTCCTTCTGTTTATCATACCACCCACCATCATCCTGGAAGTTTCTTTCTCCCAATGAGTCCCCCTCCTAGGAGCCCTATCTGGTGAGCAAAATTTTGCACCCTCGAGTTGGTGGTTGTTTTCTCTGGCCCTTTCTCGATTACTTTCCGCCCATCTTACTCTTCATGCGTAACATCTTTGCTTTTCCTGATCCCTCTCTTTTCGTCCTCCTCCCCCTTTGGGGGTGTGTGCTTTTTTTTTTCCCAATTTTGCTTTTTATGTCCTACGCCCCTTTTTTCAAAGGAGCCATGGCGGCAGTTCCTCTCCCGTCTCAGCTATTTTCCCTCACCGATCCGTCTTTGGCCAGCCTCTTCCCCCGCCTTTTTCCCCCTTCTCCCCCATGCTGTCCCCCTCTTCTTTACGATGGTGTTTCGGATGATAGAGCTCCCCCCCTTCCCCAGAATCATTGAAAAATTCTTCCCCCTGGGGGGGAGATCGGCACTCCTCGTCGACGCCGTTCTTTTCCCTTCAACCTTCCTCCTATATGCTTCCCCATCCTGGAGACAAATGGACCAATTGTGTTTCCACAACCGCTGCCTTCCTTGCCCTGGGCAAACTGTCTTGTGCGGGTTATCTCGTTTACGCCTGTTTCTCCCCCTATTTTTTCTTGGCTCGGCCAAAGGCCTTCCCTCCTCAAGTTGAAGCTTCAGCACGTCCAGGTCTGATGTTCCTTTCTGCGGTTCCCTGCTGTTGCATGAGACATTTTAGTTCTAGCTCGATCTCTTTTCATTTCTGCTCCTTTACCCAGCCTTTTTTCCCCTGACCCTCCGACTGACCTGCCTGAATGACGCGTCCCTTTGCTCGCCTGCCCGTACGTGTGCTCATGATTTTTCCCAAGTTTCTCCTGCTACGCATTGCCATGGCTCGATGCCCCTTTTTTTTTTGTTTGGGCGTCCTCAGGAAGGCTTTACGAGTCATCTTCCCGCTTCTAGT
>Ga0179591_1316104_pt1 | contig 17606 bp, 15 predicted proteins | sample CZOMad2_1_08_16f_FD_182891 | JGI IMG/M metagenome (GOLD analysis project Ga0179591, IMG submission 182891) | Vadose zone soil fungal communities from Angelo Coast Range Reserve, California, USA - CZOMad2_1_08_16fungal (PacBio error correction) | ecosystem: Environmental > Terrestrial > Soil >... | reverse complement strand
CCATCTCGATCATTGTTATTTTCCCCTCACAACTTCATTCGGAAGCCCGAGGCTGTCCAACGTAACGCCTCTCCCCCCTCAGAACTCCCCTCCTGCAGAACATTGACCAGATCTTTATGAATTCTTTCCTCCTTCTTTACGATACTCCCGTCCAGCCATCGCTTTTATTTCAGTCTTCCTTATTTAATTTCGGCCCCCTTCTTCCGGGACTCATCCTGGGGGATAGTAAAACCCTCCCCCTGACATTATAACCCCCACCTTCCCTCCCTAACACTCCTGTGGGACGTGTCTGGCTCTGTCTGTACTTCTTTCACCATGTGCCAAACCGCTGCCCCGTTATAGAAAATTTATGGCTTGCCTACAATCACCCAAACATCATTCATGCCCCACCCACGTAAGAGCCATGAACAACCACCACAGTTGGCTGTTGCCCTTCTCCGTATTAACACGCCACACTAAGGAGGTGCTAGACGACCCATTAACAGTCCCCCTACGATCACAGAATCTTGAAATTCCAACGCAGCTTTCACAAACTGTGGATTTCTCAGCGTTCTTCCAGTCGAGAAAAGCCCATGTCAACTCTCCGGTGACGCAGTTGCATTTGATGCGTTTGAAGACGTTCCTCTTCTCAATAGGAATGTCCGCCTCATTTTTCTTCCCCCCTCCCTACTTCCGATCTCTTATTGCCTGAGAAGAACTTCATCTCTCCTCCTCTCCATTTCCTTTGCCCAGGTCTCCCTCAGGAACCTCTCACACCTTCTCCCCTTTCGTATTCCCTTCTTACTTCAAGAACCCCCCACCACAAAGTCCCAATATTCGCGTAAATAACAAAGCAAAAGCTTGATCTGCCGCCCAGGCCGGGCGTCGATATCTAGGTTGACTTCCGAATGTCTTTTGAGGTGAGACTTTTTTTCCCCCCAGCTTTATCTTGCCAATGAATTCGCAGATAAGCATCGTCTGGTGATCACGATCGTTGATTTTTTCTCTCCTTTTGAGATTATCGCCATACTCCCCTCCCCGTGCGTATCTGTTTCTCACTGACACAAGTCCCCAAAATTTCGCTAATTCGATTTGTTCTCATTTTTCCTTTAAGGGACGGGATATCGTAAACTCGGAGCTTCCCCGCTCTAATAATGAATACTTCATAAGTGCATAGCCATTTCCTCCTCAGTTTGAAGCTCAAACCCGTCCTCCCCCTTCGTCCGGCCCTCTTTTTTCCTCCCAGTGTTGTGGGAGCAGACGTATTGTTTTTTCTGAAGCTAGACCCTCACCGACCCCCCTAAAACACCCCATCCACAGGGCTATGAACCTATTCTTTGATGCGATGATAAAGCGCTGTGCTCCATACCCTTTGACTAGACCCTCCGAAATGCCCCCCCCCAATTCCGTTACAGATTTATTTATCCGCAATTTTGCTACTGTGATGGAATTTCCCCCCTATGGGGTATGGAGAAGTTCAGAGCGCAAGTCAGAAGCGTAAGCTTTTTCACAAGAACCCCCCCCTAGATTTTTTCCATTGGGACAGAGTTCCACTTCAATATCCTCGGACCTCCCCCAATAGACACTTGTGGGCGCATTACTCATCTCATAACTTCGGTCTCTATATATACTCTTCTTGCTCTTGGCCATTCGACCCCCTTTCCCGCTTTACTGTGACAGTCCTTGTGGTCGTGTTTTTGCGGAACGGACCAAAGGTTCTTTTTTAAGCATGTCGATGGTTAACTCTTGAACTTTGAACTGGCAGCCCTTTAATCTCTTCGTTTAGTTTGGCCCTTTCCTTGAGTGCATTCTCGCGACTGCCTTCCGATGTTTCGACCAGCCCGGACTCCTAACGTAAGTCTTGCTGAAATGATCCTCCCAGATGATGACAGCTTCGTTAATAGAGTTGAAATTTCCTCTTTTTTGCTAGTAGACTGCGGCTACGTTCAAGGAATATGTTGAATCGTTTAGTCTGGCAACCCTCTTCTAGTAGAATCTTTGTAAGGGTTAGCTCTCCTCAGCCTCTTTGTTTCTTCTTTTCCTTATTCGCCGTCGAACATATTGGGAGGTGTCTCCTTCTCTGAAGGGATGGTTTCATTTCTGGTTTGGGCGATTGGCGGAACCCCTGTCCTTTGGCCGGGGCCCTTATGAGGGCGCTTCCATTTTTGTACCCCCTTTTTCGCAGACAGTAAGTCCTTTCCTCCTTTTAGAAGGACGGCCCAGCGAGCAACCAATTGGTGCAGGACAGTTTGACGTTGAGCCATATCAGGTTGGGGGGAGGGATCGTTCCCATCCCCCTCTATCATTCGTCCCTCCGATTCGAATTTCCCGAACTCGCTGATATGGGCTGCACGGAGTCTCTTCGGAGGAGCTCGTCCTGAAGAGAAAATTTTCTTTTTTTCTTCTTTGAATATCGACGTTGCCCTCTCCTCTTTCTGCCGGTTCCCTTGAATGACTTTTCCTCAAACCGGATCTTCTGAGGTCGCCAATGCAGGACTGGCGTCCGGTGTTGAATAGCAAGATTTCCTAAGGCGCGGCAACCAGAGTTGTCCAATGCAACTCAAGATTCCCTTCCGATGCTGATCTCCTTCTGGCCTCGGGATAACTCAATTTAGCAGGTCAAACGTAGTCTGACGTTCCCTCCCCTTTAGCGCCAAGGTCTCTCAGCCCCAGGAGAAATGACCTCTTTAGATCGTAGTGCCTAAGGATAGAGACACACTCCTTCCGAGGATTGTTCGGTAAGATTTTGTAACCCCTTTCCACACCTTTCTTCATTTGAAAAGTCGAGCCAGAAACCTCAAAAGATTTTCAGACATCCAACCCCAGAATTTGCTGCTTTCCGCAACTGAGATTTCTGGAGGAGGAAGCTTATTTAGCACTCGACGAATGTTTGGACTCCTCTATTGTGCATTTGACAGCTGTTGAAGTTTTTCCGGAAGTTCTCGGCCTTTAATGGACTTACCGATTTATAGCATTTTTCATTCACCCCTGGTGCTTAGGAGATAAGGTTAGTTCTCCCGGAACGTCCCCTTATTGGGATCGTAGGAGTGTTGTTTAGTCGTCCTGCTGGTCTGGGTTAACCCGTTTTCCTAGATAGATCCCAAAGATCTTCAGTCCAGGTAGGTATATACTGAGCCGGTGGGTTGGTATCTCCCTATCAAGACATCTTTGAGCCCGGAGCTTCTTGATGGTTATGCACCCCCCACACGGATTTTTACACGTTCTTTTTCTTTATTAGTTCTAATCTAAGAAGACAATTACCTCACTGGAGTTCTTTTTGCTTATGTCCCCATTTGAATCCTTTGTTCGGAGGCAGCAAAAGATGTCCCTACGGCCCCCTCTCCTCCCCCCAAACAGCGTCAGATTAATCTGCTAACGTCTTAGTTTGGGGTTTTTTTTTGCTTTATTCTGCTTGGCCTTTTTTCAAAGCATTCCAAATACCTCTTCTTTTCTTGGTTTGGGTTTTGGCCATTAGTACCTTCTTGATTTGAAGGTTTTTCCCATCTTGCTAGAACCCTGATGTGTATCAATTTTTTCTCTCTCTAGCGGCAGGTCTCATTTGGCCAACCCTGTTGAGCTGGTTAAGGTTAGAGCACTCCATTTCCACCCATATTGTTCCAGAGTTTTTAGTTCTTTTTGTACCCTATGCTTTGAACAATTAAAATGTGGAGCTTTGGTTCTCCTCCCCTGTCTTGTCACCATAGCGTCCCCATTTACAGCCCTTTCAAATATTATTTCCCCTCTTTTTGTGTTGGTTGGATATATATGGTAAGGATTTCTTCCTCCTGATTTTATGGTCTTCACATGTCATCTTCAGAACCTAAGACCCCTTGAAGTTTTAAACCGTGAGTTATGAACTAGAGCTCGCCACCTCTTCCAAACACATATTCTCAAGGGGCAGATATTCTACACCCCCCTTTTCATACCAATCGCACCCTTTTGTGGACAAACAGCTTTCTCTCTTTTATAAATGTAGAGATACAATCTTCAGATCCTCCCTTTTCGTGACGATTTCATCTCCCTTGGCGGACAATCCGGAATACGTCCCCCCCTCCCCCACCGACCTCCCCCCTTCGGCTAAAGGCGGATGGAAGTCCGGACATTGCGAACCAACCCCGACCTAGACGGGTAGCAAGATATTGACTCTTTCTCCCTATCCCTTCCTCCAACGACTTACGGGCGGTTGCTCCTAGATTTCGATACACACGTACTCCGCCTACTCCCTTTTTGGGCCTCATGGCTTTTAGATTACCTGATACTTACAGTAAGCCTATTTCACTTTACCGAATGGCCTGCCAATCTCGAAAGAATACTACAGGAGTCTCTCGTTTACCGTTCCTCCGTGGACCCGCTCGTTTTTTCAGTACCTGGCCTATCTAGCCCAAACCCCTGTGTCTTCACCCCCTTTAGACATTTACAAAGCTCAACTTGCTCACATACCATCCACTCGCACTACTTCCTTTCTCCGAGACCGTAACCGCCTTCAGTTCTCCGAATCCCCTTTTGCGCCAAACCTTTAGCCCAGATGTATTCCACTCCAGCCATCCGGCCATTAAGGCGGCCGCCCATGGCTGTCTCTGCACAAAGAATTTTTTTATGGATTCCACAGATCGTTGAACTCACTCGTCCTTCATCCCCTCCTCTGCCTCTTCTGATCCTCCTTTCTCCGAAAGCATTCTTCGTATTGTCAAAGTTTGGGACATTTCTCTCGCCTTTTTTTTTTTTCAGGATCCGGATCCCCCCTCTTGGAAAGGGTTACACCCTTCTGCCCGCGCATAGATCTCTCTTCCATGATTTGACTTCTTTCTAACAGATAGCTCTCGTGCTGTAGACTCTTTAAAGTTCGCGACGATCTGAGATCTCCCTTCCGTGCACCTGCTCGATAGTGGCTTGCCCTCTCCCTTGCCCAGTCCTCTCTCATTGGCTTTTTGATCTTAGAAAGGGAAGCCTCTTTACCGGCCCCAGCCGGATTGCCCGCTGCGAATGCGTTCCCGCTTACCCCCCGGCAGCCAGTTCCGTCCTGCTTGGCGACCCTTGCTTTCGCCTCTATTTTTTCTGGAGGGGTTCCATTTCCAAATTCCTGGCGCCGAGGAATCTGAATTTCCAACTAGGATAGCATTCCTCTTTACCTCCCTTGCACAGACCATTGCCTTATTCCTGAAGAAGGTCATCCTACGCCTCGTACAACCGATACTTATTCTGACGCGTAACCCCTTCCTAGGCTGAAGAACGCAGTAAGATTTAGTTTTTCTTCTCCCATCCTCCTCCCCATATATGTCTTCGAGTAAGTCACCAAAACGTCGTCCCTGCCCCCCCCTCGGGTCGCATCCCCGTTCTGCCCCTGTATGGAGTTTTGTACCCGGTGGACAAAAAGGTCGGAGCCGTGACCTTTTTTTCTATTGGACGCCAATCGCCCACCCAAGATTCCATGCCACCATACAGGCCCAGTCACCCATCCAAAGTGCGAGGATTCTCTTCTTCATCGATACCCAACCAGCCTTCTTCTCGAGAGGAACCCTCTTCCCCAGACTCCCTCCCTGCTCATATCCCGCAGCCACGTGAACTATAAAGCCAGATCCACCCCCCCCTTGCCGCTGGAGACCGCTTGAAGGAGTGGCTAGTCGTCAAAGAAGCCCTTTCCTCATTTTTGCCGCGCCTTAGTTGCACTTCAGCAGTTCCTCTTTTTTCCCTGATGCTCCGACGCCGTCTGGCTAGCTCCTTAAGTGCTTTCCATGAGTCCCTGTCTTTTCATTCATAATCCTCAGCAACTTTGCCTGCCAGTCACATTCCTTCCAGCGAACCCAACTGCTGAACGTCGCTCCTTATATTTCCCTGTTCCCCCCAGACCCATCGACCCGCTCCGGTCCGAAATACAACTTTTTGCCAGAATCTCCTCCCGAAGGGATCTCTCTAGAGCGTGGAGGATTATCACTGGGTTTTGGGATACCTCTTGCCTTCTACCCTTTTTGAAACGTATTCATCCTACCTTGCGGTGGGCTGTGCCATTGTCTTCATGTACCGGAGTTTTTCCGGCTAACCGTTTTCTCTCGGTCCATAATGCCCCCTACAACTTTTTACAACTTCGTAATTCCTTTTTTCCCTATGGAATTATACAGACCTCTTTTATTGCGCACTCCCGAGTCTTCCCTGATCCCTCCTAAGTGCAGCATCTTTCTCCTTTTTTTAGTTTTTTACCGACTCCGTCCCCCTCCCGCAGTTTGCCCCTTCCCATACGTTGTTGTCTTGATTTCTGTTTTCAGTATCGTAATTTTCCCTTTTTTTCATAAACTACCCAACTGGCCAAAAGTTTTCCCACAGGATGATGCTTAAGCGTATTACTGAGTGCGGCATACTCAATCTTCTGCATAGCCCGTTAAACCTCCTGCCTCCATCTGCCTTTTATACGGCTACTTGCAGGGGAGGACTCACCCTACATCCGTTCAGTAGAAGCAGATTTCTTTTTCTCTCTGATCACGGCCGCCCTGATCTTGCTGAAAGTACGGGTCCCCTTTAACCTTTGAAGATTGGCCCTCGCTCCCCCCTTTCCAACCCTCTCAAACCCTGAGGAATACTTAGTCTATATAGCGCTCGGGCCTCTGGCTTTTTGGGCGGAAAGGCGCTTTATGTGCTTATAGGGGTCCCCTTGGTTTTTTTCCCTCCATAAGGCCTCCTCCCCGGCCCGGTGGAGATGGTTTCCGCTCTTCCGGCGCACTGGCAGTCCCTTCTTTTTTTCGTGAGCTGATTCATTTCTGCTCAGGAATCACTACTCGTTCGACTTTCTTCAATCCTCTTCATGTTTTTAACTTATATCCGCACCACGCAGCGGTTTCCCGGCACGAGAGATTGTTTCTTCGTGGCCTTCTGTAGCCCTCTTGCGCTTTAGCGGAAGATGTGATCGTTGAGGCGGTCCGATCTGGTCTGATTTAAGTTTTCTTTTTTTCCCAGCCGTGTTCGCTCCGCGCCGCTTATTTTGTCGATGTTTCATCTGCTAGGAGTTTTCAACTGGCGGGAGGTTTCCTCTTTGCAGGGATTGTGCAGTCTTTTTTTTCTGAGTTTTCACTCCTCTCGTTTCCTTTTGTCCACAGGGTTCACTTAATCAGCACCGCGCGCCGACACCCTTTCTCCTTTCTTTTGCATTACGCGACGACAGTTCTTGCCATCCTTTTCTAGGAGGGTTGTCACCTTACCCCTTTATTAAGCGGTCCTTCCTTCGATTTTTACTCGTCAGAGAACTATCTGATCGGCCGCGGGAGTCTTTCTTTTCTTTCTCCCTTCGTCCTCAAGAGATTTCCTCTGTTTTGATTGATCGTTCTTCCCCACCTGGAGATTCTTTCGGTTTTGCCGCTTTTTCTTTTCAATGCTCGTAGGTGAAGTTTCAGAGATGGTACCCCTCCCAAGTAGAGGGTTTCCCTCATTTCGGTCTCCTGGAACGGTTCCCCCTTGACGGCCGGTTGATCTACTTACTTCCCTTCTTTTCGACCAGCCGGCTTCTCTTCTTACGCTCATCTCCCTTCTGTCGAATGACTCTTTTCGGTAAGCCTTTCGCGGGCAAACATCCCAAGTATGGAAAGCCAACTCTCCGGCTTGTCGTCTTCTCATGCGAACGGTAACCGTCTTTAGCTGGTAATTTCCCCTCCCCAGACGGAATACGGCTCGAGTCGCGGACTTGACATGGGTACCCTTCAATTTTCCCTTAGAGCATTCCAAAGAGAAAGAAGGTACCCAATATGGGACACGAAATACCCCCCCCCCACCGAATTCCTCTTTAAGCGGTTTATTTCCTAAGAAAAGAACAGAGCCTCGATTCGTGGCCGCCTTTTAAGAACCTGATTCTCTTGGAAAATGAAAGTGTTGTGCTTCTGCCATAATGCTTGAACATATTCCTTTTTTCTGGACGGCTGGCGAATGGCTTATAAGATCCGTGCGAATCTGTGTATCGTAACATCTCCTTCGTACGGCACGAGGTAGTTAGGCCTCTAGATATCTCCCCTCTTCTAGGTGTATTTTTCTGCCTGAGCTCGTCCTTTGGCGAGTTTTCGAAGAACAATTTTTTCCCGTCGATTCGGTTCCTTGCTGGCGTTTTCTGTGTCGGCTAGGTAGATGGTCTTTTTAGTCTTTTCTAGATCTGCTGACCCTTCCTTTCTTCTGGTCGCACGACGGCCTGAAGTGCCCTGCCGTCCCCCCGGTATGGCCCTTTTCCCGAATACTGCCCTTTGAATTTAAAGGGGCATCTTTCTAGTAGTCACATCTCTCCCCCCCCGATATGGCGGCACAAGATGGCAACTATTTCCAGTTCACCTGCAGATTGACTATAGCAAATTTTCCCCCTTTTCTCCTAGGGCGTTTAGGACGCCCTTCCGGGATTGACCTTTTTTCTTCCGCCCACTGTGTCGTGGGGGTTGGCTGGGCCGGGGTGGTGGGCTTCCATTTATTGTACGCCTTCTATGGGGCGACGACTTTTTTTTTTTAACCCCCGATCGGATGGTTTTCAAGTTTAGCGACGATCTTTGGCCAAAGTCGATCGATGGTAGTCCTCCGAGAACTCCCCTTCATCAATCCTGTTTTGACGGGTGCGATTATGGTTGCGAACTTGTCTCGTGGCCCCACTTTTGCAGTCGTAGGTAGAATTTTGCCCCCCAAGCAACTCAGTCATCGCTTACCCCCATCTATTTTTTCTTCTCAGTTTTGTGGATGGCTTGTTCAATGACTGATTCTGGTCGTTTCCCCTCTTTATTCAACATACACTCACAGTGTGAAGGTGCCCCGGAGTTACCCGCAGCTCGTTCCCCCCCCCTTTTTTCAAACATATTCTAGGGGAAGTTCTCCACTCCCCCCATTTCAACATCGCTCTTGCTGTCAAACTCTCCTCTGTCCTCTCTCTCCCCTTTTCGCTACACTCCAGAGTCGCTGGGTCCAGGGGCCCCTTTTCCCACTTCAAGCTTAAGCACTTTCCACCCCCCCCCACAAAGAAACTCCCAACCCCGCTTTCTCGGCAGTTCAGTGAATGAGTCTAACCCTACTGGAGTCTTGTCTCCCTCTTATGTCTACTAGGCGATATGAGCACTTGATCCACCCTCCCTGAATTCCTGCATTCGTATATTGAATGAAGCCCTTCCTGCTCACTTGGTCTTTCCTCCTCCCTTTTCATAATTGGTAATGTAAAATGGATGGCCATTCTTCCCAGAGTACCGCCCTCCAGTCACCCTTGCCAGTGCATCACGCCTTCCGAAGTCCCCCCTCTTCTTTTTCTCAGGATCTAAACGAGCTCCCCACGAGCTGACCAGCTAACCCGGCTCCTCGTCACCACCACATTGGTTAGTAAATACCTCCCCGCGAACCCCCTTCACACTCTCATAAACTACCCCCGAAGATATTCTTGACCTCTCCTTTCTCCACTCAACTTGGTATGTCGACAAAAACATGTTTTTTCCAAGAGCGGATGAACACCCGCACGTCCCTCGGCCCCGTGACCGATACGTTTGCGCCGCCTGAACAGTACGAGTCCTTTCCACCAATCATCGGACTTTTCCCCCCAGCTAGAAATGGCTCTCCGTGTACCACGTTGCCGAAATTGCAGAGTTGGTGTGTTTTCTTCCCTTTCACTCTGGCGAAGATCCTGACGCCGATCGCTTAATTTGCTTTTGTTGAAAGGGTAAACATGATCTGCCGACTCCCCCCTGAAATACGATCCCCCTTTGCACTCTTTCCTTATACAGTCTCCTGAATGTCGCTAGCGTCCCCCGTTTTCACCGCGAGCTTGATCCCTCTTCTGGATACGTTTGCCCTGGTCTCTTTGAAGGCTTACATAGCCCATCATTCGCTTGCAGAATGGTCTAAGGATGCACATTGATAATTACGGGACCTTCTTTACTACCGCTGTCCCGATTGCACACACGGCAAGTTAAGTTTCATTTCTTTACCGCTTGATCTCTGTCTGTCGGTGTTTAAAGGACCTCCCTTCCACGGTTGGACCTAACTCGCTCTGCAATAACGATCCCTTACGTACCCTTTACCGTCACGCCTAACATGGACCGCTTTTTCAAATTCCTCTAAGAGCCCTCCTCTTCCTTTTATCAGCTAGTTTCTTTTTTTTTTTAAAATTTCGCCGAAGTGCCCAATTAGCCCTCTATTAGCGTTTTCTCGTTCAACTAACCTCACACACATCACTGACTTCCTTTTTACTAACAATCGTCGGTGAAACAGCACTCACTGCTGGACCCTGTCGGGCTTATATGGACTCTGTTCCCCAAGGTGACCCACTGTTTAGACTTTTCTTTATAGTGAGTTCTTACTCCTTGCGAATTCCCAAACCAGTCCCCTTACAACACTAAAGGTCCAGGTCCTGAACCCCCCCAATTGCTGTCGCCCTTTACCATTTCCACTCTCAAAGAAGGAGATAGGTACCCTGATAAACTTTCCCCTTCCCTGACTCAAGTATGAAAGCAACACGTAACTTTCCCCCCTCTGCGATCTTAAGTGCCCCGATAGAGTCGAACCCTCCCATTTCCCCTTCTCTCCTGGGACGCCCTCCTGCTCCAGATGAGTTTTTTCTTCAGCAGTTCTCGCAATTCCTTTTACTGCAGGCTTCCAGCTGAATTTTCTGTTCTTCCGCTCTATAGCCGCAGCGCCCGTCCCCTCTCCGATAATTTCGTCCTTTCTTTTTTCCGATAGGAAAGCGCACCCATCTCAAAACCTGCCAGGAACGGGCGCGATATTTCCTTCCCCCCCAACAACCTCCCATGAGAATTTGGGTATGTTTTTTCAGTAATCCAACAGCACAAGGATTTCTCCCTCATTCGGCTATATCCTCTTCTTTTGAGGTTACGCTGGGTTGGAGTTACCGTTGCTCTTTAGCTTCCAATTTTTTTTCAAGTCCTCAGACGCTCTCCTTCTGGTTCTCCTTCATCTCACCTTCCTCCTCTTGCTATAAACCTTCCCCCCCCCCTAGTGTTGTATTCTGTCCTTGACATGGCCCCTACACTTTCGTATATACATTTCCTCTTTTTTCCCCTTATCATTTCTCTGATCTCCCCTCGAGTGAGATCTTTCCCGCTGGACTCTCTCTCCTCAATCTAGCAGAGACCTGGAGTTTGTTTTTTTATCCATGGAAAGCGCAAGTACGTCTTCGCACCAGTCGGCCTTCTCCATTGTTTAGATCGATTCTTGGTGTATCGTAATTGCGAGGTCTAATACCCCCCCCCCCCATTGGCGATAAAGTATGACCCTTTCTTTTTGATCCAGGTAGTAACGCGGTATTTCACTTTTTAGTGTAGGTCGCCGTCCATAAAGTCCTTCTTCCTTCTCCATATCAGGATGGGCCTGGCAGTGTGCCCTAATAAAAACTATGGGGGCAGTTTTAAGTCCTCTCCTAAAAGATGCCAGGACTCTCTTTGCCACCAGCCGCCTCCTGATAGGAGTTTAAATTTGCAACTTTGACGCTGGCCAACTGAGCCAGCTTTACAATCCCCCCCAGGCTGCCCTTCGCTCTAGATCGCTTCTTCTTATCAGCTTTGTTTCTTGTGGGATTAGGAAACGTCTTTTCCCCCAGAGTATATTGTCGTTTTTTCGGTTTTTAATATAAGGCTCTAGTTCCATTTTGGTCTGGTCATTATCCCTGCTCCTTAGAACCTTCCTTCCCCGGAATGATAGTAGGAGGACTGGAGATCGGCTGGATCCTCGAATTCTCCCCGGAGCGGGCCAAAACGGCTTCGATGGAACTTCCTTCTTGATGAATCGATATCAACGCAGCTGATCCTGACGCTTGAGAGTTCCCCATGGATCCCCTCTTTTCGATAGCTCGTCGAAGTATCTCCTTGATTGTGTGAGCTTGCGTGTATGCTGCTCCAGTGTATGAGTAGAGCCGTTGATTTTTCCCTCTTTGGTAGATATACAGCTCTCATTATTTTTTTCGTTTGAATATTTATGGTCCCCCCCAATGGGATTTTCCTGCTTATGGCGGGGTGCCTTGTTTGGGTTTCTCCACCTTAATACAGCCTCAGTCTTCTTTCCGGCTTTCCTCCCCTTTGTTGTTTCCGAAAGTAAGCACCCCCTCCGAGACCCCAGCCATCAGGATCTTTGTGATGGAAGCGAAGTATTGACGTCTCCATATGAAGTTTTTTTTCTTCTTTCTTAACGACAGTGTTACTTCTAACTTTTTTTTATCCTTTTCGATAAATTTTTATACGCCGAATAGAGCGATGGAACTCTTCTTCTGCTTCGAATTCGTCCTCATCTTGGTCCCTTTTTCTTAGACTTGCATCTTTCCTCGATAATGGATTCTTAGGTGAAGTTGCGAGGCCTTTCCCCGCCTTGAGGTGTTTCGACGAGGAGTAACGCCCCCCCCATTGAGTTCCCTCGAGGCGCTCAATGGTCTAAAATAATGACGGCCAACTTCCGGTCCGAACCTCGGCCATCCTTCCGCCCTGAAAAAGTTGGCGGGACTTTTACCTTCAATATTTTTCTCAGCTTCTGATCTCAGCTTGACTTCTTTGGCTTTGGGACCCTACCAAATAAGAGAGGGACCAACAAGCTTTTCGAACCCCATCCAACCCCCCCCCACAGCCCCGCTACGTTTAATGGGCTTCTTAGTCGCATACGAGACAGGAACTCTTTTTATGTTCCTATTCTCTCTCCCCTGCAAGCGGATTTTCTCTTCGACCATGTTTGTTAACCTTCAAATCCTGAGCTACTGCTTCTTGAAACTTTCCCTCCGGTCCCAGTAGGAACGATCCCTCAACCCACGCCCTCGATTTTCTGCCCTGTTCTGGACGCGAATAGAGCGCTCGGACTCTCGGGGTTGACTTACATTCGATGCAGTGCCTCAAATGAACTACGGGCACCTCGGCAGCCCCTTGCACGATAGGAAGCTAGCTTTCTGGAGAGCATTCCTCGCCGATATGTTTCCCCCAATTGTTTCGTCGTCCCTCCAGGCTTTTTCAGGTCTGCTCTCCTCGAGGGATGGTGTGCTTTCGATGAGTTTCCTGCGTGTTCTATTGCGTTTTTTTTTGCGCGATAGAGTCCCCATTATGACATCCTTCCCGCGAGGTATTTTGTCGCGGTAGACCCGGTCCATACAATGGGCGAGCTCTCGCTATCCATTCCCCATGTCGGTACCTGCTCCCCCCCCTTTAATGTTTCTCCTCCCCCCGGGTACCTTCTTTACTGTCCCTAAGCCACACATTTTTCCCCGCCCGCAAGGAGAAGTGCGTGTCAATTTTTGAGCGATTTTGGAGCAGCGCAGGCCGGATCGTTCCCTTCAGATAGAAGCTTCCCCCATCCTTTCAACACAGCTTCCTTTTCCTTTTTTTTTGTTGGCCGGCAATTGGCACCTTCCCGTCACTGAGCTCCTTTGTTTCTTCGGTGGGGTTGCCTTCTTCGCTGATTGACCGTTTGGTGACCCCCTCCTAAAAATGAGAAAATTTTCCTCTCACGATAGTCTGTTCAGGCTTCCAGCATCACGATTGAGCGATTGCTCTTTTTTTAGAGCCACCCTCCAAAGCAAGATGGTTCTCTTGTGCGATAGATGGCGCTAAATCCGCGGTATCCCACATTAACGGTCTTTTAGTTGCCCCCCCCCCTACATAAGTAATACAGCCCTTCCCCCTCATACTCCCCTTCTCGTTTTTTTGTTGTCTCTCAGATGAGTAAGGGCTTGTACTGATGTTTCTAAGTGGATGAAACCCGCCCCTCCAACGGCTCTCAATGGCCACCCCCTCTGAGTAACCGTCCCCCCCTCCCGAACCGTTTATTACCCCCCCCATCTCCTTGAAGGTTCGTTCCTTCTAATAAACCTTACTGGTTAAGTACCAGTCCTATCCTCTCATGGCTTCCCCAAGCCATCTACTTTATTTTCGGCGATTTCCCCCACACGGTGCTTTTTTCTAACCCCCCCCCCCCCCTTTTTTTTTACCCCCCCCAGGACTCCTTTCCCTCCCCCACCTCAAAGCCCCCAGCGTCGAGTTTGTTTTCTTCCCTTTCCCTTTGCTCAAAAATTCAATGACCACGGGTTTTCTGGCTAATATGAGATACCCCTCTAAGTTTCCCCAGAATCACTCCCCCCCTATTAGCTCGTGCTTCCATCAGATTCGCCCCCATTTACGACTCCGCCACTAAATTGCTACGTTCTTTTCCCGGTAAAATGGCGGTGATTCCTGATCAATACTGTACCCGTACTTAATTCCGTACTTTCTTTTGTCCACCTTCACTCGTCCCTGAGCTAGAAAAGGGCCTTTTTTTATTTTTCATACTATAAAGATTGAGACTCCCACTTCGCTCGGATAAGCCTTATATCGCACTCTCCCCCAACTTTAGTAAATACCCTCCCCTCTATAACTTTAGTCCGCCGCCTAAACCCTTCCCTCTTTCGATTTTTCACAGGAAGTGCCCCATCCTCCCCACTTGGTGCGAGAAACACCCTTTATTCGAGAGTCTTTCCCCCTCGCCCAAGTGAAGCGACCTTTTGGCGTCAAAGAACTGATTTCTAAAGTCACCCCCTTAAGAGGGCATGTTACAACCTCGGGTTTTACTTCCCTAAAACCAAGAGAATCCTCCGAAATCCCGTTCTCTTTTCGTGTTTTGACGATGAACTCGTTTTGTAGTTATTCCCCCCATCTTTTCCAATTCTGTGGCTTTCATTCCTCTACCTTCAATTATTGCCGTTACAAAAGGATAGGCCCTTTACTCCATCCGAGATGAATATCCCTGACGCGACACTAAGATGTCCCGTCCCTCATACTCCTATTGACCCCCATTTTCTTTTCAGCTATTTGGCTTCTGAGTTTGAACTTTCTCTCGCAAGCTAAAGCGCACCTTTATTTCCTTAGCTAAAGATGGCCCCAGTTTTCTTTTCTCCTCAGAACAGGAGTTCCCTTTTTTGATGGTTAGTCATTCTTTCCTGCTCTATTAAAAAAGGACGCCCCCGCTTCCCAATTGGACAGAATTGCCGCACTAGGCTTTGGATACCTTCCCTCCCCCCTTGGCTCCGGGCAGTGCCTGAGGACGTACCCCCTACTCCACTTCCCCCTAACGAAAACTTTTTCCGACCATTTCCCTATATTTCAGGACGAAGGCACTCAGACGATAAGTCAAGACTTGTATTCTTAACCAATTTTTCGCCTACCTGTCATGATTTACCTCTACAGCGGGGGTCCCCCCCCACACCCCCACCCCACACCCCACCCCCCCCCCCCCTACCCCCCCAAACCCCCCCCCACCCCCCCCCCCCCCCCCCCCCACACCACACCCCCCACCACAAAACCCCACCATCCTCCCCCACTAATTGATATGTTTCAGAACCCCCTAAATCCTTCTATGGCCAAGAAAAATGCTTCCCGTGGCTTGTTTCTGCTTTCCTGTTTTCTGGACACAATTCTTGCGAAAGCGAATCCTTTTCGGTTTATGTGACCCTCCCCAACAGAATACTTGCCCCCAGAAGAAGAAAGGTCCCAATAACAAAGTTGGCTAGAACGGACCCCCTCTTACCTATTACACCACAGCAGGCTCACATCATTCCTCGACCCGGATTATATCTACACGAATAACCCCTCTCTTTTTATCACGCCTCACGCAGCTCATATGCCGATGAGCACCGTTCAGCCGAGTGCTTTCTCGCGAATAACCCATGAAAATCTTCCTGGCATCAGCGGGATCAATATGACGTGGTGCGACCTTAACAGTTCCCAAGGAATTTCAATGCTTATCTGCTATGGTACCATATGAGAGATGTTTTCATCACATGCCTTAAGTCAACCTCTACTATTTAAGCCCCCCCCGGACAGTTCTCCCTCAGTCCCGAGTCAACCCCTCTCAAACCTGCGGTCGCTCTTCTATTCCCCTGCCAAACATAGTTTTCACCACACTCGCAAACTAATCCCACCGACACATAAGAGCTATCCTCAGGAGGCCCTACGAGTTATGATCCCGAAGGGGTCTTCTTTTTTTTGAGCGGTTCCTCCCCCCTGCTTGATCTTTTTTCCAATCTTCCCAGCCTTCCCAGTAATTCTATTAATTCGTGAGGCTTGTTTCTGCTCGTACCTGCGCAGCTTTGCCTACCAAATCTTTTTCGTCCCTCTGTAAAGTACAATAAAACCTCGTTCTAAAGGTGGAAGGGGGATCATTTCTCCCCTTTTCCGGGAATTCGCGTTTGCATCCAGCCTTTACATCTGCGCATCAATCTCCTTAAGTTATCTGCAAGTTGGTTTTTAGTTCTGGACTCAGTCCGAGAATCCGTACAGACCCTCCTTTCTCTTCGTTCCCCCCCTTTGTGTTTAGATGCCGTTTCTTTTTTGAAAGACAAATCCCCCCCCCCCCCCCTTTCGAGAACATGTAATTGATGCTGATAAGGATTAGCCCCCTTGGACCCCTCTTATTTTTTGATAGCCACCCCCTCCCGAAATCTTTTCCCCCCACTCCGTCCTCTTCCTATTAGTCCCTTGTATGGGATACTTTCAGTTTCTTTCAGTCAAAGACCACTTTGGAGCCGTTCCTTCAGAAACGCTTATCCCAGGTAGATGAAGAGTGATCACCATCCCCCTCCCAATTCGTATGTAAGAATTTACAGATTTGAAGTATGGGCCAAAGCGCCAGAGTCAAATCCAACCCTATATGATTATCTAACTAAGAATTGCGGCGGATCTAGTTCTTGGCCCGGTGGGATTTCCCCCCCGCGCCTTGTTCTTTGCCATCGTACGGTGTTTCTGTACATTGATATCAAGTTGTACTTGTTGGGAGATGACTCGTTTCTCTTTTTTGAGAATGATCTTATCAGGTCGTATGTACTTGCTTGCGACTCCGCCTCCCTGACGTTCACGGAGGGTCCGGTACCATGCGGCGGCGATCAGCCTTTTGAATTCCAGGAGCGCATACTGTTCCGCAGGACCGAGAGAGTTGACCTTTTCTCCCCCCGGAGATCCGTTTTTGCTCTCAGGCGGAATAGCAGCGCGTGCTGTCCCCCCTTCCCCTGAATTTTGAGTTGCGCAGGGAGATCTCTTTCGCAGGGTTCGCCTCCTATCATTCTGTTGTTGATCGAGTGGTCCTTCTTATTTCCCCCTCTATACTGGTTTTGAGGTGTTCCTGGATCTTTCCTTGATGGTTGGCAGATCGGGTTGTCGATTTTTCTCCCTTCATAAGCATCCTCGTTGATTCCTCGTTCCGCCCCTTTGTGTGCCCTGACAGTACTAACGAGCGCCGACATGCCCCCTCAGGAGTTTTTGTACTTTGTGCTGACCGGAGAAATACCGTTCTGTTTTTTATGGAGGTTCTCGACCGCATGATCCAGTCCCTTCCTCCTTTCTGCTCCCTTTTTTTAATTCATTGAACCTCGATCGCATCCCTGAGTCTCTTTTCGGAGCCTTAAGACCCGAGATGGTAAATGTAGGGGCTTTCTTCTTTCCTTGACGCCTTCTCTTTACTTGTTCAGAGCTTGGCGGAGTCCGGTTTTTTCTCGTGGTCACAATAAGTCCCCACCTTTCGAGGAGAATCTCGCCAAATTCATTTTAAGGAACCCGGCGGCCGTAAAGTCCCTCTTTACCATGCCCTGCGACCCAAATAGGATGTTGGGTCTTGGGGGGGCATATTTTTTTTTTTTCAAGTCTGCAGTTTGTTGTGGGTGGGGGCCCCTTTTAAGATCA
>Ga0179591_1314352_pt1 | contig 17609 bp, 27 predicted proteins | sample CZOMad2_1_08_16f_FD_182891 | JGI IMG/M metagenome (GOLD analysis project Ga0179591, IMG submission 182891) | Vadose zone soil fungal communities from Angelo Coast Range Reserve, California, USA - CZOMad2_1_08_16fungal (PacBio error correction) | ecosystem: Environmental > Terrestrial > Soil >... | reverse complement strand
TTCTCCCCCCCATATACCCACGGGCCTCCCCTTGTCCACCCCTTTTTTCGCTGTTGGCCTAAAAAACCCCCTTTCTCCGCGTCCGCCTCTTTGTGAATTCTTTCCCGCAATTACTTTGGGAAAATGGAGTTGTGTTTTTTTTCGCCCTGATTTGACACCCCTACCTTTCCGCTGTTTTTCGGCGTTCCCCCTTATTCTATCTGTTGCTTTTCTTTCCAACAACGTGTCCTCCGGTCGGGAAAAAGGCTTTGCTTTTTCTATCGTGACCGCACACAACCCATTGCCTTTGCCCATGCGTTCCTCTTCCCTTGTATTTTGTGGGGTGATTAGAGGGGACACCCATTCGTTCTCTCCACATTTGAATCCCCTTGTTTTGGCCTTCCCACGCCTCCTGCTTTCCCTTTTTTTCAGATTTTTCTTGATACCGGGATCTTCAAGTAGATTTTTCCCCCCGGCTGACTTGAACCGTTCGCCCCCATGCTTTTGTGAATAGCTATCTTCGCCATCCCGACGGTTTTCCCCCCGTTTTTCTCCGTCCCCTGACTTGTAGATCTTCTGCCTCCATCTTCTTACAGACTGCCCCCTGCCCCGACCCGGGTTTATTTTTCGACACCCGCACCCCAATTTGAGTTAAACTTTTCTTTGACCCGCCCATGTAAAAGTTCGCCCATATTTTTGTTCAAGTCTTTTGAACCTCTTGTTTTGCGACTTTTGTTTTCCCCCCCTTTCACCTTCCGTCCCATCTCATCCCTTGGCACAGAGTGTTTCCCCGGTCTCTCCAGCAACCCCTTTTTTTTTTTCACCATCTCGACCTTCCCCGTTCTTTTGCAGGAAACGTTGTAGGCTCCTTTTTTTTGGGCGTTTCGGTGTCTTCCATTTGTCGAAGGTGACAGGGAGACACTTGGCGCGCAGCGAAACTTCTCGCACTTCCCCCCGAACCCCACCATGGCATAGTTTCTGGATTTCTTCTTCATAGATAAAGAGTTTCGTCCCCCCCCCATTGTGGACTTGTCAGAATGGACCCCCTCGAGTTATCAGTTCCCCATGAGATGGCTGCTTAAGTCCCCTGCTCTTTTTCCCCCCCCTAGTGCCGTCAGGCAATTTCACCCTTCGCCGACTTTATTTTTTTTTTTTTGCCCAGATCTCTCAGGGCCGTTTTTCCAAAATTGGGAAGTCACCCTCTGGTTTGGCCCGTGCTGGGTGATTCCCTGCTCTGACGACCCACACTTCTCCCTTTTGAAGCTGTACTCCTGAAACTCGCTTTTTGTTTTTAATGAGTAGTAGGTTTCCCTTGTTCAATACGAGGGTTGGTTGTTGGGTATCCTTCTGCCCTCTGGCCGGGGAGTGCTTTCGTTTGACATTCGTCTCTAACTCTGCCTCCCTTTCTCAACACGTACACCTTTCTGATTCGTTGACCATCCCCCAAAAACCAAGCCGCTCTTATTTTATAAGGAAAATCTTTGGGCTGTTTGGAACCACCCCCTCTGCTGAGCAAGTTGTACCCTCAGATTTTGTGGTTTTTGGACCAGTCGATTTTGATATTATACTTTTCTGCTTCTCTCTTTCTTTTTTTTTTTTAGTCTTATTTGTCCCCTCCCACGATTTCCCAAATTTTCCCCGCTTGATTGCGTCAACGCCTGAATCGTCTTTAATTTCTTTTGTTTCTAGGTCTCGCGCGGACCCAATGTTGGTCTTGTCATTCATTGATAAGACCTGCGATCGTCCTTTTGCGTACAAACTGGCCCCCGAGGCACCCTATTTTTTCTCGACCTCCCCCCCCCTATTTTTGATTGGTCGCCTTTGGGCTATTCTGGCAAGACGTGACGTTCCTTTCTTTTTGATTTCTTTTCCCTGTCGGTCCTGCCCAAAAGTTGGGTTCCGCTCTGCCGACTTTCCTCCCTATGCGGTTAGGCCATGCCCGTTCTCTGTTCATACTTTTTCTGGTCGTTTTTTGACCCTGGCTGCCATTCCCCGCTGTGTCCCCTGATTTCGGTTGTTGACAAATTTTTCGTAGGAATTCGTCCCCTTTTTTTCTTGTTTACAATCCTCCTTGGGTCACTGGTTTTTTTTTTTTTCCCCATGGAGGTTGTCCCCCCTTTAGGATGTTACGGCGTCTTGTTTTGGCTTAATCCTCTTTTCCTTTGATTGACCAGTTTTGTCCCTTCGCAGTTCACGAGTGACAAGAAGAGGTGAGGGACTTTTTCATTTGTTTTTCCCATGGTCCGAATCGTCACCGGAAGTGCTGATGGTGATCCCTTTGGAAAGGGAAGCTTGAGGGGGTTTGTCCCCCTTGAAGTGTTGTCCGCACCGTCTCCCCCCCTGATGGCCTGGGGCGTACGATTGTCCCCCCCTTTTTCTCTTTTGCCGCTCTTCCCCCCAAGATTTCATCTACATCGGCGGTCATGACAGGTCTTGCCTTTTGGCCGTTGCCAGCTCTTCCCCCCCCCGGCGGCACCTTTTCTTTCTTTCTGCAATGATGAATACCGGGAGATGGGATGAGAAACTTTTCCCCTTCCTTTGTTTGGCCTCAACCGTGGCCTTTCTCTTTTTGTTACCCCTGCATATTCGTGGACCTTTAGTCCCTTTTTTTGAAGGATTTTGAACTTTATGGCCTCCCTTCCCACCTTTTTTTTTTTTTTTCCCCCATACTTGGTTTTCGTCCCATGAATCCTTAAGATTTTGCTGGCCCCTTTTCCGGGCCTCCGATTTTTCGAATAAGGTTTTCACGTGAGAATGCGGTTACTATTTTTTCTGATTCTCCACCAACCACGGGGAGTTGACCCTACCTTTTAATTGTCGACTTTCTTTTTCGTAACCGCAGGCCCCCCCCTGTATCCCTTTCCCCCCCATGTGCCCGTGGTTAGAGTTTTTTTTCAGATAATCCCTGTATCGGCCCACTTTTGCTTTGGGGCCGACCCCTGTTGTCGTTCCTCCCTGTCCTGGGTCTGCCCGGCCTCTCTTCCCCTTTTCCCTTCTCCTCTTCCTATGACCTGTCACCTGGACGGCACTTTTTTGTGCAGCTGGCCCGCGTGATACCTTCTCCCCTCCAAGTTATGATTTTTTCACGTTTTATGGCTTTTGTTTGTTCCCTCTTTTTCCTCCCCGTTTTTTTTGTTTCTGAGATCCCCACCAGTCCCCACTTTTGGACCCCCTTTTTTCGTCCCCCAGCCTGTTTTTCCCTTTCTGACGGACTCTTTTCTTGTTTCAAAAGAGTCTCCCGTCTGTAGCCGGACGGGGCGAGTTTGAGTTTTGCGATATTGACCTGGGATTTTTCTCTCCTTCCTCTCCCACGTGGCCGTCGACCAGCGTTCCCCCCTTTCATCCATGATGGCGCGCCCTTTTTCCTCCCCTTTTCCCCCCGTAGCGGGAAACTCGACCTTTTCCCCTTTGTTTTCTCCTCGGTTTTTTTCCCCTCTTCCTGCTGAGACGGCCCAGGTTTTGGCTTTATGGGGTTTGCACTTTTCACGTTTTCTTTTTTTTTCCCTTTGAGCCAATTTCCTTCTTGTCGTGTTCCTTCCTCGGCCTGTGGCCCAGTGCCAAGCGGACCCCGTTCCCCTTTCCTGACCCCCCCTTTATTCCTTTCACTGCGTTTTGGCTCCTCTCTTTTTTTTAAGCTGGGTCCCCTCGGTTTTTTCTCTTGCTTGGTTTACAAGGTTGTAATTTCCCTTTTGCTTCTAAAACCCTCCAGCCGTTCCTGGAGTCTTGTGCAGAACCAATCCTTTCATTATTTTTTTACCATTTGCCGCAGGGACAAAGCGTGCGTCCTCTTTGTGGGTCGTAGTAAGGCAGGAAGTCATTCTCTTTCTCTCTCTTTTTCTGGGAAGTTCTGCGGCATAGAGCAGGTCCTCGAATTTAATAGCTATGCTCTCCGGTCCCCTAAAGTTCCCCCACCGAGGTAACCGCCTTTCCCTTGCGCCACCGAGAATTATTGTGGTGTCAATGACTTTTCTTTCCCAGGGAACCTGAGAAATTAATCAAGACGATTTGTAGGGTCGTCTTTCCCTGTCTTCCCCTTTTTTTTCCCGATGATTTTTTCCTCCCCCCTTCCGCTCCCCCGTATTTCCTTTTTCCCTTTTTTGGTTCACTTTGCATGGCGGATTTCTGATTTGCGTTTTTCTTTCGCCCGGCGAACCGCCTTGTACCTGCAGAATCTTTTGGGGACTTTAGCCCGCCTCGTCAGCCCCCTCGTACGCTCTCAAACCGTAGTTCCTCTCTTGGATTTGTCCCCCTCAATCCTGGCCCTAGGGCTTGTTTTTCTGCGCTGCAACACCGTGGCCGGGTCCTGCCCTTCCTTTGATCTGCACCTTAATGGACCTTTCCGACTTACTGGTGACTTAGCCCGTTTCCCCCCCCTTTTTTCTCTAAGGGTCGTGATCCCGGTTGTGTTTTGTTTTCCTCTTTGGCACTCTCTGACGTTATAGTCGTTAATTAACTCCCGGTTTTTTGTTTCGCTCGTCCCCTTCTTATTATGGGAAAAAACCATTCCACCCTTTCCGTTTCAGTTGGAGTTAGATCCCATTGGACTTGTTACCTTTTTTACCCCCTCTTTTTTTTTTCAAAGTCGTTCCTTTTGTGGCTAGACAGATTCTTTGCACCCGCGAGAAACGCCAGCCTTCTCAAAAGGATATCCCCAATCAACCAAAGACTGTGTGGCCAATGGATAGTAGCTTCCCCCCCCCCCCCCATGTAGGGGGAGGGGTTCCTAGCTCGCCCGTATGCGATCCTTGGTGGTGGTTTTCCTGCAGCTAAGGCAGTTGAATCCCTTGCGTAGTTCCGCTGTTCACCCCCCCCCTCCCTTTTTTTTTTTTCGCTGGGGCCGAACCATCCCCCCCCCTTTTTGGAGGTGACCAAAGGACTACCTAATTCCTTCTCTTCCGTCAGGGTTCCTTCTGTGGGCGGCTCGTGGGCACCAAATTTGCGTGGTGTCCCAGCTGGCATCCGTCCATATTCGCTTTTCAAAGGGTTTTTGTTTCCCCCTTTCGCATTCTTTGCCTTTTTTTTGCCTTTTTTTTTTTTTTCATCTGGTCTTGCAGCTGCGTGAGGAACAGTCGCCCCTCCCCTGCAAGGTATAGATTTTTTTCCCGCGCCTTTTCTTCTCCCTTAGATTCCAGGATTCGGTTCACCATGTTCCGCAAGTTTTTGCCCCCCTGCCGGTTCCCTTCCATATCTTGATTTTGGCCTTCCTTTTTTGCGTGGGGGCCTTTTGCCGGGAGAGTCCCCCTGGCTCAAGAGAGCCGGTTTTCGCCTCGGACCCCTCCTGTTGGTCCACCGCCCACCAGGAGTTTTTCGTTTTCCCTTTTTTTTTTCTGGTCTCCCGTTTTCCCTTTGATTCATTGTTTGGTCTCCCTTCGAGATTTTTCTCTTGTGTGTGACAAATCCTCCCAAACCCTTTGCCGGTTGAGAAGGTTCATTTTGGTTCACTCCCTTCCCAAATTTTTCTTTATTCTTGTTTCGTGTACGTCGAAGTCTTTTTTTTTAAGACTTGATAGTCCCCTTCCTTCCCCCAAGCTTGGCTGAGTCACAAGTTTCCTAGGACTTTGGATCGTCAGTTGGTCAGGAACGTAATCCCCTCTTTTCGCTTTCTGCTAGGGTCAAATAGCCGCTTTTTTTCTTTTTGATCGTTAGTACCGACGATCCTGCCCCTTCCTGCCAAGTATTCGGTTTCTGCCCCCCAAAAAAGAGTTCCCAATTGTTTTTTGAGACCAACGTGTCCTCTCTCCCCCTTTTTTTTTTTAGTCTGAGCTCCTGCCACACCCCTTCTTCCTTTAAGTTCCTATATTACCAGATGAAGTGGTCCCTTAACGAACTCGTTCCGTTTTTTTTTGTCTATCTGTCAGACGGGAGCCCTTGGCAGCTCTGGTTTGTGGGGTTTTTTACCCCGGCGTCTGTTTGCAAACTCGTGGCCACCCTGTACACGAATTCTTCCCTCCTCTCTCGGCAGGGACGCGTGTTCCCTTTTTTTGAGGCGCCCCCGATTCCCAACGTTTCCGGACTTTGAGCGTGTGCTATGTTTTCTTTACTATTATATTATTTCTCCTCCCCTTTTTTTTCTTGTGTCTTGACCGGATTGATGATCCTACCGCCCAATTTCTGCCCGCACAACCTCCTTCCCAGTTTTTATTCTTGGCTCTCCAAACCGGGCTACCTGTTCCTTTTTTTTTGCCTTCGATGAAATGTGCTCTCGTAACATGTTGCCCCCCCGCGGGGGGCCCCTCTTCCTTTCTTGCCCCCCCCCCCCATCATCTGAAGGTGCCGTTTGAAATTCTCTTTTTTTTTGCCCCCCTTTGGACACACAGGCTTAGGAGAGGTTTTCGTCCCCCCCAATTTGTAGTTTCTTTGTAAGTTTTACAGCCCCCAGTTCAAGTGTCCTTGCTTTATTTTTCTAGGTCTTTTTGTTTTTTTGGTGTCTCCTTTTAAAAAAGGGTCCGAGGGGCCTAGGTTGGACCGCGTTTTTTTGTTTTCAAGGTTAACCTACCTCAATTCCTGGTGTCCCGTTTTAGTGAATCCTTTTCAATCTTCCTTTTTCTCACAAGCCCCTTCCCGCGATTTCACCAGTTTTGTCCATGGACTCTCCTTTACCAGACGTTTCTTCTTGACCTCTTATTCCTTATGACGAAGCGTTCCTTTTTTTTTTCACTCATCCCGCTTTTGGGCTTGGATATTTTTAGGGATCTGGTCTTCTCTTCTAAGCGGGACCTCCCCCCCCCGTTTTTTGATCCAGATCTGCCAAATGGTGGTTCCTTCCCCTAGGCCCGAATTACTTTTGCTGCTCCTCTCGGGGAAGGGGATTCGTTTGAAACCTCCTTTCGGACCCATCCTTCCATTTTACCTGCCCAGGACCGGGCATTTGTTTTTTTTTTTCCCCGAGCCCTCCCCCCCCCACTTTGCCCTACTTCATTTTTTTGGCCGCTTGATTTGATTTTCCCCCCCCTGATTTCGAGTGATGCCCCCCCCCGTTTTTTTCTTTTCGCTGGTGTCCCGGGAATTCTTGTGGCAAAAATGTTGCCTCTCGACGGCACCTTGCTTTTCCTTCTTACTGAGCGGCATCGATTTCACGATGGTTTATTTACCCGTTTCTCCTCCTGACCTATAAGATCTCAATTGGTCGAGGGCGACTTGCTTAGTTTTTTCCCCCTGTGTTTCCCCCGCCCAAATATGGCCGGTCCCCTCTTCCCTTCCCCCGGACCCTCTTTATTTGTTAACGGCGCCACCTTCTGAATTTGATTTTTTGAAAAAGCTCGATTTCCCCGTTTCCCCTTGGAGCCTTCGGATCCCCATCCACCCCCCCGGCCGCCTTGACCCTTCAAAAACCCACCAGCCTCCCCCCCTTCCTTATAGTACCTTTTTTTCCCCTTTAAACCTCAACTTCGGGGTGTGAAGGTGGTCCTCTCCTTTTGCTGTGGGGGGTTTTTTTTCCATTCTTTGCCACTCTGTTGAAGCCTTTACACCTGCTGCGATTTTTTCGTCCCCCCACCCCGTGGTCTCTCCTTTCTTGTCAGAAACTCCTGTTCCCTTTTGGTTTTGGCCGTTTTTTTTAACGAGATCCCCCTTTTTTTTTTTTTCCGGCTTTTGTTGGGGTTTTCCCTTTTTTGCAAATTTCGGTCTATCCTGCGTTTTGCTCTCCTCCTTTCCTGCAAAGCTTAAAGGAGGGGACCCCCTTCCCCCAAATTTCCTAAAGGGCCCCAACTTCCCCCCCCCCCCCTGGTGAACCCCCTCCCTCCCCTCCCGATGTAATGGCGTGGTCGGGTAGATCGACCACGGGCCGGGGCTTTTTCTTTTTTTTGCGGATTCTTCCCTGTTTTTCCGCCCCAAGGCCCGTTGCTACATTTCCCATTCTCCTCGACCCCTCATCTTGGCCGCAGGCTTTATTTTTGAAGAACGATCCTGAGTCCCGTTCTTTTGGTCTTCTCGATCCGCCATTACCGGCGACCTCAAGTGTCTTTTTGTTTTCCTTTTCGCCGAGGCACCCTTTCCCCTTATCGCGTTTGAGATTGTGCGGCAGCCCTTCTTTCTCCCCTTTTTTTTGGAGAGTGTCTTTGGGATTTGCGACGGGCGCTTTTCCCCCCTTCTTTTGAGTCGATTTTCATTTCCGTCCGTCTTCGACACCCCCCTCCCAGCGCCCGCTGTTTTTTCGGCCATTAGAGATCCCCCCTTCCGCTTTGTTTGATCTTTTTTTTTTTTGCGGATCGGGCGTTTCGAATTTTCCCTCCTTACGGCTGGATTTTTCAACGTTTTGCCTTTCTGTTCTCATGTCTGGACGTAACCTTGGACCCAGTTCGGGTTTTGATTGCCCTGCTTTTTGACCCTTTTTTTGAGGCCCTTTTGTCCGCGCTTCGGCTAGTTTTTTTTTTTTTGTTTCTGTCTTTCCCTGTGTCCATTGTGGCCGCTCGGTTTTCCTCCCTCCCTCCTCTAAATCCGCTTTTGTCATGCTTCCTGCCGTCTTGTCCGCCGATCTTTTTCCTGATTTTTCCGCGCACGAGTTAATTCACCCTTCCTTTTTATTGGAACATTCCCCCTTCGATCTTTGGTCTCCCAAGGTTGGGGCCTTTATCCCCCCCATTGGTACCCCCCCCCCCCCATGCAACTATCGCGCCCCCCTCTTTCCAGTCATTTCGATCTGTGTAGCGCGTCTGGTTTCGGAACAGACTTGGTTTTTTCCTTTTTGCTTATACTGCGGGCTGGGATTCGTTGCTCCGATGGAATTCAGGGCCATCCCTCCTTTTTCCTTCCTCTTTTCCCTTTGGCCGGAAACTTTTGGCGTTCGGCCCTCCTCTTTTCGTTCTCTCTTTCCTAGTCTGCGTGGGGGAGAAACCCGTTTCCCCCCCCCGTTACCGTTTTTTTTTTTTCGATTACCGTTAAGGCCCTCCCCTCTTTCTGCAGTGGGACGAGCTGGCCCCCTCTCGGCCTGTTTGTGGGAAGGTCTTTTTGGCTCCTCTTTTCCCTTGTCACCATCGCGTATCCTTTTCCCCTCCGTTCATTTCCCCCGCACGATTCCAGGTGAGTGCTGCTAGGTTCTTCTCTTTTTTCTTGGTTGTTTCGAAAAGGTTTATGGGCGTTTTTTGGTCCCCTGTTTTTTGCCTCTCTCTATTTTCCTCCTTTCCTTTTTTTTTTTTGAAGATCCAGCACACCCCCTCACCCTTTTCCCCCAAGTGCTCCCCTTTTTTGGGCTTTTCCTTCTGATTTTGCCAAGATTGCCGGCCTTTACCCCGGGTCTGGACTCCCGTCTTTTCCCCTGTGAGGTCTACCAGTCCTTTCGAGGTCTCCTCGATATTGACCCGTTCGCCGGTCCCCTCCCCCCCCCTTCCCTAGCTTTTTGACGGGCATTCCGAATGTGATGTTGCCTTTGAAGCGTCGCCTCGGCACCGACCTTCACGGGGTTTCGCGGTCCGCGGGTCCCCTATAGTGATGGCGCCATTTCTTTCTGGTGGTCTGTTTCCTTTCCCGTTGTTTTCACTAACATTCCGGCATTCGTGCCCCCCCTTATTGTTGCGGCCACTTGCCCCCCCCCCAAGACCAGATTTATTTTTTCTTTCCTCCCCCAAAGGTATGTCGAAGGAAGTGTTGCCAGACGATTCCCTCCCTGGCCCCTTTGCGATTAGTTCTTGGTACAAGTCACTCTTTCCCTTCCGTTGGGCTTGACGACAAAATTTGATTCCTCCCCCTTTTCTTTCCCCTCCCCTTTCCTCCCGTTTGAAATGCGCTCCCCCCCCTCCCAGACCGATCGCGGGGCCTTTTCTTTTTTCCGGTCATGACCTGTAGATTCTTCTTCTTTCTTTCCCGTAGTTTCCCTTCGGCACCGGGAATAGGGATTTCCACTGACCCCTTTCTCGCTGGAGATGCACACTTCCCCCCTTCCGGGTACCCACCAGTTCGCAAAACGATTCCTTCCTTTGGCTCGTTTTTCATGGGAAAATTCCCGCCCCGGCATACTCCGGCCCCTCTTTTTGGAGCTCACCCGTAAAAAGGCTTCACCTGGCGTCCTTCCTGATCCTAGACGCCCACCAGGGGAGCGATCCTTCTTATTGTCTCCCCCAAAGTCCTGGGTTTTCAGTTGATGGTGCCCCTCATTGGTTTCAGAAATTACTGACCTTTCAGCATCGTTTGCCCCTACAGTCCCTCCGTTTTTTCCTTTGCCAGGCCTTTTCGACCACCATTCCGACGCTCCCATTTTCTTCCGCCCCCGCCTTTGATAGGCAGTGCTTTTTTTTTTTTTCTCTCTTCACAACCACCTGCTCTTTGTAAGGATTTTTGTAATTTTCCCTCGCATTACGTCTGTTCCCGGCCGTCACCAAAAAATGGCGGACTTTGAATTTATCTTAGAGGTTTAGTCCCGGGCCAACGGTCCTTTTGTTTTCCCTGCCTCCTTGGACCGGCCGGCGTCCTCCCCTACTTCGGTGTTTTTGTGAGTCGACTCCCCTCCCCGGATCTACCCCTCCCATTCATCGAGTTCCCAGTTTTTTTTTGTTCGCGCAGAGTTTTTGTTTGGCTTTGGACCGTTAGGTAGAGTTGGATCCCCTGACTGTGTATTTTTACCAAGCGATATCTTGATACAAGATTTTTGACCCCTCCCCTTTCCCCCTAATTTCTTTCTGGAATAGGAGGTCGCCCCCCCCCAAACCCTGTTTTTTTTTTTTCTTTTTGAGGGTTCGGATTCCCGTTCCTTTTTTCGATCCCGGTTGGGTTTTGGGATTGCCTGAGCCTTTGGTTCTGCGGCGGACTTTTTTCTCCTATGTACCCCATCCCGGCCTTCCTTCTCTGGCCAAATTCCCCCTCCGTTTGTTTTCTTTCCACAGCCAGTATTCCTTTTCCTGTTTTGTTTTCCCGTCTTGGTTTAATGTGATTCGGCGTCTTTCTTTCAAATTAGAATTAGGTCATCCTCCTTCAGTCCATCTAAGAGTTCTCCTTTTTTTCCTTTCCCCTTGGCTCCTTTTTTGCTAACATATGTGAAGTGCAGCTTTTTGCCTCAAAAGGTCGGTCCCCCCCCGCCCAAGTGGACCTCTCCTTCGTATGGTCGGGCCTTTCAGCTTTTTTCTTAGTCCAATGTAAGACCCCCTCTCCCCCCCAGTATGGCCTCTCCAGTACTGACGAATTTCTGGAAGTCGAGTCTAGTTTTCCTCCTCTTGCATTGGGGGTTCAGATCCTGCTTTGCCCTCCGATCGTTGTCCCTGCAAATCCCGGAGCACCCCCTGGTCCCCATCTCAATTAGTATCTTTTGTTTTTACTGGTTGCAGTGAACCTTGGCAATCCTGGGCCTTTTTTCATGTAGGTTGTGGCCGCCGTTTTCTGAGATTTTGAGCGACAACCCTCGGCACCGACAACAATTCCGTCTTCTGGGTGAGCTGTCTCCCCCCTTCCCCGTCGAACCTTTTTGGAGTCTCTCCGTTTGTGAGGTCGTCCGTCACGAGTCGTCCTTCTGCCCTAACCGACTTGTCTCTCCGTGCTTCTTCCCCCCCCCCACGTCGCTTCTGTGGTTCGGCTTCCTTTCCCCCCCATCAGAGGTATTTTTCTTCATGACGCCTTTTGAAATTCCTTCGGCCCGCTTTGTATCGCAGCGATAGACGCACGCGACCGCAGTTATTTTCTTTTTTTCCTTTTGCGTGCCCAAAATAGCCCACTCGGGATCCCCCGTGTGACGCCTTTTCACCCCAAAAAGAAGACGGTTCTCACTGCCCCCCCCTTTTTTTCCCCTTCAGGACTTCCTCCCCATAATTTGACCGGCAACCTCTTGTTGTTACTTTTTATATAATACGAAGTTTTGTTTTTTTGTTGGGCCCCAACTCAGGCGCGCTTTTGCCCCGTTGTGTCCCAAGATGTGTACATGGCCCCAAGAGTCTTTTGCAACCAAATTTTTTTTTTTTTCTGACTTCTCGCCTCTCTCCATTCACCTTCCTTTTTAGTTCCCAGGGTTTAGTGCCTCCCCACCCCCCGTCAAACCCGGGTTCCTTCTTTTTTTTTCCGTGTATGAACTGCTTTCCTCTTTCCCTACAATAAGTTGTTGTTTGTTTTCTGCCTTGTATGAGACCCCTACACCCGATGACACCAAGCTTGGTTCTTCGATGGTCTCTTCCCCCCCCCGGGCTTTGGAGTTTCCCTTCCTTGATATGACTGCCATTCAATTTTGCCCTCTCCTGGGCCCCCCGATGGGCATCCCTCCTCTTCGCCCAACACCCTCGATTGCCGGCTTTACAACGTAGGTATTTACCGTTGCCAGCGGACACACCCCCCCCCCCCCCCCATAGGTTTGCCGGGAACCCCCCGGATTTTTTCTGGACAGAACAATTGGTCCCCGTTTTTGCATTGCTATATTCTGTCTGTTGGGGGGATGTGTTGTGTGAGAGCACCCGTTTGGTTTTTTTTCTTTCCCCTCATTTGTTTACCCCCCCCACTCTTTTTTTTCCCCTGCCCGAGTTTGAAAACTTTCCGTTCGCCTGTTTTATTTTCTATCGGGTGATCACCCCCAGCTTTTTTTTGCGCCTATCCATTAATTTTAAGGAGTGATTCTTGCAGTTCCTTCCCTATTCCTCTTTTTTCCCCTATCTCTTTCCCTTCCAGCAGCTGTCACTTTTTTTCTTTTCCTTCCTTTAGCTTCGTCGTCAGGGAATGCTCGCCGGCCCCTGAACACCACAGTTCCCTGACCCCTCCCAAAGGGACCTTCCCCCCTTTTCGCCTAACTTCTTGGCGATATGTTTTTTTCTCAAAGATTGTCAGCTCACCCCCCTCGCAGGCCACCCGCTCCCCCATAAGAACCCCGTATGGGCCTTTTGAACCCCCCCCAGGCCACCTTCTAGCGGGTGTTGTTCGGTTTTTACAAGGACTTTGTTGTTGGCGAGGCGGCCTTTGCTTTTGGGCCTCTTCCCGGCCCCGGCATAATGCGGCGCATTGCCCAAGTAACGGCCCCTCGGAAAACGAGCGATCTGGATGCGAACGTCGCGGAAAGAGCTTCAGGATTTTTTTTTGTTGAACAAGTTGGTAGCCCGAGGCAGCTTACATTCTCCTACCATTTCTTAATTTGAGCCGATCCCCTTTTGCTTGGCAGGGGTTATGAGCCCCTTTCCCTTTCCCTGCCGACCTTGGGCCGCGGCCCCACTGGGATCCTTTCCTCCCACCTTTACCTGAAAACGTTGGATTCCCCTGGATGTCTCTTTTTTCCAAGGACGCCCTCCATTCATTCACCTGCCCTCCCATACTTTGAAAGTTTTCCGAAGAGACTTCATCGTCGACCTTTGTTTAACCCCCCCTTTCCCTTTTCTTTGGGAGGCCCTTCGCCTTTGGGCCCTGGGAGGTTGGTTTCCCCTCGTATCACGTGATCTTATCGCCTCCCCCTGCTGCCCGTCAAAACCACCCACCACGGATCGAATGAGTCTCCTCAGTTCCCACTCTGGGGTACTTGGGTTTTTGGAATCCCTTCCCTAGCAGTTTTTTTTAGGAGTTGCTTGTCTTCTTTTTCCCAATGTAGATTGATATTCCTATCTCTCTTTCCTCGATCCTACTATCATCGGACAAGTTCCAACCCGAAAAAGTTCAGTAAGGTCCCTGCTTTTCGATCAAGGAATGACACTCTATGTTCCTTTCGTTTTTTTTTCGTTTGGAGAGTGCGTCCCTTGTCCGTTCTTAGGGATGCCGGCTTGTTCGCTTTCTTTTTCGGGGTCTCCAGGCCGTGCCGACCCTTCTTCCCCCGCAACGATTTATCATGGTCGTCAGGGCTATTCCCTTTTTTTCCCTCTTGTCCGTCAGTCATTGCTTGTGGATTCACGCTTCCCCTTCCGCAAAGGTGGTGGTTTCGCTAGTCCCTTTTTACAATATATCTCTGATTTCGGCTTTTCAAGCCCCCTCGTTTCCCTTTAGTCGTTTTTTTGATTGGGAATGCCTTTTTGCGCTTGCTGGGGCCCCCCCCGATGCTGCTTTCCCCGAACATCGTCTTCCTGCCAGCCCCCCATTCCATCCCTTTCAGCGGCCACATCGCGGTTTTTTCCCCTCCCTCCCCTTTGATTTTCCTTTCGGGCCCTGTGTGCTGGGAAGCTCTTTCTTTGCCAGGGGTCCTCGTTTTTCCGGCCCTCCGAATCCCGTTGAGGATGTACCGGATGTCCCTTTCCCCGAACCCTCTTTCCCACCCGGAACTTCTCGGTTTTGTGTTGAGAGACTTGTTTTTTTTTTTTGTGACTTGCTAGTTTTCAAGTTTTCCCCCCATCCCGTAGCTTCCTCGAGGTTCTTTGAGCGATGAGTTCGATTGTTAGTCTTGCAAAGCCACGACCTATCTTCTAACTCCCTGCGTTCATCCCTTCCAGTGCCGGCCTCCCCCTTTTTTTTTTTTGTTATTCGGTAAATCTTTTTCTTCTCCCATTGGCTTTTTTTTTTTTTCTTTCACCCGTCGTGGGATTTGGCTGGCACCTTCTCCCCCCCATGCTTTCCCTTGTTCCTCCCCTTGACTTACGATTTCCTTGGTCCCCCCCCTGTGCAAATTTCAAGCCGTCACTCCCGTCCCTTTTGGCAGCTCCTGCTGTCTTGCCATGCCGTTTTGGTTTCGTCATGACGACTCTCATTTTCTTTGTTTTCAATGGCGCCCGCGAGGGCTCCCCGGAATAATGAAGGAATATTGCGCTTGCCCCTCCCAAAGTTTGTTTCTTTTTAGGACCAATCCCCCTCTTCTCTACGGAGTTTTCTCGTTAACCGGCGGCCGGGCGTTTTTTCCCCCCCGTAAGGTTTTCTTGCGTTCCGCCTCTGAATTAAAGCTTCCGGTTTAATAATTCGATTGGGACGATCCCGTCTTCTCTTCCCCCTTTTTATTTTAATGGCCGCTCTCTTCCTTACAACTCTTAGAGATCTCGCCGTCCCTTACCCCGCCACTGGGCTTTCCATTTAGTGTTACCCCCAGGTTGCTTTCCCCAGGGATTGCGCCCGCTCGCGGCTTGACCCCTGCTGTTTCTTCTTTAATGGATTTTTTCCTGTTTTTTTTATTCTTACTCTTGTTTTTTTTCTTTGGAGACAAACCCACAGCCCCTGCCTCAAACCTTTGGAGTCCCAGCCCTTACATTGTTTCCCAGCTTTTTTCTTCCCCTTTTGATTGTACCCTTCTTCAGAAGTGGGTCTTACCGTTTCCTGTACCCCTCATAGAAGGGACCGGCCATTTCCCCCGCAGTGGTCTCGTCCCTGCCTAGTCCTTTCCCCCCTTTCCTTTCAGTATTTTTTGAGCGGAAACCGCCTCCCTCTGCTTTTTCTGGAAGCGTTAAAGAGAAATCGCTCCGCAGGGCTTGTTCTTTGGTCCGGCGGAACCTTCCCCATTCTTCGGATTTATCTGGCCCTTCTTCTGTTTGCCGCAGTGGCCCCGCCTTGTCTCTTTACGTTTTGACAAAGGCTGGGCTTTTCCGGGTGTCCAGCAGCGATCCGCGGTCCCCTTCACCCCGGTGGACGTGGTTTCGCCCTATATTTTGAAGGGAACATCGTAGTCGTTTCTTGTCCCCTTCTGCCTGGGTTTTTGAGCAGTTAAGAATCACCCCTGTCTTCCCCACATTGCTCTGAATATTAATGCCTGTCCCCTGGGGGTTGCCGCAGTTTTTTTCATGGTCTCTTTGCTTGCGCTCTTCCCTTATACATCATAGGGCTTTTTTTGCCCCTCGGGCGGCTTCCAAACGTCCCCCTGCCGCATGTGCTCGCCAACATTCCTTCAGGATTCTTTTTTCTGAAGCCTTTTTTATAAATACCTGATTTCCTTTTCGTCCCCAGGGTCCCTGCTCCTTAGCACCCCTTTCGTCAGACCGCGGCCGTCTCCCTCTTTTTTCCCCGGCCATGGCGTGGTGCTTTTCTTTTCGTGCCGTTTGAACACCCCAGACGTCCCCCAGAATCTTTTTGTCCACTCCGCGCAGTTGCCCGAACCGTTTAGAAAATCCCATTATCCTAGTTTTTCACCCTGTGAAGACCCTCCTTCTGATGATGTAAGTATGCTATGCCACCACAACCTTCTGTTCTGGATCGAGATCGACAACCGCTAGTCGAAAAGTAGAACGTAGGCCCCCCTTGGTTTTGCCCCGCGATTACGCTTGGTTCGAGAACCTATTTCTGTTATCCTTCCCCATTGTCGCCCGATCTACTTCGCCGGCGGCGGATCCCCCTTTTGTAACCGGTTCCATCCCCCCCGCCATTCTGAGTGTCCCCGGGTCGTTAGAGAGCTGACCTTTTAAGAGTTTTGTGTGTGGTACCGCCAGCGGGTGTCGATTTGCCTCAAAGCCTGAGGCACTCCCTTTCTCAGAGAAATCGAACTCTATTTACATCCCCAATAATGCTTACCACTGGTGCATGGCGTTTCCCTTTCCAATAACAGAAGGGGGGTGTTAGTCTCCTACACTTCCCCTCTTCCTGTTGTGGGTGACTGGTAGGGATTTGGCAGGCGGTTTCCCTGCTCTCCTCAAATGGAGGTTCCCTGGGAAGATGTACCCCCAACTTCCCGGGTTTTTTTTTGCTTTTTTGGGTCGACACTCCCCCCCCGGGGGTTTTCGGGGTTTTTTTAAAACCCCCTTGACCTCACTCCCCTTGGCGCTTTCCGTTTTCCGGAATGATTTTTTCTGCTTTCCGCAGTCGGCTCTGTAAGAGCATCGCAAGGATTCGCGTCTCACTTTTGCTCGGACGTTTGGCGGCGCCATTTCCCCCGTGACTCCTGAGCCCCCCCCCCCAGGTTCAGTCCACGGCCCTTCTCCGTTTTTTTTGTTCCCCGTCGTTGGCGGGTAGTCTTACTTCGTTCCCCCATCGACGGGGGAAAATTTATTTTTCGCGCGATATTTTCTTCTCTTCCCTTTTTTTCTGTTTTTTAGTCGAGCTTGTTTTGGGTGTCTTTCGCTTTTTTGCGAGAAGGGAGACGCGTTCCGTTTTTTCCGCGTCACAGGCAAGCACACTCTCCTCGAGATTTTTTTTGTTTTCTTGCGCGGCCTTGTCCCCATCTGGAAATGAGCTGGGTCCTGTATTTTTAGATCGACCCCCTCTGTACAACACCAGGCCCCGCTTTAAGGTCCATGTCTGCGCCCGTTCTGGAAGTCCGTGAATGAGTCTGATCCGGTTGAGGTCGTTCCGTTCGCAGAGTTCGCGTTTTTTCCCTTCAGTCATGCCCTTCCTCCTTGCTGCTTGACAACGGTTTCTTTTTCTTTTTCCTGATGTAGCTCAGGCTTTAATTTTAAAGATTTCACTGTGGTAGATATTCCTCCGGCTTCTTACTGGGATTGATGAGACCTTACAATTACGTCCCCCATTCTTTGACTGCAGGGATTTCGCTTTTGTCCAACCCCTTTTTTTCAAATGCGACCCCGGGTCCCGCCTGACCCACTACGCCGAAGCAGCCCATGCCCATCCCTCCGTACCCTCTTCCAGCCCCTTTTTCATCCCTTTTGATGTGTCCGCTTTTTGCACTCTTCCGATTTTTTCCGTAAGCTTGGGTGGTGTTCCCCCCCTCGTGGTCCCTTCCGTGCCCCCCCAACCCTTCGTTGTTAACTCAGTTGCCTTAAGCATACATGCAGGACGTTATCCCCTTTTTCTCTTGTTAGCGTCCAGCGTAAAACCAATGGGCCGTTATTTTTTCCCCCCCGTTTTTATTCGATAATTATATACCTTTTTCTCCTTTCCGGGCT
>Ga0179591_1363433_pt1 | contig 17612 bp, 8 predicted proteins | sample CZOMad2_1_08_16f_FD_182891 | JGI IMG/M metagenome (GOLD analysis project Ga0179591, IMG submission 182891) | Vadose zone soil fungal communities from Angelo Coast Range Reserve, California, USA - CZOMad2_1_08_16fungal (PacBio error correction) | ecosystem: Environmental > Terrestrial > Soil >... | reverse complement strand
CCGCGCCGTGCCGAGTACGGGCTGCCTTTTCGAGTGTCGTCTAAGGAGATAATCTTCTTTTTTCCCCGATACATTTGCTATGACGTATTTCATCGTTCACGTCGGTTATGTATTCGAGGTCGGGTTGACCACGTGAGACTTCCTTCGACGACAGCTTTTTCCTGATGAAGGATGGACCCACGCCCCTCTACTATTTCCTACGACCCTCTACTCAGGTTCTTTTTCACGGACCCGTCGTGGGGGAATTCCTTTATCGAAGTCGCACTTCCCCGTAGTTTTTATCCCCTTTCGATGAAAGCGAGGACTCCACTCTTCCCATGCTGCCCACGGAAAAATATGTCTTGGTCCGCAACCTTCCTTTGCTGCGAAATTCACCTTCAAGCATCTAATTTTGTTTTCTCCATAGGCAGTGGATGCAAAAGTCGCCACTCCGCCCTTTCATGTCGGACACCCTTTTTCTCCTGATCCCCATAAGTATTTCCTGCGAAAGCATGCTTGGTTAAACTCGTGCTGTAGGATCAGTACGTACACTTTGACACCCCCCCCCAGTTTCAGTTCGGACGTACAGGTTTTTTCTCGGGTCGATCCCGATATTTAAAAGGACACAGAAGTCCCAGAAATGTGCTGTCTGTCATCACAATTGTTACATCCCGATCCACGAAGGCTGAGGTGTGATGCCACTTCGACAGGGTCAGATTCACCTCTTCTCTTTCATCACCGGCATCACTGCCCCTATGTCCCTTAGAATAACGACCACCTCAATTCTCCAATTGATCCCGAGACCATCTGGGGGGGGGGGGGGGGGGGAACCCTGAAAACCGCTGATGTTCTTTCACAAGAACCTTCGCTCCGGCTGATATGAGACACCCCCCCTGTCATCCCCTGTTGCAACAGTAAAGCACAGTCCTTCATTCATCCATTAACAGCCCGGTGCTGCACATTAAAAAGTAGAAGCACCCTCTCTCGAGTTTCTTTAACACCCCCCGCACGTTAAGAATCGGTTTACCTCCTTTCCACCGCCAAGAAGGGGAAATTTCGACTGGCTCTTAAGACAGAGTCCTTTTGTATCTGTGTAAGCCCCTCTTTGGCATCTTCTTCCCTCGATGGAGCTCGAACGTCGAACTGCCCTCCGATGAGTAGGATACCTTCCATGCAAGATATATCACCCTATACCTGTAGAAAGATCGCAGAATTCTCCTTCTATCCACCCCGACGGACATTTTCTCTCCCCCAACCATCACAATTGAGGTCCCTCCTCTGGGGTCTCATACGGTAGAGAAGCTAGAATTACGCCAGGTATTCCTGTTATACACGCCTCCTCGAAACGTGGACACCTGCCAACCAGCGAACAGGGAAGCGCATATGTAAATCTCTCCGTACCTTTCCAAAGAGCTGGACCACAAACACCATCGTTAAGCTGGCTCGTACGTGCTTCCTCAGAGTTCCCCCCCTTTAATTCCTTTCTGAATAAACGACCCCGAAATATTTCTAAAGAGACCCTATCCGGAGATCGGAAAACAGGCCCTTCCCCGAGCCGGCTCGAGATTTTCTAATGGCCGCTTTTAAGGGCGTTATCCCCGCTTCCGGAAACTCTTCATTAACCGGTGGAGTCCTCTTCATTACCCGCAATCATCTACCTTTTTCCTCAGTTCATCCACCCCATCTAGTGGTCTGGCGATGCCAAGTGTGTCCCGCACAGTCCTTCAATAAATTTCTGGTGTCAAGCCCGTTCCACGCAACTTCAAGAGCTGTCGAGAGTGATAAACTGAGTGCTTTACCACTTCTGGGAACGACTCTATTCTTTCAGGTCTCCTCTCTAAAGGCAATGCCCCACTGTACCGTACTGGAAGTGCAATCACGCGGTCCCTCGATGTCGGGGTGACGTGTTTCCCAGAAGACCTGACAGCTCTCTAGAGCGGCAGAAGAAATTTTTTCCAGAACGAGGGTCGCGCTATGATCCTCTTTTCCAAAGAGGACAGTGACCCTGAGACATATTACTACCTTGGTACTGAGGCTCGTCTGGTACGCGCGCGGAGTTTTCCCAGGAAGATTCCCTCACCAAAATCCCATGTTAGGTTCCTAAATGAATAAGCTAATACTCTTGCAAGGGAAATTCACCTAGATAGTAACCGAGCTCGTTTCTCTTCCTTTCCTCCCCTCAACGTCTTTAAGCCCCATCGATCGTCGGGGAATAGCAGTCTCTTACTTTGACAGCACTTTTCGATAGCGTTTTCGTTTCCATCGGAAGAGTATCCCTCAGGCCGTATGATCAGATTTCGCCCTTTTTTAAAGGCCGAGACGGGATGTTCTCTCACCTCTTTCCGATCGAAGCTCCACTTCTCGCTTCATTTGATGGAACGCTTCGAGGCCACCTGAATTTCTATGTGGAGAGGTCCCTTCCCTCCTTTCCCATTTCCATCGCCGCTCTCACACTCTCCCTGACTTACCGGAGGGGAAATGCGGCCGAATTTCCGATCTAATCGGTTACGCGTGCGCCCGGTCACCGACGTCAAGTGAAATGACCACCCCCCGGCTAACGCGCCCCCCGCCCCGTTATTTTATTTTTCTCAAACTAGAAAATATTTGTCAAGTCCCCCCTCGTTTAGAGGAAGGTACTCGATTTCCATCCCTCCTTTCAGCTGGCGCCCTCCCCCTAAACGCTCACCATTCTTTGAAAAAGATGGAGCCGGTGTCGCACCGTCTTCCGATTTCCACTCCCCGATCATAGCTGAGGTAAACATATATCTTTTTCTCTTGAGATGGGAAGGCACGAATTTAGGGGACTCTCACCAGAAGGGTGACACTTTTAACTACTAAAACTCTCTGAAGGAAAGTGGCCTTTGCGAGCTCGCCCTGAGGTCCGTGAACAACACCTCATGGACCCAAGGAACCTTTCCCACACCGGGAGTGGAGCGTCTTCTATCCCACATAGCAAAAGTACTTTCTTTCGTCAGAGTCTTGTTCGTTCTTAGTCTTCCCTCTCGCTCGGTGTTTGCATTCGGCGACCCGAGACCTATGAGCTCGCGCTTGCACGTCCTCCGGAAGAGAGGCTCGCTCTCGTTTCTACCACCTTTCTGGAGGATCTTTTTTTGAGGGCCTCTCCACCCTAAATGAAGGTGGAGCATCGATCGTCACGATTCCGTGAGAAAGCTGGATAGGCCGACGCCTCGTTCAAGAAAAGCCGGCGCGGATGGCCGGCCCTACGACATTATCGGCAGGCGAGGCTTCCTTTGCCTTGTGACAGCCACCACGAGTGTTTCGCGGGCTGTAATACCTCCTCTCACCATGAGAATCCCTCTTGGGGTTTCCGGTGAGGAGGTCGTGACCAGGTCGACTTCCGGGTACGATCCTATCCGTTTCTTTCGTAGGAGAGTATTCTGGGGACGATCTTCTTTTCGGGACCCTGTTCACTCAAAGCCGTCGCACTCTCTCTCAGTTTACTCCGAGACCGTACATTTTCTCTTGTGGGGGATACGGCACCTTTCGGATCGTTCTAAAAGGCTCTCCGCGCTCTACGCCCTCACTCTTTAAGTCTGCCTCTCGTCCCCTTAGGAATTTAGGTCAAAGTCGTCGGTCACTCTATCCCCGAAACGAGGACTTCACACAGTTCTTTTCCTGTCCAGTTCGCCTCGTGTCCTTCCTCTTGCGCGGGCCGATTCCGTCATGGTCAAGGAAATGAACAGTTCTAAGCAACGCCTATTCTCCTCCTAGAAAGCTCTTTGATTTTCCCTTCAAACCGCCTGCGGCCCTGTTTGCGACTCTTTCCCCCGTCAGGGCCAACCACCCAATTTCTTCTGTGTTTTCATGAACGAGTCACTTGTAAGGAGATGCAAATCGACACCCTGGTGAGCTGACAAGTCCACCTTTTCCTCCGTGAACGGAATCGGTTTCAGCCCCCCCTGCGACACGGACTCTCGTTCTCCAAACCCCTCTAAGACGGGGAGGGCCTGACTCTAGCTTGGTAGTCTCTGTCACACCAAGAAAGTGTGCCTTCCTAGAATCGTCCTTCTTATCACCTTAAGCGGCAGCTTACTGTTGAGAGAGTGGATTTCGCGGAAGGTCTCAAGCGGCTGTATGTTGCGCTCCGGCGTGGCGGGAACGAAGGTGTCTTCTCGTATCAAGGATAATCTCTCTCGTGACCAGCCCTCAAAGCGAAGCGGTCCCCCTTCTGGGACTCTACCCTTCCTTTTGTGTGGTCGTCGCTCCGCGTTACAGCCTGTCACGGCGGCGATCTTATTACATCCTTCTTCGGAATACTTAGATTCTTAAGCCCCCTCGCAGAAAAGGCCGTCGAATTCCTCTTATCTGCGAGATGTTCTCCGATGATGAAGAATTGGGCTTTTCCCCTATACCCATTCTCGCTTTCGCAGCGACAATCACTTTCGCTTTTCTTTCGAACCCGATACGTGTGTTTTGAAGAAATTGTTATGCTTCCTAGGGGTGTTTGGGTTTGGGGTGATGCTACCGCGGATGTTCAGTTTGTACTCATGCTTCAGGAGTGAATTTATTATTTTCCTTCTTGATGTTGGTCTGTACCATTCTGGCCGATCTCGTCCCTCTCCCCGAACCTGGTTAGGGGCCCGGTTTTTTGTCTCTTTCAGGTTACTTTATTCTATCTTGTTGAAATGTTTATCGCTGATATCGGTGCCTTTTTTTAGGCAGGCGAGTTTTATTCTCGTTGATTCCAGAGGGGGATATCCACTTGTCCTTTCAGCGACATAACCCCTCCCTTCGTGATGATCGTTGACAATCTCTGGGGGGCTTGACTCCGCGCAAAGTCATGGAACGACGCCCTGACGGGCGACGCCGTCTTGCTCATCTTAAAGACACGCACTTCTTACGATGTTTACCAACTGAAAAAAGCCCCTGAGGCCTACTAAATCAGAATAGTTACTTTTTTCGTTTCGATGAGAGCCTTCTTTTCCCGCGCGGGTTCCGATAATTTTAGAGTACTTCCCTGGACGTCCTTGGTGCATCTGCCGATGTAATCGCACCAACCACGAACGACGGGTGCTTCTCGGGAAAATGCCCGTCTCCCCCCACGGGGATCTTTCCCGGTCTCCAGATAATATTTTCTTATTTCAACCCTATTGGCTGTCCCTCGCGTTTGTACATCCCCCCGTGTAGACCGATACCTTTTTCTCAGGCATCTATACATTCCGGGATCAGTGACCGGTTCCCTCACTGGGCCGAAAAATTGTAAGACTTTTACTTCGGCAGTGGGGGAAAAGAAGCCTTCCAATTTCCACTTGGAACTCTCCTTTTCCTCGGCAGTAAGTCACTAGGAAAGAGGCTCTGACATTTCTTTACACTAGCTTTGCCTTAATACTCTATTCTCGGTAAGATTTACTCATAAAGTAGTCCTACTCCCGAAAGGTAGTAATCCAGTGCGGAACAGCCTTTTCCTTCCGGCCAGTCAACCTCTATAAGAAAAATCAGTTTTTAGAAATAAGCCTGTATCTATCATAAACCATCAAAAACTCTGCCCCGGTAGGTATGAGAGTGGGGAATTCCCGATGGTCCGTAGTCGAGAGTATTACGAAAGCGAGGCATTTCAGATCTGGGGTAGAGCACCCCCCTCAACCGCCCTTTACGCGACTTCCCCCCCGATGTCGTATTCGTGTCCGCGAGTCGGGATTTGTAAGCGTCTAAAGAAAAACCCCCTACCCCTCGCAGGAGGCGGATGATTTGTCAGGGGTTCCTGAGACCTAGTACCAGACAGTCGGCGAGCAAGGAGAGTCGACAAGTACCTTCGGTGAAGAAGCGCGTAGCTATGGTTGAGAATCGGGTTTCGAGACTTCCTGCGCGATTCGCTTGTTTTGAGGACACGTATTCGAGGAGGACGTACTCTTAGGGGCCTCTATCATAACTAGTGTTGTTTAGAGCGATATGGACCCTAACCGGCCGAACAGTCAGCTCCTCAAACCCCTATGAGACTGTTCTTTCTATGCAAACAGAAGATTCCCCCTGGTGATTCCAACCCGACGTAAGCATGTGTTATCATTCTCAGCGAATCTCCTCTCTCGGAGAAGCCACCCTAACAACGCATATAAAGCGAACTGATTCTTCTTAAGTAGGTTACTTTGACCTTAAACGCCAGCAACACATAAGGACCCTCCAACTATCCCTCCCCCGCCGGTAAACAGAAAGCTAATGCTCTGGACGGGTAGCGTAAATAGTCCCAGAACCACTTTGATTAGCCATCAGATGCGGCGCCTCGAAACCCGTAAACTCGTAAAGAAAACCTCCCGGTTTTGTCTAATTTGAGACTAATTACTCCACCCCAGTTGATTTTGTTTACGAGATCTTACAAGCGGCAAGTATGACCTCTGAGGATTTTGTAATCTCGGTCTCGGGCCATTCATTTTTCCAGTGATTTGTCTCCGAAAAGTGGATTACGGAGTCCGTTTATCGGAGATATTCCCATCCTTTCACTCCCCTTGAGTCTTCTCTTCACGCTGGAGGTGCTGTTACTCGAGCTTCCAAAGACAAAGTTTCCTTTATCCCGTGGCCCGAAGACAGTATTAACATCTTTTCAAGGCATCTCTTTCCTTTGGGCCCCCCCTTTTCCTCTGACTCGAGACGATGTGTCGTACGAAGGTTTCGAGACTGTTAAGAGGTCGATGGGGGCACTGATCTATGGGTCTCCTCTTCCCGTTACGGCGCTAGTGGCTGGGAGTTACAGCATTTGCTCGGACCTCCAACTTTGAAAATTCCTTCGGACACCAGGTAGCGAGTTCAGCATGTACCTCAGTCGGCGTTTCCCCGGGGCAGCCCCCCCCAGAACCCGCGCCCAGTAGTTTTAAGTGTGGTTTTCACTTGTTTGTTGGTGTCCGTAAGTGTCCCATTTACCTTATTCTAAGAATGAACCCTCGTTTACCCACCGCGGAGGGGAGCTTATGCTTTTTCCGAGGGACCCTCCAAATGCGACTGCAGGAGTTTTCACTCGTTCTAGAAGTCGGACACCAGTCAGTTGTTGCACAGCGGGCTAAATCCTGTGTGAATTGGATCTCGTTTAGAAGCGGAACCCATAATCCTTTTGAGTCAAAGAAACTTTTCTTTCCGTAACCATGCGTGACTGTAGAATTTTTCACAGAATGGTTTTTTCTTTGTCTCTGACCCCGCTTCGTCTCGATTTCCAGGTAATAACGGCATCTGTCCAAACCGCCATGTACCCCCCCCTGATCAAGCTACTCCTCGTATTCCTTGTCAACACATTTCATAAGTCCAGACCCCTCCGAACGAAACCGTTATGGCCAACAGCGGGACCCCGGAACCCTAGTGCGATAGGCCTAGCAACCACTTGGGGTTCCGGAGTACCATAGCACGAACTTGCCCGCCCCAGGTCTGTATGCCCCTTCTAGAGCCACCCATCTAGGTGATCCTCAACATTCCATTCTTCTTCTCCGTTCAGAATCGGGTCCCCTCAGTCCCACCGAAACGAAACCTAAGTTGATAAGAACTGGCTTCTTTCCACCCCAGTGCTCGAAAACCTTTTTCAGCCTCGTAATTCAGATGGAAGAGAACCCTTTCTCTCCCTTCCTTTCCAGATGTTCGGATATTTATTCATCTAATTATTTTTCCGATGCCGACCGGAAGGTCTATACTCCTCCCTACAGTGAGATTTTACTCTCGGACCTTTCCCCCCCCAACAAGGCAGTAGAGCCCCCTTTCCCCTCTCGCTTTGGGTCTAATAAAGTATGTGACTTTTCTGTATGCCTGGATCCCTACTATCAGCGAACCGTCTTGCCAGCTCTAAACTTGACAGCGCACAGAGTACAGGCCGATCCCTTTACCGGCACACCTCACCTGCAAAAAAACACCCTCAAGGGTAACTGCCATGTTCTCGAAATGTACTTCTGCCAATAGCGAAATTCCAGATGATTGGTTGTCTCCCCGGCGATCTTCCACACCACGAAGGCTCTTTTGTTGGTTCAGCACCTCCTCTGGCGAGGAAGTGACCGGAGCGGGGTCTCCCCTTTCTATTTAAGGGCCCCCTTTGGCTCGTTGTCGACTAGCTGTTTTGATTGAGCCATTCAGCTAATAGATTGCATCAACACCGCGCTTTTCTATCAGGTTTTTTCCCCTCTCCACCGCTCGCACTCTTTAATACCATGGCGCCGAATCCGAAGAGGTTTTTTCCAGCCATCGCCCCGTTCTCATTTGAGCGGCGCACAAAGATGTTCCGACAATGCTTTTCTCTTTTCAAGGACTTCGAGAACGAGTCCCCTCAAAGAATGTAAGATACTGAGTTCACTACACGAATTTCCTCGAGCGCACCTTTTCCTTTTCCAGCCGAAGACCCCTGAGGAAAAGTTCTTGAAGTAGCTCCTACTCCCAGAAAGGAGTCTCTCTTCTCCCTTCCCCTTAGTTCGTGAGCCCCCCGCAGCCACCGAGGGTTCCTCCGGAGGACACCCGTCCCTCTTGACTATTTCTTCTGAGCTTTGTGAGTTAAATCTCCCCCAACCCAAGGGGGCCCAGGACATGGGTATCTACCTTCCCGGCTTCTTCGCGATCTCTCATAGTAGAAATTCCCCCCCATACCTCACCAGGTTTATCCAGCAACAGGAGAGTCGGGAATTTTTTCATTTTTTATTTCCCGAGACCAGGTTCGCACAGGTCTTTTTGTTTCTTTCCACCGGAAATCGGAAGCGTTTGTCCCGAGCTTTGGCGCAAGGCACTTCCCGGCCCCTCTTTTCATCTACGATTCGGTCGACCGCTCCCTGGAATCGTGATGGCACTTATTCCACGTCCATTAGAGCGACCGATTCGATTCCGACTCTACGGCGTTCTCTCCGTGAGGTATAAACCCCTCAATAGCACTTTTAAGGTTAAACGGGGCAATAAATACCGGAGATAATCCGGTTTGGGCAAACCACCTTCTACTCAGCCGTTGAATTTTCCGAACTCTTCCTGACAAGAACACTACCCTTCTGAGGGGGGATATGCCAATCCCCTCCGAAGGCGGTAGGCGATCTTTTCCTTTTTCATGAGGTATTGTTTCCGTCCCCGATGCATCCCCCTCGAAACCCGGTATAGGTTAGTCTTGACCCCCGATTTTGCCGGTGCAGCACAGGCGGTTTGCCCGACCTTCTTTTCTTTTAATAATCTCCGTTTTTCTTTTGAACGCCGACGAGGATTTGTGGCCCCCCTTTTCCGAAACATAAGACTGGGTGCTTTCGTCATAAGGGACAGTGGGCATGGGCGCGTGAGGATTTTTTCTCGAGTACCATCCATCTCTCCCGTTCCCTCTCCTTCTAGAAAACCTTTCTTCTTAGTCCCACATCTCCCGGCGGTTCGCGATGGTCAGGTTTTTTGTAGGACCCCGGGGAAGTTCATCTAGCCGTTCGAAAGAGTACTCTCCTCGTGTCTATCACGAGATCCTTTCTTTTATCTCCTATCTCTTCCCTAGAACACAGGCGTTATCCCCCATGCGAGAGGATCGCGGATCCCCACCGGTCTCCAGAAGGCAGCACTCCTATCTATTAAATCGTCGGTCGTCCGTAGTATTCCATACCCTTTTGCATGAGAACAGAAGCATCTAATTTTTAGGCTATCCTAGTAAGAGGCCGTTTGAAAAGATTCTGCCGATGTAACGGTTTTCCTATACTTAAAAATGCTCTCTTTGTTGTTTGTTGTTCCCTTAGGAGTGTGTAATAGGAAACAGGTCGACTCTTCCTATGCGTCGGGATAGGAAAGCCTGGTAGTTACTTTCTCTCGCAGGGACTGACCCCCCCAACAACCACGTTGGATCCACGAGTAAAGCGTGTCCGTACCTACGTAGATCGAGATACCCCTTTGTGGGGCGAAGGGCTTTCTCTGGGGTACCCCTCGATCATCCCCTCCTAAGCAGGTAGGTCCCCCTCCGGCAGAATATCCAAGAAAAGGTTTTCCCCAAGTCGTACGGCGGGAACCTACATCTAGGAATGTCCCCTTTTTGAGTGCCCTCTTGGCCTTGCGCGTTTTTTGGCCTCGACAGAGTCCTGAGTCAATATAATTTCCTGTCCGTAAAGCTGCAGAGTCCAGCTCCCCCCGTTTGAGGCGCTCTTGCTTGCAAAGCTGTCGATTTTAGGGTTGGGCTATCTGGGTTCCCAACCCCCCCAAGCGGAGAGTCTTTATCTCCCTTAGATAAAAGTTGACCCTATAGCCCTGGTCTCACCACTCTATGGACTTTCCACCATTCGAAAAAGGGTTCCTAATCCGTACCTGAATAGGGACCTTGGACCTTCAAGGACCGAGCCCCTCTTTTTTCCACAAAAACGAGAGCCCCTTGGACCTCCGCTTCCGGAGTGTTAGTCTCGGTCTTTAGGCACAAGAATAGTCATGTACCTCTAGTTGCTCCTTTGGATGACATCGGAGACAACTTTTCATAACAGGTACCTTCTTTGGGCTGCCATCTCTTTCCGGTAAGGGCTAAAGCTGTTTCCTTTCCCTTTCACAGTGGTTTAGGCGCGACCGGTGCTCCTGGATAATAAAGGCCAATACGTTTCTCTTTCTGGACCTGTTCTACCTTTCCCCCTGCGAAGATGGGTACCGCAATTTCTTTTTCGTTCTCAGACTCCCCGAAGGCGGTAACGGTTTCCAATCCAACTATCCGGTGCTATCCTCCTACCTCTCGGAATTATCTGTGACCCCCCCTTGTGCTGAAGGAATATTCCCTCATCTGACCCGGCCGTTAGGACCTGCCGGGTTCTACTAAGGTTGATGTCGCCCGGAAGAGGTTTCTCTTTACAAGCTCTCCGCTCGCGTAGCCCCCTAGGCCAGGTTCTTTGGCGGTTTCTGTCTAAAAGATTCTGACGTTTTCGACTAAACTATTTCGATGATGATGATACACTTGTCATTTTGGCTATAAATATCATGTTCGACACTCTTCAAGGTCCTGAAGCTTCCCTTTCGGTAATGTTTTTTAAAATGGTTTCTAGAGGTCAGCCGAAGGGTTCGGGCCCGATGTGGACAACATCTAAGATTTTTTCATGATGCTATAGGGTATCAATTTTCACAGTCATATTTGAGTGCTGGTCGTTCTTTGGGCTCGGGTTGAGAATGCTCTGAACTTGTGCTCTATAGGCGACGCCCTTTTGTTATCAACACGCTCACCTGAGTGGAGCTTTTCTTTCCCATTTATAAGAGCATTCCCTCCAGTTCTGGACCGACCTTTCTTTTGCAGTTATAGGCGTTGGACCCCTTTTCCACAAACGGGACCCTTCCCTTTCCCTCGTGAAACCCTTGGTCCATGACTAATTAAGCGTTAATCTTCCACGGAGGAGCTTTGCGGGTTTTAGAACCACTTCCGCCGCGGGTGCCGAAAGCTCTCTTAGGTCTCGCCTGACAAGTGGCGGACTCCGCCGATTTCATCTTCCACTGACAGACGGTCTCTTATGTTGAACGTTCCCATGGATCCAACCCCGACGGCTGAATTCCCCTCACTGTAGACATTGGCAACCTTCTTATTTCCTAGCAGTAAGCGGAAGCTACTTCCCCGTGCAGCCTTCCTCCATGTCGCCTACCCCCTCCCCAAAGACTTAGAAGTGAACGAATCGGAGTAAGAACATTCTTCAAAGTGGGCCCCGGGCCCAGAAGAATCATCACTTTTCTTTCAACAGCGCGGGCTGCCTTTCCTACTGACTCTGCCCAATTGGAGGTTCCCTAGACAGATGGTGTTATGGCGTTTTCCTAACCGACCCGCTTACTCAAGAAGTGTACTTTCCTTATATTAGTAGAAGTACTCCCTCACTCCCTCCCTCCGGAACGTGAGCAAATCCCTTTCCTTCGAGGAAGGACTTCCACACCTCTTCCGACAAATCTTTACGTCCTTTCTCTCCAAAAGCGCCAGTTTTCCTCCTTTCCATGAGCCCTTTGAATATCTCCCTTTGAAGTGAACCCCGCTTTGTTTTTTTCTCGAAGGCTTTTTTCTTTCGCACGTTAGCGGTCGAGGTCGCGCACGCAGAAAAGCTCTGAGTTTCCTTGGTAGTAAGTATTCTGTCCTCTCGGTATGTGATTGACACCGTCTACCCTTACAAGACTCGCCGGCGTTCTTTATAGGGCGTTTGTCAGGGGATTGCCTTTCTTTGCTGAGATAGGATCTCTCAGTCCCCCCAAACTCTTATGGGGTGACAGCCGGATCGAGATTTTTTTCTCATCGAGCGGTCCCCATTTGGCAGCTCCAAGTTTGAGGGGTTCGCATTCCTGTTCTTCCGCGGCGGACAGAGTCGGACATCTTTTACTCCTCATCACCGTCTTTATCTATCTCAAGGGCCCCTCTTTCGCCCTCTTCAGCAAAGCACGTCCCTCCAAGAAGCGCATCGTGAGTCCACTACTATCTCCACCATGGTGGCTTCTATAACAGAGTTTTATAAGGACGAGACAGACCTAAGAAAGTCTTCCTCCCCCGCCCCTGAAAACCGCACTCACCCCGAGAGTCGGGGTTTTTTCTGTATAAAGCAGTACACAGAAACTTCCAACTCTTTTTTCGAAAAAAGCCCCATCGTAAAGCAATCCCCGGCGTGCGCGCCCCTCCAGAGACAGAATTTTCATATGGCGCAGAGGTGGTTACCCTCGCAGAGTCGAAAAACCTCAACGATTAGATTATGTGATACCTCAGCGGCAGGAGTCCGCACAAAAGAATGTTTTTTCCCTTCTCAACGGGCATTTCCCCCTGAGGATTGTTCTTCATGTCCCTTCAGGAGGTTGACCCTTTTTTTCAGTTCCGAGTAGCGGGACCAGGTGTTCTCCCCTTCTTCGAAAGATGACGATCACTATATTATAGAGTCATTGTTAGGTCCCCAGTTCGGTTTCCCCCAGGTCCAGAGTACGGCCTACCTATCCATGCGAATGCTTTTTGACATTCCTTTAGGACTTCCCTTGGATTCTAAAGAAATAGTTATTTAGCATTTATGGCCGCTGTAACAGCCTTCTACCTCGTGGGAATGATTTATTCCCGATTCAATCCCCGCGCGTACCTGCTTTCCCCGTCATTGGATGTCGTTTTAACGCCATGCCCCCTTTTGGAAAATCGTCTCCCACTGATTAACATCTGGTCCAAGATTCAGCTCCTAATCCCAGGTAGTTTTCCAGGGGTATTTTCCAGAACCGTCTTTTAGATGACTCCTATGTTGCGTGCACCATCATCCCCACTCAAGGAAACCTTACTTCTCCCCCCATTCGGGGCCCCTCTGGGCAACCCAGCCTCTCCTCGTCTGATCGATGAAAGCCTTATGTCCCTTCTGGACTGTTTATTTTTTCAACACGCTCTTCTTTTTTTACTGTCCCTTTTTTTTCGACGCGCTGGTATTACACTTCGGCCGTTACTATTCCAGTAAGAATTTCTCCCCGCTGATCACGGCCGCCCCTTTGCAGAGCTAACAGACAATTTTTTTCGCGCCAAGTCGCGACTTTGCAAGGGTCACCCAACGGCACTTCGAGACAGGAGTCTTAACCATCACTCACTACCAAGAGAGGACTGTTTCTCCCCCCCGTCTGCAGACCCCCCCCAAGCAGGTCCCTCTGATGGCCACAGCGTCCCAGCTTTTTGACCGGCGAACTCTCCCCAATTTTCCATCTGAACCTTTCTCAGTGGTCCCAAGTAATTCAGACCTCCACTATGGACAGAGGTTTTTCTCCATACCACGTATCCTTACATCGCCTTCAAGCAGCAGTTGAACATCCCCCGTTCTTGAACCGCGTATTTTTCGTTCCGATAAAAAGCCATATTCCTGAGATGTCCCCGAATAGTCTCTTTGTCAAGAACCGCTCGACTCTCAGGAGAGCAGCGAGAGAACTCGATGCGTTTCGGGCAGGTCGACCGCGTTCTTGAGGTACCTTCAGCACCCTGACCCCTAAAGAAGAAATGCCGTTTCCTGTTATAGAGATCGCAGACAGTTGTATGATCATTTTTCCGGATTGCTACCTCCCACAAGGCACGTTCTAACCAGCTCGTCTCTTTGGGATTCCGTGAGACTTTCGTCTTCCCTCGAAAGGTATATGGCTAAGCATCCTTTCCCCGTCGCACAGCGCCGAAACCCCACTTCTTCCTCTTCCCCAGATGTACGCAGATTTCCGCTTTGCCTCCCCCGGCCACCACACCCCTTCCTATTGTAAACGGTTTCCACGTGCATCTTCACCCCGAAGCCAGTCCTTCTCACGACATTTCGAGACATTCCGATTTTCCCCCGTACGATGACGAAAATTTTCCTGCCCACCCAAAGCTCCGCCGTGCTCGTTGTCAGCACGCTCGTTCCGGCCGTGGCGTGACGGCTACTGCTCTTCCCCGATTGATTCAGGTCTTCATCTACCATTGTTGTTGGTCATCTCCCTCTCTTGGGTGACGAGACCCTGCGAACGTCAACGCCTCTGTCATAACTTTCGGTTTTCTCTGGTGTGGGGTGTGTTGACCCAAACGACGCCACGTCTCTCTCCCAGTCCAAGGGTTGACGGCGGGTCTCCCGTTCAGACGCCCTACTTTGGAAGAACTCTCGGGCCAGAGACCCCTTCCTACTCGGGACTGATTTCACGGCCAATCGGACTCGTCCCTCCCCTCCCGGCCGTTCACCGTACTGGAAGTTCATACCGAACGGTATCCCGAGTAGGTTGGTTTCTACGCCATCCCAGAAGTTTAGGAAAAGTCTCCTTTTGGGAAGCTTTCGCGGACTTCTTCAGGCGAGGTCCTGCTAGTATCTGCGTAGAATTTAAACTTTCCTTTCCAAACAATTATCTCTGAGTCACCCCCCCGGAGGTAAGAGTGCTTTTCCGAGGTGAGTTACCCTGCGCCCTTGGGGAAGTTCCCCCGCAATGCTCCATGCACGGCTTTCCTCCTAATGAGATATAAACGATTTTCCTGTATAATACCACTCATCAGGCAAGCCCAACCCAAACCCGGCGATTTTTTCCTCTTCCATTGTTGCAGTTTTCAAGGCTTGGCACCGCGGAGCGTGGTTTCTTCGGACAATGAGGCGCTTAGAATCCTAGCCGTTTTCTGGCGCAGGCACTTTCTCGCAGGGCTGTCCCCCCCCCGTCACGAATGACGGGCGTTCAACTCTTTCCCACTTCTATCCGTAATAGTGTGTAGGGGCCAACTCATCTACCAGATGTGGATATTCCTCTTTCCAACTGGCCATCGAATCCTCTCCTCCGAGCGCGCTAGCATTTTTGTGTACACGCGTGGGAGCTCATCCTCGGTGAGAAGAGTTTGCGAGCTAAGAAGTACAGTGGCCGCCCACCACCGGCTCTGAAAGCCTCTTGCGCGTTGGCTATACAACTAGCCACTCACGGTTTTCATCCTATTCGGCGGGAGCTTTCGTAGATGGTCCCTACGGCAGAGATCATGCCCTCTCCCTCACTAATTCGCGAGGTTTTTAGTTTATGGTTGCGCACCAGGCGGGAGCCCGCCCGCGCTGCGCGTCCATCCTCTCTCATCCCCAGTTATCTTTTTTTCGACGACGAGATCTCTTCGTGCCCCTCTTTTGTCACCTTCTCATAGGGTTCCTTCGGCGGCATGAACTGTATTCGAGAGTCGGCATGAGGGCCCCCCTACCCGCTTACCAGTCAATCTAAGCAATGGACGCTAGGTCCTTTTCGTTGGGCTATAGACAAACTCTCCTCCTTTCTTCGTGATTGGTGGTCCCTCCCTCTAGATCAGGTTGTTGACCGCGCCCTCGACCGGATGATCTAGCGGCTTTTTTACCTTTCTGCAAGACGGTGAGAGTCCAGTCCTCTTTTGTCGACGCGGTTTAGCGCGCTGTAGTCTAGAAATGACGCGTGTGCCTTAGTTCTCTGGGCTCAGAGATGGTAACCGTACACCTGTCTTTTCAAGACCGGCGGGATGGTCCTCTTCATCCTCATTTTTGCTGCTATCCCTTTTTGGAAGGGCCAGCACCTCTCCTTTTTATGCAGATGGTAGAGGCCAAATCCCCCTCTTCTCATTCCCACAAGAAGTAGACTTTTCCTTCTTTTTCGAGCATTTTTTTTGTTCACAAGGACTCCCTTGAAGATAGCGTACTTCTCTTATGCACGCAGTGTAAAGATGCGTAGGGAGATTTCTCTTTCTTTTCCGGACACAAGGGGTCTGACTTCCTTCCGAGCGATCCCCCCCTTGCGCGCCAATTCCGCTACGTCGCAGATGACGGGTACTCAAGGCTTGGAACTCCCGTGAGTTCTTTGAACTAGGCGATCCTGCTCCTCCTCGCCGCAGGCTTCACGGCCCCTCCTTTGGAAAGGTGAGAAGCCGCGTCATTTTCCAGTCGTCGGGGGCCCTCTCTCTCCTTGAAGAGGAGTAGATTCTCCTCTTTCTTCATGCAATTCAGCGTTGGCTCTGTTGGGCGCTTTTCTCTTTATGTAAAGTCTTGTGAAGGTCGTTCTTTCTTTCCCCTCCGCGTGGATCTCCTCTCCGTCTTAGCCCCGCTGGACACCCTCCCTTCTTAGGCAAATGGTTCTTTTTGCTCTCTCTGGCGTAGGTACAAACCACCTTCCTTGAGGAGCTTGGCGGATGACAAAGGAAAGTTTTGTTACGTCGTAACGCCCTTCATCAACCACGCTCCTTTTCATAATCAAGGGTCTGACAGCTAATTCGGGAAATGAATCTCACCTCCTCCTCCGGGTCACGCCACAGTCCCAGTTTTTTCCGACCGGCGGAGATATTTTTTCTCGCTGGTGTTCTTTTATACTTTCTTTCGCTCTCCGTGAATGCCGCTTTTTCTCCGGACTTCGGGTTTGAAATCTAATCTTTAAAAGTTTAAAGGACTTTCTTTTGGCGACGGAAATCAGGACGTTTCCTGATGAAACTAATGGGCGTGCAGCTTTCAACCGTTGGTTCGGCTAGTGCGGCTTTTTTTCGGTGAGTGACTCTCTCTTCCCCCTTCCATAACGGTCCAGACGTTCCCCCCATGATCACAATCCTGGGTACCGAAATTTTTTTTACATTTTTTTTTCGCCGTCGGTACTGCTCCTTTTTTTCCCTCATCAATCGATAATTAAACGTTTTTCCTCACATCAATGCAGGTCACGGAATATCAGTGATCGACCTTTTTTTCCTGATATCCCCCCTGTTGAAAATTTTTGCCGGGTTCCCTCCATCGCCGGCGCGTATGTTCGGATTTCTTTGAAGAAGGGTCCGCTTTTTTGGCCCAGATATTAGCGGGTTCTGCTGGCCCTGTTCGTGTTTCTTCGTGGCTAGAATACCGATTACCTTTTTTCATGGTGCTTAAAGATACCTTTTTCTTCTCGACGTCCTCATCAATCCTCTGTCTCCTTTTTACTGTTCATGAAGTTTAGTATGAATGAGTGGGCCCCTTTTTTTCCCAGGGGATGACAACTTTTTTTCGATCGCAATTTGTTCGGTGCCCGGCCCATAAAGCGGCTTGATTTTCTTATTCGGTCTGCTGTCTGATCTCGTCCTGGGCACTTCCCCCCTTTACATTTTCGTGATGTCGGCATTTTTGAGAATGATGCCCCCTTGTTTCTCTCCCCGGGCAACTCCTACCCCCCCAGGTCATAAGTGGTCCCCAAACGCTTCAATCGGGTACTTTTGATCAGAGCAACTTCCTTCCGACCGTAACAGTGGACTACGCTTGGTGACGGGTATATTTTCTCCACTGTCTCTCCCCTCAAAAAAGGTCCCA
>Ga0179591_1143983_pt1 | contig 17612 bp, 29 predicted proteins | sample CZOMad2_1_08_16f_FD_182891 | JGI IMG/M metagenome (GOLD analysis project Ga0179591, IMG submission 182891) | Vadose zone soil fungal communities from Angelo Coast Range Reserve, California, USA - CZOMad2_1_08_16fungal (PacBio error correction) | ecosystem: Environmental > Terrestrial > Soil >... | reverse complement strand
GTTTTTTCACGAGTGCTTTTCTTCAAGCAGTCTTCACCGTTCCTCGTCCCCCCTCCACAATCTTCCGCTGTCTGCCAAAGTTTTCCGAATGGTTGACTTAACTTCGAGCCGGGTTCATCTACATCCATTGTCCTCCCTCTGCCTCCTTTGGTCTCACTCCAGACTCCCGTTCCCAAGCGGTGCGGTTTCTTACCCCGCTCCGGCCGTGTGTTCTGGCTTTGGACTCTTTTTTATTCCTCCCCCCAAGTTCCCTCGTCTCCCCCCGGCACCCGCTACCCATTAAATTGTTTTTTCATGACGGGTTTTGCCGTTTCACCCCCTTTTTTTTTTCCTCCGGTTCCCTTCTCCTGCCCCTGCCCGTCGGATTTTTTGAAGGCTCAGTCTCCTTTTGTCAGCCATCCAACCCAAGCTCTTTTGAAACCTCCCTCATCCGGACACCTTTTTAAATTTCCCATCTGCGCACAGGCCCCATGCATTTGCAAGTTTTCCCCCGCCTCCGAACACTCCCCCCACCGCCCCCCCTCCCCCTCAACCCCACTGTTCGCTGTCCCTTATGAACTGTGACCCCAACCTTCCCTTCTCCCCCCGTGCTTCCCGGTGCGGCCGACTTCATTCAGCATGTGGCCAGTTGAAACCACCCCCCCTTTTTCCCCTCCTCGACGACTCCTTTCACTTGGCTCCTCCATGGTCGCCCGTTTGGTTCAATTTTTCCACCCCTGTCCATTACGACAATCGTCAGACCCTTTTTTGCCCCCCCCAACACCTGGGTTTTGCTTGCACCCTTTGATTGCTGTTTTTCACAATCCTTTCCTTGTATCAGGATCACCCCCAAATGACTTTCTCTTTCTTTTTTTTTTTTCCTCTGTGCGTGTCTTTGGCTTTTCTCTTTTTTCGGGTGCTTCCCCCATTTAAGTTGCCGGTTTTTCAATCCCCCCTGTTCAACTGTTCGTTTTTTTTTGAAGCCGCAATTGGTTGCACCTACCCCCTCCTTCCCCCTGAATTTTCCGTCAGATTTCAAACCTAAATACCTGCTTTTTTTTGTTCCCTCCGTGGTTTTTCCTTATTAAAACGGGTGTCTCCCTTGGTCCCGTTTCTGCGCATTTCTTCTGCCCGCACCTTCAACCGGTCCCTCCTCCTTATTTATTTCCCTGCAAGAAGCCCCCTGTCTTCTTTTCGCCTCCGGTCTATTGCCATCCCTCGGATACTCCACCCAAAAGTTGGTTTCCCTTTTTGATGACCTCGAGGCGGTCTTGTTTCCCCTTTTTTTCACCCCCCCCCCCACCTGCCCCCCCTCCGTTCACACGTCCATTTTTTTCAAACTGCAATTCACCCCCTCTTATACTTTATTTCCCCCTGTTCCCCCCCCCCCTGGGTTTAGTGGTCCATGTTCGAACCGCCCAATGTGTTTTTTACCCCCACCTTCCCCCCTCGTCTCCTCCTTGTCTTAAACTTTCCTCCCCCCGGTTCTGTTTGGACCTTTTGTGGTTCAAGATGTTCACACCCCCCACTCCCATTTCCTTTTTTTTCCCCGTCTTCGACTGTTGATGTCCCGACCCAACCTGGCCCTTGTTCTTTTTTTCTTCCCATTGACGGATTCCTTATCAAGGTATCGGGGCCACCTTCCCCTTTTCAATTTCTTTTGCCCGCCCCCTCCACACACCCTCACTTCGTCGCGTGTCTTCTCTCGCGTTCCCCAACCACCAGTTTGCTGTTTTTCAGGTGCGACAACGTAATTCTTCTTCCTCCTTTCGTTTTTTTTTTTCGTCCCCTTTTGACTTCCTTCTCTGATGCGTATGCAAACTCATTAGAGCCTTGCCTGGACTGCTTCTTTTTTCTGCCTTAGTTAAAAAACCCTTTTTTCTTGTTTCCTCACACAACATCCTTCCGGTCTCCAGCCCCCCCACAACGGTTACCGGATGGTTTGTGTGCCTATTTAGCTGCATGTTTTCATCCTTCCCCTCGCTTGGCCAGTGTCCCGAATTTTTCCCGGTTTTTTTCCCGAAACCCCCCCATTTCCAGTGGACCCCCCACCAATTCAGTTTTCTTTCCCTTCTCTTCCCCCTCCTTAGTAAACTTCTTGCACCCCCCCATTTTGAGATCTATTTCCTCAATGCCCCCCTAAGTGTTTTTGTGGCCGTGCTCTATCCTCTTTTTGCACTCAGTTTTTTTTCCTAATTTAGTTTTTTGCCCCGCGCTGAGAAGAAGCGTTTTTTTTCCCCAAAACTTTGAAACTTTTTTTCTTTCCACTTTCACCCTTTTTTTTTCTGCAGTTGCCTTCGTTTCTTTTTTCCCCCATGAGGATGGGTACTTCCCCCCCCCCAGTGCTCGTATCTTTCCCCCCCCAGTTCCCCCCCCCCGGTAAACAAAACCTGGCGGTCTTTGCTGCCCCCTTGGGCTCATTGGTCTCAACATCCCCTTTTCTTCACCCCTTTTCCCCTGTCTGCAGTCACTAATGTGCCCCCGCGTCGTGTGGTGATTTCCAAGACCCCCTCCGATAAGGTCTCATTGCCTGAAAACCCCCCCCCTTTACCTTTCTGCAGTATAATTTTCCGTTTCAGCCGTTTTCAAAGGCAATTCTGTTTTTCGCGAGCGCTTAACAGAGAGACGTCGCACCTCATTGTGTTGTGACCGTTTTCTTTGTTACCATAAATTACACCTGGGCCGGCCCTTCCCGACTTCGTGCTTGATTCCCCCCTTCCTACCGGTCATTCTTCAAAATTGCAAAATTTTTGCCGTTTTTTGGTTCGGTTAGACGGTTCGTCCTCCCCCTTTGCTTTCGGACTCTTTTTCACGTCTCCCATGTTACGGTTCTTCCAATTAGACCCTTCGAAGTCGGGTACCTGGCTTCACTGGGCCTTTTCCCGGTGTTTTGAACTAGGTTTTTTTTGAAGACCTTGACCCTCGTTTTCCTTCTTGAGTTTACGTAGTAAAGGTTGTTTTTGCGGTAGGGCTGGGTTTTTTTTTTTTTTAGGTACCCCCTAAGGTCCCTGCTCTGTTCCCAGGACGTGGACCACCAACCACCTTTTTTGTGTGCGCCCCCAGGCCCGTTATTTTTTTTTTGTTCTTCTTTTCTCGTAACCCGGTTGCGCTCCCCTGCTTTCGTTCCCCGGACCAATTTCAGCCCTGACGCTTCCTTTTCTTTCCTTATGTTGTTTTTTGTATCATTACATCTCCAACACTTCCCTTCGCCCCCCCCCCTGGTCCCTTTTTTCAAACCACGGATCCTCGACCATGTATGGTTTCTTTTGCTCCTTTTGCCGTCCCCGAATCGTGGGTTGCTTTTTTTATCTTTCCCTTGCACACTTTTTCCTTTTCTCTCCCCTTTCCTATTTATGAGCAACCCTGACGACAGCACTTCCCACCAGGACCCCCACGCAACATGCCTATCACAGAACCCCCTACCCTTCCTTTTTTCTGCCCCACAAAACATTTCTTGCCAAGTTTCCTTTCCTTTTTGTTTGTTCTTACGACGACTGTGGATTTTTGTTTGTGAAGAATTTTTCCTGTTTTCAAGCCTTTTTTTTTTCCGTACGTGTCGACGGTTTTTTTCCCCCCTTTTTAACTTTGGACCCGGCGGCTTTTTTTGTAGGCTGACCAAATGGTCGTAAAGTGCCTTTAGGTCTTCCAGTTTTTAGTCTAGACACTTGTGTTCTTTTTTTTTCGTTTCCACACCGCTTGATGTGCAATCTGATCCTTTCCTCTGAGAACTGCCCCAGCTTTTTTTCGTGCAGTGCTTCTTCCCTGTTTTCAATTAGTGTTTTCATTTTTTTTTTCATTATTGGTTTTAGGGATTTTTTTCTTCTGTTTTGTCCACTTCACCCTAAGGTTTTCTTTGCGACCACATTGATTGAATTTTGTCCCACAGTTCCCTCTTCCTGTTCCTTTGGGTTTTTTTGAAAGTCGAGGTGGTGATGTTTTTCCAATCTCCTCGACTTTGGCGTTTGCCCGTGTTGGAACGTCCTCATGACTTCTCAAATGTGCCCCCCTTTTTCGCAGTGCGTCTCATTGCCCGGGAAAATTTAGAGGTCTTTTCAGGGCGCCCCCGATTTTTTTCCCTTTTCCCTCCCGCTTTACCCCCCCCCCTCAACACCAAGGCGTTTGGAGCTATTTTTGACTCGGCCCATCCCTCTTTTTCGTTCCTTTCCTCCCTTCTTCCCCTTGCCTTTCCGAACCAAAAAACCCCAAAGGAAATGCCCCCATGGACATCCTTTTTCCTGATGTTTTTACGGGCCCTCCTTTGCCCCCATGCGCTTTTCCAGCCATTCGTTTCTTTCCATCCCTAAGTTGATTTTTTTGGTTTTGACGTTACTGGTACTCGCTCTTTCACTTTTTTTATCCCGGCTTTTACCCGCTGATAATGTGAGTGCGGGAGTGTTACTTTTTGGACTCCTCAATCTTGATCCTTTTGATACCCCCCAAACCCCTTCGTTTCAACTTGTTTAGTTCCCTTGCGTCCTCGCTGTGGGCAAATTTCTTCCCCGGTTTTTTAAGGGAGAATTGGACTCCCCGTTGGCTCTGTTCCCGGCCACTTGCGGGAGTTTCGGCCGTCGTCCCTCCTGTCTTGCTCCCCAACCCCTTCTCCCGGCTGTTGTGACGCGGATCTAAGCCCCCCGTCCTTTTTCTTGAGTTCAGTGATTCCCGCTTCTGTCTTTCCACCCTTTTCCGCCCGTTTCCAGGGCCACTGGTTTGCCTCAAACCAACGTTCCCCGCTTTTTCATTTCCTCCCCCCAAGCCACCATTTCGCCCTTCGGTTACCTTCTTTTTTCCTTTTTCCCGTTTTTTTCTGTCGCCTGGGGCCACACCTCTGCGCGACACCCACCCCCACCTTCCACACAGGTGCCTGCGTCAGACCCCGGCAACTCCCCACTTCCCCTCTTTTTTCACTCCACCATAAATTTTCTTTCATACCCTTGAGTCTAGCTCCTTCGCTTTTGTCTCCCCTGCGCTCCCCCCCTCCATTTAATCTCGAGGTTTTCTTCTCCGGCCGTCTTTCTTCTCCGTTTTGTTGATTTCTTTTTCTCCTGTAAGTCCTGTCGGGACCTTTACTTTTCCACGCCCGGTTTTTTCGCAACGATTTCGTTTCCTTCTCCCTATTTCTCTTCGTCTCTTGCACTTCCCCAACAAAGGTCCATAGTGCTTTTTTAGCTTTTTGGGCACACCGTCTCAGTGAGGACTCACGTTCCCATCGGGTCCCTTCCCTTGCCGAGATTCCCAGATCAGTCATCATGTCTTCAGTCCAAAAAGGATGTTCCAGCCTGTGTTATGTGATATTCATTTTTTTCCCCTCTAAGTTTGTTGTTTCTTCTTTTGATTCCCCCCCCCCCTCTCCCCCCCCTTCTTCCCACTCCTTTCTTTTTAAGACAAACTTTTTTTTTTTCGTCCTATTCTGCCCATTGTTTCTTTCTTTAACTCCCCTCCGGTTTTCCCACGCGAAGGCATTTTTCAACCTTTTCCCTCCTCCCTTTCCTTCCCTCTGCGCTCCGTACATTTCCTGCGCCCTCCCTTTTTTAAGGTCAGAAATCTCCTGCCAGCCAAATGCAACAAACGGAGTCAAGGGTCCCTTCTGTCTCTCCCTTCCCGCGCTTTTTCCTTTTTTTTTTTTTTTCGGTTTCTTTCCCTTTGGCTTCAGAAATTTCCCTTTTTATATATTCCCCACTCTCACCTCTCGAACCCCAGGGGTCTTTTTTCTTTTCCACCTTCGGATTTCTGCTCTTGGTTCTGTTGTTTCCCTTTCGGGTTCTATTTTTTTACAGTTCTGTTCAGACTCCTCATTTTTCCAGGTCCCTCCCTACAACTCTTTCACTTTTGACAGAAACGACCTTTGGATTTGGGCTTCTTTACGCTTTGAGACAAGCCTTCCTCCCCTGTGTTTTGCCTTGCGTTCCACTTTCCGTGTCGTTGACCCTGTTTGTTTTCTATTCAGGTTCCCGCGCCCTCCCCCGTGCCCCCTCCTAACGGATGTAACCAGAATACTTCCTTGGCCCCTTTCCCCGTACCAGTTTTGAGTTCAATCGTCTGTCTCACGAATCCGTCCCCCCATTTGTCTGGACACAGGGCCTGGTTCTGTTCCCCACTTCCCCCCCGTGTTCCCCGATTTTTTCCCCCCACTCGACGTCGTGTTTTGATGGGCTGGGACGTGCTTTCAAGTGCCAATTCTCCTGTTCTCTCCAAAGTTTTTTTTCTGGAGATCCCTATTGTCCCACAGCCCTCGGGGCGTCTTGTTGACCCTCTTCTTATTTTTTCCCTCCCCCGTACGATCTTTCCACTCACGAAAATCACCAATTCTTCTACTCTTTTTTGATTTCCCCGCTGCATGTTTTTTGAGCCACAATTCGATTTTCCCTCCCGCCTCTTCCCTTGCCTCCTTTTTTTTTTTTTTCGGCAGCTGGGTTTGAGTTTGCTTAGCAGTCTGCAAATGGTTTGGCGGGTTCCGCTTCCACAGCTGATAATCATGGCCGTCTATTTATGGAGTGTGATTCTGGCTTCCCACCCCTTATCGTACGCACTGGCCCACAAACTTTGGCTTCTACTTTCAGTCTCCACCCCTTCTGAGCAAGGCGACCCAAATTTTTCCAAGTCGGTTCGCCTGACCCAAACTCTTAATTGTACCCGTTTGTCGCCTACGTTTGCACAGAACCATCTCCTCTCGTCCACAACCTCCTCATTCGGCACTTTTTTCCCCATTCATCTTGGCCCTTTGTTTAACCTGCATTTGCAGGTTCCCCCCCGCTCCTAACACCCGCCACTTTTTTCCCCCTAACATCCCCCCCCCCCCACATTGTCCCCCTTAACCGAGGCAATTCAAGTACCTCTTCCCCGCCCAACTCTGGCCGTGTGAGACGATATCACCGTCCGCAGCTACTCCCTCCCGCCCGGTTGACACTCACAATCCCGTCTTCCTTCCGATCGACTACGTCTCTTAAATGACTCCGCACCATGGTTTTAGACGCCGACCTTCCCCCATTTTTTCCGTCCACTGCTCGCCGGTGTTTACAACCACTGGAGTGTCCCCATTATGTGTGCCCCAACTCCCGCTGCGCGAAGTATTTCAAACCAAACCTCCATTTGCGATTTTTTCTCCATTTTCCTCGTGTGAGGTTCTTTTTGAGTTATCTTGAGTTGGCTTTCTATTGTTCCAGTGGTCATTCTTCTTTGCACACGAATCCCCCCCCTGGAGGAGACCCCGCCTCTCTTTGCCCCCCTGAATTATTTTTTTTCCGCGACCCCGACTTAGATTTTTTTCGGTTACCACTCCCTCCTCCCTGCTTAATCCCGTGTTTGTGCTCATTTAACGGTGGTTCCTCCTGGTTTTTCCGTTTTGTTGCGATTATTTCCCTCACCAGGTTTCCCATCCTTGTTCCTCTTCCTCTGTTGCTTTTCCGCAGAATCTTTGCATGGTGCTCTTTTCTTTCGCCCTTCCATGGTGACATTCTCCACTCCACCCATTTGTTTTTCCACGTTGTGACCCTCTCCCTTTCCCTTTTTTTTTTTTGGTCCCCCCCTAAATCCCACCACACGTGCCGAGCCCCCCACGTTACGGAGCAAAACTGTGCCCCCTTCCACCCTTTCCTCTCTTCATTTTCCCCACGCGTTCCCCCCTGGACAAATGCAAGGTTTCTCCAAAGCCCTCCGTGCGCAAGCGTTGACCCTTTTTGCCGTTGGTACCTTGGCGGTGTCATGCCTTCCCTCAAAGTTTGCTCTCTTCTCTTACGTACCGTCACCCCAACAACCTGGTTCCCCACCCTTTTCCCTTTCACCCCCCCTCCTTATTCCCTTTCTTCAAGCTCGGGTATGAACCGGGACCCTTTTGATGGAACCTTTTTTCCCGTGGCCCACCCCCCCCCTGGGCCGCTCGCTTTCTCCCCGCATACGCGACAACCCCAATTGCTTTTCTTTTCACTTTTTTAGAAAAGCTTTAAATTTTTTCCTGAGCAGTTGTCTTTTTTTTTCTCCCTTCGACGTCTTTGGACTGCCTTTATGAAAAAATTAAAGTGACTTCCCTGCTTGCGCTCTTGCGCCCTTGATTTTTGTAATACTTTTTCTTTGTTGCGTCCCCCTATTCAAGTCGGGCGCGCCACGGTTTTTTAATGGTCCCGCCCGGTGACACGATTAGAGTTCCTGCATCCTTCACCCGGGGCCTTCTTTGCACCCTACCCGGGCCAAGGGTCCAATTTAACTTTACCTTGTGGGCCCCCTTCCGTGTCTTTTTTCTTTAATCCGCGCGGCCCCCGGTTGTCACCCCTGCTGGCAAAACGAGGATTTCTTCTCCTTTTTCCCATCCTTCCCCCTTTTCCTTTGTTTTTTTTTTTTTTTTCGAGATCATCCCTCTTTCCCCTTCCAGTGTAAATCCTTAAGGGGGTCCTTTCTCGTCCTTTTCTCAAACAATTCTTTTTTTCCCACGGTTTTTTGGCCCCCCTTTTTTTCTTGGCCCGATTTCCGGCTTGGCCCTGGTTTTTTCCAGCGGCCTTTTTCCTCCTTCCTTTCCCCCCGCGGCCTTTTTCCCCCAGTTTCCCTGCCGTACCCCGTTTTCTTCTCGTACGGATGAATATTGTGAGTGACCCCCACCCCCCTAAAACTCTTCCTCCTTCTCCCTCTGGCCAGGCTTTCCAGCCCCGTACTGTTTGCCTTCCCCTCTTCTATTCCCTGTCTCCCTTTCGCCCCCACCACCCCGACCACGGTGCCTGGTCTCCTTTACTCAACCTTTTCCCGCCCAGTGCCCACCCCCTTTCCCAATTTTGTTCGCGGATTTGATCCCCCAAACGCGATCTTCCATGGCTTTTTTGTTTCTGGTGTCTTTGGCACCCCCTCCTCCCTTTTTTTTTCTGTCCCCCTTTCCCCCTCTTTGATCGGCTTAAGTCCATTGGTTTTCCACAAAGGCCGTAAATGCAGGGTGTTTTTTTAGTTTACGTCTTTAGGACCTGATGCCTTCTGCTTTTTGCCTGTGTCCAAATTTCACCCGTTGCGCCAACTTTTCGATATTGTCTTCTTCGGTGTTTTTTCTTCTTTTTTTCTTCTCCCTTGTTCACGCGGTTGTTCCTGTCCCCGAACTCTTCGAACAACACTTGTCCCTTTGCCTGTCCTTGCCCTGGTTTTTTCGTAGTCTCTCTTTTTTTTGGGCGTTACTTTTTGGAGACAATGCCTTGGCACTCGTTTCCGTCTTCCCTCGGGGACACCCACCCTTTTTTTGCCCTCCCCCGCGTTGCAACTGCAGGCCTTTTTTTATCCCTCCCAGCAGTGATTCTGTCTGTCACTCCCCATTTTTCCACCACCGATAGTTTGTCGTTGCTTACTTTACGACCTGCTGCCTCGGTTTCTCATACTTTAACTTCTTTCGGGTTCTCCAACGGAACACAGTGCTAACCCCCTGTTAACCCATTCTATAAAACAAACCACCTTCTCCTACGCCAGGCCCGTGGAGTTTTTTCTGTCGCTTGCTCGACTTCGGGGCGCGTGGTTTGGATGATTCTTTTTCACCATTCGTTTTTTCCTTTTTTGCGATTTTGAGCAAAACAGCCTACGCACCTTTTTCCCCCCCCATCTCTCCCCCCAACTATCACAGCACGACACGAACATTGCCGGTTTTGAAACCCACAGTTTCAGCACTCTTCATTTCATTTTTTTTTTGATCCCCTTCTTCGGAAGTATGGATTTTTCACCAGAACTTTTTCCCCAAGCATTTCTTCCGTCGGTCCGACCTACGACCGTTCAGTTACATTCATTTTGCCATGTTAGTGCTTTTCCCTTTTCCTGAGCCTTAGGGGTCCTTCTTCGTGCTGCGAAGTGACTTGTTGTTCTTTACATGGCCCCAGGATCAAGGACAAACTATGTTTGATCACTCTCCTCCAAATCCGGGGCGTGGGTATGCACCGGGGAGTTACAGGGCGTCCCTCCTATGGCCAATGGTGATGTATTTGCGTTGTGTCATGGTTTGCGTGGTCGCTTGGAAACCTATTACCCTTCATGTACCTTGAGCCTCTTCATTGAAAACCGGGTTTGCCCTGCAGCTTCGGGATTTTTAACAGTCCCTGTCATTGTTATGTTCAAACCTTTGCGTGCCTGACGGGTGCTTTTTCCGTTCTCCCTTTACTTCGTAAACTGCACGGCGTCAGTGGGTCTTGAAGGGTCAAATGCCGAGTGTGAGCGGGCTCCCGTGTTTTGGCCGGCGCCCCGGGAGGCCGGGGGCTCAACTTATTCACCCCCCCCCAGCAAAGAAACACACCCCCTTGCTTCGCGATGTTTTTCCTGGCCCTCCCGCTTTCCCCGTCTTGCCCGCGGTTCGCCCATGCTTGCCTTTTTGTAGAAAAAAAGGATTTCCCCCTTTGAATTCCTTGCTGTTTGGCTTTTTCCCTTTCATTTCTTCACCCCATGCCTCCCCTTGTTCCTCCTGGATTAAAATAAATTTTGTTTTTTTAGTCTTCGGTTTTTAATTTTTTTTCCCTTTTCTGCTCTCCCCCCCCGGGCGTCCCCGGTCTCTTCGTACTTTGCTGCGTAGTTAAACTTCCCCCTTCCCTTGATCTCCCATGGCTTGGGCCCATCCAATTCTCAATTTGCCACTGGTTGCCCCCTTCGATTTTTTCACCATTTTTGCCCGTTTTCTAATGTGCCCCTTCCGGCCTTGTGTCCTCACCTTGGTTAGGTAAAGTTTTCGAAGAGTATTTCTCCAAATATCCGGCTTCCCCCCTGCCTGATTCTCTCCAGGCACGATTCTGGGGTTATGTTTTCGTGTATACCAGTCTTCGTCCCTCACCGTGTTTCTCAAGGATGACGCTCAAAACTCCCCCTGCCGCTGGTATGCCTTAAGGCTTCCCCCCCCCCCGTCCCTCTTTTCTTCGTCTTTGGGCTTAGTGTGTCTGTTCCTGGTGCCCCCCACCACTCTGCCCCCGTCTCCCCCCAACGGACACCCGCGGCGCTTTCAGACCCGCCCTTTCCTCCTACGCTTTCATTTTTACCAACAAGTTTCCAATGGGTGAGACATACTCGTATAGTATAAATTGTACCCCTCCCCGTTCGGTCTCCGTTCTCTTCCCGCCACCATGTCCTTGCCTCTTGGGGAGGTGTTTTCCGAGATTCTACGTGTAGCTTGCTTTTTTGATCGTCCGTGAGTAGCTCTACCCATCTTTCTGTTCGTAGACTGGTCTGTTCGGCGCCTCGGTCGCGGGAGTGTGCCCCCTTTTTGAAAATGAGGTCTGGCCCGTGGGACACCTTTTTCTCCCGTTTTGGACTTCCCTTTTCATCAGAATTTCCTTCCCCTTGAAATAAGTCACGCAGTTTCTTTCCCTCAAATTCAATTTTTTCCGCCCATGGTTGTATAGGGCTTTCCCCTTTTTTTCCCTTTTTCCCCTCCTGTTTTGTGTTTCTTTTCTGATCACCCCTCGCCCCCCTTTTCTGACAATCCTTTTTTTCTGAAAGACAACCTGCGTTTCATTATGATATGCATTACTTGTTCCTATTAATACTTTCTTTGTCCGTGGGCCTCTGGCTTTCACATTTTTTGGCCGCCTCTCCCTGCTGACCTCTGCGTGCGCCGCCAATTTTTTTCCTGTTAAGTTTACCCCGGTCTTCCATCGTAGAAATATCCACCTTTGATGACCAAATCTCAGCCCTTTTTGTCCTTTCTCCCGACTTCTGTTGGCGGGTCTCGGGCTTTTTCTCGACCTTCTTCGCTCTCCTAGACAGTACTTACGAAAAACAGGTCTGGTTTCTTTTGGAGTTTTTACCACCCCATTGGCGGCATTTCCTGTGGCTTTGGTCTTTGGTAGCCGAGTTTTGATTTTTTTTCTCTGTTCGTATTCAGATTGTGTTCCCCCTTTCTTTTTCCCTCCCCACCTTGTGACTCCACGTCCGTGGACTGTTGGGCTTTGGCTCTTTCCGATTGCGAAAAGCGGGCGCCGTTGTTTTAGCGAGTTACCAGTTCGGAGACAAAGTTTTTATCTCCTCCCCTTTGATCCACTTGGAACTGCACGCAGCCCTTCTGGGAATGAATTAATGAGGTCACTCGCATGGATTCCAGGTGAGCTCCCCCCCCCCAATCGTGCTGCGGTCGCACCTTACCGACCAGGTTGCCCGCCCAAGGTAAAATTCCGTGCACCCATTTTTATCCCCCTTTCCCATTTTTCCTCAAGTCGCGGACCCCCGGCGTTATGGCTGTCACTTTTCACAATCCCTGTCGATACAGTGTCTCTCCCCTACGCCTCCACAAGCCATCCCCGCGGGCGGGGGTCAACGCGCTATGAAGGTCTAAGAGTCCCCCAACGTCATGCACCTTTTTCACCACTGATTCCGTGATTCAAAGCGAAGGTGGGCTACCCCACTTCGCCTTACCCCCTTTTGCATCTCGCATTCCCTTGCCATCCTTTTTTTTTCCGCATGTTCTGCGCACGAGCACTCCTGGTCCAGTCCCCAATCGTTGAGCACGCCTTTCAACCCACCTTCCCCTCCGCTTGTTTTATGTCGGGTTTCCTTTGCTTAAAAACACCGGACATCTGTCGACGGGCCCACACACTCTATAACATTTCCCCAGTTCCCTCTGCAGTTGCGCCACCTTTTCGGAGTACCGGAGAGTCCCCACACGCACTAAACGGTGAGCCCCCCCCTTCCCGTGCAAGGTTTTTTTTGCATCCCACAAAGTCTGGGATTTTTTCAACCTTTCCTCATCTTCCCTTTTCATTTCCTTTCGTTTTGCGCCGCTGCATTTTCTTGTAACAGTGTTCCCCCCCCCTCGACTCCACTGCCCAACGACAAACCTCACCAGTTTTGTGCCTGAACCGTATGGAAATGCACACGCCCTTTGCAGGCCATGGCGGTGTTTTTAAGAGTCCTCCCTTCCGTGGCTTTTACATCCCAACCACACCTTTCTCGCGTCCCCCCGACTGCACTACCCTGGGCATCGACCAGTTTGTGCTCGTCGCCGCCGGCACCCGTTCCCGTTCCCTCAACGTGGCCTTCCGTCCCCCCCAACACATGGCCGTGCCCCTGTGCTGCCCCCCAAATAAATTTTTTCGTTTCCCCAGGAATCACCCTGGTCCGAAGCTTTTTTTCCCCTTTTTTTCACGTTCTGTCTGGATTTATCTTTTTCGGTTGATTCTGGCTTTAAGTGGCGTTTCTTTTTTTTTCTCCCTTCGCCCCAGGTTTTTGAGAAGGCCTTCCTGTTCAAGACATTTCGCTCCCATAATTCTCGCAAGGTTTTTTCTTCCCCCTCCCTTCCTTGCTTGAGGAGGCCGGTGACGATTTTTTACCGGTTTTTTTCGTCCCCTGTTTTTTTTTTTCTTTGACCTTTTTGCTCCTTTCTGGCTCTCACAATTCGGCATCCCTTATATCCTCATATCTTATTTTCGGCCATAATCGCAGTATTTCTTCTTTTCTTTACCGGTCTGCTTTTTGAAATCGCTGTCTCCACCCGTGTCGTTTCCCGCTTGACATCATTCCCCCCCCTCTATGGTCCCCACCACCACGCACTTTCCCCCCGACCCACGTTCGGCGGCCCCTGGCACTTCCCACTTATATAGTTTTAGTTTCAGGCACCTTTCCTTTTCCCCCGGGAACAAAATGCCCGGGCTCCACCGTCCCCTACTGCGCTGCGGGTCAAATTTTGCTTTTTCCCGGTTGGAACATGCTTGCAATCTGACTTTTTCCTTTTTCGTATCCTTTCGTAACCCCCTACACCACAACCTGGCCCTGTTTTTATTTACATTTTCCCTTTTCCCCAGGATACTTTTTTTGCAGTTTTTGGGTCTCACCTTTTTTTGGACGTGATTTTCCACGGCCCGGTGCCACCCACCCTGCCTTCGATTCGCATTCGTTGATTTCTACCCCGTCCCCCCCCCCCCCCTGTCTGTTCACCGTGTAGAGCCACGTCTTATCCTTTGCCCCGGTCTGGGTTTGCTTAGAATTTTTTTTTCTCCCTGACGCATTTCTGCCTTGCCCCCCCCCCACCATTCCATTCGAGCGCCCTCTTTGCCATTTAGTCCGGATGTAATAATGTTTTTTTTTTTGGTGGTTTGTCCTTCCCACCCTTTCCGTCTCGAATCCCGGTTTTACCGGCCGGGGTTTGCCCCGCAGTTTGGTCCCATTGTCGGCGTCCCCCCCAGCTGATCCGTATGCTGCACTGGCAAGCAACATTGTCACCCCCCTTTTGCCCACACAACTTAGTTTTTCTCGTGGGCCCTACGGAGTACCCCTGCCTTTTTTTTCACACCCTGAGTCGATTTCTCTTCTTTTCCATCCTTTTTTTTCCCTTGTTTGTTTTCGCTTTTCCCCTCGGTTGCCATCAGGTTACTCCCCCTTGGGTCTTCCCCTGTAGACCCCTCCCCCGCTTTCCCCCGCGTCGTTCGCACTCCCCGCATGTTCTCAATTTTTTGTCACACTTTTCACCCCCCCTTCCTGGCCCCCGTGGCCTTCGTGGTCTTGCACCGCGCTCCTTCCCCGGTTTTACTTCCTAGTTCGACTTCCCACCCAGCGCCCGGGGTTAAAACAATTTGGTGTCCGTGTGGCTCTGACGGTGAATCTTTTTTTTTTTCTCCCCCCCCCTCCCGTAGTAAAATCCTTTTTTCGCACCCCCCCCCCCACGCATGAGAAACCACCAGTCGCGGCCCGTTGTGTTATGTTTTCTTTTGAAGACTAAGAAGCTCATAAGGAGGGAACCACACCACGGGACCGCTTCTCCGTTTCTTTGGAGAATTACGTTTTCTGCCCCCCTTTCCACCCCCCAGCCATTGTTTTTTTCCGGATTAGTATCCCTCCGATACTCATTCCCCTGTTCGTGTTTGCGGGCGGCCCACCACACTTCCCTCGTTTTTGAGTACTAGGCTTCGGACGTTTAAACACGGATTGACAAACCCAGGGAGGACACCTGTGCCAGGGTTTTGTTTCTTTTTAGTTCGTCTTCTTGCTCGAACCGCCCGGGTTCATATGGACCGCAAAATTTAACAGGAGCACACCTTCCTTTTTTGGGCTCTTTTTCGGACCTTTTATTTTTGGCTATTTTTCCCGGTGTGAAACGCTGTTTTCCTACAGGTACTATGAGGAGGTTTGAATTCCAGTTGCCTCTGACGTGGGGGCTTTGATGGTAGGTGTGGTTTTTAAAAGGTTTTTTTTTTTTTTCTGACCCAACCCTCCTTGGCTTTTCGAGGTCCATTCGGTTCCCCCACTTGAATGATTCATTATTTTTTTCCATGCTTGTTCCCCTGTAAAAGTTTTGAGTTTTACCTTTTTCGTCCCGGCCTTCAGATCGGACGTCCTTGTCCCTTTCTTCCCCCTTTTCCAGACTGGTGCCGTGGCTATAACTTTTCAAAACACACGTCCCCTTCGTTTCCCCCCCCCCCGTTACAATATCAACCACTGGCTCTTCCTTGCGGCAGGCTGCTTTTGCTCCCTTTTGCGAACTATGGGTTTTTTTTTTTCTGTTTTTTTTCGATTCTTGTCCCACCCTTCTTTCTTCTCCCTTCTTTTTCGTTGATGCACACACAAACACACCACCAAACACCTCGAACCTCATGAACCTCGTCCCCCCCTAATTTGACCCAAGACACCCGCCACCGCCCAGAGGAAACCCCACCCCCCCCACAAAAAAAAAACCCCAAACAAAAAAACCCCAAACACCCAACAAAAAACAAAATCGCCCAGCTTCTTTCCTTTTTGTTGACCCTTCGACGTTGAAAATCTGGATTTGTTTACAAACCAGACCTTTGACATGGTGCACCCCAGACTTTTTTTTGCAGTAGAAGCCGTGGTTGAATGTGATTTGGTCCGGCTTGACGCACATACCACATGGGCAGAGTTTCAGGTTTATGCGGTCCCAACTATGCCCTCCGAGCGACCGGGCTGCGCTTGTTTAGGGCCCCCACAGTGAACCAAACCCCAGAGATTTTTCCCCTTGCGTCTCCCAATACCATGCTTGGAGCGCCGGGGGGGACGCCAAGTGTCCGGGCTTTGGAACGGTACTCGGGAAAGTTCCCCCCCCCCAACCATGGTGCTGTACCCTTTCTTTTTGGTGCCCGTTTCTTTTCCCGGTTGGCCACTTCCAAATGCAGAGTGGGGCTTTGGTCGCCCCACCGATGGACAATTTTTTTTCCCAAATGTGTTGCGTTTTAGGTTTTGTCCTCACTTCAACAGACCCGAGTTTGCCCCCTGTTGGCTTGTGTTCTTCCAACTTTTCCCCCGCCTTTTTCGCCCTTGTTCCCGGCTTTCGTTCCCGCTTTTATTCGAACCAAACTTTCCCATTTCGAACCCCCCATTGCCGCCTTTCCTTCATTTTCCTTGCACATTTGGACAATGTAGAGCGTCGTTCCTGTCCGCTTCACTCGTTACTTGTTATCCCCCTCTTCCCGCCCATCCACCCCTTTTTTTGTGTGCGGGCGCTGTTGTTGAAAGCGGTTTTACCCCGCGTTTTCCTTTATTAGGCTGCAGTTTCTCACGGTCTTTTACGCGTAACAACAAACCAAGGCTTATGGAAATGTCCAATCGATCTTATGTCTTCTGACATTTCCCCTACCCCCCCCCCACTTTGTTCCTCCCCCCTGCCCTTACATCTTTGGTTTTTTCGTACGTTTTTTTTTTTTGTCTTGTTTGTCATCCGGGCTCTTGACATCTCCGACCCTTTCCCTTTGTAGGCGTATTAAGAGGACCACCACAGGCTATGATCGACACCCGGTTTTTTCACTTCCATCACCTTTTCTTGTTCCTGTGCCCCTTCCTCTTGTCTTGTAAATTTTGTTCCTTTAGTAGTGCCCTCCGTGCCCTGTTGCCTTTCGGTCGTTCAATTTTTTGGCCTACCCTCTTGTGCCCTCAAAACTGAGTACGTTCCTATTCTATTCTCCCAATGCTTTCGTTTCTGTTCCGTGTCTTTCTCCCGTTTCTTTTTTAATCTCCCCGTTCTTACCTAATGCCCCCCGTCCCCCCCTTCGGGTTTTTCCGCCGCCTTTCTTTTTTATCGTAAATATCCCAATGCCAACAGGTTCTTTCCCCCTTTTTCTTTTTCGGCCCCTTCTCCGTGTTTTATGTCTACTGTTTCCAACTCCTTCTTCACCCCCCCCCGTACCCCACCTGGCGATCTTTAAACCCCAGCACCGCAGAAGTTTTTTTTTCCTCCCACCCTTTCCCTTTCTTTAATACACTGCTCGTGTTACAGCTACACCACCTCGTTCGTCCTCCAGTCGAGTACATGCCCCCCCACCGAAACTAATTTCTTTGCGCTTTCCGACTTTTGCGTTTTCTCTTTTCTTCCGTTTTTTTAGATGCGCCGGTTTCTGGGCTTTTTGACTTCCTTTTAACACGCGTATTCTTTTTATTCCCTGGTCGGCTTTTAAGTTCTTTTTTTTTCTCGCTGATCTTCCACAACTTTTTGTTAAAACCCACTTAGGGCTTCGCTTGGGAACACCCGCTACGGGATCCATAACTTTTCCTTCTCACTTACCTTGCTGAATAATTCCACTCCAGTTTTTTCCCCAGGCCAAACCTTCTTTTTTTTCAGAGGGTTTGTCCGTGATCTTTCTTTCTTTTTTGACCTAAGTGGGGTGGTTTTTAATACATCTTCCTTGACCCCTCTGCATCTTTTTCCAGCCACCCTGGGGTGACTCTTCTTTGCATTTAATTCTGATTGACTTTCCAGCACTCCT